>Ga0070665_100003057_pt1 | contig 18016 bp, 10 predicted proteins | sample KBSS13metaG_FD_65862 | JGI IMG/M metagenome (GOLD analysis project Ga0070665, IMG submission 65862) | Switchgrass rhizosphere microbial communities from Kellogg Biological Station, Michigan, USA - KBS S1-3 metaG | ecosystem: Host-associated > Plants > Roots > Rhizosphere > Soil ...
CAGCGCCCGCGTATAGTCGCTGGCGGGGGCGGTGAAGATATCGCGGGTTAGGCCTTCTTCCACCACCTTGCCCTGGCGCATCACCATCACCCGGTGACAGACCTCGGCCGCCACCCGCATATCATGGGTGATGAACAGCATGGCCAGGTTCATCTGCTGGCGCACCTCGTCCAGCAGCTTGAGCACCTGGGCCTGCACCGTCACGTCCAAGGCGGAAACCGGCTCGTCGGCGATCAGCACATCCGGCTTCAGCATCAGCGCCCGAGCAAGGCCGATGCGCTGGCGCTGGCCGCCGGAAAATTCGTGCGGGAAGCGGTGCATGGTCTGTGGGTTCAGGCCCACCAGCCGCAACATCTCGGAGGCGCGGGCTTTGGCTTCTTGCACATCCTCGCCAAAGCTTTTGGGGCCGGCGATGAGGATGTCGGCCACCGTCTCGCGCGGATTGAGCGAGGAGAAGGGATCCTGGAACACCATCTGGATGCGCCGCCGCAAGGGACGCAGCGATTTCTCTTTCATATGGGCGATATCGGCCTCTTCCAGCCGCACCTCGCCGCCATCAGGATCGAGCAGCCGGATGACACAGCGCGCCAGGGTGGATTTGCCCGAGCCGGATTCCCCGACAACACCCAAAGTCTCGCCGCGCCGCAGAGTCAGCGAAACCCCGTCCACTGCTGTCACCTGCGGCGCGCGGCTGAACACGCCGCCGCGGCGGAAGCGCTTGGTCAGATTCTTCACCGCCACCAGCGGCGCACTGTCCGCCGGTACCGGCAGATAGCGATCGCCCTTGGGCACCGCCGCGATCAGAGCGCGGGTATAGGAATGAGCCGGCTCGCCCAGCACCCTGGAGGTCGTCCCGCTTTCAACCACCCGGCCATGGCGCATGACCACCACCTTGTCCGCCATGTCGGCCACCACGCCGAAATCATGAGTGATGAACAACACGCTCATTTCCCGCTCGGCCTGCAGACGCCGGATCAGCTTCAGGATCTGGGCCTGGGTTGTGACATCCAGCGCCGTGGTAGGCTCATCCGCGATCAGCAGGCGCGGACCGAGCGAGAGCGCTATGGCGATCATCACCCGCTGGCGCTGGCCGCCGGAGAGCTGATGGGGATAGGCCTTGAGCAGGGTGGCAACGTCTTTCAGCCCCATTTCGGCCAGCAAATCGGCGGCCCGCTTCAGCGCGGCAGCTTCGGAAATGTCTTCATGCGCCCTGATCTGCTCGGTCACTTGGCTGCCAATGGTAAGCACAGGATTGAGCGCGGCCATCGGGTCCTGGAAGATCATGGCGATGTCGCGGCCGCGCCGCCGGCGCAGCACATCCGGCGGTTCCCGCAACAGGTCTGTGCCATCGAACAGGATGCTTCCCGCTGTTGCTGCCACGCGCCCAGGTAAAAGTCCCATCACCGCATGGGCGGTGAGCGACTTGCCCGAACCGGATTCGCCCACAATGCAGACGATTTCCTTCGGGCTCACCTCCAGGCTTACTTCTTCCGCCGCCAGTGGCCGGTCGGCGCCAGGTGGCAGCGCGATGGTCAGGTCCTGGATGGCGAGGAGAGCCATCAGCGCCCCCGCCGCGGATTGAGGGCATCGTTCAGCCCGTCGCCAATGAAGTTCAGCGCCAGCACCGTCACCATGATGCAGACACCCGGCAGCACCGTGGTCCACCAGGCCACCCACATGGCCACGCGCGATGAGCCGATCATCGTGCCCCAGCTCAACAGGTCGGGATCACCCAGGCCCAGGAAGCTCAGCGCCGACTCCGTGAGGATCGCATAGCCCACCATCATGGAGCTGACCACCACGATGGGGGGCAAGGCGTTGGGCAGCACCTGGGTGAAAATGATGCGGGCATCGCTCATGCCCAGCACACGCGCCGCCTCCACGAATTCCCGGCTGCGCAGGGAAAGAAACTGGCCCCGCACCACCCGGGCCACCTGCGGCCAGGTGATTAGGGTGATGCCGATTACGGTGGAGGAAAGGCTGGGCTGCAGGAAAGCGACCAGCACCATCGCCAGCATGAAGCTAGGGATGATCTGGAAGAATTCGGTGATCTGCATCAACAGATCATCGACCAGCCCGCCATAATAGCCAGCCACCGCCCCCAGCAGCACGCCGATGCCCACCGAGCAGCAGGTGGAGGCGATGCCGATCAGAAGCGAAATGCGCGCGCCATAGGCCAGGCCCGCCGCCATGTCGCGGCCAATCACGTCGCTGCCCGCAGCAAGTCCAGGAGAGCCCGGCGGCAATAGCGGCATGCCGACAATGGCCATCGGCCCATGCGCGAACAGAAGCGGCGCCGCCAGCGCGATCACCACAATGACGGCAAAAACCACAAAGCCGAACAGGCTGGTGGGCCGGGAAAAGAAGCGGGCGGCAAAGCGCATCAGCCCAGCTCCACCCGCGGGTCGACCAGCGAATAGGCGATATCGGTGATGAGATTGAACAGGCAGACCAGGACCGAGGTCACGATGAAGATGCCCAGCAGCAGCGGATTGTCGCGCGCCAACACCGCCTGGAAAGCGAGCGTACCGACACCCGGCCAGGAAAACACATTCTCGACCAGCACGCTGCCGCCCACCAGGATCGAGGCCTGCAGACCGGCATAAGTCACCAGCGGGATCAGGGCATTGCGCAGAATGTGGCGCCGCTGCACCTGCCGCTCGCTGATCCCCTTGGCCCGCGCCGTCTTGACGAAATCCTGGTCCGCCACGTCGATCATGGCTGTTCGCGTCAGGCGCGCATAACTCGCCATGAAATAGAACGCCAGGGTCACGCCCGGCAGAATGATGTGCTGACCCACATCGGCGATGCGGGCAAGGCCGGTGTAATCGGCGCCCATGGTTTCGATGCCGAAAGGCGGCAGCCAGTTCAGCCAGACGCCAAAAACTAGCACCATCATCATGCCCAGCCAGAATTGCGGCACCGCGTAGAACAACATGGCCAAGGTCGTTACCGCGCTGTCGCCGGCCGAGCCCGGCCGCCGCGCCGCCATGGCGCCCAGGGTGATGCCGCCGCCTGCCGCCACCAGCAAGGCAAAGGCATCCAGCAGCATGGTATTGGGCAACCGCTCCATGATGATGGAGAGCACTTTCTCGCGCCGGACAAAGGAGGTGCCAAGATCGCCATGCGCCACCCGGTCGACATATGCCCAAAGCTGCACCGGCAAGGGCTGATCCAACCCGTATTCGGCGCGCAGATTTTTCATATAGGTTTCGTCGGCATAGCCGGCCTGGCCCGCCATCACGGTGGCGGCGTCACCTGGCACGGCATGGATCATGAAAAAGCTCAGCAGAACCACCACGACGGTGACCAGCACGGTCTTGATCAGGCGCAGGCCGATATAGCGGAGCCTCATGCGAGCGCTGTGGCTCCGAAGCCATCGGACGGCCCGTTGGGGCCCATCACCACATTCTTGAGCCGCTTGTTGTGGAAGAACAGGGGATAGCGCTCATAGAGCCACAGCATGGCGACGTCATGGGTGAGGATCTGCTGCAGCCGGCTATAGTGGCGTTGCGCTTCCTCGTGGGTCACCGCCCGCGCCGCCTGCGCGAACAGACTGTCCACCTCCGGATTGACATAGCCCTGCTCGTTGGTGAGCGGCACACCCTTGCGGATGTTGCTGGAGAGATAAAAGCGCGAGGTACCGATGGCGGGATCGCCATATTCGCCATAGGCATTGCCGGCGCAATCGAACTCCCAATTGCTGCTGCGGCGAAGCTGGGTGGGCCAGTCGGTGGCTTGCAGCTCCACCTCCAGCCCCACCTGCGCCAAAGCCTGCTTGATATATTGCGCATTGCGGGTCATTTCGCCGCCGCCGTCCGGGGTCAGCATGATGCTGAAGCGGTGGCGGCTGCCGCCCAGCTTGGGCTTCAATCCCATCTCATCCAGCAAGGCTTTCGCCTTGGTCGGGTCATGGGGATAAAGCGTCAGAGCCTTGGGGTCGTAATAAGGCACTGTGGACGGGATCGGTCCCGTCGCCACCTTGCCATGACCGAAATTGATCGCCTTGACCAGAAATTCCCGGTCCACCGCATGCAGGAAGGCGGCGCGGAAGCGGCGGTCGCTGAACGGCCAGCGCCGCATATTCAGTTCCATGATGGCGATCTCGGCAGTTCCGTAATAGGCGTCGTTGCGTGTCACGATGCCGGGATTATTGATCAGCCGCGAGGCCACCACGGTGTCGATGTCGTCAGCCATGGCGACATCGACCGCCCCCGTCTCCATCGCCACCAGCCGCTGCTCGGGCGTGGGGCAGATGCGATAATACATGCCGTCCATGCCGGGCTGGCCGGGCTTCCAGTAATGCTCGTTCCGCGCCAGATGAATGTACTGGCCGCGCTTCCATTCGGCGAACTTGAACGGCCCGGTGCCGATGGGCTTGAGGTTATAGGGATTGGTGCGGAAATCGGTGCCTTCATAGATGTGCGCCGGCATCATCGGGCCGTTGGACGCCATGAAAGACAGAAGGAAGGCGCTGAAAGGCTGGCTGAGCCGCATCTCCACCGTATAGCGGTCCGGCGTCTTGATGCTGGCGATATGACTGAAGGCGGCGCGGCTGCGCGGATTGACTTGCGGCAGCATCACACCGCAGCTGAAGGCCACGTCCTTGGCGGTGAAGGGCACACCGTCATGCCAGAGCACGTCGTTGCGCAGGTGAAAGACATAGGTCAGCCCGTCGGGCGACATTTCGAAGCTGCGGGCGAGATTGGGCTGCGGCTTGAACTGCCAGTCGAACAGCAGCAGGGATTCATTGATATTGCCGCAGATCTCCTGCGTCAGCCGCGTATTGAACAGCGGATAACACAAGGTCGCCGGGTCGTCGGTCATCATCGCGGTGATGACACGCCGGCTGCTGCCGGCGCTGGCCCAACTCCGCCCCGGCAAGGCGCACGCCGCCGCCCCCAGCATGGCGCGGCGGTCCAGCATTCAGCCCTCCAGACGGTCCAGCGGAAACACCGGGCGCCGCAATTTGGTATAGGGAAGCTTGGTGATGTCGGAGGTGCAGGGTCCGGAGGTGTTCACGGTGAATTCGGCCGCCGCGATCTTGCCATAGGCCACGCGGTGACCCACCGCCGCCTTGATCCCGATCATGGTGAGGTCTTCGGGATTGATGCCCTGGCTGCGCCACTGGCCCAGATCAAAGGGTGGCAGCTTTTTGCTGGTCAGAAGAATGGTGAGGCCGCGATGCTTTACCACCGCGCAAGGCCCCATGCGGATGATCTTGCCCAGCGAACCCACCAGATGGGAGTTCTTGTCTTCCAGCTCGAACACACCGTCGCTGCGCGAAACAAGCTCCACCTCCAAGGTCACCGGCCCCGGATCGAGCGGGCTACCCTTGCCACCAATCGGCAAGGTGATCTTGCCCCCGATCGCCACACCGGCCAGCGCTTGCACCGTTTCGGCGTCGGCAATCGCCACGCCCGCGCCCGGAATGTCGTATTTCAGCAGCGCCCGCATCACATCGGTGCCGTCGCCCGGCGCACCGCCGCCGATATTGTCCGACGGCTCGACCAGCAGAACCGGCCCCTTGCCGCCAAAGCGATAATTGTTTTCCTTGAACTCCCGCACCACGCGATCGAGGTCATGCTGCTCGGGAATGCCGCCCTGGCGCATGTCCCAGGCGATCCTGGCCAGTTCACGCAGCGCCTTCTGCGCATCTTCGGCGCTGCCTTCGGTGACCACGCTGAAAGAGACGCCCGCGTGCGGTACATCGGAAAAGGCGTAACCGCCCACCACATTCACCGCCAGTACGCCCGGCACTTCCTTTTCGATCCGCCGCGCCGCGTCTTCCAGCGCCCGCATCGGCCCGTCGCGCGTACCCGTGCCGGTGGGCGGCCACACAATCGGCGTCACCAGCACCAGATGCTTGGGCCTGACGCCCGACTTCAGGCAGCGCGCCAGCAGATTCGACGACAGAACAGCGCTGTCGAACTGGTCGGTATGCGGGCATTCCCGGTAATAGATCATGCAATCGGAAAGATTGCCCATCTTGGGCGTCATGGTGCCGTGCAGGTCGCCCACGCAATATATCGGCAGCTTTTCGGCGCCCGGCATGGCGCGGATGCGCGCCATAAGTTCGCCTTCCGGGTCGTCGCACTGGCTGGTGACCATCGCACCATGCAGCGACAGGTGGATGGCATCCAGCCCTTCGGCCAGCGCTTTTTCCAGAACCGGCTTCACTTCGCTCCAGAAAGTTTCGAACACGGCATGATCCACGGTGCCCGAGGCACCGCCGGTATAGACGGCGCTGGGCACAACTTCCCAGCCTTCCCGTTCGGCCACCGACAGAAAGCCGTCGACCTGCGAGGCATCGCCGCGGCGGCGTAAAATCTCCTCACCGCGATGGATCACAAATCCATCCAGGCCCGTGACTGTCCCGGTAAAGGAATGGGTCTCGTGAAAAATTCCGGCCAGAAAAACGCGTGTCATGTCATCACCCCCGACAAACTGTCGGTGGTTTTGGCCACGACTGCAAGCGCCGGTGCGCTGCACCATTGGCGTTCGCTCAGTTTACCGTCACCATGCTGGAAGCGGGGGCTGATTTGCTGATCTTAAAACTCACCATTGTTCCGTTAGCCTTGTGGCTGTTCGGCGTCGTCGAGCGGGCGCACGGCCCACGCGTGGCCGGCTGGCTGGCTGGATTCCCCATTGTGGGTGGTCCGCTGCTGGCCTTCATGACCCTTGATCACGGCAATGCCTTTGGCAGCCAGGCGGCGCTGGGCGCCTATTTCGGGCTGGTGCCGTGGCTTGCCTTTACCGCAACCTATGCCTTCTGCGCCCGGCGATTGAATCCCTTCTGGTGCACAGTCATCGGCTTTGGCATCTGGACGGCAATCGCCGTGGCCACCGTAGCCATCGAGAGCCTTTCGCCCTGGCTGGAGATCGTGCCCGCTGCTGCCTTTCTCGCATGCCTCTTCCTCTATCCGCGCGGCGAGCCATCGGACGAAGAGCGCGAGCATATCTGGTGGGGCCAGCCGGCCCGCATGCTGGCCGGCGCGGGACTGACGATCGTCATTACCCAATTCGCCGCGGCGTTGGGCACACGCTGGTCCGGGCTTTTCTCCACTTTTCCCGTGATGGGCTCGATCATCTGCATCTCCAGCCATCTGCAATATGGCCGTCATGCGGTGCAGGAAGTGGTGGCGGGCATGACCTTGGGGCTCGCCTCGGTCGGGACCTTCTGCTTTGCGCTCTATGTCCTCCTGGCCCGGATGGAGATATGGCCGGCTTTCGGATTGTCGCTGGCGATCTCCTCCACCGCCCACGCCATGACCTGGCTGTTGTTCAAGACGCGCGAGACCTGACTAGGCGATGTCCTTCGCCGCGCCCTTGACCGCATCGAGCGTCGCATCGATCACCGCATCGTCATGGACAAAAGAGACAAACCAGGCGCCCCGCTCCAGAATCCGGACGCCGCGTTTCAGCAAGGCATGGGCGAAACGGACATAAAGCGCCTTGTCGGTCTTCAGCAGATCGCGATAGTGGCGCGCCGGCGCTTCCAGCCCAAAGCCGACATGGAACATCAGTTCAAAGCCGGTGACCTGGGCCTTGATGCCCGCGTCCTGCAGAATTTTGCGGATGCCATCGCGCAGGCGCACGCCGCGCTTTGACGCCGCTTCATACCGTTCCGACGTCAGCGCCTTCTGGGTTGCGACCATCGCCGCCATGGTGACGGGCTGAGCATTGAAGGTGCCGCCATGCAGTACGCCGCCGCCGGCGAACATGTCGAGCAGATCGGCGCGGCCCACCACCGCCGCAACCGGAAAACCGTTGGCGATTGCCTTGGCAAAGATGGACAGGTCGGGCGTGACGCCGAAGCGCCCCTGCGCGCCTTTTTGGCCAAGCCGGAAGCCGGTGATCACTTCATCAAAGATCAGGATGGCGCCATGCTTGCGGCAGGCCGCCAGCGCGCCTTCCAGATAGCCGGGAGCCGGCGCGATCGCGCCCTGATTGCACATGGCCGGCTCCATAATCACGCCGGCGACGTCGCCGCGCGCCAGGCGCTGTTCCAGCCGCTCCAGATTGTTCCAGCCGATGACATCGAGCCCGGCCGCATCGATGGGGTCCTGCCCCTTGCTGCCCGCCACCAGCACCGGCGCATCTTCGGGCCCGGCGGCATTCTCGCCCGGCGCGGTGGACCAAAGGATATTGTCGAACCAGCCGTGATAATGACCTTCGAATTTCAGGATGATGCGCTTGCCCGTCGACGCGCGCGCCAGGCGGAACGCGGCCTGCGCCACTTCCGAGCCCGACGAGCCAAAACGGATGCGCTGCGCGGACGGAATGCGTTCGCACAGGATGCGGGCGGCTTCGAACTCCACTTCGGATTGAGCGGCGTAGAGAATGCCCTTCTCAACCTGATCCTTGACCGCCTGCTGCACGCCGGCCGGCGAGTGGCCCAGCACCATCGCGCCCATGGCGCAGTAGTAATCAATCAGCCGGTTGTTATCGGCGTCGATCAGGTAAGGCCCCTCGCCGCGCTGAAACACCAGCGGGCCGCCCGCCATGCCGGTGCGGAAATTGCTGTTGACCCCGCCCGCGATATATTTGCCGTTTTCCGCGATCAGCGCCGCGGAACGGTCGAAGGACAATGACATGAAGGTCCCCTGCTCTTTTTGTTATGGGTCTTCTAGCCTATTCTGGAAGGGTTGTATTCCCCTCGACCGTGAAAGTGGATTGAACCACCGGTGCGCCCGTGCCGGGCTGGCCTTCGCCGATGCTGATCTTGTAAAGGCCCGCTGAAACCACGCGGTCGCCCGCCTCGGTCACGCTGGAGAGGTCGCGCGGCTCCAGCGTAAAATGAATCGTTTGCGCCGCACCTGCTTCCAGCGGCACGCGGGAGAAGCCGCGCAGCGCCCGCACAGGCATGCCGGGCGCATCGGGAAAGCTCAGATAAAGCTGCGGCACCGCGTCCCCATAGAGCTTGCCGGCATTGCGCACCGTCACGTCCACCGAAAGAGGATCGCCACTGTTCAGCCTGGGCGCGATCTTCAGATCGCCATAGGCGAACTTGGTATAGCTCAGGCCATAACCGAAAGGATAAAGCGGCTTGCCGGTGAAATAGCGATAGGTGCGCCCTTTCATGCTGTAATCTTCGAAAGCCGGTAACTGGTCCACGCCCGTGTAAAACGTCACCGGCAGATGGCCGGACGGATTGTTGGACCCCGACAAAGTCTGGGCGACAGCGGTGCCGCCTGCCTCACCCGGATACCAGGCATCAACGATCGCGTCGGCATGTTCGGCGGCCCAATTCACCGACAGCGCCGAGCCGTTCATCAGCACCACCACCAGTTTCTTGCCGGTCATCGCCAAGGCCTTGAGCAGGTCTTCTTCGTCCTTGGGCATATCCAGGCTGGTGCGATCACCGCTGACAAAACCGGGCACATTGACCGGCATTTCCTCGCCTTCCAGTGCCGAGGAGATGCCGGTCACGGCGATCACCAGGTCGGCGGCCTTTGCGGCAGTGACGGCCCGCTCCAAGGGGTTTTCGACGACCCGGGTCCAGACGAATTTCAGCACCGGACCGCGCGCCGGTGTCTGCTCGATCTTCACCGCATATTTGCGGCCCGTCTCGAAACTCACTTCCTCCATCTTGGGCCCGCGCTGGCGCGCATCGGTTTCCATCACCAGCTTGCCGTCGAGCCATAGCTTCGCGCTCTGGGCGATCAGCCCGATGCGATAGCGGCCGTTTTCCGGCGCGCTCACAGAACCCGTCCAGCGCGCCGACAGCGGACCGGCATCGGGCAGGACCGGCGCGCTGTTGTCGAAGTCATAGTTCAGGGTCGCATCGACCCGGGTTAGCGCCGCGCTGCCGGGAAAATTCGCGCCGCGCCAGTATTCCGCCTTGAGGCCGGACTGACCATCGGCGGTGGAAAGCGCGGACGTCGGCACGATCACCGCAGCACGCAGGAAGTTGGTGCCGGGCTCGAAGACGATCTGGGCATCCGGAAATTCCCTGCGCAGGCCATCCAGCACCGTAACGGGATTTCTGGGCGTGCCGTTGTAATTGCCCGACAGAACATCAACCTGGTCGGCGAGCGGCCCCACCACCGCAATCCGCCTTGGGCGCTTCAGCGGCAGCACGCCATTGTTCTTCAGCAACACCATGGATTCCCGCGCCAGGTTCAGGGCAAGTGCGCGGTGGACCGGCGACATGAGTTCGGCTTCGGCGACCCGCGCATACGGCACCATCGTGGGCGGATCGAACAAGCCCAGCTTGATGCGCGCCGTGAACAGGCGGCGCAGGGAATCGTCCAGCACGCTTTCGCTAACCAAGCCCTGCTTCACCGCATCGGCATAGCGGTCATAATCGGAGCTGTTCATGGTCGGCACGCGGAAGTCGGCGCAGTCATTGTCCACGCCCAGCTTCATCGAAACCGCCGCGGCCTCGGCATAGGTCTTGGTATAGTGATGGCCGCGCTGGATGTCGGCGATGGCATCACAGTCCGACACCACATAGCCCTGAAAGCCCCATTTGCTCTTGAGCTGATCGGCCAGCAGGAAATCGCTGGCGCAGGCAGGCTGGCCGTTGACGCGGTTATAGGCGCACATCACCGAATCCACCTTGGCCACCGTCACCAGTTCGCGGAAGGCCGGCAGATAGGTGTCCATCTGGTCGTGCTTGCTGACCTTCACGTCCACTTCGTGGCGGGTCGGCTCGGGACCGGAATGCACCGCATAATGCTTGGCAGTGGCGATGGCGCGGAAATATTTGGGATCATCGCCCTGCACACCCTGGACGAAGGCGCTGCCGATCTTCCCGGTCAGGAACGGATCCTCGCCATAGGTCTCCTGGCCGCGGCCCCAGCGCGGGTCACGGAAGATGTTGATGTTCGGCGACCAGAAATCGAGGCCCTGCGAGATGCCGTGATCCTGGCGCGGGCCGCCCGCCATGTTGAACTTGACCCGCGCCTCGGTGCCAATGGCCACGCCCATCTGCCTGATGCGCGCCGTGTCAAAGGTCGCGGCCAGGCCGACCGGCTCGGGAAAGACGGTGGCATAGCCGTTGCGCGCCACGCCATGCAGCGCCTCGCTCCACCAGTTATAGGCAGGGATGCCCAGGCGCGGGATGGCGCGGGCCTGGTTGACCATCTGCGAGGCTTTCTCGGTCAACGTCATCCGCGCGATCAGGGCGTTGACGCGGCTCTCTGCCGGCAGGTCCGGATTGAACCAGGGCTGCTGGTCCTGTGCCGCGGCACAGAGCGGAAGCGCCAGCCACGCCGCCAGGAGCCCCGCCGTCTTGATCGCACCCATCGCGTCCCCCGCTTGCTGTTGGTAGCGTTACCAGAACGGTAATCCCGTGGTGACGCTCCGCACAAGACGTGAAATTGACAAAGCTTCCACCCGCCAAGAAGCTTCGCCCTAAAAGAAGGGGATGGCCATGAAAAGACTTGTCCTGGCGCTGGCGAGCGTAGCACTGATCTCGCCCGCCTATGCCGCCGATTATTTTCCGGCCAAGGGCGATGCCTGGACCACCCACACGCCTGAGCAGGAACATCTGGATGCCGCCAAGCTGAAGACGGCGATCGATTTCGCGGTCTCCGCCGAAAACAAATATCCGCCCGAACTGGCCAAGGTTGCGGACATTCGCGACCTGCGCATTTCCGTGCCGCTGAAATATGCGGGCGAGGCATTTTCCACCCCCATCGGGCCGCTGAAGCCCCACGCGCCAGCCAACGGCATCATCATCCGCCACGGCTATATCGTGGCCGAATGGGGCCGCACCAAAGACGTGGACATGACCTTTTCGGTCACCAAGACCTTCCTGTCCTCGACCGCGGGCGTCGCCTTCGACAAGGGCATGATCAAGAACATCAACGACCGCGTGATCGATTATGTGCGGCCCACGCCCGACTACATGCTGCCGCACAATCAGCCCATCACCTGGAACGACATGCTGCGCCAGCAATCGGGCTGGATCGGCACCCTATGGGGAAAGCCCTGGTGGGCGGACCGGCCCGAGGCCGGCAAGCCCTGGAGCGAGCTGGCCAAGGGCCCGCCGCCGGTGGGCACGGCCTGGAAATATAACGATGTGCGGGTCAATGCCCTGGCGCTCGCCCTGACCCATCTGTGGAAACGGCCGCTGCCCGAAGTGCTCAAGCAGTATGTCGCCGATCCCATCGGCATGTCGGATGCCTGGCATTGGGAAGGCTATGACAATTCCTGGACCGAGGTGGACGGCAAGCGCATTCATGTGGTCTCGGGCGGCGGCCACTGGGGCGGCGGCATGTACATCTCCGCCCGCGACCAGGCGCGCATGGGTCTGCTGGGTCTCAACCGCGGCAAGTGGGATGGCAAGACTGTCCTCTCGGACAAGTGGGTGACGATGGCCACCACGCCGACCGTTCCCAATCCCGGCTATGGCTTCTGCAACTGGTATCTCAACACCGGCAAGAAGATGTATCCGGCGGCGCGGGCCGACAGCGTCGCCTTCATCGGCGACGGCTCCAACATCATCTTCGTGGACTATCAGCACGACATCGTCGCGGTGGTGCGGTGGATCGACAGCAACCAAATGAAGGAGTTCGTGCGTCTGCTGGTCGAAGCCACCGGCGAGCCGGCGAACTGACGGCTATTCGGCCGGTGCCGGCGCCGAACCGGTTTTTCCGGCGCCCAGCCAACCCCAGTGGCTGGCCTTCTCGCCCATCCGGTCGAGATACACATAGATCACGGGCGTGATGTAGAGCGTCAGCAGCTGGGAGACCATAAGCCCGCCCACCACCGCCAGGCCCAGCGGCCGGCGTGCTTCCGAACCGGCGCCGAAGCCGACGGCGACCGGTAACGTGCCCAGCAGCGCCGCCATGGTGGTCATCATGATCGGGCGGAAGCGCACCAGCGCCGCCTCAACGATCGCCCGATCCGGGCTGACATTTTCCCCGCGCTCCCGGCTAAGCGCAAAGTCGATCATCATGATCGCGTTCTTCTTCACGATGCCGATCAGCATGATCATGCCGACAAAGGCATAGAGGCTGAGCGGCACCCCGAAAAGCGCCAAGGTAATCAGCGCGCCCACCGCCGCACTGGGCAGACCCGACAGAATGGTCAGAGGATGGATGAAGCTCTCATACAGAATGCCCAGGATGATGTAGACGGTCATGATGGCGATGGTGAGCAGGATGCCCATATTGGATAGCGAGCTCTGGAAAGCCTGCGCCGTGCCCTGGAATTGACCCTGCAAGTTGGCCGGAACATCGGCCTCGGTGCGGGCTTGCTCAATCGCGCTCGCCGCATCGGACAGGGCATAGCCCGGCAGCAGATTGAAGGAGATAGTCACCGACGGCAGCTGGCCCAGATGATTGATGCTGAGCGGCATGGTGCCCATGCGCAACGTCGTCACCGCGTTCAACGGCACGATCGGTGGCACGGGCTGGCCCGGCGCATTGGTGGGGTTGATGACCGTGCTGGGGGCGCCGCCGCCGGTGCTGGGCGCACCCGTGGCCGTGGTGGCGCCGCCCGCCGTGTTGCTGGACGAGACATAGAGGAGATTGATGGTGGAGGAATCGTTCTGATACTGCGGCTCCAATTCCAGCATCACCCAGTATTCGGCATCGCTGGCATAAAGCGTGGAGATCTGCTCGCCACCGAATGAGGCGCCCAGTGCCGTCTCGATCGACTGGACCGACACGCCCTGCGCCGCGGCCTGGTCACGGTTGATGTCCACATTCACCGCCGGACTGTTCAGGTCCATGTCGGTGGTGACATCAGCGAACCCGCGTGTGCGGGACAGCACTTTCATCAAGGCCAGCGCGCTGGAATCCAGTTCCTCCTGATTGGTGTCCTGCAGGACGTACTGGTAGGCGGATTTCGAGAGCATGCCACCTACCCGGATCGATGGCGGATTCTGCATATAGGCGTTGATGCCCGGCACGCTTTGCAGCTTGGGCCGCAGTTCCTGGATGATCTCGTCGGCCGAGAGTGACCGGTCGCCCAGGGGCTTGAGCTTCAGCAGCATATTGCCGGTATTGGTGCCGGTGCGCGGACCGCCGCCCGACCCCACCGACGACACCACCGACGCGACATTGGGATCGCGCTGGGCGATGATCGCGAGCTGGCGCTGCATCCGGCCCATCGCATCGAAAGAGACGCGGTCAGCCGCTTCCGTCGCCACCTGGATCTGGCCGGTATCCACCGAGGGGATAAAATCCTCCTTCGAAACGTAAAACATGCCGATGGTGGCCACCAGACTTGCGGCGAACAGCAGCATGATCAAGGCGCGATGGGTCATGCTCCAATGGAGCGAACGCTCATAGCCCGATTGGATCCGGTCGAAACTCTTTTCGCTCCAATGATAGAAGCGGCCATGCTCTTGGGCATTGCCCGCCTTCAGGAAGCGGCTGCAAAGCATGGGTGTCAGGGTCACCGAGACGAAGCCGGAGATCAGGATGGTCAGTACGATGGTGACGGCGAATTCGTGCAGCAGCCGCCCGACAATGCCGCCCATGAAGACTATGGGAATGAACACCGCCGCCAGGCTGACGGTCATGGAAAGAATCGTGAAGCCGATCTCCGACGCGCCTTTCGCGGCGGCGGCATATGGCTCTTCGCCCTCCTCCACATGGCGGACGATGTTCTCCAGCATCACGATGGCGTCATCCACCACAAAGCCCACCGACAGGGTCAGCGCCATGAGGGATAGATTGTCGAGGCTGTAGCCTAACAGGCTCATGCCCGCGAAAGAGCCCAAGATAGTGATCGGCAGGGCGATGGAGGGGATCAACGTGGCCGACAAAGTGCGCAGGAAGACAAAGATCACCATCACCACCAGCACCGCGGCGATCAGGAGCGTCACCTGCACATCCGCCACCGAAGCGCGAATGGACTGGCTGCGGTCGTATATGGTCGAAAGCTTCACCGAGCTGGGTAAGCTCTGCTGGAAGCGCGGGATGATGCGGTTGATTTCATCCACGATCTGGATGGTGTTGGAGCCGGGCTGGCGCTGGATCGAGAGCACGATAGCGCGCTTGCCGTTGAGCCAGGTGGCGGTGCGGTTGTTCTCCACGCTGTCTATGGCGGTACCGATATCGGCAAAGCGCACCGGCGCCCCATTGCGCCAGGCGATGATCTGATGCTTCCACGCCTCGGCAGTCATCAGCTGGCCGTTGACATGGACCAGCGTGGCCTGATTGGGGCCGTTCAATGTGCCGGTGGCGACATTGACATTGGCCTGCTGCACCGCCGAGGCCACCTGGTCTATGCCGATGCTGCGGGCGGCAAGCTGCGCCGGATCCACCTGCAGGCGCACGGCGAAGATCTGCGAGCCCTGGACATTGACCTGGGCGACGCCCGACAGGGTGGAAAGCTGCCGCGCCAGAAGATTCTCGGCATATTTGTCCAATTCATAAAGCGGCATGGAATCGGACTGCATCGCCAGGAACATGATGGGCGCGTCCGCCGGATTGACTTTGCGCAAGGTGGGCGGCGACGGCATGTTGACCGGCAATTGCCGCGATGCCGCCTGGATGGCGGCCTGCACATCTTCCGCCGCCCCGTCTATTTCACGATCCAGATCGAATTGGATCGTGACCGAGGTCGTGCCCGATGAGCTTTGCGACGTCATCGAAGAGACGCCAGCAATGGTGGAAAATTGCGATTCCAGCGGCGTCGCCACAGCGCTGGCCATGGTCTGGGGATCGGCGCCCGGCAGGCTGGCCGAAACCGAGATGGTCGGGAAATCCACCGCCGGCAATTCGCTGACCGGCAAATCCGCGTAGCCGAACAGACCGAAGGCCACCAGCGCCACCATCAGCAGCACCGTCATCACCGGCCGCTGGATGAAGGGGGTGGAAATCTTCATGGCGGGGCGCCGCTCTTCCTGCCGCCCCGGTCTTTCATGACCCGTACAGGCTGACCGGGTGTGACTCGCAACTGACCATCGGTCACAACCTTGTCGCCGGGCTTCACATCGCCCTGGATGGCGTCATTGACGCCGTCGTCGTTCAGCACTTTGACGGTTCTGGAATAGGCCTTGCCATCCTTGCCCACCACCAGCACGAAATTGTTTTCCGGTCCCAGATTGACCGCATCGCGCGACACCACGGTGGCGCCCGGAATCTGATTGATGGTGACGGCAACCGTCACGGTCTGTCCCGGCACCAGCCGCATGTCGGTGTTGGGAAAGTCGGCCCGAAGTTCGATGGTGCCGGTCGCGGCGCTGACGGCATTGCTGACAAAATCGACCGGCGCTTTTTCGGCTCCGCCCTCCGCACCCGCAACCGGCACCGTCGCCATCAGCCGGTGCTGGTCGAACTGGTTCTGGATCTGCGCCAGCCCGTTCTGCGGCAGCATGAAAGAAACCTTGATGGGCTGGACCTGGGTGATGCTGACCAGGGGCTGGGTGCTGGCGCTGGCGGCGGGGATCACATTGCCCGGCTGGATCAGGATGGGACCGGTCTTGCCATCGATCGGCGAGACGATGCGGGTGAAATTCAGGTTGATGCGGGCGGACTGGACAGCCGCCCTGTCGGTCTCCACCACGCCCTCGTCCGATTTGACCTTGGCGGCCTGCGTCGCCAACTGCTGGTTGGAGATGGCGTTCTGCTGCGCCAGGGTCTGATAGCGCTGCAGGTCCAGCTGGTCATTGGTCAGGGTTGCAGTGTCGCGCGCCTGCTGTCCTTCAGCCTGTGCCTCGACCGCCTGATAGGGCGCCGGATCGATCTGGAAGAGAAGCTGGCCTTTGTGAACGATGTCCCCTTCGTGGAAATTGGCCGCCAGCAGCTTGCCCGTCACCTGGGCCGTGACCTGCACGGTCGCCGGCGACACCACGGTGCCGATGGTCTTCTGGGCGACGGTCACATCGCGGCGCTGGGCCACAGCGACCTTCACCGGCGGCGGTGGCGGGGCTTTGCGCCTGGGCGCGAACAGCGGATCCAGGAAATGCCAGGCCAGCAGCAGCAAGGCCAGGACGCCCAGGCCGTAAAGGACAATGCGGCCGCGACCCCGCAGCCCCTGCCGCTGGCCAGCCATTCTTTGCGGAGCCGCATCCGAGATGCGGAAAGTTTCGTGTAACGCCATCGGGCCCTTGTGGCTCCGCTATAAAAAAATGGCGTGTTCTGAATGTGCTGGTCTCGTCTCGTCTTGTCGTGACCAGATGACCGAACATTCATGAATGCGCGTTGCGGCCGCGAACCCGGAACGGATCGCCGCGGAACCCGTGACAGTGAAAGCAAAATGCAAAGGGCGGGAAGCTTTCGCCTCCCGCCCTTCGCCCACCAGCCCTTTAGCCTTGGTTTGTTTTTGGCTTTTTGTTTTTTTGGGTTCTTGTTTTGGTTTAGCGGAACAGAGACAGAATGGTCTGCGGTCCCTGATTGGCGATCGCAAGCGCCTGCACGCCCAGCTGCTGCTTGACCTGCAAGGACTGCAGCATCGCGCTTTCCTGCGCCATGTTGGCATCCACCAGGTGGCCGATACCAGTGGTCAGGGTGTCGGACAACTTCTGGACGAAGGTACCCTGGATCGAGAACTTCGCCGCACCGGACGACAGCTTGGCGAGCGCCGCATTGACGTTGGTGAGCGAGGTCTGGATCGTGGCAACCAGAGACGAGGCCTTGGCCTGGGTCGAGATGGTGGCAGTCGATTTCATTGTCACGATCGTCCCTGACAGTTTCATGTTTTGGGCAGCGGTGGTGATGCGGCGGCTGCCGTCAGCCGAGGCCAGGGCCGTAATTTGGTTGGTCGAACCGTCCACCAGGTTGAAGCCATTGAACACCGCGTTGCTGACGATCGTGGTGATCTGGTCGCGCAGGGCCGTGAAGTTGGCATTGAGCGCCTGACGGCTCGCGGTATCGAGCGAAGAGTCAGAAGCCGCCAGCGCCTTGGCCTTGAGCTGGATCAGCAGATCCGAGATCGACTGGCCCGCAGACAAAGCGACGTCGACCGAGGAGGTGGCGTTGTTGATGGAGTTGATGACCGAGGTATAACCGGCCACGGCGCCGCGCTGGTTCTGGGCGATGGCGTAGATGGCGCCGTCGTCGCGGGCAGTGGCGACCTTCATACCGCTGTTGATGGCGGACTGGGTCTG
>Ga0070665_100003059_pt1 | contig 18015 bp, 15 predicted proteins | sample KBSS13metaG_FD_65862 | JGI IMG/M metagenome (GOLD analysis project Ga0070665, IMG submission 65862) | Switchgrass rhizosphere microbial communities from Kellogg Biological Station, Michigan, USA - KBS S1-3 metaG | ecosystem: Host-associated > Plants > Roots > Rhizosphere > Soil ...
TCGGGCTCGGGCTCGGGATCAGCGACTTGGGCGTGCGGCATCGCGCCGATCGATCCCGGCCCATTGCACGGCGAGCTCGCGACCGGTCACGGCGGTTGGTCGACGCGCAACGTGCGGTTGCAAGGCTCCGACAGTCGGCTCGCGACGATCGCGGCCGGCGGGTCGATCGCGATCGCGTATGACGCGACCGCCGGCGTCGTGTGCTCCGACGGCGATACGTGCGCGGTGCAGCTCCAGATCGGCACGAATGCCAGCAAGCTCGGCTGCCTGATCGCGTCGGAAGCGCAGGGCAACCACGAGGTCGCGGCCGTCAACGTCATGGGCCAGACGATGACGCTCGGCACGTTCGACACGGCGGGGATGTACGAGCTCGTCGTCGATCCGGCGTCGGACGAGAATGGATGCGGCTCCGCGTGGACCAACGGCGCGCAGAGCGACGTCAACGAGATCATCGGCTACGTATGCGTGACGGCGCCATGAACCTCCGCATCGTCACGCTCAACTTCTGGGGCACCGAGGAGCCGCTCGAGCGCCGGCTCGACCTCGCGGCGCGCCAGCTGCGCGCGCTCGATCCCGACGTCGTGTGCATGCAAGAAGTCCGGCCGCACGCAGGCGCGACGACCGCGGACGCGCTCGCGACGCGGCTCGGCATGGTCGCGTGCTACGCGCGCGCGTCGGCGTGGCGGGCGGGCGAGCACGGCTACACGATCGACGGTGAAGAAGGGCTCGCGATCCTCGCGAAGACGCGCGTCACCGATCAGCGCTCGATGCTGTTGCCGGCGGCGCGCCCGGCGGACACGCGCATCTTGCTGTCCGGGCGCGTGCAGACCCCCGGCGGGCCGATCTGGGTGCACACGACGCACCTCCACTACCGGCTCGACGACGGCGTCGCCCGCGAGCACCAGGTCGTCGCGATCGACGAAGCGATGCGCGCGTGCGGCCGCACCAACACGGATTCGCCGCAGATCCTGTGCGGCGACTTCAACGCGACGCCGGACTCCGACGAGATCCGGTTCCTGCGCGGCCTGCATACGCTCGCCGGCAAGCGCACGCACTTTCAGGACGCGTGGCTCCGCCTGCATCGCGAGCCCGAGCCCGGCGAGGGGCCGGCGCACGGCATCACGTGGTCGAGCGAGAACCGGCTCACGCGGCCGCTGCGCTCGCTCGATCTCGACCGCCGCATCGACTACGTGTTCGTGACGACGCGCAAGAAAGACGGCCGCGGAACGATCCACGCGTGCAACGTCGTGCTGACCGAGCGCGATGGCGACGACGACATCTGCGCGAGCGACCACTACGGCGTGCTCGCGGAGATCCAGGTCGTCCCCGGCTGATCCGAGCCCGAGCGCACGTATCGTCTGGATCGCGACAAGGCGTTCGCGATCCAGCATCCAACGCAGCCGCGATTCGCAACCACGCAAGGCCAGCACGCGAGCCGGGCTCGGGCTCGGGCTCGGGCTCGGAATCAGGACTTCGGCAAGGCGTTCTCGACGGCGGCGATCACGCTGCGGTCGTCGGGCGTCTGATCCGGCGTGAACCGCGTGATCTGCTTGCCATCGGCCGACACGATGAACTTTTCGAAGTTCCACCGGATGTCGCCGCCATACCCGGTCGCGTCCTTCACCGTCTCGAGCGCCTTGTAGATCGGGTGCCGACCCGCGCCGTTGACCTCGATCTTCTCCATGATCGGAAACGTGATGCCGTAGTTCATCGCGCAGAACGTCTTGATCTCGGCGGCGCTGCCGGGCTCCTGGCCGCCGAACTGGTTGCACGGGAAGCCGACCACGGTGAAGCCCTTCGCTCCGTACTTCTTCTGGAGCGCCTCGAGCGTCGCGTACTGCGGCGTGTTCCCGCACTGCGACGCGACGTTCACGAGCATGAGCGCCTTGCCCTTGTAGGCGGCGAGCGTGGTCGGCTTGCCGCCGAGCGTCTTGATCGGCACGTTCCAGATCGAATCGACCTCCGGGGTCACCGCGAGGGCCGGCGGCGCGGTGCCGGCGGCCGGGAGCTTCGCCGGGTCGAACATGTCCGCGGTCGGGCCCTTGATCGGCGCCGGATCGGCCTTCGCGACCCCGGTCGGCGCGGCGGCGGCCGGCACGGTGTTCGAGGGCGCGGGGTCTTGTTTCGCGGGCTTGGAGCACGCGACGAGCAGGGCGGCGAGGAGCAGCGTGCGCATGGTGAACGCACCCTACATCCGGTTTCGCGCGAGGTGTATCGTGGACTCGTGCGCGCGCTGTGGTCACTGTGTCTCAGCCTCGGGGCGTGCTCGTTTGCCCCGACGGCGACGCTGACCAGCGGCCCAATCGATAGCGGCGGGTCCGGTACGCATGATGGTTCGATCCACGATGCGAAGCTTACCGACGGCAAGGTCTTCGACGACGCGTGCATCGATTCGGATCACGACGGCGTGTGCGACAGCGTCGAGTGGCCGTGCGCGCCGACGCTGCCCGCACCCGTGCAATCGCAGATCACGATGTCGGCGAACCCACCGCAGTCGGGCAGCAGCACGCCGCAGACCGTCTTCATCATCGACAACGCGACGGTCAACGGCGTCACGCGCCTGGTCGCCGCGCACGGGGCCGCGGCCACGATCGCGCTCCACTACGACATCACCGACACCGCGTGCACGGTCGCTTGCCAGGATCAGATCGAGATCGGCTGGGTCGCCGGCGATCGCTCCGGGTGCCTGATCGATACGCCGATCAACGGGAACGTCGCCGCCACCATCTCGAACAACACGGTCGTGCGGTTCCCCCAGACGCCCGGCGCCTACGATCTGCGGGTCAACATTGGCCAGAACTTCTCATGTGATCACGGCCCGCCAGGGGTGACGACGAACGGCTGGTGGAAGCACGACCCCGGCGATAACCAGACCATCGCGAGGGTTTGCGTGCAGTGACGGCGAATGTGGTGTAGCTAGTCCCGTCCGCCATGCGCCACATCTACGCCGATTTCATCGACCGGGTCGCCAAGCCGGCTCGGTACCTCGGTGGCGAGTACCTGTCGGTCACCAAGGACGCGGCCGACGCGCGCGTGTGCCTCGCGTTCCCGGACGTCTACGACATCGGGATGTCGCACCTGGGCACGAAGATCATCTACTCGCTGCTCAACAAGGATCCGCGCATCGCGTGCGAGCGCGCGTTCGCGCCGTGGACGGACATGGAGACCGAGCTGCGCGAGCGCAACCTGCCGCTGGTCTCGCTCGAGACGCAGCGCCCGCTGTGCGAGTTCGACGTCGTCGGCTTCTCGCTCCAGTACGAGCTGACGTACACGAACGTGCTCACGCTGCTCGACCTCGGCGGCATCCCGCTGCGCGCGGCGGATCGCGCGGACGACAGCACGCTCGTGCTGGTCGGCGGGCCGGTCGCGTCGCATCCCGAGCCGATCGCGCCGTTCATCGACGCCGCGTTCGTCGGCGAGGCCGAGGAGCTCCTCGGCCCGCTCGTGCTCGCGTGGGCCGCGATGCGCGCGCAGATCCGCGCGGGCGAGCGCACGCGGCGCGACGTGCTCGCCGAGCTCGCGTCGAAGTTCCCGCTCTACGTGCCGTCGCTGTACGCGACCGAGATCGACCGCGAGACCGGCATGACCGTGGTCGGCGCGCCGCTCGATCCGCGCGTGCCAGCGCGCGTGTCCCGCGCGATGGTGCGCAACCTCGACGACTATCCGTTTCCCAGCGACTCGCCCGTGCCGTACGCCGAGGCCGTGTTCGAGCGCGCGTCGGTCGAGATCGCGCGCGGCTGCACCGAGGGCTGCCGGTTCTGCCAGGCCGGCATGATCTATCGCCCGGTGCGCGAGCGCTCGCCGCAATCGATCGCGACCTCGCTGCTCGACGGCGCCGAGCGCGCCGGTTACGACGAGACGGGCCTGACGTGCCTGTCGACGGCCGACTTCTCGAGCATCACGCCGCTCGTCAAGCAGCTCGCGGGCGAGCTGCGCAAGCGCGGGATCTCGATGTCGGTCGCGTCGCTGCGCGCCTACGGGCTCAACGAGGATCTGCTCGACGAGCTCGCGCTCACGCGGATCAGCGGCCTGACGTTCGCGCCCGAGGCCGGCACGCAGAAGATGCGCGACGTCGTCAACAAGAACGTCACCGAGGCGCACATCGAGGAGAGCGCGCGGCGCGTGTTCGCGCGCGGCTGGCACCGGCTGAAGCTGTACTTCATGATCGGCCTGCCGACCGAAGAAGACGACGACGTGCGCGGCATCGTCGAGACCGGCCTGCGCATGCTCGCGATCGGCCGCGAGCTCGTCGGGCATCGCGCCGAGGTCACGGTGAGCGTGAGCTCGCACGTGCCCAAGCCGCACACCCCGCTGCAATGGGCCGCGCAGGATCCGATCGGCGAGATCGAGCGCAAGCAGTCGATCCTGCGCCAGACCGCGCGCCGCGACCGCTCGCTCCGGCTCAAGCACCACCACAGCGGCATCTCGTTCGTCGAAGGCGTGCTCGCGCGCGGCGATCGCCGGCTCGCCGACGTGATCGAGGATGTGTGGCGCGCCGGCGCGCGCTTCGACGGCTGGGACGAGATCTTCGACCTCGAGCGCTGGGACCACGCGCTCGCCGCACACGGCGTCGACGTCGCGGCGTACACCGGCACGCGGCCGGTCACCGCGCGGCTGCCGTGGGATCACCTCGACGTCGGGCTCGAGGACGGCTTCTTGCTCGGCGAGTACCGCAAGGCGCTCAAGGGCCGCGCGTCGCCGCCGTGCGGCAAGGTCGCCGGCACGCTGATCCATCACACGAACCTCGCCGAGGCCGAGCCCGACAAGCGCAAGCTCGTCTGCTACGACTGCGGCGTCGCGTGCGATCTGTCGAAGATGCGCGAGGACCGGCTCGTCGCGCTGCGCGTGCTCGGCGCGACCGAGCGGCCGGCTCCGCGCGCGGTGCCCACCGATGCCGGCGCGGAATTGATCGATGTGTCGGAGCGCGGCGGCGGCTCGCCGGCCGAGCGCGGGTCCTCGAAGAAGTCCGAGCGCACCGAGCGCGTGCGGCTCGCTGGCTTCATGGGCGCGGGCGCGCCGTACTCGACGTATCGCATCCGCTTCGCCAAGGTCGGCCGCGCCGCGTTCCTCGGCCACCTCGATCTGCTGCGCTTGCTCGCGCGCACGCTGCGGCGCGCCGATCTGCCAGTCGCGATGACGCGCGGGTTCTCGCCGAAGCCACGGTTCGCGTTCGGACCGGCGCTTGGCCTCGGCGTGCCGAGCCTGGGCGAGCTCGCCGACATCGATCTCGAGTACGGGGCGACCGGCGAGCTCGCGCCTGCCGAGGTCCGCGATCGGATCGCCGCGGTGTGCCCGCCGGGCCTCGAGATCCAGGACTGCGCGATCGTGCGGCTCGCCGGGCATCCCCTGGCGCTCGCGCACGTGCCGGATCTCGGCCTTGGCAAGCTGATCCAGGCCGTCGATGTCGTGATCCGGCCCACGCCCGACGGCATCGCGTACGACGCCGCTCGGCTCGAGCGAATCGCGAGCGCGTTCCTCGGCAAGCCCGAGGTGCACGTCGCGCGTGGCGAGAAGACGATCGACGTGCGCGCGCTGGTCGGCGAGGTCAGCGTCATCTCCGGCGACGCCGCCGCGAAGCTGTGCGCCGCGCTCGACTGGCCCGACGCGCCCGCGCTGATCCGCGCGCGCGTGCGCTCGACCTCGGAAGGCTCGGCCAAGCCGAGCGAGCTCGCCCGCGCGCTCGGAATCTGGGGCAACGACGATCCGCGCGCCGATCACGCCCTGGTCGCGCGGCTCGGCGTCGTCGAGCAGCCCGAGGCTACCAGAGCGATCGAAAGACCCAGCGCGTGACCGCGACCTGCGCGTCGTGCGGCGCGACGGGCCCGGCGTCGGCGATGGATCTGACCGGCCACGGCCCGCGCTGCACGGCGTGCGCGGCGAAGGCGCAGCTCGAGACGTTTCGCCGCGGCGAGCTCGGGATGGCCGAGCACCTCACGCGCGACGAGATGGTCGGCGTGTCGCGCCAGGCAGCACGCGAAGCGCTCGCCGGCATCGGCGTGACCGCGGTCGGTGCCGGACTGTTCGCGGTGAGCGGCACGCTGATGTGCGCGGTGCTCGCGTGCAGCGGGTTCGGCATGCTCGCGCACGGCCTGCACCGGCGGCGGATGGCGCGGCGCGCGATCGGCGACGTGCCGGATGCGCGCGTGGTGAAGCGATGAGCCGGCGCTGGACGCGGGCCGAGCTGGCGTCGCTCGCGCGGCGCTGCGTGCTGCACGTCGTGCTCGGCAGCGCGCTCGCACTGCTGAGCGCGGCCGCGATCGTCGCGACGCGCGCCGACGTCGCGACGTTGCGGCTGGGGATCGCGGGCATCGTCATCGGCGGCGGCGCCGCGCTGTTGGCGCGCAAGAAGCGCCGGCAGGTCCTGGACGCGATCACGCGCGCCGGCGACTGATCCGCCGGGCCGCGCCGCTCGTAGTGCCGGCATGCGCTTGCGCCTCAAGCTCGCGGTCGCGTTTGCCGTGCTCGTCGGCGTCACGTGCGGGGCGTCGACCTACGCGTATCTGGACGCGGTGCTGCTGCACGCGTAGCGGCCACTGTCGTCGCCAGGGACTCCGCGCTGCAGCCGGCTGTGGGCAATGAGCTCGAAGGTCGCGACACCTCATCGCGAAGGGCTGGCATCTGAGGTGCACTTCCCTGCACGCGATGCGTCGCCTCGCGTTGATCGCGCTCGCCGCCTGCACACACGCGGCGCCATCGCCCGCGCAAACCCAGACGACGGCGCCGGATGCAGGAGCCGCCGACGCGGAAGCCGCGGCGCCGTGCGTCGACGTCGACGACAGCGCCGCCGTGACGGTCGCGAGCGCGACGGCCGCCGGCGAGTACGTGCTGACGTTCACCGGCGCGTCGGCATCGGCGACGAGCTGGGGCCAGGCCGGCAACGAAGCGCTCGTGCTCGAGGTCGACGGTGCCGAGCGCGGCTTCATCGGCCACGTGATCCTCCACCAGGGCGCCGCGATGTTCGGCTACGGCGTTCACCTCGGCGCGCTCGCCGCGAACGAGGCCGTGACGCTGCGCGTGTCGACGCTGTCGGCGCCGATGGCCGTGCGCAAAGCGCAGATCTGCGCCGCGGCCGCGGCGGTGACGACCGATCCGGGCGTGATCCACGCGCCGATCTACAACTGGCCCGTCGAGAAAACGTTCGACGACGTGCCGATGCTGGTCGGCTACTCGAAGGCGAAGAAGACGTATCAGACCGTGATGACCAACGAGGACGGCGGCACCGCGGAGCAATGCGGCGGCGGCGCGAGCGGCATGCAGGCCGAGATCGCGCGCTGGGGCCGGTCGACCGACATCGAGGATCACTACACGTTCAGCGGCGCCGCACCTACGTGGGAGCGCTGCACAGGCACCGTGCCGGTGACGACGACCGCGCTGCGCATGGAAGCCGATCACCCCGAGCTGTACTGGGGCGACGGCCACAACCGCTTGTTCGAGAGCCGCGCGGGCTACGGCCAGACGTGCGGGACGGGCACGCCCGAGGAGCCCGACGGCACGCTCGCCGGCTGGAACGGCGGCAGCAACGATCCGGCGGCGGCGAACGATCCCGGCCACGTGATCGTGCTGCGCCCGATCCCCGTCGACATGGACGCGCTCGGCTACGCGCAGTTCGGTGGCCGGCGCGAAGCCATCGGCGACACCTACGGGCCGTGGATCTATCGCATCACGTCGCTCGAGCTCGCCAAGGAGAACAAGATCGACGACGCCAAGACGTTCGGGATGTCGCGCTATCTCTACGTCGACGTGCGCGTCGCCGACGTCGGCGGCAGCGGGGATTCGTACTGCTCGCTGACGGTGTCGGGCGGCTTCAAGCTGCGCGCGACGACCACCGATGGGACCGTCATCAGCTCGCCGCAGATCACGGCCGACTACGCGTCGAACGGCGCGCACGACTGGAAGCGCGTCGCGATCGCGCTGCCCGACGGCGTCGGCGCGGCCGACATCGATCACTTCACGTTCGACGCCTACGACGACGACGGCATCTATCTCACGGCGCTCGGCGACGCGTTCGTGCCGGTTCCTGCCGGCGACAACGGCGCGACCCTCGACTACGTTCGCCATGGCACCACGCCGCTCGCGGATTACGTCGACGACGATTCCAGCAGCTGCGTGAACGGCGCGAACACGGCCGGCCCGGGAGGGATGGCGTACACGTGCGTCGGTGGCCAGGTCGATCTCGCGAAGTGATAGAACAGCCGCGTGGCGATCAACCTGTCGGTCAACCTCAACAAGGTGGCCCTCCTGCGCAACTCGCGCGGCGCGCATAACCCGGCGCCGCACGTCGCGGGCGTGACCTGCCTCGATGCCGGCGCGTACGGCCTGACGCTGCACTGGCGCGCCGACAACCGGCACACCCGCGAGGTCGACGTGCGCGATCTGCGCTCGCTGTGCGAGGCGCGCGGTGCCGAGTTCAACCTCGAGGGCGACGCGCGCGCCGAGCTGGTCGATCTCGCCGACGAGCTGCGCGTCACGCAGTTCACGCTGGTGCCCGTGCGGCCCGGCGAGATCACGAGCGATCACGGCTGGAGCTTGCCGCACGATCACGACGTGATCGCGCCGATCGTCGAGCGGCTCGAGAAGCGCGGCGTGCGCACCGCGATCTTCGTCGACGCCAACCCCGAGATGATGAAGGCGGCGGCGGCGACCGGCGTGTCGCGCGTCGAGATCTACACCGAGCCGTTCGCGTCGGCGTGGGGCACGCCCCGGCTCGTCGCCGAGCTCGACCGGGTCAAGCGCACGGCGCAAGCCGCGGTGGAGGCGGGCATGGCCGTGAACTGCGGCCACGATCTCAACCTGCGCAACACGCCGCTGCTCGCGCGCGAGGTTCCCGAGATCGTCGAGGCGTCGATCGGCCACGCGCTGATCGCCGACGCGCTGTACATCGGCCTGGCCGAGACCGTGAAGCGCTACGTGCGGGCGTGCCGGGGCGAAGCCGTCGACGCGCCGGTGACGATGTGAAGCTCGCCGCGTTGGCGCTGTTGCCGGGCTGCTTCCTGATCCGCAACAACGATGCGAAGTGCCCGCAAGACCGCACGATCGCGATCGCGACGCAGGACGACGTCGCGCGGTTTGCCGGCTGCACGCGCGCGCGCGACGTCGTGATCCGAACGGGCGCCGCGGTCGATCTGGCGCCGCTCGCGCACCTCGACGAGATCCGCGGCGACCTCATCATCGGTCCGACCGTCGGGATCGAGGAGGCCGGCCTCAACGGGCTCGAGCACGTCGGCGGCGCGATTCGCGTCACCGACAACGCGGCGATGCACGGGCTCTACCTGCCGCGTTTGCTCGACGTCGGGCGCATCGTGATCGATGCCAACCCGGGCCTGCGCACGGTCGCGCTGCCGCGCGTGACGCGGATCCACGGACCGCTCGCCGTCACCGACAACCCCAAGCTCGAGCTACTCACCGCGAGCGAGCTGGTGCAGATCGATCGCGAGCTCGTGATCGGCGGCCAGCCCAAGCTCGAGAACCTCGAGGTCGGCCATCTTGCGGCCGCCGATGGCGTGCGCATCGGCGACGATCCGAAGCTGCCGGCCGAGCTCGTGCAGCGGCTCCAGCAGCTGCCGCCCGAGCCGCCGCCGCCGCCGCCGAAGCACCACGAGCGCTAACTTAGCTACGGCGACGATTCGCTCTCGGCATCGATGTACTCGCGGAGGCGCTGGAACGAATAGAGGCAGCGCTGGCTGTGATCCGGGTCGGTCAAGCAGCCGAGCGCGAGCCCGCGCTGTTGCGAGCACAGCATGTCGAGCGGCATGTGCTTGAACGCGTCGGGATCGACCTCGATCGCGTGATGCGCGAAGTACACGCCGGCGAACCACGGCATCCAGTACGCGCACAACGGGCCGACCACCGCGGCCTGTTCGAGCTGCGCCCGCGCGTCCAAGCACTCGGAGCGGTCGTCGCCGGCCTCGGTCCAGCAAGCGGTGTCGACACCCGGCCGCACGTCAGAGCACCAGTTGTCCGTGCTGTACTTGAGCCAGTAGAAGAGCTGGCCGTACATGGTTTGCCATTGCCAGCGCGCGCGGTCGCTGGTCTCGCTGGTCACCAGCCCGATCGCCTTGTTCGTGAGCGCGGTCGCGATCACCTGGGGATCGAGCTCGCAGTCAGCCGGCATCGGTTGGGAACAACCGAGCAGCAATCCCGTTGCTATCGCGAACGCACGCAGCGTCACCACTGACGCTTTATCACGGCAGCAGTGGCGCTATCATGCGCCGCATGGCAGTCGATATCCTGGAGCTCGGGGGATCCCTGGGCTACCTCGACGAACTTTACGAGCAGCACCAGACCCAGCCGGGCTCGGTCGATCCGACCTGGCGCGATTTTCTCGGAACGCCCCGCGTAAACGGCGCAAACGGCGCAAATGGCCACAGCAACGGCAATGGCGTCGCCGCGCGTGCACTGACGCGCCAGGCCCCGGCACTGCCGACGTTCTCGCGGCCCGGTCAGGTCACGCTGTCGCCGATCGCGGCCACGCCGTCGGTCTGGCCGCTGGTCAACGCCTACCGGACGCGCGGGCATTTCGCCGCACATCTAGATCCGCTGGATCTGCTCGAGGCGGCGCATGTCGACGAGCTCGAGCCCGCGACGTGGGGCCTCGTCGACCCGAACCAGGTGATCTCGCCGACCGGCGTCCACGGCCTGGCGCGTGCGACCGTGAGCGAGCTCGTGACCGCGCTGCGCCGGGTCTACGCCGGCTCGGTCGGCCTCGAGTACATGCACATCTCGTCGCCGCAGCGCCGCAGCTGGCTCGCCGAGCGAATGGAGACCCAGCTCGTGCTGCCGCCGCCCCCGGCGGTTCGCGAGCGCGCGCTCCAGCTGCTCATCAATGCCGAGCAGTTCGAGCGGTTCTGCCACAAGAAGTTCCCGGGCACGAAGTGGTTCTCGCTCGAGGGCAGCGAGAGCTTGATCCCGGCGCTCGACCTGATCCTCACGCACTGCGCGCGGCTCGGCGCGATCGAGGCCGTGCTCGGCATGGCTCACCGAGGCCGGCTCGCGACGCTCGAACAGATCTTGAAGCGGCCGACGCGCGAGATCTTCAACCAGTTCGAAGATATCGAGCCCGAGAAGTCGCTCGGCGGCGGCGACGTCAAGTACCACCTCGGCTACTCGACCGATCGCCTGGACCCGAACGGCAACGCGATCCACGTGTCGCTCGCGTTCAACCCGAGCCACCTGGAAGCCGTCGATCCGGTCGTCGTCGGGCGCGTGCGCGCGAAGCAGACGCGGCACGGCGACGTCGAGATGCGCCGCGTGGTCGGCGTGCTCGTTCACGGCGACGCCGCGTTCGCCGGTCAGGGCCTGGTGCCCGAGACGCTCCAGCTGTCGGGGCTGCCCGGGTTCCGCACCGGCGGGACCATTCACTTCATCGTCAACAACCAGGTCGGCTTCACCGCGTCGCCGGCCGAGCAGCGCTCGACGCCGTACTGCACCGACGTCGCGAAGATGCTCGAGGTCCCGATCTGGCACGTCAACGGCGAGGACGTCGACGCGCTCGCGCGCGTGATCGAGCTGGCGTGCGAATACCGGGCGCAGTTCCAGAGCGACGTCGTGATCGACATGTACGGCTATCGCAAGTACGGCCACAACGAGATCGACGAGCCCGCGTTCACGCAGCCGCTGATGTACGACCGGATCAACCACAAGCTGTCGCCGGTCGAGGTCTACACGCACAAGCTCGTCGGCGACGGCGCGGTCACCGCGGCGCAGGTCGCGAACATGACGCAGCACCGGGTCGAGGAGCTCGAAGCCGAGCTGACGGCTGCCAAGAGCAGCAAGTCGCGGCCGGATAGCTCGTCGATGACCGCGATGTGGCGCGGCTATCTCGGCGGCATCACCGAAGGCCCCGAGCTGGTCGACACGCGCGTGATGCGGCCGCTGCTCGAGCAGATCGCGCAGAGCATCACGACGCTGCCCGTCGGCTTCACTCCACATCCCAAGATTTTGCGCCTGCTCGAGCAGCGCGCACAGATGGGCAAGGGCGAGCGGCCGATCGACTGGGGCATGGCCGAGATGCTCGCGTACGGCTCGCTGCTCTATCAGCAGATGAACGTACGCATGAGCGGCCAGGACTGCGCGCGCGGCACGTTCAGCCATCGCCACGCGATCGTCACCGACGTCACGAACGGCTCCGAGCTCTTGCTCCTCGGCGGGCTGCATCCCGATCAGGGCCAGTGCCGGATCTACGACTCGTCGCTGTCGGAGGCCGGCGTGCTCGGCTTCGAGTTCGGGTACTCGCTCGACTATCCGGACGCGCTCGTGATGTGGGAAGCGCAGTTCGGCGACTTCTGCAACGGCGCGCAGGTGATCATCGATCAGTTCATCACGTCGTCGGAAGACAAGTGGAAGCGCCTGTCGGGCATCGTGCTGCTCCTGCCGCACGGCTACGAAGGGCAGGGCGCCGAGCACTCGAGCGCACGGCTCGAGCGGTTCCTGCAGATGTGCGCCGAGCAGAACATCCGCGTCGCTCAGCCGACGACGCCCGCGCAGATGTTCCACCTCTTGCGCGCGCAGGTGCTGCGCCGGTTGCGCAAGCCGCTGATCGTGATGACGCCGAAGTCGCTGTTGCGCCTGCCCGCGGCCGCGTCGACGCTCGACGAGCTCGCGACCGGTCAGTTCAATCGCGTGCTCGGCGATAGCGCCGCCGATCCCGACAAGGTCACGCGCGTCCTGATGTGCAGCGGCCGCGTCTACTACGACCTGCTCGAGGAGCGCACCAAGCGCAAAGCCGACGACATCGCGATCGTCCGGCTCGAGCAACTCTATCCGTGGTGGCCGAATCTCGTGAACGAGGCTCTCGCGCCGTTCGCGAAGCTGCGCGAGGTGATGTGGGTGCAGGACGAGCCGTACAACATGGGCGCGGCGACGTTCGTGACGCCGCGGCTGGAAGAGCTGTTGCCGTCGAAGACCAAGCTCGAGGTGATCGCGCGCGCGGAGAGCGCGAGCCCGGCGACCGGATCGCACAAGGCGCACGTGATCGAGGAGCAGCAGATCCTCAAAGCCGCGTTCGATCCGCGCTGATCGACCTGACCCGCTCGCAAGCTCGCGCTAAGATGCGCGCCTATGGCTGACCTCGTTGTTCCACAGCTCGGCGAATCGATCTCGGAGGCGGTCGTCGGCAAGTGGCTCAAGAACGTCGGCGACGCGGTTGCCGTCGACGAACCGGTCGCCGAGCTCGAGACCGACAAGGTCACCGTCCAGCTGCCGAGCCCTGTCGCGGGTGCGCTCGCCGAGCAGCGCGCGGCCACCGGCGCGACCGTGAAGGTCGGCGACGTGATCGGCGCGGTGCAAGCCGGCGCCACCGGCAAGACCGCCGCCGTCAAGCCCGCCGCGCCGGCGCCGGTCGAGGCGCCGCCCGTGCAGGTCGCGAAGCAGCCCGCGGTCGTCGCGCCGCCGATGCCGCTGCCGGCAACCACGCAGGTCGCGAAGCCGCAGATCACGCCGAGCAATGGCGAGTCCGTCGATCGCGAGGCGCTGATGCGGCTCACGCCGTCGCAGCGCGCGACGGTGCGCGAGACCGGCACGATGCCGGCGCGCACGCCCGCTTCCACACCCGCACCCGCGCCCGCGCCGAGCGGCCCGACCGACCTCGAGCGGCTCCAGCACGTCGATCCGCGCGACGAGGTCGTGCCGATGTCGCCGCTGCGCCGGCGTGTCGCCGAGCGCCTCGTGCAGGCGCAGCACGAGGCCGCGTCGCTCACGACGTTCAACGAAGTCGACATGACCGCGATCATGGACTTCCGCGCGAAGTACAAGGACGCGTTCGAGAAGCAGCACAAGGTGAAGCTCGGCTTCATGTCGTTCTTCGTCAAAGCGTGTGTCGCCGCGTGCAAGCTGTTCCCCGGCGTCAACGCCGAGGTGATCGGCGGCCACATCGTCTACAAGAAGCACTACGACTTCGGCATCGCGGTGCAGACGCCCAAAGGGCTCGTCGTGCCCGTGCTGCGCGACTGCGACGCGCGCAGCTTCGCCGAGGTCGAGGGCGGCATCGGCGAGCTCGCCGAGCGCGCGCGCACCGGCAAGCTCGCGCTGCCCGATCTCGCGGGCGGAACGTTCAGCATCTCGAACGGCGGGATCTACGGCTCGATGATGTCGACGCCGCTCCTGAACTATCCGCAGACCGGCATCCTCGGCATGCACAACATCGTCAAGCGCGCGGTCGTGATCGGCGATGCCGTGCAGGTGCGGCCGATGATGTACGTCGCGCTCAGCTACGATCACCGCGTCGTCGACGGCCGCGAGGCCGTGAGCTTCCTCGTCGCCGTGAAAGACCGGCTCGAGTCGCCCGAGCGCATGCTCGTCGAGGTTTGATCGCGTAAGTCCAGTTTGCTGTGGTGGAGGTTGTCGTGAGGCTGTCATCGATCGGTATCGGTTCCGTGCTCGTCGCGAGCATCGCGCTCAACGTCTGGCAGTGGCGACGCGAGCCGGCCAGCAGTACTCGGCGGGAGACATCCCGCGATGCGCCACCGGCGACGCCAGCAGGCGTTGCCGCGATCGTCGCCGGCACGTGCACATCCCAGCTCGGTGCGCTCGCGAGCCAGCTCGCCAAGGTTAACGAGCAACTCGGCAAGGACCTCAAGTACCTGCCGCCGAGGGACGCGTTCGAGCGCAGCGCGCTCGATCCATCGCGCGAAGGCCCGATCCGCGACGCGCTCGCGAAGCTGTTCGCCGATGCGCCGAAGGGCTGGAGCTGGCAGGTCGAGTGTCGCGGTTCGGTCTGCAAGCTCGATGTCGTCGGTCCCGATGGCGGCGACCCCTACGATTGGGAGAAAAAGGTCCAGCAGGGCCCGCTTCGCGACGAGGTCGTCGGGATGGGGTTCTCGGCGGGCGTTCCATCGCAGGATCCGGTCAGCAAGGACCCGCTCGTCTCGTACGACGCGTTCATGACGCTGGCCCCTGCCGGGACGGTCAGCGGAAACGAGATCCTCCAGCAGATCCTCGCGCGGTTCCGCGCCGACCTCGACAAGGGAGCCTGCCCGAGCAACGAGACCGGATCGTTGACGGTCCAGCTGAGGCTCGATCCATTGGCACGGCAGGTCAACGTCGCGGCAGGAGGCACGCTGGCGGTCACGCCGGTCGGCACGTGCATGTTACGGGACCTCGACGCGGCCATCGCCGCCGATCCGGTCCCCGACAACGCGCGATCGGCGATGGTCCACTACAACGTCGACCTCCCGTTGACCGGTTCGGACCAGAAGCAGCGTCGCCCCGACGATCGGCGGCTCGCGCGCCGCGGGACCTAGGCATGCGCGCGGCGCTGGTGGTGTGCATCGCGATCGCGACCACGCGCGTCGCGGCCGCCGACTGGACGGCGATGCACGACATCGACTGCCGGTGCGAGCTCGCGCTGCCCGGCAAGCCGGTCGCGTCGACGCGGCCATCGCCGTGGCCAAACCTCGCGTGGCATCGCAGCGAGGTGCGGATCTCGCCGACCGAGTGGTACGCGGTGAGCTACGTCGTGTTCGACAAGGCGCCGCCGGTGAAGGCGTTCGAGACGGCGCTCGCCGCGCTGCACGGCACGGTGCTCTCGCGCGCGCAGCAGGACGCGCGCGTCAAGCTCGGCGATGGCAGCGTGATCGCCGTGCGGTTCGCGACGCAGGATCGCCGCGCGTATCTGGTCGAGGCCGGGGACGTCGCAAAGGGCACCACGCCCGACAAGCTGTTCGCGGGCTTTCACGCGTGGACGAACAAAGACGCGCCGCCGGAGGGCACCGTCGCGTCGGTCACCGGCGATTCGTTCGGCGGTGGCGATTCGTTCGGCACGATCGGCCACGCACCGCCGCCGGAGCCGGCGAAGGTCGAGGTCTCGATCGGCCACATCGCGGTCGACGGCAAGCTCGCGGTCGATACCGTGCATCGCTACCTCCACCGCAATCGGAGCCGCGTCGCCGCGTGCTACGGCACGCAGAAGCGCGCCAAGCCCAAGCTCGGCTACGGCACGATCAATCTCGCGTTCACCGTCGAGCCCGGCGGCAACGTGGCGCTCGCGAGCGCCACGGGCTTCGATGCCGAGGTGTCTGCGTGCATCGTCGATTTCGTGAACGGGATCGAGCTACCCAAGCCGGGCGAGGGCGCGCCGGCGAAGGTGAAGGCCGAGCTCCTGCTGCGCGCGCCGAGCTAGTCACGCCGGCTTGGTGCCGACGACCGCGCGCGCCGCGACGTGCGGCCCGCCGAACCAGAACCGCGGCCCGAGCGGATGCACCCTCGCGGGCACGCCGTGCGCTGCGAGCTCGGCCGCATACGCGCCCGTGAAGTTGATGTCGACGACGAGCACGCGCCCGCCGGGCTTCACGATGCGCGCGATCTCGCGGAGCGCCTTGGCGCGCTCGTCGGCGCCGCGCACGTTGTGGATCGCGAGGCTCGACACGACGAGATCGGCGCTGGCGTCGGCCAGCGGCAGCTCGCGCATGTCGGCGGTCACGAGCTCGACGCGATCCGAGACGCCTTCGCGCTGCGCGTTGTCGCGCGTCGCGGCCTCGGCGTTGCCCGACTGGTCGCGCACCGCCCAGATGTCGACGCCGATCGCCTTGCCGCGCCCGTTCTTGTTTAGCCGAGCGGCCGCGAGCAGGAGCACCGCGCCGCGCCCGCAACCGACGTCGACGACGGTCTCGTCGCCGCGCAGGCCGAGCTCGTCGAGCAGGCGCGCCCACACGGCGTGCTTGCCGCGCAGCGTGGTGTAGAGGTACCAGCCGCCCGACACGCCGGCGAAGCCCGCCGTCCACGCGCCGGCCACGGAAAGCCAGGCGATGCCGAGCGCCTGACCGATCACGAACGCGACGAGCCCCGCGGCGGTCGCGGCCGCAAAGCCGATCACGATCGGCGGCGCGTCGACGCCGAAGTGACCTTTGCGCGTCACGGGATGCCTCGAACGAGCAGCGCCGCGCCGTTGTTCGGATCGGCGGGCGCGGGCAGATGCGCTCCGTCGACGGCGAGGTCCGCGGTGTGCGCGACGCCGGCGACGAAGCCGCCCGGCAGCGCCGCGATGCTCGCGATCTCTTCGCGGCCGGCACCGCCGACCTGCCAGGCGCGCTCGATCGCACCGCTGGGCGCGACGCTCGCGAGGAACGCGTCGTCGCCGCCGCCGGCGACCAGCTTCGCGGCGCCGAGCTGGATCGTTCCGGAGAAGAATCCGCCGGCGATCGCGTGCTCGCCGACTGCCGCGATCGCGCGCAGGCCGTCGAAGTCGCCGCCGCCGAGCACCGTGGTCGCCGCGACGTCGCCGGTGGGCTGAAGCCAGATCACGAGCCCGTCGCCGGCTCCGCTGGCGCGCAGCTCGCCGGTGCCGACGCGCATCGTGGCGCGCAAGTTCGCCGCGATCGCGACGCGCCCGCTCGGCGTGATCGCGACGCCGGCGACGCTGTCATCGTCCTTGCCGCCCCAGGTCTGCGACCACACGCGCGCGCCGGTGGCGGCATCGAGCTCGGCGCAAAAGCCGTCGCCGAACGGCAGCCGATCGTCGAACGGCGGCAGCGCGACGCCGGCGAGCTCGGCTCCGGCCGCGAACGTGCCCGCGATCGCGACGCGATTTCCGGCGATCGCGACGCCTTGCACCGCATCGGCGCCCGCGCCGCCGACGCGGATCAGCCACGCGAGGCTGCCGCCGGGCGCGACGCGCAGCGCGAACCCGTCGGACTTGCCGGCGCTCGACACGAGCGAGCCGAGCGGCGCTTCGTGCTCGACGGCGCCGCCCGCGGTCTCGCCGGCGCGGAGCGTCCCCGCAAAGCTGCCGCCCACGACCACGCCGCCGTCGGGCGCGGCCGCGAGCGAGGTGACGAGCGCGTACTCGGTCGCGTCGAGCGGCAGCCGCCACTTCGGCGCGCCGGTCGCGACGTCGAGCGCGACCAGCACCGCGCCGGGCTCGCCGCGCGTCGCGAGTCGTTGGCCGGCGACGTCGTGCTCGTCGGCGATCGACAGCGCGGCCACCACGAGCCCGCCGCTGGCCGCGAGCGCGACGATCGTCCCGGGCAGCGCCACGCTGCGCTCGCCCCACGCCACGTGATCGGCGCTCGCGACGAAGACGTG
>Ga0070665_100003060_pt1 | contig 18013 bp, 16 predicted proteins | sample KBSS13metaG_FD_65862 | JGI IMG/M metagenome (GOLD analysis project Ga0070665, IMG submission 65862) | Switchgrass rhizosphere microbial communities from Kellogg Biological Station, Michigan, USA - KBS S1-3 metaG | ecosystem: Host-associated > Plants > Roots > Rhizosphere > Soil ...
GCCCCGGTCAGCCACGCGAGCGTGCCGATCGCCACGACCAGCGTGATGTCGCTGGTGCTGCGCGGCAGCGCGGGCGGCTCGACCATGCCCGAACCGTACCGGTGACGAGCTGAGCGTGCGCTGGGAACGACCCCTACGGTGTTGCCGTGTTCGAGCGTCTGTTCACGGTGTCGCAGCGCGGTTCCATGGTCCCCGCGAGCTGCGCGGAGGCCTCGTCACGTTCGTGACGATGTCGTACATCATCGTCCTCAACCCCCTGATCCTCGGCAGCGATCGCCACCGGCCTGGGCATCAACACCCTGCTCGCCGTGACGATCGCGCCCATGATGACCTGGCCCGAGGCCATGGGCCTGGTCGTGATCGACGGCCTCGTCATCGTGGTGCTCGCCGTCACCGGCTTCCGGACGGCGGTGTTCACCGCCGTGCCGCCCGCCCTCAAGTCCGCGATCGCCGTCGGGATCGGGGCGTTCATCGCACTGATCGGGCTGGTCGACGCCGGCTTCGTCCGCCGCCTGCCCGACGCCGCGAACACCACCCTCCCCGTCGGTCTCGGCATCGGCGGCTCCATCGCCTCGTGGCCGACGGCGGTGTTCGTCCTGGGTCTGTTGATCACCGGTGTGCTGGTGGTCCGGGGGGTGCGGGCGGGGCTGCTGCTCGGCGTCGAGATCACGACGGTCATCGCGATCGTCGTCGAGGCGATCGCGCAGGTGGGGTCGTCGGCGACGAATCCCGACGGTTGGGCGCTGTCGGTGCCGCGGCTGCCGGACAGCATCGTCGGGCTGCCGGATCTCTCGCTGGTCGGGGACGTCTCCTTCGGCGCCTTCGCCCGGCTGGACGTGCTCACCGTCGTCCTGCTGATCTTCACCCTGGTCCTGGCGAACTTCTTCGACGCCTTGGGGGCCATGACCCCGCTCGGCAGGCAGGCCGGACTCACCGACGGTCAGCTGCCGAACGTGGGCAAGGCACTCGTCGTCGAGGGCGCGGGTGCGGTGGCGGGCGGGCTGGGGTCGGCGTCGTCGAACACGGTGTTCGTGGAGTCGGCCTCGGGCATCGCGGAGGCGATGATGTTCCGGCAGGTCGACGGCATCGATCTCAGCGACCTGCGGACCGCGCTGCCTGCGTTCCTCACCGTCGTCGTCATGCCGTTCACCTACTCCATCGCCAACGGCATCGGGGCCGGGTTCATCACCTACGTCCTGCTCGCGGCGACGACGGGCCGGGCACGGACCGTGCACCCGCTGATGTGGGTCGTGGCGGTGGCGTTCGTGGGCTATTTCGCGATCGGGCCACTCAGGTCGTTGTTGTAAGCTAAGGAGTTGTGAGTGCCGTCGCCGAACCCCCCGTGCGTTCCGGTGGCATGTTCGTCTCGCTGCGGGTCCCGAACTACCGCCTGTTCGCCGCCGGTCAGATCGTCTCCAACGTCGGCACCTGGATGCAGCGCATCGCCCAGGACTGGCTGGTGCTGGACCTCACCGGAGGCAGCGCGACGGCCCTCGGGATCGCCGCCGCCCTGCAGTTCGCCCCGACGCTGGTGCTGTCGCTGTGGGGCGGGGTGCTGGCCGACCGGGTGGACAAGCGGCTCGTGCTCATCGGGATCCAGGCGGCGATGGGGCTGTGCGCGCTCGCCCTCGGCACGATCGTGCTCACCGGGGTGGTCGAGCTCTGGCACGTCTACCTGCTGTGCCTGCTGCTCGGCTGCTTCTCCGCGCTGGACGTCCCGATGCGGCAGTCCTTCGTGTCCGAGATGGTCGGGCCCGGGCAGGTCGTCAACGCGGTGGCGCTGAACTCGCTGGTGTTCAACCTGGCGCGGATCGTGGGGCCCGCGGTGGCCGGGGTGCTGATCGTGGCGGTGGGCACCGGCTGGGTGTTCCTGATCAACGCGGTCAGCTTCGTCGCGGTGATCGCCGGGCTGCTGCTGATGCGGCCGGAGCGGCTCTACCGCAGCGAGCGCGTGCCGCGGGCGCCCCACCAGCTGCGGGACGGGTTGGCCTACGTCCGCGCCCGCCCCGACCTCGTCGCGATCATGGTGCTGGTCTTCCTGGTCTCCACCTTCGGGATCAACTTCTTCATGACGCTCGCCCTGCTGGCCCGCAACGTCTTCGGGCGCGACGCGCAGGGCTACGGCCTGCTCACCACGCTGCTGGCCGTGGGGTCGGTGCTGGGGGCGACGCTCGCCGCCCGCCGTCGGGAGAAGCCCCGGCTGCGGGTCGTCGCGGGCTCCGGGCTGGCCTTCGGGGTCCTGCTCGTGGTGGCCGGGTCGATGCCCACGTACCTCGCGGCCGGTATCGCGCTGGTGCCGGTCGGGTTCGCGACGCTGATCTTCACGACGGCCGCCAACACCTCCGTCCAGCTGTCGGTCGATCCGACGATGCGCGGCCGCGTGATGGGCCTCTACATGCTGCTGTTGCTCGGCGGGACCCCGGTCGGCGGGCCGGTGCTCGGAGTGGTGGCCGAGCACTTCGGCGGGCGCTCCCCGCTGATCGTCGGCGGCGTCGTGACGGTGCTGTCCGTGCTCGCCGTCTCGGTCGTGCTCCGGCGGAGAGTTGACAGAGCGATGAGGTAAGGCTAACTTAAGTCTCGTCGCTTCGTGGTGGGAGCGGCGCGTCAGTTCGGGAAAGGATCAGGCCCCGCGGCTCCGGTCGCGGGGCCTGATCCGTGTCAGGGCGACCCCGGCCAGGCACAACGCCCCGCCGACGAGTGCGAGCACCGGTGGTGCCTCGGCGAGCAGCAGAGCGGCCATCGCCACGGTGATCGGCGGGACGAGGTAGGTCGTGACGCCGAGCTTCCCCGCGTCCATCCGGGACAGGGCGAAGGCCCAGGTGCTGAACGCCAACGCCGTCGGGACGAGCCCGAGGTAGACCAGGGCGAGGGTGGCGGCTGCGGGGGCGCGGGCGACGTCGTGCACCAGTCCGCCTGCGAACGGCAGGCAGCCGACGGTGCCGATCGCGCAGGCCAGGAACGTCACCTGCAGGGCGGGCAGCCTGCGGAGGGTGGGCTTCTGGGCGAGTACGCCGATCGCGTACGTGACGGCCGCGACGACGCAGAGCGCCGCGCCGAGCAGGTCGGTGGTGTCGCCGGTGGCCGTCGAGAGGCCGATGACGATCACGCCGGCGAACGCGATCGCGGCGCCGAGCAGCAGTCGGCGGGGGAAGCCCTCGCCGAGCAGCAGGCCCGCGAACAGCGCGATGAGGATCGGCCCGATGTTGACGAGCATCGACGTGGTGCCGGCGTCGACGCGCTGCTCGGCGGCGTTCAGCGCGACGTTGTAGACCGTGAACCACGCGACGCCGCAGAGCAGCAGCAGGCCCCACTCCCGCCGGTTCGGCGCGACCCAGCGGCCGCGGACGAGCTGCAGTGCGGCGAGTGCGACGGTGCCGACCGCGAGCCTGCCCAGGGCGAGCGAACCGGGCTCGTAGGCACGGCCGACGTACCGGATCCCGACGAACGCGCTCGCCCAGGCGAGCACGGTCACCGTGACGGCCGCGAGCGCGGCACGGTCCAGCGCGGGGGCGTCACGGATGTCGGTCACGAGGGGACCGTAAGCCCTCCCCCCGACGATCTCGCGCGGATTTCGGTCGGAGGGGTTGCGCGAGGAGTGAGGGTAGGCTAACTTCATACACGTCGCTTCGTGGTGGGAGCGGCGCGTCAGTTCGGGAACGAAGGGCCCCGGCCGATCCGGCCGGGGCCCTTCACACGTCGTACTCCCGGACCCAGTCCACGTGCATCTGCGTCTCCTGGCCCGGGCCGCCGAAGTTGTCCAGCTGGATGGTCAGGTGCATCGGGCCGGGGGGCAGGATCCCGGTGTCGTCGGTGCGCCACCACTCCTCGCCGTCGAGGAACGCCGCGATGTGGTCCGGCGTCCACTCGACCGCCCAGTTGTGCCACTCGGTGGCGTCGACGTCCACGTCGCCCTGGACCTGCGAGTTGTCGGCGCCGTAGTGCAGGAACATCTCGACATTCTGGCGGGAGGCGTCGGAGATCTCCATGAAGTCGACCTCCCCGCCGACCGGCCAGTTCTCCGCGTCCGGCCACAGCAGCAGGACGGAGTGGTAGTCCGGGTCGCCTGCGGGGGAGCGGACTCGGGCCTCCCAGCGGCCGTACATGCGGCCGGGGTTCCACGCCATGCCGCCGGTGGTGCCGTCGGGGGTGCCGGTGATCGTGAGCACACCGTCCTGCACCGAGATCGCGTCGGGGGAGCGGCGGCCGTTGCCGTCGTGCCCCGACCCGTCATAGATCCCCCAGTCCCCGACGCCGCCGGTGAAGTCGTCCTCGCGGCTGGGGGTGCCCCAGCCGTGGGTGGTGGCGGCGGTGACGCCGTCGGCGGTGCCTGCCGCGCCGGTGCGGGGGCTGTTCCTCCCGCTGGACCCGCTGGACCCGCTGGACCCGCTGGACCCGCTGGACCCGCTGCGGCCGCCGGATTCGCCGGAGCTGCGGGATCCGCGATCGTCCCCGGAGCTGCCGGAGCTGCCGGAGCTGCCGGAGCTGCCGGAGCTGCCGGAGCTGCCGGAGCTGCCGGAGCTGCCGGAGCTGCCGGAGCTGGGGGAGCGGACGTTCGGGGGCACGGTCGCGTTCCTACCCGACGACGCATCGGCGGTGCGGCGGGGAGGGGCGGCGATCCGCCGCACCCGCTCACCTCCGCTGGCCGGGCGCTCGGCGGCCGTGCGCACCACCGGGACGGTCGACTCGACCGGCACCGGCGCGGGCCCCACGAAGCCGACCAGGGCCGCGACCCCCGCCGCGACCAGCCGGGCGAGGTGGTCGGAGAGCGCACTCATCGGGTCCTCATTCGGCGAAGCTGACGTGGACGTGGTCGTAGTGGCCGCCGGTCACGTCGGCGGTGTCGTAGACGCTGCTGCGGTAGGGCCTGCCCCAGCCGCCCTCGTCGGCGACCGAGGGGTCCCAGTAGCGGCCCTGCCAGATCAGGTAACCGACGTCGAGCGCATCGGCGTGGTGGCGGAGGAACTGCGCGACCCGCCACCCCGCCTCCTCCTCCGGTGCGTTCGGGAGGGCGCCCGCGGTGCCGGGGAACAGGTCGCAGGCGCGGCCGCGCGGGTGGTCGCTCCGGGGGTTCCAGGCGTGCTCGTCCCAGCAGCTCGCCGAGCGGATGGTGGGGCCTGCGCCGAGCGGGCCGAACGCCGCGGCCAGGACGCCCATCCCGTGCCGGGTGGCGCCCGTGACGCAACCCCGGCCGCCGGTGGGGTCCGGTGGCCTGCATTCGGACGGGCCGCCCGTCCACGGAGCCGGGGCGGCCGGGATCGTCGCGGCCCGGTCCAGTGCCCCGGAGACGCTGCGGCGCAGCGCCTCGGCGCCCGGTGCGGCCGGTCGTGGGGCGCGGAGCAGCGCCGCGATCCCGCTCCGGACCAGCGAGCAGCCGCGCCGGAGCTGGGTGATCGGCGCGGGCTCGTCGTCCGACCGCGCCGCGACCCGGCGGACCAGACCGCCCGGTGCCGCGGGCACGAGCTCGGGGCAGGCCTGGGCGGCGAGCCGCTCGGGGAGTCGGGCACGGGTCGGTGCGGGCACGACGACGACCGGCTCCTCGGCATCGGCCGCGGACGAGGGCGACACCGGAGCGATGACCGCGGAGGAGCGGGGTGCCGCGTGTGCGGAGCCGGGCACACCGAGGCCCAGCCCCGCCACCACCAGCGCGGCGAGGAGCGAGGGACGCACGGCCTACCTCCGCCCGCTCATCCGGACACCGTGCCGATGGCGAGCACCCGGATCCCCCGCACCGGTCGCAGCTCGGGCAGCTCGAGGGTCGGCGCTCCTCCACATCCTGTGAAGTCCACTGTGGATAGCTCTGTGGATGTCTCTGCGGAGGGCTCTGCGACCGTTTCCGGACCCCCCACCCGACTGCCCGCCGCGGCAGCAGGCGGGACGTCCTCGCGGACCGGGATCCGAGCGTCGGACCACCCCGGTGGGTCCGCCCGGACAGCGGCCGCGGCTCGGTCGTCGGCCCCGGGGTGCGGCGCAGCCGGTCGGTGGTCAGGCCCCTCGGCCGTAGGCCGCCGATGTTCGGGAGCCGGTTCAGCACAGGCCTCGTGGTCTCCGGTGGTCGAGGAGACCGATGGACGCCAATCGCCGGACGTCGTCCGGCCAGGCCGAGCGCTTGTGGAGGCCGATGGATGTGCGGGTAAGGGAGAAGCGAACGGTCCGAGATCCGCCGAGGTCGGCGGATGCCGGTGCTCGGGAGCCGGGTGGGTGAGTGGGCCGAGGACGTCGCTGGTCGCCAGGGATTGCGGATGGTGCTGAAGCGTCCGGTCGACCGTCGCGGTGCGGTGCGGAGGGAGGGGTATCGGCTGGTGGAGGGCTGTTCGGCCGGACCACCCCCTCGGGGCGGGCAGGTCCAGGGGAACGACCGGGGGCAGGACCGGGTTCGCCCGCGGCACCTCGGTCCGTGGGGCGGGGGCGTTCAGCCTGCCCGACTCGGCGACGACCCGGGCGGCGCGGGCGACCGCGTCGAGGTACCGGCGCACCGGGCGCGGAAGCTGCTCCCGGGGGTTCCCGAGCAGGCCCGCGGCCTCCCGGTACGGATCGACGATCCCGCTCCAGCGACCCACGTGCGGGGCCGCGACCACGGCGGCCCAGACCTCCTCGAGCTCGGCGACCCGCGGTGGTGGACGCCGTTCGGCACCGGCGAGCGTGACGACGAGGACCGGGTAGCGGCCCGGTTCGGCGAGGTCGGCGATGCGGGTGGCACGGTCGATCGACTCGGCCGTGCTGCGACAGACGAGGATGTCGGCGTCGGCGGTGGTGGTGCCCGCGTCCGTGCCGTGGAGGGCGAGGGCGAGGGTGGTCGTGCCGACGCCGCCGGACACCCCGGCGACGATCGGGGGACGGAAACCGGTCACGGGGACTCCTCGGGGAGATCGTCGGCGAGGTCGGGATCGGGGATGGCCCAGGGCTCGTCCGCCTCCTCCTCGGCGTCGACGACGAGCCGCTCGCCCGCCACGACCACGGCCACGCTGATGCGGACCCAGTGGCCGGGCAGACCGCGCCAGCCGCGCGCGGCGGGTGCGGGGGCGGAGGAGGGCGCCGCGGGGCCGTCGAACGGGTCGTCGGGTGGGCCGTGGCGTCCTCCCGGGACGCGGACGTACGGCGTGACGCGAACCCGGACGTCCACGAGGACGCGCCCGTCGCCGTCGGGCCGGACGACGCCGGGTAGGGCGAAGTCCGCCCGCTGCCTGCCCTGTCCGGACCACCCGAGCTGCACCGGCCTGCGGACGGCGAGGTACTCCCCGAGCACGCGGGCGCGGCGGTCCGGATCGTCCTCGTCCCAGGAGAGGTAGTCGGCCGCGAACGCCGCCCCGAGCGCGCCTGCCTCGGCGGGGTGCGGGACGTCCGGGATCGTGCGGGCCGGGGCGTGGTCGTGCGGGAGGCCGGCACCGTTCGTCGAGTAGTCCGCTGCGGAGCCGGAATGCTGCTGCTCCCAGTCGGCAGGCGCTCCCGCGGCCCCGCCTCCGATCGGGCTCGCCCCGACCCACGGCGACGATCCAGCCCACGGCGACGATCCGACCCATGGCGACGATCCGACGAGGCCCTCCCCGCCGGGCACCCACCCAGCCGAGTCGGCGGGCGCAGCCGCCCCGGCGGCGGTTCCCGGCATCGCCGCACCTCCGTCGGCGTCCCAGGTCTGAGGCCATCCCGGGGCGTCGGCGACCTCCCAGCCCGCTTCAGGCGGCGGTGTCGCCGAGCCGGTGACACCGGGGGAACCTCCCGCCCCTGCCCAGCTCCCCGCCGCCGATTCGGGCCGAGGCCCGGGAGCCGCAGCCGCTGTCCAGCTCGTCGGCGCCGCCGATTCGGACCGAAGCCCGGGGGCCGCAGCCTCCGCCCAGCTCCCCGCCGCCGATTCGGACCAAGGCCCGGGGACCGCCGCCTCCGCCCAACTTGCCGGCGCTGCCGATGGGGGCCGAGGTCCGGGGGCCGTCGGCTCCGCCCAGCTCCCCGGAGCCACCGAGTCCGGTCGGCTCTGGGGCGCTGCCGAGTCGGGCCAGTGCGGCACCGCGGACAGGCCCGCATCCTGCGGCGGGGCGGAGCCCCACCCCGGCGGACCGGCGGCCCCCCATTGCGACGCTGCAGGGTCCGGCCGGCTCTGGGGCGCCGCGGGGCCGGGCGGTGTCCCCGCCCAGCCCGGCGCTGCCGCGTCCCAGCCCTGCGGCGCACGCGGATCCGCCCAGCCCTGCGACGCCGCGTCCCAGCCCTGCGGTGCAGGCGGATCCGCCCAGGCCTGCGGCGCGGAGTCTCCTACCCAGCCCTGCGGCCCGCCCGCCCAGTCCTGTGGTGCGGGAACGGGGCGCGGTGTGTCCCAGGCCGGGGTGGGGGGTGGGGCCAGGAGGTCCTCCGCCCGCCGCGCCGGGCGGGCGTGGCCCGTCGCGCTGTCCGGCGGGATCTCGCGCACGACGGGCTCGGGCCTGCCGAAGAACCGGAACGCCGACATGCGCTGCTTCCCCTCGCGAGCCGGCGGGATGCCGGCGGTCGAGGGGGCACGCTAGGAACGGGGGACGGCCCGTGGGCCCGTTCCGGCCGATCCGTTCACGATCGCGAACGGATCAGGCGGGCAGCGGCCAGGAGTGCACGGGCTCGTTGGCCTCGGAGAACTCCAGGTAGCGCTCCAACATTCCGGCCAGCGCCCCCGGCCGCGACGACCCGCGGCGCTCGAGGGCCGCGACCGTCTGCAGCTGCCAGGCCGCGCCCGTCCGGCCCGTCACGCAGCGCTGCTCGATCACCGAGAGGTACCGCTCCCGAACCGCCGAGCTGACTCCCCACCGCGAGAGTCCCTCGTGCGCGAGCGGGAGCAGCTTTCTCAGGGCCAGCTCGTCCGGCTTGATCCAGCCGGTGCCCGGCCAGTAGAGCGGGGCGTCCATGCCGTGCCGTGCCGCGGTCGTGAAGTTCTCCTCCGCGGCTTCGAACGACATCGACTGCCACAGCGGCCGGTCCGCCTCCACGAGTACTCGCAGCAGCCCGTAGAAGAACAGCGCGTTCGCCACCATGTCGACCGCGGTCGGCCCGGACGGCAGCACCCGGTTCTCCAGGCGTATGTGGGGTTGGCCGTCGGCGACGTCGTACACCGGGCGGTTCCACCGCCAGATCGTGCCGTTGTGCAGGCGCAGCTCGTCGAGGTCGGGGACCCCGCCCTCGCGCAGCGTGCTGATCGGGTCCGAGTCGCCGGGGAACGGGACGATCCCCGGGAAGTAGCGCGCGTTCTCGGCGAAGAGGTCCAGCACCGAGCTGATCCAGCGCTCCCCGAACCACACCCGCGGCCGGACGCCCTGGTTGCGCAGCTCGACCGTCCGCACGTCGCAGGCCTGGGTGAACAGCGGGATGCGGGTCTCCGCCCACAGCCGCGAGCCCAGCAGGAACGGCGAGTTCGCGCCCAGCCCCAGCTGGACCCCGGCGAGACACTGCGCCGCGTTCCAGTACGCCGGGAACGAGCTCGGCGAGACCTGCAGGTGCAGCTGCATCGACGTACAGGCGGCCTCGGGGATGATCGACTCGAAGTCCGCGGCGAACCGCTCGGCCGCGACCGGGTGCTTGCCCGCGGGGTCGCCGCCGGAGATGTCGACGTGGATCGGCTCGCCCCGCGCCGCGAGCATCTGCTCGTTGAGCACGGCGTACCGGTCGTCCGCGGAGATCGACTCGGGGGTCAGGTGGCTGCGGTCCAGTGTGGGCAGTATCCCGATCATGGCCAGCTGCGAGCTGCAGTCCCGGGCCTTGGCGCGGGCGACGGCCAGCTCGTCGAGCAGCTCGTGCTCGAGGTGGCGCCACTGGTCACCGGGCAGCGGGCGCGGCGGGAGGTTGAGCTCGATGTTCCAGCGACCGAGCTCCGTCTGGAACTCCGTGCCGCCGATGGCCTGCAACACCTCGCGGCCGGTCATGGCCGGGGCGAGCGCGCCGTCGACGAGGTTGAGCTCCACCTCGATGCCGGTCATCGGATCGTCCTCGGCGAACGGGTGCTCCCGCAGCATCGTCGTCAACGCCTCGAGGCAACGCTGCACCTTGGCTCGATACCGCTGGCGTTCCCGTCGACTGAACCGGGTCCGGTCGACGTCCTGGCCCATGCTCTTTCGATGCCTCCCTGCTGCCGCCCCCGTCAGGACAACGACTTCCCACCGTGGCACATCGCTCACGAAGGCGGTACCGGCTGACCGGGCGACCCCGTGCGACGAGCGGCTGCCGACCTGGGACGATCGGTCACCGTGGCCATCATCACCGCCGTCGCCGACGCGGCCGACCCCCGACTCGACGACTACCGCGACCTCACGACGGCGGACCGTCGGCCGGACCGTCCGGGTGGCCGAGGGCTGGTCATCGCGGAGGGGGTGGTCGTCGTGCGGCGGTTGCTGGAGTCGCCCTACCCCGTCCGGTCGCTGCTCGGTGTCCCCCGGCGGATCGAGGAGCTGTCGGCCGATCTGGCGCACCTCGACGTCCCCGCCTACGCGACGGACGCCGACACCATGGCCGACGCCGTCGGGTTCCACCTGAACCGGGGTGTGCTGGCCGTGGCGGACCGGGCCGCGCCGGTGGACGCCGCCGAGCTCGCCCGCACGGCCCGGGTGCTGGCCGTCTGCGAGGGCGTGAACGACCACGAGAACCTGGGCTCGCTGTTCCGCAACGCCGCCGCGTTGGGCGTCGACGGGATCCTGCTCGGGCCGCGCTGCGCCGACCCGCTGTACCGGCGGTCGGTGCGGGTGTCGATGGGGCACGTGCTGCGCGTCCCGTTCGCGCATCTGGAGGGGCCGTGGCCGTCGTCACTCGACCGGTTGCGTGAGGCCGGGCTGACGGTCGCCGCACTGACCCCGGCGGGGGAGCCGCTGTCGGCCGCCGGGCTCGCGGGCGAACGCGTCGCGCTGCTGCTGGGGGCCGAAGGGCCTGGGCTGACGGCCGAGGCCCTCGCCGCCGCCGATCGCCGCGTCGGGATCCCGATGGCCTCGGGCGTGGACTCTCTCAATGTGGCAACGGCCGCCGCGGTGGCCTTCCATGCGGTGGCGCCGCCCGTACGCTGATCTCGTGCACCTCGCTGCGGGGGGACGGGTGGTGCTCGGCGACACGAAGCCGGGCGACGACGTGCTGCCCGCGGAGCTGAGCGCCGACCTCCGGCAGTGGGGCGCGGTCGCCGCGAGCATCGCCGGGGCGCCGGTGCTGCCGGAGCAGCGGGACATCGTCTCGCGCCGCGGCAGGCAGCTCGCCGGCCGGGTGTCCGACGTCCTGGGCAGGCCCGTGGAGTACGTCGACCCGCTGACCGGGGGGCGTGAGCGGGTGTCGGGCCGCAGCACCGGGCCGGTCCCGGTGATCGCCCCCGAGCCCACGCCGTGGGAGACGGGGCTGCCGGTCGCGGCGTTCTTCGCGGTGCTGGCCGCGATCGGCGACATCACGCTGAGCCGGGCCTTCGGCGAGGCGTTCGGGCTGCTCTGGATCCCGGCGAACCTGCTGGTGGTCGGCGGCCTCGCGCCCAGCCTGTGGTTGGTGCGCAGCCAGCGGTTCTGGCGGTGGATCGCGCTGGGCGTGGCGGTGGGCCTGGGCGTGGCCTGGATCGTGCTGCTCCTGGGCCAGTTCCTGTAGCGGGATGTCCGACCGCCACCCTCGATGATCGCCCCAAGAGAGATCGTTCCGAGGGGGACGGGACCGCGCTGCGGGGTCCCCTCCTGTCACGCTCGGAAGGATCGATCAGCGTGAGTGGGACGGGAACGTGGTCGGAGGTGCGCTCGCGTCCCACTCGGAACGATCATGGGCGGGTCAGCGGCCGCGGACGCCCAGCAGGACCTCGTCCCACGACGGCATGACGGGCTTGCCCTTCTTGGCGCGGGGCTTGGCGGGCTGCTTCGGCTCCGCAGCGGCGGGGGTCGCGGCGGGCTCCTCCGGCGTCACGGCCTCGGTCCGACCCTGCTCCGGCCGGGGCGTCTCGGGGCGCGTCTGCTCGGAGCGCGTCGACTCAGGGCGAGTGGTCTCGGAGCGAGTGGTCTCGGACCGGGCGGACTCGGAGCGAGTGGTCTCGGACCGGGTGGGCTCGGGGCGCGTCGACTCGGACCGGGTGGGCTCGGGGCGCGCGGGCTCGCTCGCCTCGGACCGAGAGCGGGCGGGCTCGGCGGTCTGGCCGGGGCGGGTGTCGCTGGTGCGGGTGGCCGGGTGCGTGGGCGCCGACTCCGCACGCGCCTCGGTGCGGGTGCGAGACGTAGTCCGGGTGGACCCGGCCGACCGGCGCTGCTCCGGCGCGATCGGTGCCCGACCGCTCACCGCGCCGCCGTTGACCGCGGCGGGCACGGACTCCGACTCCGACTCGGACGCAGGGGCGGGGGCCTCGGGCTCCTCGGCGCGGGCCATGTCGATCACCGGCCCGACCGGGCGCAACGGCTGCTGCGGGCGGCCCTCGACGAGGTCGCGGGCGTGGTCGTCCAGCGCGGTGACGGTGCCGCCGTGGGCGCCGGGCTGGAAGGTCCAGTGCGCGCGGATGTCCGACTTCCCGGACCGCCAGCCGAGCGCGACGACCCACTTGCCGTCCTCGCCCTTCCAGCTGTCCCAGTCCGCGTCCGCGTGGTCCTGGCCGCGCACCCCGAAGGTGTGCGCAACGGTCTCCTCGAGCGTGCGCAGGTCCGGACCGTCCTCGCGGACGGGATGGGCGGAGCGGGCCAGATCGGCCGTGCGGGCGCGCTCGAGCAGGACCGGGTAGGCGAACCGCTCGATCTTCGCGCTGGGCACCCCCGCCGCCGAGGCGACCTCGTCCACGGACGCCCCGGCACGGATGCGGGCCTGGATCTCGCGTGGCCTCAACTGGCTCTCCAACTCGATCGCGATCTGTCCGAGCCGGGTCAGGTCCCCTCGCGCGGCGGCCCGGAGCTGTTCGTCGGCGGGCACGGTGTACCGCTCGCGGCGCACCGAGTCCTCGAGGACCACCGCACCGTCCTCGGCGATCCCGACGACCCGCAACGACCGCATATCCGCCGCACCTCCCGCTCGCCGACCCCGTCCGGGTGACGGTAGTTGCCGAATCGTGTCCGACGAGTGAGGCGCGCCGGGTGCTCGGATTTCCCCGGTACCCCGGCTACCGGGGGTTTCCCGGCCCGAGCCCGTCGACCGGCACTCCGCGCCGTCACACGTCGTACCAGGATCGGTAAAGATGAGGTCCATGTTACTGGTGTGACTACATTCCGTCACCCCTGGGCACGAGAAAGGCCGGGTCCCCGTGGGGACCCGGCCTCGTCGGGGACTCAGCCCAGGCGCTCGACGACCCAGTCGACGCACGCGGTCAGCGCCGCGACGTCCGTGGGCTCGACGGCGGGGAACATCCCGATCCGCAGCTGGTTGCGGCCCAGCTTCCGGTACGGCTCGGTGTCGACGACACCGTTGGCCCGCAGCACCTTGGCGACCGCGGCGGCGTCCACCGAGTCCGCGAAGTCGATGGTCCCGACGACCTGCGACCGGTGCGCCGGGTCGGTGACGAACGGGGTGGCGTACTCCGACTTCTCGGCCCAGCCGTAGAGCCGGTCCGACGAGTCCTTGGTCCGCGCGACGCACCCGTCCAGCCCGCCGAGGCCGAGCATCCAGTCGATCTGGTCGGCCAGCATGATCAGCGTCGCGACGGCCGGGGTGTTGTAGGTCTGGTCCTTCACCGAGTTGTCGACGGCCGTGGCCAGCGACAGGAACGGCGGGATCCAGCGGTCCCCGGCGGCCAGGTCCGCGACGCGGGACAGCGCCGCGGGGCTCATCAGGGCGATCCACAGGCCGCCGTCGGAGGCGAAGCCCTTCTGCGGGGCGAAGTAGTAGGTGTCCGCCTGGGTGATGTCAACGGGCAGGCCGCCCGCGCCGGAGGTGGCGTCGATGACGACCAGCTGGCCGTCGATCGAGGACTCGGGGCGCACGACCGGCACCGCGACGCCGGTCGAGGTCTCGTTGTGGGCCCAGGCCAGGACGTCGCACGACGGGTCCGCGGTCGGCTCCGGCGCACTGCCGGGCTCGGCGGAGACGATCACCGGGTCGCCCAGGAACGGCGCGCCCTTGGTGGTCTCGGCGAACTTGGCCGAGAACTCGCCGTAGGTGAGGTGCAGCGAGCGCTCGCGCACCAGCCCGAACGCGGCGGCGTCCCAGAAGGCGGTGGACCCGCCGTCGCCGAGCACGACCTCGTAGCCGTCCGGCAGCGAGAAGAGCTCCCGCAGGCCGGCGCGGACCCGCCCGACCAGGGACTTGACCGGCTTCTGGCGGTGGGAGGTGCCCATGACGTCCCCCGCCGCGGCGAGGGCCGCGAGCTGTTCGGGACGGACCTTGGAGGGGCCGCAGCCGAACCGTCCGTCGCCGGGGAGAAGGTCTGCGGGGATCTGCAGGTCGCTCACGGCTCCCAGTGTCGCAAGTGCCCCGCGGGCCCGTGGGGCGGGGCTGCCGATGTCGACGCGCGGTGATCGGCTGAGCGAGCTCTGTGACGCTGCGTGGTCCACTCGGGTGACGTCTGAAACACCGCTTCGTGATCGATCGAGAAACCGGACCGAGTGGCACGACCGGAGGGACCGTCATGGAGATCGACTGCGCACTGGCCGTGGGGGTGGCCACCCCCGAGCACGTCGCGCTCGCGGAGGAGCTGGGCTTCACGCGCGCGTGGTGCCACGCGGCGCCGCGCAGCTACGGCGACCCGGGCATGGCCCTGGCCGTGGCCGCGGAGCGGACGTCACGGATCCGGCTCGGTCTCACCGTGGGCGGCCACTGGCGCCGGGCCGGGATGGACGCCGAGGCGCTCGCCGACCTGGCCGGACGCGCGCGGGGGCGCGCCGAGCTCGTCGTCGGGATGCCCGGCGGGACCGGGGGCGATCCCGGCCTGCACGCGGCCGAGGTCCGGGAGGTGCTGGCCCGCCGCCACGGCCTCGCCGCGATCCCGGCCTGGATCGCTCGACCCGGCGCCACCGAGTTCGTGCCCCAGACCTTCGGGGTCCCCGCCCCGCGCGGGACCGCGCTGCGGACGATCGTCGAGGTCACATCGGTGGCGGATGTCGAGCGGCTGGTCCGCCGGATGCGGCCCGCCGGTGTGCTGCTGCGGCCGCGCACCGCGGACGTCGGCATGGAGCTGACCGCGTTCGCCGAGGCCGTCCACGCCGCCGGAAGGCTCGCGGCCTGAGGCCGCCGGCCGGATCCTGACGGCGATCGACCGTCAGGCCACTTCTCCCCGGCGGCGCCATGAGGGAGGCTGGGTTGCGTGACAGAACTACGCGCCCGCCCCCGTCTGCACCCCGCCTGGTTCGCCGCGGGGGCGACGTTCCTCGCGCTGCTGGGCGCGGCCGCCTTCCGCTCGACGCCGGGCGTCATGGTCGAGCCGCTGCACGCCGAGTTCGGCTGGTCCATCGGCACCGTGTCCGCCGCGATCGCGGTCAACCTGGCCCTGTTCGGGCTCACCGCGCCGTTCGCCGCCGCGTTGATGGAGCGCTTCGGGGTCCGACAGGTCGTGTCGGTCGCGTTGGTCACGGTCGCGGTCGGCGCGGGCCTCACCGTCTTCATGACGGCCTCGTGGCAGCTCGTGCTGCTCTGGGGCGTGGTCGTGGGGCTCGGCACGGGGTCGATGGCGTTGGCCCTGGTGGCGACGGTCGTCGGGCGCTGGTTCGTCGCCCGCCGCGGCCTGGTCACCGGCGTCCTGACGGCGGCGAACGCCACCGGGCAGCTGATCTTCCTGCCGGTCCTCGCGCACGTCGTCGAGGACTCGGGCTGGCGCGCGGCCTCGGTCACGGTCTCGGTCGCGGCCCTGGTCGTGGTGCCGATCGTGTGGTTCCTCCTGCGCAACCGGCCCTCGGACGTCGGGGTGCTGCCCTACGGCGGGACCGAGGCGGACGTCGTCGAGCCGCTGCGGTCCGGTGCCGCCAAGCTGGCCATCGGCACGCTGGCCACGGTCACCCGCAACCGCACGTTCTGGCTGCTCGTGGCCGGTTTCTTCATCTGTGGCGCCACGACGAACGGGCTGGTCCAGTCCCACTTCATCCCCGCCGCCCACGACCACGGCATGCCCGCGACGACGGCGGCGAGCCTGCTCGCGCTCGTCGGGATCTTCGACATCGTCGGCACGATCTTCTCGGGCTGGCTGACCGACCGCGTCGACCCGCGGCTGCTGCTGCTGGCCTACTACACGCTGCGCGGGGTCTCGCTGGCCCTGCTGGTGCCGCTGTTCGGCGCCGACGTCAACGCCAGCATCTTCGCCTTCATCATCTTCTACGGCCTGGACTGGGTGGCCACGGTGCCGCCGACGATGGCGCTGTGCCGCTCGGCCTTCGGGGCCCGGGCGCCGATCGTCTTCGGCTGGGTGTTCGCGAGCCACCAGCTTGGGGCGGCCGCGGCGGCGCTGGCCGCGGGCCTGGTCCGGGACGCCCTGGGCAGCTACGACGCCGCCTGGTACGGCGGCGCCGTGCTCTGCGGGGTCGCGGCGGTCGCGAGCATCGCCATCCGCCGGACCCCCACCCCGGCCCCGGCCATGTCACCGTCGTGACCACGGCCGTCGTCGACGCCGGGAGGGTCGCCGCGGTCCACTTGCGTGGCACAAGCGCCACTCAGCGACGCTTGTGCCACACGAGCGTCAGGCGAGCAGGTCCCAGCCCTCGACGTCCTGCGGCTTCCGCGGGCCCGGGCCGATGTACTGCGCCGACGGGCGGACCAGCTTGTTCTCGCGCTTCTGCTCCATGATGTGCGCCGACCAGCCCGCGGTCCGGGCGCTGGTGAACATCGCGGGCATCATGTGCGGCGGGACGTTGGCGAAGTCGAGGATGACGGCGGCCCAGAACTCGACGTTGGTCTCGATCGGGTGGTCCGGGCGGCGCTCGCGCAGGATCGACAGCGCGGCCTGCTCCAATGCCGCGGCGACCTCGAAGCGGGGCGCATTGAGCTCCTGGCAGGTGCGGCGCAGCACGCGGGCGCGCGGGTCCTCGGCCCGGTAGACCCGGTGGCCGAAGCCCATCAGCTTCTCCTTGCGGTCCAGGATGCCCTTGACCAGCGCGGCCGGGTCCCCGGTCCGCTCGGTCTCGGCGATCATCGGCAGCACCCGGGCGGGCGCGCCGCCGTGCAGGGGGCCGGACATGGCGCCGATCGCGCCGGAGAGCGAGGCCGCGACGTCCGCCCCGGTGGAGGCGATGACGCGCGCGGTGAAGGTGGAGGCGTTCATGCCGTGCTCGGCGGCGGAGACCCAGTAGGCGTCGATCGCCTTGACGTGCGCGGGGTCCGGGTCGCCCTGCCAGCGCGTCATGAAGCGCTCGGTGATCGTCTGCGCCTGGTCGATGCGGGACTGCGGCACCGCGGGCACGCCGATCCCGCGGGCGGACTGCGCCACGTAGGACAACGCCATCACCGACGCCCGGGCCAGCTGGTCGCGGGCCTCGTCGGGCTCGGTGTCGAGCAGGGGCTTGTACCCCCAGTGCGGCGCGAGCATGGCCAGCGCCGCCTGCACGTCCACCCGGACGTCGCCGGTGTGCACGGGGATCGGGAAGGGCTCCGCGGGCGGTAGGCCCGGCCCGAACCGGCCGTCGACGAGCAGTGCCCAGACGTTGCCGAAGGAGACCGTGCCGACCAGGTCCTCGATGTCGACGCCCCGGTAGCGCAGGGCGCCGCCGTCCTTGTCCGGTTCGGCGATCTCGGTCCGGAAGGCGACATGGCCCTCGAGGCCGGACTTGAATCCCGGAGGGGGCGCGGGTACTTCGGACACCAGGGATCTCCTTCTCAGGCGACGACGTGGGCACCGGCGGACCACGCCGGGTGGCGCCGTCGGCCGATGTCCCTGCTCACGAGCGCGTTCGCGCGCGTGCTCGCGGTCACCTTCCCCCGGCCGACCCCGGCCGCACAACGGTGTCATCGGTCACCGGACCCGAACGGAGGGTGTTCCTCGTCCGCCCGCGCTGTCTACCGTCGTCGGGTTCGCCGAGGAGGTACGGATGACCGAGTCCACGCTGGCCGCGATGCGGGTCGACTACGGGCAGGGCGGCTTCGACGTCGCGCAGCTCGCCCCGACCTGGCACGAGCAGCTCACGGCCTGGCTGGCCGAGGCGGAGCAGGCCGGGGTGGCCGAGCC
>Ga0070665_100003061_pt1 | contig 18009 bp, 14 predicted proteins | sample KBSS13metaG_FD_65862 | JGI IMG/M metagenome (GOLD analysis project Ga0070665, IMG submission 65862) | Switchgrass rhizosphere microbial communities from Kellogg Biological Station, Michigan, USA - KBS S1-3 metaG | ecosystem: Host-associated > Plants > Roots > Rhizosphere > Soil ...
AATCACGTGGGCCAGCGGTACTTCAACACGATCAATGACCCGGTACTGGCGGACAAGGCGTACACCGTGGAGAACCTGCGCTTGTCGTATGCACCTGACAGCGACCGCTGGGAGGCGGGAGTGTGGGTGAACAACCTGACCAACACCCAGTACCAGCTCAGCGCCTTTGACTTGAGCACGACCAACGGTGTGGTCACGCGGATTTATGCGCCACCGAGGCAGGTCGCCGGGACCTTTACGTATCGCTTCAAGTGAGAGGCTAAGCCGGTCCTGGGTAGCGCACCGATGGCCGTCGTGCTACCCAGGACTCTACACAGCACAACGCTGATGCTTACGGAGCGGGCGCGGGTTCGGAGGCGAGCTTGCCCGTACGGAAGCTTCCCGTGACGAAGTAGTCTCCTTTGCAGATCCACTCCCCGTTTTCCCTGGCCCACAGGAACAACAGCGCGAAGGTGAAGGGCTTGGTCTTTCCGTCGGTGAAGCGCACGTGGAAATCGGTCCAATCCCAGCCCGCGTTACCGTTGACGTAGGTGTATACGGAGTCGACCTTCACCAGGCTGTCTTTCACCACGCGCTGGTAAAGGGGACGAATCTGATCGCGGCCGACATAGATGCCGCCATCCGGGCCGCCTTCCACCGAAATGACATCCGGTGCGTAGAATCGGGTCACGATCGTTTCTGCATCGTGATTGGCGAAGGCCTTTTCCTTCATGTCGTACTTGGTGCGAATGGCCTTCTTGAAGGCGGCCAGCTCGGGGCTTTCCGCCGAGGCGGCTTGCTTGGCCGCCGCGGGAGTCGTTGGGGTATGGGCTGGTGCCACAGCTGCGCCCTCCGTGGCCCAAAATGCCGCCGCGACGACGATGAGCGCCGTTACTCTTTTCATCAGATGATCTCCAGAGCTTGTTTTGCCGCCCGTTCGCCTTCCTCCGCCGCGGTCTCCCACATCTGGGCTCCCGTGAGCTCGGAATGGCCGAATGAAATGCGATGGAACCGCTGACGCAGGACGTCCTTCGGGGCCGGCTTTCCGTCCTTACCAAAGAAGAAGCCCGGCGGGTCCACCACATAGGCGTGGCCCCAACGGTTGGTTATGATGCCGGCGATGTCACGCTTGGCGTCGAACCCGTAATCGCCGAACAGCTTGGTGAACTGCCCACGCACCGCCGCTTCGATCTCGGCGTAACTCATGTTGAACAACTGCATGCGCGCGAGCGTGCACTGCTGTGGGAACGGCACACCGGGGAGCGGGAAGGGGTTGTACATCGTGAGCACGACCGGCTTGGAGGGATCCAGCGGTTGGGTCACCTGGCCGGGTATCTCCAGGTTGCGGCGCAGGCTCACCCACCAGCCGAAACCCTCGAACCAACGCGCCGCCGCCACGCCCAGTTTCTCCAGGAATTTCCAGTTGCGCAGCGCCACGTTCACCGTGAGCACCGGGGCGTGGTGGAAAGCATTCATCGCTTCGCGATACTCGGGCGAAATATCACGGCAGATATGGCGGTTGGCGTGCTGCTGGCCACACAGGACCGCTGCCTTGGCGCGCACGCGGTACAGCTTGCCCCCCTTCGCATAGGTGACGATCACCCCTTTCGCCGAGCCCGCCTCGCCCTCGTGAACCACCGACACGACGGTCGAGGACAACCGCATGCGTACCGGCTCGCCGGCCCGATCCAACTGGTCCCATTGCACCGGGCTGTTCAGAATATCCGCCATGCGGTACTCACCTTTGAGCGCCGCGGGCAGGACTTTCTTCAAGAAGTGTCGAACGGTGCCGGCGTGTCCGCCGGGAAAACTCGCCAGGTAGATCCCGGCGCGCGGGTCCTCGCCATCGAGCGAATACCGGTAGTAGCCTGTGACGCCGGGCTGCAGGAAGTTGTATGCGGAGTAGGCGGAGATGACATCCGCGCCCAATCCACAACCCATGATACAGGCCACGTGATTCTGATACTTGAGCACATCCGGTAGTGCATTGGCCTCGATTCCCACCACGTTCACCAGGAAGTCCTGGTAGGTCATGGTGTCGAGCCAGCGGTCCCAGTCTTCCCGGCGCGGTGGGGTGCGAAACAACTCCATCCGCATCAGCGCCTCTTTGGAGGCATCGGGGATGGGGGCGTTCTTGAAGCCATCGCGCCAGGGGTTCTTCACCCAACCCTTGCCTTCGTAGTAAAAGCCGGTGTCGGCGCGCTCCCACCCTACGTGCATGGGAGTCCACGCGTCCTCGGGGACCAGAATGTCCTTGGTCATGCCTGTCGGCTTTTGATAGACGAACTCGTCGGGGAAGCCCAGCTCGGCCGCATAGCGTGTCCAGAAGCCGGTCGCCTTCGCCTTCTTGAACGGCACTACGATGCCGGTGGCGCCTTGCGGGGCGGTCAGGTGGTAACCGTCCACCTCGAATTCGTTCTGCTTCGCCTCGCCACCGAAGATCGGATGCTGATCCAACATCAGCACCGTGCCGTCCGGCTTCCCCTTGCGGAAGGCCCAACAAGCCGACATGCCCGAGGTGCCGCAACCCACGATGATCAGATCAGGGTTTTCGCCGGTGTCGGTCGCGGTACGCAGGGCTTTGTCGAACTGTTGGTCACGGATACCACCGTGCGCCGCGTTCACCACTTCGTGCGTATTGCCGTTCGAGCGGGCGTAGTCGCCAATGCCGCCGGGTCCGGTCCATGCGGGCGTCAGGCCGGTCATGGGGGACGGAACGGTCTGCGCGTGCGCCGTTCGCAATGCTGCCGGCGAGGCCATGCCCAACAGGGCGGCGCCTGCTCCAACCAGCGTGCCGCCGACGAAATCACGGCGCGTAATGTTCGGATCCGGCTCCTCCATGGCCGGAGGGGATTTGTCTGCGCTTTTCATTGTGGTCGTACCTCTGTTATTGGTCACTTGACCTCGGTCAACTGACCTATAACTTAGGGTAATTGCACCGCTGCCAAAGTCAAGCGCCCGCACGGTAAACCAGCCGGTTATAGGTCAACCGACCGGTTTTCGGTTAAGATGGTGCGGTGAACCAGACACCAGACCCGGACCCGATGGCGCGCCGTCGGGAGAATCCGACCGCCCAGAGGCTCCTGGACGCGGCCCGTGAAGTCCTGATCCGGGACGGCTCCGCCGTGTTCTCGATGCGCAATGTGGCGCAGGAAGCGCAACTGCGCCTCGCCACCGTGCAGTATTACTTTCCGACCCGCGATGACCTGGTACGCGCGATGATGCGCGATGCCGAATCACGATATCGTGTCGCATACGAGAAGTGTCTCGCCGGCGTACCGGCAAAGCCCCTCGAGCGCTTCAAGGCGATCCTCAGATTCAACTTGAAGGACGTCGCCGACCCGGTCACCCGTCGCTGGATCATTCAGATGTGGGCGCTGCTGAGTACCCTGGATGCGCAATCGGGCACACTGCTCGATGAGTTTTACGACATGGATATATCGGGTCTCAGCACGTACATCGCGCAACTGTGCCCCGACATCCCGGCTGCGGAAATCCGCCGTCGCGCGGCGCTGCTGGCAGCGATGCTCGAAGGCCTGGTCGTGGTCCGCGGCGGGCATTCTCCCAACCCCGCGGAGCTGAAGCGACTGTTCGCCCTTGCCGAGCAACTCGGAGTCCAGATAGCCCGGGGCGAGATCGGTTAGCTTCAAGGGTGCCCCGTGAGAGCCGCCTGATCTTCACTATCAGGGGAGTAGACCAACCATTAGCATCAGATTGAGACTTTTGAGGAGCCTATTCAGGTGCTATACTCCCGAAAACTCCTGCAAGGAGTTCTGAGGAGTCCGTATGCGCCATCTGCCTGGCAGCACCGCTGCTGAAACCGATGCCTTGGCAAAGTGGTACGCCGCCGCTCGAGCCGCGCTTGCCCGGAACCGTCCCATGACGATCGCGGCCACCACGACGTCAGGCCAAGCAGCACACTGGGATTTGACGGCTGCGGAGACTGCCGCGTTGCAAGCAGTCGGCGCTTTCAAAGACGAGACGCCGATCCGGCCAGACAATGACCCGCCGATCCGAAGCCAGGCGCAGTACATGGCCCTGCTCGAAGAGAGCTTGTCAGCCGCGCAAGCCGCCAAACTGTTGAGCGTTGATGTCAGTCGGATACGTCAGAGATTACGTGAGCGATCCCTGTTCGGTATCGAGAACGAAGGCAACTGGCGATTGCCGCGGTTCCAGTTCGAACGTCGCCGGGCTATTCCGGGGCTAGCTCAGGTCCTCAAAGCCCTTCCCGAGGATTTGTTTCCGCTAGACGTCGCCGACTGGTTCGTGTTGCCCGATGCCGATCTGCAGTTGGACAGCGATGCAGCACCCCTTAGCCCGCGCGACTGGCTGCTATCCGGGCGTCCTGTTGAGACTGTAATAGCTGTCGCGCGCGATCTGACTCGTACCTGAAGTGTCGAAGTTTCCGGAGCCCCCGGGCGTTGCAGCACTCCGCGCAATCCCGGCACAGACTCTGATCCTTCCGGCTGAGACATCCCTCGCACGCATTTACTTCGCGGCGGGCAGCCATCCTTCTCGCTGGGCTCGGTTTCGCAGCTTTGGGCCCGTCGATGCGCGTTGGGACCATCATTTACCGGATAGCCGCGGCAGTGGCGCTGAGCAAAGCCGCGCGATCTTGTACTGCGCCCCCGATATCGACACCTGTGTGGCGGAGGTCTTCCAGGCGACCCGACGCATCGATCGTGCTCGGGCGGCTCCGTGGTGGGTCGTGTTCGCACTTCGCGAGCCCGTTACGCTCCTCGACCTTCGCGGCGCGTTTGCGGCAACGATCGGGGCTTCCACTGGGATTCACTCGGGTCCCCGTTCTCGAACTCGTGCCTGGGCACGCGAGCTGTACGAGGCCTATCCCAATGTGCAGGGTGTGCACTACGGCTCCTCGATGAACGGGCACGCTCCCGCTATTGCACTCAATGAACGGGCACTGGCGGCGATGCCTCCCCTGCCCCTGTTTCATCGGGCACTCAACGACGACATGTTGGTCGATATCCTGCAGCACATCGCATTGCGCCTGTCGTACGGATTGCGATGAGGCGGTTTGCCCTTATATACGAACTACGTCGAAGGCCGTCACGCGCTCGTCCCGGCATATTCGGTGGCATTAGTGCTGAGCGGTTCTTTGGATGGCACCTCCTGGATTGCCGGCCAGCCCATCCAACGAAGGGCTCGGACACTGGGTGCAACTTGATCGATTCCTGCCCCTCGGAGGCCATGGATCCGAACGGCCCGCCGATCTCGTGCAGCTCCTCCTCCTCGACCTGCGCCCCGCAGTGCGCACAATGGTTCATCCAGAAGCTCCGACCGGTCTCGCGGTGGGGATCCAACTGATAACATCGTGTCTTGCCACGAACCCGGTTGGCAACCGCCTCCGGCAAATACTCAACGTACGCCAGCACAGCGCCCAGTGGAGCCAACTCCCAGGTTCCGTATTCGTCATCCGGTGTGTCGTCATCGACATTGAGCGACTCTCGATGCCCCGATACTCGGCGCAAAGGCGACCCGATCCCATCCATACAGTTCGGAAGAGCCGCCGATACTGGGTAGACGATCGGATTCCCCGCTCCCAGAATTTCCCGCATGGGGACCGGCACGCGCCGCGACCAGCCTTGGGGGATTGGACCACGAGACCTTGCAACCGTACAAAAGCGGTGCCTATGGATTGTTAGCCCTGTGCAAGCGTCCGGAGTGCGGCCACACCCGCAAAATGTCGGTGACCGCCTTGGAACGCCTCTGCCCGGCAGGATTTTCCACGACACTCGGGAGCTTGCGAAAGAGGTTCCGCTGCCACAAGTGCGGTTCGAGGAGCGTAGAATTCAAAGTCGTGGACGGATGGTATTCGCGCGACCCGCGATGAACGCCTTGAATGTCCGCACTGCTGCCCATAAAGGTGTGTGAATCCCTCGCCGTCAGCCCACGCAATCTCCCATGTGCGGTCGTTTCATAACCTGCAACCAAGCAGCCATCGAGCGCGAGTTTTCAGTGATCCAGCCGCTTTGGACATTCGAGGCGAGCTACAACGTTGCGCCCACGCAGTCGGTCCCTGTAATCCGCATCCAGGACGGGCAGCGGACCGGCACCCTGATGCGATGGGGCTTGGTCCCCTGGTTCGCCAAAGGCATCCCGACAAACTATTCCACCATCAACGCCACGATCGAGAAGGTGGAACAAGGCGCCGCCTGGCGTGGCCCCTGGAGTCGCGCCCAACGCTGCATCATGCCGGCTGCCGCTTTCTACGAGTGGCACATGGGCGAAGACGGTAAGAAAAATCCGTATCTGATCAAACTCGCCGACCAAAACCTGTTCGGCTTTGCCGCACTGTGGGACCGGAGCATCAAGCCAGATGGCACCGTGATTGAAAGCTGCGCCCTGGTCACAATGCCCGGCAACGAGCTGATGCGCCGCATCCATAACACCGGTGCGCACCCTTTCCGGATGCCCGCGCTCCTCGCCAAGGAGGATCGCGAACAATGGCTAACAGGTACTCTGATCGAGGCCAAAGCGGCACTGAAGCAATACCCCCAGGATTGCATGGTGGCCTACCAGGTCAGCTCACGGGTCAACAGCCCAAGAAATAATGACGCAGCGCTAATCAACCCAGCCGAACGGACGACCGCGAACGATCAGAAACAGATGTCTCTCATCCAGTAGCGCATCGGTTTCGGAGAGTCTCCTGAGCCAGGGAGTGAAGAGCGGCCGTTCGAGGTGAGCTCGCCAAAGCCCTGCAGAAAAGACTGTCTGTCAGGGTCTCAAGATCCACCGTCGCGGAACAATGAGTCTGCGTCGAGGACCAGATCCACCAGGGCTTTAGAGTGCTCATTGCCGCGCACGCCTTCTGGCGCGAGGAGGCATACAATGATGCTGCGACGGCTCTTGAAGTGAGCGTCCAACACCTGCTTGCGAAGCCGCAATTTCTCAGCCTCCGCTCGCGTCATGACAAAAGCTCCATCACAGAATTTCAGCTCAAACAGATAGACGGCCCCACCCCTCACGTCAACCAGTAAGTCGATCTGAGCCTTGCCCGCGCCGTTCTCCAGGTCAGCTCGTGTAACCGTGTAATCGCTCTTGGCGATTCCGAGGGCGCCCGCCATCGAATGCGCATGATTCCATACGACGATCTCAAAAGCGTGCCCGCACCAAGAACGATACTGTGGGCTGGTCGTAATCGCGTGCCATGAACGCGTACGAGAACGGCCAGTCAGCCATTGTAAGTGGAACAGTGTGAACATATCGCTGGGGCGGTGGCGCCAGTAGCGCTCACCGCGCCCGCCAAGAGGCTCGTGGACCTCGAGGAACCCGGATTCCTCGAGATTATCCAAATATTGTGTCAGCTTGCCGCCCGAGGCCAGTTTCGTCCGTGCGCTGATTTCCGTGCGCGTCAGCCCTTCCTTGGTCTTTGCGATCGCGGTGATGATTTGCTTGTGGGCTGCGGAGTTGTTGAACAGAGAGTCGAATAACTCGTCGAATTCCCCTTGCAGAGCTGCATCGTTCGAGAAGAACAAGCGATTCACGAAGGTAGAGATCGACTCGCCGCGTCTCATGAACGCCAGGTAGTAGGGAACGCCTCCCAACACCATGTAGAGCTTCAGCGCATCGACGCGGGACAGGCGGATATGCTGATGGGACAGGTAGGCAAAGACCTCGTGCAGTTTGAATTGCGGCACGCGGATGAGATCGGTAACCCTCCGATGCCAGCCCCCTTTCCCCTGGACTATCTTGTGGACGATCCAGGAGGCGGCCGAGCCGCAGACAAACATCTTCAATCGAGGAATGCGGGTACCCCGGGAGTTCCAGAAATATTCCAGGGCATCTAGAAAGCCAGAGCGCCGAGAATCCAGCCAGGGCGCTTCGTCGAAGAAAACGGTCACCGGTTTCCCATCCGCCGGCAGAGACTCAATGGACCTCTCCAACTCGCCGAAGGCCGCCTCCCATGTCGAGGGCACGCGCAGTGCAATACCTTTATGGAACGCCTGCGAGAGTGCCTTGGCAAAATGCTCGAGCTGCACCTTCTGCTTACCGTCGCGCTGGCCGGTCAGCTCGAAATACCAATCCGTCTCCGGTGCCCTGCCGTAGCGAATGAGAAACGTTTTCCCCACACGCCTTCGTCCCCAAACCGCCACCAATGCTGGTTTATCGGAGTTCAGCGCGTGACGAACAGTTTGCAGCTCCTCATTGCGACCGACGATCTCCATCGACATACTATAAGGGGCCAAAAGGACCACTCCATAAGATACTTCTGGCCCCATATAATTTCATATATCGAGCCAGAACTCCACCCGTACTCATTCCCCCTACGCCGACCGAGCCGCCAATGCGGTCCCGCCCACGGCACCGATGATCCACAAGTCAACCCTGATTCCAGTTGCTATCGCTGAGATCCTCGCTCGCATCGCGCAGGCTCACGGGTCTGAAATAGAATCACAGGTTCGAGTCCCGCTCGAGTTTTTCACGCTGGTGGGGCACCGGGTAACTGCTGCCAACGAACGCAGGTTCCCGAAGTGCAGAGAAGGACGCGAAGGCAAGGACTGCGGTAGCACGCGTAGCCGCGCGGTCTTCTTGGTGTAGTGCGTATGGGGCGGAATTTCGCGCGGCAACAATGCGCGCTGTAACAGCGCGCATCATCGCACGGCGCCTCACGCCGTACTCTCAAGAATTCGATAAATGGGTGACGAATTCTTTCGTTTTGCAGTCTTAGCCGTAGGCATGGTCAGATGCAGGGCGGCGATGGACGACAAACGACGAATGAAAGAATTCAGGCGGCGCGGAGTCAAAGGCGCGCGCCTGTTGAAAGAGGATGTGGCCCCCGCGGAGGTCGCACGACGCGTGGGTGTCTCGCGCCAATCGGTGATGCGCTGGGAGCATGCGATCGAGACCGGTGGCCTGGAGTGTGTTGTCCGGCTGGGAGCGCGGGGACGACCGCGACGGCTGTCGGATGCAATGTTCTTCTCGTCCTTTCCGCTGTCGACCTCACCGGCGGCCATCCAGGTGTTGGTTCCGAAGCATCTGCGCGCGCAGACCGCGTCCTACTTCCTGCTGATCTCCAACATCATCGGCATGGGTATCGGAACGACACTGGTCGCACTCACCACCGACCGGTATTTCCACGACGCGCGCGCTGTTGATCTTTCGGTGGCAATCGTGATTGTCGTGGCGGCAAGCGCCTGTCTTCTCCTGCTCGGATCCGGACGCCGTCACTACCGGGCGAGCCTGGCGCCGCAAGCCGAGGGGCGCCCGGAATACGCGTTCAGGCAACCCTGATCTGCGCCGGATCGCCGCTCGGCGTGGCCGCCAGTTCGGGAGCTTCATTCAGCAGGTTGGCCAGCTCCGCCTTGTTGGAAACGTTCGTTTTCGCGTAAATCGTGCGCAGGTAGTGGCGCACCGTGGCTGGGGAAAGCCCGAATCGGGATGCGATCGCTTTGTGCGACTGCCCCTCGCCAAAGGCCGCAGCGACCGCCAGCTCCCGTGGAGTCAGCGACTCGAGTACGGAGCGCATGCGTATCTCCAACAGCGTAAGTCCCCGCACCGAGGTATGTTGGAGGGTCGTCACGCGGCCGGCGTATTGTCCCCGGGTGCGCAGCACGCCTTGCAGCTCTGCCGGGAGGATTGGCCCTTCCCACTGCGGCCATTCCGTCCGCATCAGCTCGAGAAAATGCGGCTCGGCGCGATGCAACGTCCCGCACTGATCCGCGATTGCGTGGCTGACGGGGCTCTGTGCCCCCGGTGAGCGCGGCACTATCCAGTTTGAAGTCCAGTTCGAGCTCCACGTCGCCCACATGTGAGGCACGACGAGCTCCAGGAAGGCACGCTCCTCCTCCACGAACGGCGGCGCATTCTCATGCCGGTACAGAGACAGGAACGTAATGAGGTTGAGTGTTGGGAGGGTCAGCGAGGCGCACAGCGCCTGGCGGATGCCAAACCGACCCGCCAGGCGGTTCAAACCGGGCGAATGCCGCATGTCTACCGGGGTGAAGTGAACCGCGGTACCCGGACAATCCAAAGTCACCTGTGCCAGCGTGTCGGTCGCGCTGACGGACTCCCGGTAGAAGGCCTCGTAATGATCCGGGAGCCGATAGGGAAAAGAGCTGTGGATGTTACGGTCGGGAGCCGAGACGCCCCACCAGGCCGAATCGAACGACAGGTGCGTGCGCAACCTCGCCAGTGCCTGCTCCTGGAACTCCGCCAGCGGCAGCTCGCGTGCGTATCGATACAAATCGAGCAGCAGGGCACTCAACACGGTGGCGTTCATACGGCCGATCGACTCATGCAGTTCGCCGCTGAGACCGTCCATTTGCAGGGTTTCGCAGCCCCCGTCCGGAGGGCTAGTGTCCTCACTCTACATCGGTCCATCAGAGGGTGGCAAACGTATGTTGAGAGTGACGGTCAGGGGCAGTCTTCTAGCCGGCATGGTCTTTTCCGGTGCCCTGGGCCCGGTAGCCCTGGCGCAGCAGCGGCCGTCGGACGGCAATGCCGGGGAAGCTCTCGAGGAGGTCGTTGTTACCTCACAACGGCGCACCGAGCGTCTGCAGGATGTGCCGATCAGCGTCAGCGCCTACTCACAGCAAGCGCTCGATAACCAGGGCGTTCGAGATATCCAGGACGTGGCCCGATTGACTCCCGGAATCGTGTTTACACGCGGTCAATTCAGTTCTGAGTCCTCGAATATCGCGATCCGCGGGATCGACTCGAATGCCGGTGCGGCCACCACCGGGATCTACATCGACGATACGCCAATCCAGAGCCGCCACTTGTCCTTCGGTACGTTCAACGCCTACCCCGCCCTCTTCGATATAGAGCGCGTGGAGGTGCTTCGCGGCCCGCAGGGCACGCTATTCGGGGCAGGTTCCGAAGGAGGCACGGTGCGGTTTCTCCTCCCCGAGCCCGGCATGAAAGAATACTCCAGCTACGTCCGCGCGGAATTCGCTCAGACGCGCGACGGCGCGCCTTCCTATGAAGCCGGGGCCGCCTTCGGCGGCCCGATCGTGAATGATTCACTGGGTTTTCGCGCCAGCGCCTCGTTTCGCCGCGACGGTGGCTACGTCGATCGCATCGATTGGCACAACGGCATCACCGTCGATTCCGACTCGAATTGGAGCCGGACGGCGACCGCGCGGTTTGCACTGAAATGGCTGGTGCGCGATGGGCTGGCCCTTACGCCCTCCTTCGCGTACCAGGAGCTGTACGTCAACGATACCTCAGCCTATTGGCAACCGGTCCCGGGCACGAACGACCCAACACAAGGGCAATTCGCCGCTCCCTTCAAGAACGGCAATGTCGTCCAGTCGCCCAGTACGGATGTGTTCTCGCTCCCTGCTTTGAAGGTCGATTGGGACCTGGGCCCGGTGCGGCTCCTATCCAACACTTCGTATTATGTCCGCCACCAGTCCGCGGTGAGTGACTACACGCATTTTTCGCTGGCGGTCTTCGCGGGGAATCCCTTTCCGCCGGCGGGCAGCGCATCTCCGAATTTCTGGTCGGACACTCAACGCAATTTCACACAGGAAATCCGCCTGCAATCCACCGACCAGGCGGCCCGCGTGAGCTGGGTTGCAGGTCTTTTCTACCAACGCGCGCGGGAGAACACGACAGAGAACGTCTATGCCCCGACCCTGGCGCACGATTTCGATGTCGAGAACGGCCTGCCGCCGGGCACATTCACGGCCATTTTCGGCCCGACGTTGAATGGCTTCATCTACCGGCAGGATCCGTTTCTGGCCGTCGACAAGCAGGTCGCCCTGTATGGCCAGGCGGACGCCAAACTCACGAGCGACCTGAAGCTCACTCTCGGCTTGCGGGTATCGCACTCGGCGTTTGACGGCCAAGCGCAGTACGCAGGTCCTGTAGTCGGACCGACGGTATCGAGCGCGGGTTCGCTGAGCGAGAATCCCATCACCCCGAAGATCGGCCTGGAATACAACATCGGCCCCGACAACATGGTGTATGCCACGGCGGCAAAAGGATACCGGATCGGAGGTGCAAACCCTGCGGTCGGCATCCCCTGCGACCCGGCGTTGCAGGCTCTCGGGCTCAAAGGGGCGCCCTCGACCTACAAGTCGGACTCGGTCTGGAGTTACGAGATCGGAGCCAAGAACTCCTTCGCCGACCGGCGTGTCTCCCTCAACGCGAGCGCCTACCTGATCAAATGGAAGGACATCCAACAGAACGTGTATCTCGCCTCGTGCGGATTTCAGTTCGTGGACAACCTGGGCGCCGCGCAAAGCAAGGGCTTTGATCTGCAGACGGATGTACGCGCCACGGCTCAACTGACATTCGGGGGTACCTTCTCCTATACTGATGCGGCCTATACCCAGACCGTGATTCTCCAGGGTGCGGCGGGCTCCCTTGTCCAGGACGGCGATCACCTGCCAGGCTCCCCGTGGGCGTTGGACGGCTGGACGCAGTATGTCTTCCCAGTCCTCGGAACCAGTGCGTATGTGCGCGCTGATTATCAATACAACGCGCAGCAAACAGATAAGGTGCCGAACCAGGATGCACTGAACGGGACCTATGCCAAGGGCTATGCGAGCGTTCCCGCGCAGAGCGATCTGAGCCTGAGGACGGGGTTGAAATGGTCCGGATTCGACATCTCGTTGTTCGCCAATAACGTGCTCGACTCACGGCCGAAGCTGTCGGCATATCAGGACGTAGGATCTGCGACAGGCGGCACGCCGTTATTCTTCGTGACGACGTTCAGACCGCGGACAGTCGGGCTGACGGCGATCTACCGCTACTGATCCGGACCGAGGGCGCGCGGTGCGACAACCGGGGCGGATGCAAATACTTTGGATGGATGGGCCATGGGAGGACTGAGTAACTCGCAGCTCGGCGCTACCATTACCGTCGGGATTCTGGGCGCCCTGACTGTTTGGATCATCCCGGGATTCGTGAAGCTGGCCGCCCAGCACGCCGGGCTCGACGTACACCAGATGGGTTATGTCGCTTCGGCCGATATCGATGCCATGGCGGTCAGCATCGGGATCACGACGTTTCTGCTTTCACGCTTTCGTTGGCCGATGTTGGCTATGTGGGGTACCGGTCTCATCGCCCTCGGGAGCCTCGGCAGCGCGGCAGCGCACGACTATGTATCTTTGGTTCTCACACGCCTGGTCGTAGGTTGTGGGGAGGGCATTTGCGTCGGTGTGGCATTTGCCGCGTTGGGCCGAGCCCGCCTGCCCTCCCGGGCCTTTGCGATCTACATGGTGTCGGGGGCTTGCATAAGCGCGGCCATTCTTGCGTCCCTGCCGTCGCTCCAAAACGGAATCGGAACCGGGGGCGTCTTTGTGGGCGCGGCGCTACTCGCCGGATTGGTTACGTTGGGCATACGCTGGTTTCCGAACATCACGCCCGATGCGCCCGTCCAGGGCGGCCCGACCGTACCCCGCATTGCCTGGCCGGTTGCCATGATGAGTCTGACCGGTGTGTTGCTGTACTTCTTTGCGCAAGGAGCCGTGTGGAGCTACTTTGGACGCATTGCCGAGTTGCATCACGTGGATCCGGCTGCGGTCTCCCGGGCCTTGGCTGCCGGCACCCTGGCAGGCATCGGCGGCTCATCCCTCGCCGGCGCGCTGCCTCCGCGCCTGGCACGCGGCGGTCCGGTCGCTTGCAGCGCAATCGTCTCGATATCGAGCTTTCTCATGCTCATGCGCGAGCTCGATACCGCTCTCGTGGTTGTCTGCGCGGTGATGATTGTTGCTGCCTGGAACTTCGCGCAGCCCCTGCTATCGGCCTTGTGTTCCGCGGCGGATCCTCAGGGAAGAGTGGTCTGCGCCATGGGGTGCGTGCAGACGGTGGGCTTCGGGTTAGGACCGGCGGCGGCCGCCCTGCTTTTCGACGGTCGGCGGTTCGCGCCGATCATCTGGATGAGTTCGGCAACGCTGTTTGCCGGCGTGGCGATTTTGTTGGTAGCGTTCCGAGTCATGAAGGGGGAGCAGCGTGACGACCGGATTTCTCTGGCATGAGTTGTTTGCTTGGCACAATACCGGGAACTACGCCCTGGTCGCCCCTTATGGATTTCCGGTGCAGCCCGGTGAGCACGTCGAGCATCCGGAGACCAAGCGGCGCCTGCGCAACCTGCTCGACGCAAGCGGCCTTCTGAAACAGCTCACGCTGCTCGAGGCCCGGCCGGCGCGGGATGAGGAGATTCTGCGGGTGCATTCGCGGGCTCACCTGGACCGCGTTCGCGGCCACAATGGCGAGCTCGCCCATGAGTTGGGTCCCACCGCAGTTATGGGGCGTGGCAGCTTCGACATCGCCATGCTGGCCGCCGGCGGATGCATCGAGGCCGTGGATGCGGTGGTTCAGGGCCGGGTCAGGAATGCCTATGCACTCGTGCGTCCCCCCGGCCATCACGCGACGCGCGACGGGGGTGTCGGCTTCTGCATCTTCTGCAACGGCGCGATTGCCGGAAGGCACGCGCTGGATGTGCTCGGGCTCGAGCGCATCGCCTTCGTCGATTATGACGTCCATCACGGCAACGGGACTCAGGAGGCTTTCTGGGAGGACCCGCGGGCGCTGACCATTTCCATACACCAGGACCGGTGCTTTCCACCGGACTCCGGGCACCTCACCGAGCGGGGCGCCGGCGCGGGCGCCGGCTATAACATCAACGTCCCGCTGCCGCCGGGCAGCGGATCCGGAGCCTATACCGCCGTGTTCGATCGCGTCGTGTTGCCGGCTCTGCGCCGGTTCCGGCCGCAGTTGATCCTGGTGCCTTCCGGTTTCGATGCCGGAGGCTGGGACCCGCTGGGTCGGATGATGTTGTCGAGCGCGACCTATCGCAAGCTGACGGCCGCTTTGATGGCGGTCGCGGACGAAGTTTGCGAGGGTCGAATCGTCATGACGCACGAGGGTGGCTACAGTGCCGCCTCGGTCCCGTTCTTCGGCCTCGCGGTGCTGGAGACCCTGTCGGGGATCGCGACGGGAGTGCAGGATCCGTTTCAACCCATGATCGATGGCATGGGACAGCAGGAGCTGCAGCCGCACCAGGATGTGGCCATTCGGCGTGCGGAGGAGTTGGTTGCGGGACTGCCGGCGCGGCGATAGCGCGCAATTTCGCTCAGACAACCCAACTCGTCGTTCGAGGCTCACCCGACCAGCCTCGGCAAAATCTTCCTCACCTCGAAGGCCTTCAAGGTATCGGCGATGTCCAGCTTTACGGCGGTGAGGGCGGCGCGTGCTCCGACAGCGGCTACGGCCAGTGAGTATATTTTGGCCCAAACCGCAAAGTTATCGACCGGTTTCGCCCTGTCGGCGGGTTAGCGGGACTGTGACAGTAGCGGCTCACCGGGTACAGCCAGGGCAGCCGCGTGCTTCATTCCGCCTCTACTACGAAGATCGATTTCATCTACCTGTCCGAGCTCGACATGATCCGGGCGGGCGTGACGGACATGGCGAAGTGCGTCGACACCATGGAGGAGATGTTCGCCCTCCTGCACAGCGGTGACTATCGGATGGCCGGCGCGAACAACAACTCGCACGGGGCGGTGGTCATCTTTCCTGAGAGCTCACCCTTTCCCGATATGCCGAAGCCGACGGCCGACCGGCGCTTCATGGCCATGCCGGCCTACCTGGGCGGACGTTTTCGCACCGCCGGCGTGAAGTGGTACGGCTCCAACATCGAGAATCGCGAGAAAGGCTTGCCGCGCTCCATCCTGATGTTCGTGCTCAATGACGCGGATACCGGCGCGCCGTTGGCCTTCATGTCAGCGAACCTGCTGTCCGCGTATCGCACGGGTGCAGTGCCCGGAGTGGGCGCTCGTCATCTGGCGCGGAAGGACTCGCGGGTCGTCGGGATTCTCGGCCCCGGTACCATGGCGAAGACGTCCCTTGCCGCGTTCATTGCGGTCTGCCCCGAGATCAATACGGTGAAGGTGAAAGGTCGCGGGCGCAAGAATCTGGACGCTTTTCTACGCTGGGTGGCCGAGAGTTGCCCGCAGGTCACGCGCGTCGAAGTGGTCGACAGCATCGAGGCCGTGGTGCGAGATTGCGACATCGTCACGTTCTGTGCCTCGGGTGCGACAGGCGATCCCACTACCTACCCGACCGTAAAGCGCGAATGGATCAGTCCCGGGACATTCTTGTCGATGCCCGCGCCCTGCAATATCGACGTGGGGATGGAGTCTGCCAGGGTTCGCAAGGTGTTGGACTACACCGGGCTGTACGAGGCCTATTTTCTGGAACTGGAGAAGCCGGTCCACAGATTTATTCCGGCGGTGGGCGTGCGGTTCATGGACCTGGTCGAAGAGGGCCGGATAGCGCGCGAGCAGCTCGAGGACCTGGCAAAGATCGTAAGCGGCGCGGCACCAGGGCGCAGGAATGATGAGGAGATCATCGTCCTGTCCGTCGGCGGCATGGCGGTGGAGGATGTTGCCTGGGGGACGGTCGTTCATCGTAACGCCGTCGCGCGGGGAATCGGCGTCAAGTTGAATCTTTGGGAGCAGCCGCTGTTGCGGTGAGAACATGACCGATATTGTCAAAGTCAAGACGGGGAACCGCTTCGAGGAGCTGGGGAGCTATTCGCGGCTCGTGGCCGTCGATAACCTGATTTTCGTTTCGAACACCGCGGGGCGCAATCCGCGCACGAAGCTGATCCCCGCGGATCTCACGGAGCAGACGCTGCAGGTTCTGACCAACATCGAGACGGCGTTGGCGGCCGTCGGCGCGTGCCTGGCGGATACCGTTGCCGCACGGGTTTTTGTGCAGTTTCCGCAAGACGTCGAGACGGTCATGGCGGCGTATGCAGCGAGAATGCGCAGGATCAATCCGACTCTCACCATGACTTCACCACCGCTCGGATCGGCCGAATACAAGGTGGAGATCGAGATCACCGCCTATCGGGGGGCCTCCAAGGCCAACGTCAAAGAGATCAAGCTCACCCTGTAGGAATGGCCGTCGCTTCCGCCTCGAGGCTCATGCCGTGGTTCCGCCCATCACTCCAGTTCAGACCTCCACCGCTTTCCCAAAATCGACGCCGGTGGTCATTATCGGCGCCGGCATCATTGGGTTGACCGCCGCGCTGAACCTGGTGGAGCGCGGCATTCCCGTGGTGGTGTTGGAGAAGGGCCGGGTCGCGGGTGAACAGTCTTCTCGTAACCTCGGCTGGGTCCGCAAGATGGCCCGCGCGAAACACGACATTCCACTGGCGCTGGCTTCGGACCGGCTCTGGGCGGAAATGCCCGCTCGAGTGGGCGCTGACGTGGGCTATGTTCAAGCCGGCATCCTGTATGTCGCGCGGACCGAAGCCGAGATGGCCAAACATTCCGACTGGCTCGAGGCAGTCCGGGAGCTTTCGCTCGACTCGCGGCTGCTCACTCGCAGGCACATCGATGAGTTGGTTCCGGGAGGGACGGGGGTCTGGGCCGGCGGTATCTACACGGCTTCAGATGGCCGCGCGGAGCCGCAATTCGCCGCCAGTGCGATCGCCCGAGCGGTCCTCGCGAAAGGCGGCCTCATTGTGGAGAACTGTGCGGCACGCACCTTGTCGATGGCGGCTGGGCGGGTGAGCGGTGTCGTCACGGAACGCGGCGAAATCCGGTGCGACCAGGTGTTATTGGCGGGTGGCCTCTGGTCGCGGCGCTTCCTGGGTAACCACGGAATCCCACTTCTGACCTTGCCGATCGCGGCCTCAGTCGCTCGAACGGCTCCGCTGCAGGGCCCGACGGATATCGCCGTGGGCGGACCGGACTTTTCGTTTCGTAAGCGCCATGACGGGGGCTACACGGTGACTCAGCGCGGTGCCATGCATACGCCGCTGTTGTTCGACCACCTGTTGATTGGAGCGCGATATCTCTCCATGTTGCGCGCGCATTGGGCGAATGTGCGGCTCTCGCTCGGGAGGGAGTTTCTGAACGACCTTGCCCTACCCCGTCGCTGGGGTGCTGCGGAGCGCTCGCCCTTTGAGCAAGTGCGAACCCTGGATCCGCCCGTCAATCACGCTCTCAATGCGGAGGCGCTGCGCAATCTGATCGGAGCCTGGCCTGTGTTCAAGGAGGCGGTGTTCGCGAGCGCCTGGGGTGGGATGATCGATGTCACTCCCGATTC
>Ga0070665_100003064_pt1 | contig 17998 bp, 23 predicted proteins | sample KBSS13metaG_FD_65862 | JGI IMG/M metagenome (GOLD analysis project Ga0070665, IMG submission 65862) | Switchgrass rhizosphere microbial communities from Kellogg Biological Station, Michigan, USA - KBS S1-3 metaG | ecosystem: Host-associated > Plants > Roots > Rhizosphere > Soil ...
AGAGGGTTGGCAACTGACCCGGGTGTGCAGCGTAAAGCACCAGAAGCAGTTATCCGGCGGGCAGGGACCGCGGTCGGAAAAACAATTTGAATGGACTCGTACCGCGCCAGTAGCGCCGAAAAGTCAGCTTCCTTCTTGAACACAGGATTTGAAGGAAGGCGAAGGAGCGCATTACTGAAAAGCCCGGTGCATCACCGGGCTTTTTGGAATGCCTTTATGACCGCGTTACCCATTCACCGAATCAAAAAGCGAAGGAGTATCAAATGAACCTTTATGCACTGATTGAGTACGGCAAAGTCAGTCAACTGAAAGAAAGCGAAACCGAGCCACCTTTTGTATCGGCAATGACTGTCTGGGTCGATGTGACAGGAAATACGGAAGTGCGGGTTGGCTGGAAGGCAACACTCAATGGCGTCTGGACGTTTACTGCGCCATCCGAGCAAGACTTGCGCAATGACGCTCAGGAAAAGAAATGGCAGTTGCTGAATGGGGCCACGATGTGGCTGATGCTCAACTCTCTGCAATTCAAGGCGGATCTTGACGTAGCAGACCCGCAGGAGCAGGCGTTGCTACTTCTGCACAAACAGTACTGCATTGCTCTCAGCGATATCGATAAGCAAGCAGGTTACCCGGTGACCATTGATTGGCCAACCGTACCGTACTGACAAGAGCACATTGCCGGTCGCTCCGCTGATAGCAGTTTAAGTGCCTGCCTGAACTCGCAGATGTTTAAATCAAGGTAAGTACTGATTTAAAAATACATAAGGAAGTAACAATGAACCGTTATGCTCTTATCGAGACGGTGTATCAACAAAACTATTACGTCGTCACGCAACTAGTGGATGCGGATGATTTTCCTCCCTTCCCTGAAAATGGCGGGGGAAGCTGGATTGATACCGCGGGACTCGCGGTTCAAGTGGGTTGGCTGGCTCAATTTCAGACGTTTCAGTGGGTCTTTACCGAGCCGGACTACGAGGCTTACGTGCGACTTGCCACGGCCCGAATGAGCGAGCGTTTTGACAAAGCCATTCACTGGCTTACCTTTAATCCACTGCAATACAAAAAAGATATCGGTACTGCCACGCCTGACGATGAAGCTGCACTGCTTTCTTACAAGCAGTACTTTGTCGCCGTCAGCGAAGTAAAAAACCAGTCTGGTTATCCATCAATCATCAACTGGCCAATCGCGCCATTCTGAAAAATAAAAGGCTCGGTGAATTGCCGGCTTTCTTACATGTTCATTTACTCGCCGCACTTATTTCGACCGGATGAGTTGAAAGTCGAGAAGTGCCGAATCACGCATGTTGTTAATACAAACAAGGAATTAACATGAATCGTTACGTATTCATTGAGATGAGTAATCAGTACCCGTTTTCCCGGGTTGCGGAGATTATCGAGTCTGAAGAAACACCGCTCACTCCTCCTCAGGGGATCTCGGGCAGTTGGTACCAGGTTGCAACGGATACCATCGTTCAAGTGGGCTGGAAGGCTACGTACGCGGCAACTGGCTGGGTCTACTCGGAGCCAACGTATCAGGACTATGCCGATCTCGTCTTGACGCGTATTCGTCAGCGCATCGGTGCTGCGTCCAGCTGGCTTGATCTCAATCCCGTGCATTACAAGGTCAATCTAGGTGTCGCCACGCCAGAAGAAGAGGCCGCCTGGACTTCTTACCAGCAGTACTACATCGCTGTCACCGCTGTGAAAAATCAACCGGACTACCCGTTCACGATCGACTGGCCGGTAGCGCCCTTCTGATTACGTAGCGCCTGTCAGACGAAACCGAGAGTGCATTACTGAAAAGCCTGGCCCAAGCGCCGGGCTTTTTGGAATGCCTACCTGAAGAGACATCGCTTGAGCCCAACACACATCACTCATCAATCACCTACGGAGGCGTGAAATGACAAACGAGCAACAAGCGTTGGCAGACATGCCTATCTGGCTGGTCATCCTCCTTGCCGTCGTCGGCGGGGTGTCCGGCGAAATGTGGCGCGCCGACAAGGAGGGCGCTCGTGGCTGGCCGCTGTTACGGCGTCTGGCCCTGCGCTCCGGCGCCTGCATGATCTGCGGCGTGTCGGCGATCATGCTGCTGTATGCCGCCGGCATGTCGATCTGGGCTGCCGGCGCGTTCGGTTGCCTCACCGCAATGGCCGGGGCCGACGTGGCCATCGGTCTGTACGAGCGCTGGGCGGCCAAGCGCATCGGCGTCTGCGAAGTCCCGCCGCGCGATTCGCCGACCGATCCATGATTCCCGCAAAGAGAAACGCTGAATATGAATGACGAAGATCTGGCCGCAATCAATCGATTGGTTGCGGCGCTGCAAATCCAGTCCGACAGTCAGACGGCATTGAGTGCCTCCATTCGATTGTTGGCGCAAAGCAATCAGGCACTGGTCGATTTGATAAAGAGCCGAGAACCGGATCCCAACGCACCGCCCTATCTGGACGGTACACCTGCACCCTGACTGAACGCCGCTCGCAACGCCGAGACAGGTCCATCCGAGTAATACCCTCAACCCCGCTATTGCGGGTTTTTTGTTCAATGGAGAACTCCAGATGTCGATTCTTACCCAAGGTACTCAAATTTTCGCCCTTGTTCCGCCAGCCGCAGGCACCGGCCCTTACACCGTACTGGAAATCGAGCACGCTACTTCGTTCGATCCGGGCGGTGCCCCTGCAGAACAGATTGAAGACACCAGTCTCAACGCTGAAGAGCGCACCTATAAAAAAGGTCTGCGCACACCTGGTACCGCCAGCCTCGGCCTCAACGCCGACCCGACCAACGCCAGCCATATCCGTCTGCATCAATTGTCGGAAGCCGACGGTGATACCGGCATCAAATGGGTTGTGGGCTGGTCTGACGGCAAAGGTGTTGCGCCAACGGTGAATGCTCAGGGCAATGACTTCGAATTGCCAGCCACCCGTACCTGGTTCGCCTTCGACGGTTATGTGTCGGACTTCCCGTTCAACTTTGCACTCAATGCCGTCGTCACCACTACCGTCACTATTCAGCGTACCGGTGGGTCCGCCTGGATCAAGAAAGCCTGAGATCAGCCATGAACCTCAAACAACTGAAAGCCAAGGGCGGCATCGTCGACGGTCAGCCGATCAAAAAAGAAGTGAGTTGGACTCATCTCGATAGTCAATCGGGCAAGGAAGTCACTGACACTTTCACGTTGCACATTCGCCGACAGTCGTTCGGTGTGATTGAGCGACTGTTCGCCCAAGGTGAAAACGAACAGAGCCGGAACGCGAGTTACATTGCGGCGTCGGTCTCGTTGGGAGCCGAAGGCGCGGAAGCACTTTCCTACGACGACGCCTACAACCTCGAACCTTCGTTAGGGTTTCTGTTGCTCAACGCAGTCAATGAGGTGAATGGCACAGGCGGTAGCGCAGTAAAAAACTGACTGCCGCCGATGAGTTCTGGCACGAATTGGTGCTGAACGGAGTCGGCGGCCGCACGATTGCCGAAGCCAAGGAACGTATGACCTACCAGGAAGCCCTGGCATGGGGTCGATACATTGATCGATATGGATCGCTTCATACCGGTAGGCGGCTGGAGGCGGGTAGCGCAATGGTTGCGCTACAGACTCACCGGCTGGGCGGCGGTCTGGCGGAACTGCTGGACTTCATGCCTCATGAGCAGCGTCAGGGGCTTTCCCTCGAGCGTGCGATTGAGCAATGGCAATAGCCAGAAATTTATATGACCCGTTTCGGCGGGTTTTTTCATAGCCCGGAGAAACGCACATGGCAGTTACTTCCTCTGCAGGTTTGACGCCGAACCTCGACGGCCTTGAACAAGCCTGGACTCAGGCGTCACGTATCACCGAACAAAAGCTGCGTCAGATGCAAAAGCAGATCGAGGATGCCGCAAAGAAAATCGGCGTAACGCTGCATGCGTCGGCCAACTCGATTGCGCAAGCGAACATCGCTACCTATGTCGATGTTCAGGAGCAAGCTGGCAAGCAAATCAACTATTCAGACGATTTCGACAAGCTGCGCAGTAATGGTGCTCTTGCTGCCGCGCAGCTCGGAATGGGTTCGCGGGAAAGTGAGCGTGCGAAAGCGTTGAATGACATCGACCAGAAATATGCGTTGGCACGCAAGGCGCTGGACACGCCCACGGCTGGAGGCATCGCACCTCAGGAAAGTGCCGATTACGGCACGTCGCTCGACAAGTTGAAAGCCGAACATGAGCAGATGACTCTCCAGGTTCAAAGCAACTACGAGGCGATGACCGAGGCACAGGGCAACTGGATCAACGGGGCGACGTCGGCTTGGGACGATTATCTCGACAAGTCCGGCAATGTCGCAGCGAAATCCAGAGAGGTATTCACCAAGGCCTTCGACACAATGGGGAATGCGGTCACAACCTTCGCAATGACAGGCAAATTTTCGTTCTCCGATTTTGCCAAATCGGTGCTCAGCGATATGGCCAAACTGGCTGCGCAGACGGCCATCTCCAGCGGGTTGAGCTCGCTGTTTGGTCTTGTGAGCTCCGCGGCAACGTCGTATTTCGGCAGCTCTGCCGCACCGACAGCGACGACAGCCACAGTCGATGGTTTGAGCACCACCTTCGTCCCGCAGCTCAACACAGCAGTAATCAAATATCACGCCAAGGGTGGTGCGTTCACTAACGGTATCGCCACGGGACCGACATTGGCCCCAATGGCCATGTTTGGCGAAGCCGGACCGGAAGCCATCATGCCGCTCAGCCGCGGTTCCGATGGTTCCCTCGGCGTGCAAGTGCAGGGTGGTGCGCTGGGCAGTACCAGCAGCCATCAAGTGGTGATTCAGCAAACAATCAATGTGGGTGACAGTTCAGGTGGTGGCGCAGCGGGCGACATTAATTCGCAAACCGTCGCCAAGGCCTACGCCGGTGCAGCCAAACAGGGCGCCGCCGAACAGATTGCTCGTGACCTTAAACCGGGTGGGCAGATCTGGTCCGCCATCAACGGCCGCTGACGATCAGCGGCTGCAATCACTCACGCCCGGAGAAAACATGAGCACGGAAACATTCAGCTGGCTTCCAAAAGTAGAGCCTGTCGGCAATGTCGAGTTTCGCCTCAAGTCGGCGAAGTTTGGTGACGGCTATCAACAAGTGGCCGCAGACGGTATCAACAACAAATCACAATCCTGGCCGTTGACCTTCGTCGGTGACGAGGCGCGGATCAAATCCATTGTGCAGTTTCTTGATCGTCATGCTGGAGCCGCGCCTTTTTACTGGGCGGCACCGCTGAGCGAGCCGGCCCTCTATCGCTGCAAAGGTTATCAACCGACTCCGATGGGAGCAGGTCTCTTCACTTTGGTAGCCACCTTTGAGCAGGCATTTCACCCGTAAATCGGGATACGCCTGACGCGAAAACCACCCTGCCTTGTGCGGGGTTTTCTTTGCCCGGAGATTCAAATGTCCATTACTGCAGATATCCAGGCGCTGGAACCGGGCGCCTGGGTCGAGCTGTTTGAACTCGATGCCACCAGCCTCGGCGCCGAGCTATACCGCTTCCACGGCTATCCACAGCAAGCCTCGATCTTCTGGCAAGGCCTCGAGTATTCACCATGGCCCATTCAGGCCGAAGGCTTTGAAATGACCGGGCAGGCCACACAGCCGACTCCATCGCTTTCGGTCGGTAACGTCGGTGGTTTTATCACTGCTCTGGTGTTGTATTTCGATGATCTGGTCGGGGCGCGGCTGATCCGTCATCGAACGTTGGGCAAGTACCTCGATGGTCAGCCTGAAGCCGATCCCGAAGAAGAACTGCCTCCAGATGTCTGGTACATCGAGCGCAAGGTCAGTGAAGACAGTGAAGTGGTGAAGTTCGAACTCGCGAGTGCACTGGACTTCAATGGCGTACAACTGCCGCGTCGACAAATCGTTGCCAATGTCTGCTGGTGGCTCAGTTGTGGCGGTTATCGCGGTCCGTACTGCGGCTACAACGGCGGTCCTGTGGCGGATGCCAATGACGTGATCGTCAGCGATGCGGCCAAGGACAAGTGCGGTGGACGCCTGAGCAGCTGCAAGCTGCGTTTTGGCGAAAACAATCCACTGCCATACGGCTCGTTTCCGGCCGCAGGTCTGATTCGGAGCTGATCATGAACAAGACCACGCTGGCCGCCATCGAGCGTCATGCCATTGCGCAGTATCCCGACGAATGCTGCGGTTTGCTGATTCGCGATGGACGCAGACAACGTTATGTGCCGTGCCGCAATACTGCGACGACGCCCAGTGAACACTTTCGTCTGGCACCACAAGACTACGCAGCGGCCGAGGAGTGCGGCGAGATCATCGCCGTCGTTCACAGCCATCCTGATTATCCGGCGACGGCCAGTGAGGCAGACCGGGTCTCTTGTGAAGCCTCTGGGTTACCGTGGCACATTCTCGAAGTGCGCAAGGATGATGAAGGGCAAGTTCACAAGGGTGAACTGGTCACCATCACACCCAGTGGATATCTGGCGCCCTTGATTGGGCGCGCATTCGTCCACGGTGTACATGATTGCCTGAGCATCATTCTTGACTATTACCGAAGGGAAATGGGTATCGAACTCGGTGACTATGACCGCGAGGACGGCTGGTGGGACAAGGGCGCAAATCTCTATCTGGAGAACCTGCCCGCCGCTGGTTTTGAACAGGTCAGCCAATTGCAGCAGGGCGATATCGTGCTGATGCAAATTCGTTCGCCGGTGCCCAACCATGCCGCCATTTATCTTGAAGATGGCGTACTCAAGACTGATCCCGATCGCTTCCCCGCGCCGGGTTCAATCCTGCATCACCTTTATGGGCGAGACAGCCGGCGCGATACCTATGGCGGATACTGGACAGAAGTGACAGTGAGCTGTTGGCGGCATCAATCGAAAATTTCGCATCACCAGCCCCCTGACTCAATGACTGAAACCTGACTGGAGGTCTTCTCCTGGAGCTGTGAAATGCATCAGCAAAAACTTAGGACTATTCGCCTTTATGGCACCTTGGGTGCCAGCTTTGGTCGCGTGCACCGGCTGGCTGTGAACAACGCCGCGGAAGCCATTCATGCCTTGTGCATTCTCGTTCCGGGATTTGAGCGCTTTCTGATGGAGTCCAGGGACCGGGGGCTTACGTACTCTGTTTTCCTGGGGCGCGACAACATTGGCCATGACCGGCTCAAAGCGCCAAGTGGCACGATGGATATTCGTATTGCGCCAGTGGTTATTGGCAGCAAGCGAGCGGGCTCATTGCAGACGGTTGTCGGGGTCGTATTGATCGCCGCAGCAACATTTTTCACCGGTGGTTTTGCAGGCATTGCCGCTGGCGGTACCTGGGGCGCAGTGGGGTCTGTAGGGATATCCATGGTGATTGGTGGCGTCATGCAGATGCTTTCTCCACAAGCCAAAGGCCTGGGCACCCAGGACGGTCCTGCCAACCGAGCCAGCTACAGTTTCAACGGCCCCACCAATACCAGTGCTCAAGGCAACCCTGTGGGTCTGCTTTACGGCCAGGCCATTGTCGGCAGCGCAGTGATCAGTGCCGGGATCTACGCGCAGGATCAACTGTAGCGAGCGGCTTTTTCACTGCCGGAGAAAACTATGGCAATGCAAACAGATCAACAAAAAATTCAGACGGTCCTGTTATCCGGATCCCTGGCACGATTGTTTGGGCGCAAGCATCGCGTGACAACTTCCGGCGGGTTTCGGGATGTCATGGGCTACTTCAAGCAATTCCCCGGTTTCGAAAGGTATATGAACGAAAGCGCTGGCAAAGGGCTCCGGTTTGCGCTGTTCAATGGTCGAGAAAATCTTTCGCAAGATGAACTGGGTAAGCCAACCGGCAAAGAGGTGCTGCGAATTGTGCCAGTCATCGCAGGGTCAAAGCGCGCAGGCTCACTCCAGACCATTGTCGGCAGCGTGATGATTGCCGCCGCTTTCGTTCTGTCATTTACGCCATTCGCCGGTGCTTCACCTTTTCTGTACCAAATGGGAACCGCCATGGTGATCGGTGGCGTTTTGCAAATGCTGTCCCCCCAAGCCAAAGGCCTGGGGGCTCAGGACAGCCCCGCCAATCGCGCCAGTTACAGCTTCAACGGCCCGGTCAACACCAGCGCCCAAGGTAACCCGGTCGGTCTGCTGTATGGCCAGTTGGTCGTCGGCAGTTCCGTGATCAGCGCTGGTATCTACGCGCAGGATCAACTCTAGCGTTCGATCTTTTATTGACGTCCACCCAACCCGCCCTGTGCGGGTTTTATTTCGCCTGAAGGAAAGCCATGACTGACCTCATTCTCGCTGGCAGCAAAGGTGGCGGCGCCAAGCCGCGCCCCTCCGTGGAGGCGCCAGACAGCCTGCAAAGCACGGCTTACGCTCGTATCCTCGATCTCGTCAGCGAAGGCGAGATTGTCGGTCTGAAAAATGATTCCCGCTCGGTGTTTCTGGATGAAACACCGCTGGCCAACGACGACGGCAGCCTGAACTTCAATGGTGTCACGCTGGATGTTCGTACCGGTAGCCAGGATCAGGCACATATCCCCGGTTTTCCCGCGGTGGAAAACGAGACGGTCGCAGCGGTCGAGCTGCGTAGTGATCAACCGTGGACCAAGGCCTTTACCAACCTGCAACTGTCGGCTGTGCGGATTCGTCTGGCGGTGGCGCGACTGGCGCAGACCAATACCAGCAACGGCGACACTAACGGTTATACAGTCAAATACGCGATCGATCTGGCCACCGATGGCGGTGCCTTCGTCGAGGTACTGGCGTCCGCGTTCAGTGGCAAAACCACCACCAAGTACGAGCGATCGCACCGCATCGATCTGCCCGCGGCCAAAAGCGGTTGGACCGTGCGAGTGCGCCGTTTGACCCCTAACTCCACCAGCGGCGCCATTGCCGACACCACCAGTGTCGAATCGAGTACGGAGGTAATTGACGCCAAGCTGCGCTATCCCGGCTCGGCGATCATCGGTTTGCAATTCGACGCCTCCCAGTTCCAGTCGATACCGTCGCGTTCCTTTGAATTGCTGGGACGGATCATTCGGGTGCCGAGCAACTACGACCCGCAGAGCCGCACGTACAACGGCATTTGGGACGGTACGTTCAAATCGGCCTGGACCGACAACCCGGCGTGGATTTACTACGACCTGCTGCTGCATCCGCGTTATGGCCTGGGCCATTTGCTCAATGCCGGTCAGGTCGATAAATGGGAGCTGTACCGCATCGGTCAGTATTGCGATCAGCCTGTCTCCGACGGAAAGGGCGGGACTGAACCGCGCTTCACCTGCAACCTGTATCTGTCGGTGCGTGCCGATGCCCTGAAGGTTTTGCAGGATCTGGCTACCACGTTTCGTGGCATGTCGTATTGGGGGGCGGGTTCGGTCATGGCGGTGGCCGACATGCCGGAAGACCCGGTGTACACCTACTCCAACGGCAACGTCATTGGCGGCAAGTTCGTCTATGGCGGGTCGGCGAAAAAGACCCGTTTCAGCGTGGCGCTGGTCAGTTGGAATGATCCGACGGACTTCTACCGGCAGAAGGTTCAATACGTCGATGATGCTGAGGGTGTCGCTCGCTATGGTGTACAGCAGACTGAGATCACCGCTACCGGTTGCACGTCTCAGGCCCAGGCCCAGCGCATCGGTAAATGGGCACTGCTGACCAATCGCCTGGAAACTGAAAGTGTCACTTTCTCCGTCGGTCTGGACGGGACGCTCGCGCGTCCGGGACAAATTATCCGCGTGGCTGACAACGATCGTGCCGGCAGACGGATTGGTGGCCGCCTGCGTGGTGCAACACTCGATACGCTGACCCTGGATGCCCACGTGACCGCCGAAGCTGGCGATACGCTCACCCTGGTCATGCCGACCGGTAAAGCCGTTTCCCGCGTGATCAAGTCAGTGAGCATCAGCGACCAGGCTCAACGTGTGATCCTGGCTCAGCCCTTGAGCGAGTTGCCACCGGCACAGTCGATGTGGGCCATTGATTCCGCTTCCCTGGCTGCACAGCAATTTCGCGTGTTGTCGATTGCTGAAGACTTCACCGACACTGAAATCAAGTACAGCATCAGTGCAGTCAAACATGTGCCGAGTAAGTACGGCGCGATCGACAACGGCTCCCGTATCGAACGCCCCCCTGTCACGGTCATACCGCCAGGCGTTCAGGCGCCACCGACTTCAGTCACGATCAGTAATAACCACTTCGTCGATCAGGGCAGTGCAGTCGGTGTGATGACCATCGAGTGGGCGCGCCCGGCCAACGCCATTGCATATGAAGTTTACTGGCGCAAGAACGACAGCGAATGGGTGTTTGCCGGTCGAACCGGTGGTTCGTCGATGGAGGTACGCGGCATTTATGCCGGGCGTTACGTGGCCAAAGTGCGAGCCATCAACGCGCTGGACATCGGTTCGATCTATGCGACTTCGGTGGAAACGCAACTGTCCGGGAAAACCACGCCACCGCCTTCAGTGACTTTCCTCAAGGCTGACAGCCTGCTGTTCGGTATCGGCCTGAAATGGGAGTTTCCGGCGGGCGCCGAGGACACACAGCGAACTGAAATCTGGTATGGGCCAACGGCAAACCTTGAGGCCGCTACCAAACTGGCCGACCTGGCGTATCCGCAAAGTGATTACACGATGCAGAGCCTGTTGGCAGGCACGTCGTTCTTCTTCTGGGCGAGACTGGTCGATCGTACGGGCAATATCGGGCCGTGGTATCCGACCGGTAATGGCGTGCTGGGGCAGGCCAGTTCGGAGGCTGGACCGATTCTTGACCTGCTCGCGGGCAAAGTTTCGCAGACGGAATTGGGCAAAGACCTGCTCACCGAGATCGAGAAAATTCCGGGATTGCAGAATCAGATTGATTCGCTGGATGAAGCTTACGACTCGGCCAAGACCTATGCGAAATACGCAATTGTTCGTTTTGGCGATCGTCTGTATCAGGCCAAAGGGCCAGTGCCGATCAACCTGCCGCCACCGAATGCCGAGTATTGGGTCGATGTAGGGCAAACGGTCGAGACTGCCACTGGACTGGTTCAACAAGTCGAGACCAACACCGCCGATATCAGCAAGATCGATGGCACGGTAACGGCTCAAGCCGCGGCATTCCAGGCGTTACGAGCATCCTCCCGGGACGACAACGGGGAAGGTGAACTGGCAGATGCCCTCAAAGGGTGGACCAGTACGGCAGCCATCGCTACGGAAAGCAGTGTCCGGGCTTCCCAGAACGAAGCCACTGCCCAACGCGTTTCTACACTGGAAACAAGCATTGGAGATAACGCGGCAAGTATCCAGTCGCTCGAGAAAGTTGTAACAACCAATAGCTCGGCCACGGCGACAAAGCTTGAACAGTTGAACGTGTCCGTTGGGCAAAACACTGCAGCCGTTCAGCAAGCCTCAAGTGCCATTGCCGATACCAATGGCAAGTTATCGACGATGTGGTCGGTGAAGATGGATACGACGGCGGGCGGCCAAAAATATGCTGCGTCGTTTGGTTTGGGGCTGCAGGTCGATCCTTCTGGCGTTTCGTCACAATTCGTCGTGCGCGCCGATACGTTTATGTTATTGAATCTGGCAAATGGCGTACCGGTGTCTCCGTTTGCGGTGAGTGGTGGCCAGACCTTTATTAGAGATGCATTCATTCAGGACGGCACTATCACCAATGCCAAAATTGGTGAGTACATTGCCTCAACTAACTACGTGCCAGGCAAATCCGGGTGGGCCATCAATAAAAGCGGTGGTTTTGAAATGAATGGGCAGGGCGCGGGATCAAGCAGAATTGCGATAACTCCAAGTAGTGTGAAGCTCTTCCATCCTAACGGTGTTCTGGCCATTGATATGAGTGTCTGAAATGACGGGACTAATAATTAGAAGTCCTACGGGAGCGCTCCTGGTCGATATGACTATGAATATTAGTCAGGATCAAGGTTATATCGACACTGGGGGATTAAATGGTTCTGTCGCCATTCCTCCACCGCCCGCCGGGAAAACCCGATTTTTCGGAGTTGTACCACTGGTTGACATGCAGCGAGAGGCGGGCCATCTGCCGGGCGTCACACTGTCGTCTAATGTGCTGTCGTGGAACTATCGTTTTGTCACCAGTGGCTGGGGCTTCTTTGCGGCCAATGCCAGAATCTTCTATGGGTACTATTAGGTATGACGGGCTTAACTGTATACAAAGATAACGGTCAGATGCTCTTTGATACTACTAAGATATCTTACGGGCTCGTGAAAAGTGGAAACATGACTTACCAGCAGTCGTGGTCACGCAGACAGCTAAGGTCGGCCCAGCTTGACCCGTCACAAGGCTCGAACTGGTATCCAGTGCAAAATGTTGCTCAAGATAAGGGTGACAATCTGTTCGGTTTTACTTTGAATAATGCACGTAATCCGATTGTGTTTCTTGTGGGGTCAGGAACCCTGAACGGATCTCAGCGATCAGGCAATACCATTACGTTTCTCTATTCTAACGCGAGTGCTGATACCCGATATTATTGTTTCGATTTGATGTCCGATAATATTGCTGGAACAACGTTTCTGAAAATCTATAACGATGATCGAACATTAACGTTCAACTCTCTGCAAGCACCGCTGAATGTGATTGGTCAATATATGGCTCCACCGCCCGATCCTCGTACGCAGGCCGGCCGGTATTATCTCCTTTACCAAGGGGGGAGAACCCAGAGACGACAGCTGAGAATTCCTCCCGACTATAAAGTGCCGCAGGTCGATTGTATTTTTGATGTGCCTATGACGCCAGGCGTTGAGTACGCTGTCTTTCTCCCATGGTCCAGAGGGTCGAGCATCATGGATTTCAGCTCTGGATATCAAGGTGATGCTGCAGCTTATGCAGTTTTGGAAGGCGCATATGGTCGTACGGGAGGAATCAGCTTCATGTTTGGAGCTTCAGCCGGAACGACGGACTCCCGAGCCATGGCTGGAGGTGGGGTACCTGCCGGGATAAGTTATGGCGGAGTAGCAACGGACAAATACCCTACGGCTTTGATTATTCAAACAGCGTCCCTTCCGATTCCGTTTGGTTGAGAAAAGTTAAGCTGCTGGCGAATGTGATTCTAGATTTTTTGCATTTAAGACTAAGTTCCAGCATTTGTCTTTGAAAGCGCAAGTGCTGAGTAATTAATGTTTGTTCGTTACTGGAGATATCTATGCCATGGTACAAGGCTGGAACAGTTTCTGTTGTCCGGAATTCAACTTCCGTATTGGGAGACGGTACGGCATTTATTGCCAATAGTCGTGTGGGCGATGCTTTTCGAGGGCCTGATGGCGGATGGTACGAGGTCGTCAATATCGCCAGTGATACAGCACTGTCCATCGCACCGGAGTACAAGGGGGACACCAGCAATGGCGCATACACGCTGGCCCCTATGCAGGGCTATGTCAAAGACTCGGCTGACCAATTGCGAACTTTTGTCAATCAGGCTGGAGCAAAACTCGCTGCACTTGGGAGCACCGGCAACTACGAAGTATTGCCCGTTTCAAAAGGCGGAACCGGTGGCACAACGCCCGCTGAAGCCAGGGCCGCTCTGGAGCTCGGCACCACTGGCAACTTCGACGTCTTGCCTATTTCGAAAGGCGGAACCGGCAGCGTGACAACGGCAGCTGCGAGGGCTGCCCTGGAACTGGGTTCTGCCGCAACAGCCACTCTTCAAACGACTCCCAGCGATGCAACGGCTGGCCGCGTCATGCAGGTCGGCGCATTCGGCATTGGAGGGAACCCCCCGGTCTATACCGGCAACATCGACGACACCGCGGCTGTTCCGGCGGGACGCTGTTTTGTCATTAACACCGCAACCGGGGTGAAACCGACGGGATCCCCTTACGGTTTGATGGACACCATCAAGTACGCTGGTCAGCCGGTTCATCAGGCCTGGCACGAAGTCAACGGCACCGCAGGCGGTGGCACTTTACGCACTTGGGAGCGAGATCAATACGGCACGGGGGTTTTCGGCCCCTGGCGCATGGTTTATCGGCAGAACAACATCCTCGGCGTCGTTTCAGGGGCAGGAGCCCCCACGGGAGCGATCATCGAGAGGGGTGCCAACGGCAACGGTGAATACACCAAGTTTGCAGATGGCACCCTTGTTTGCTGGAGAGTTATCCCCACCAACTCAACCGGCACGTACGCCGTGGGCGCTCTGTTCGGTAGTGATGCCTATGCTCCCGGCCCGTTTCCCTCGGCTTATGCATCGGTGCCTACAGTCACGTCGGGGGCCACAGGGGCTGTACACGCGGACTGCATTTTCGCCAGTGCCTGGATTCCCCCAGCGCTTAACAATTGGGGAGGGTGGCGTGCTATGGCAACCACGAACGTAGCCGCGGCTGCCCAAATTAACCTGATCGCCATCGGGAGGTGGTACTGATGAATATTGTTTTGTCTCCACAGCGTAGAGAGGATTCTCTGGCGCTTTACAAATCGGGTGACGTGCTCACCATCAACGGTGAAGCGTTCGATTTCTCGCTGCTCTGCGACGGCGATACGTTGCCACAAGGCGCGATCAAATCTGAATGGTTCGTGGGTGACGTTACTCGCGAGCAGGGGCAACTGACGCTTCATCTGTTGTTGCCGATTCCCGCCCATTACAGCCAGGCGCAAGCATTTCCCGAGGACCTGATCGATATTCCCGAAGGTGACGTGGCATTGCCACAACCTTTGCCGCAAGCGGAGGTTGAAGTATGAACATCGACTGGTCGCAATTGATCACCAAAGCCATGAAAGAGACAGCGGCTGCCGCAGCACGATTGACCGAAGCTCAAGCACTGCTCAAGAGCAAAAACGAGGTGGCTGCAGCGCAGGTCGCTCGCATTCAGGATCGGATCGACACCCTCGGTTACGGCATCGATCTGGGGGAGGCGACGTCTGAGGATGAGGCGGAACAGCAAGCACTGCTTGGCAACCTGAAACAGTGGAAAGCCTACAAGTTCAGCTTGGGCAAAGTGAGCACACAAGCTGCCTGGCCCGTGGCGCCAGAGTGGCCTGTCCAGCCCGATGTTCCGGTAATTGTGGTTGATCCGGTGCTGCCGCCGGGCTGACTGGCTTTCTTGCAGCTACCTGATCGAGATCGTCTTGAACACCCATACCGCCGAGTGCGGTTTTTTTTCGCTTAAAAAAAGGACTGCACCATGCCATGGCTTAGAACAGGTTCGGTCAACGTCAGCAACAACTCGCCTGCAGTCATCGGTGTCGACGTTGATTTCGTCACCAACGTCCGGGTGGGCGATGCCTTCGTCGGACCTGATGGACGACAATATGAAGTCAGCAATATCGCCAGTCCGGTCTTGTTGTCGATCACCCCGGCTTACCAAGGCGCAACGGCAAACGACGCGTCCTATTCGATCATGCCGGTGCAGGGGTATCCCAAAGCACTGGCTGATGCATTCAACAACCTTAACGTTCAGTACGGCCCGAAGCTGGCAGCACTAGGTGACGCGAGTGGTTTCGATGTCCTGCCGGTGCGAAATGGCGGCACCGGAGGAACGGATCTTGTTTCTGCTCGCCAGGGCCTTGGCCTGGGTGCAGTCGCAACCGACACCATTGTGCCCATCGTACGTGGCGGCACCGGTGCGACGGATGCCGCCTCGGCGCGCCAGGCGCTTGGACTCGGTGCTGTGGCAACGGACGCTGTTGTACCGGTGGCACGAGGTGGCACGGGTGGCAACTCCCCGGCAACCGCTCGGTCGGGTCTCGGACTGGGCAGTGCCGCCGTTGCCGCGTTGGTCGGAGCGGTCAGCCAGGACAAAGGCGTTCCAACCGGAGCCGTCATTGAGCGCGGCGCCAATACCAACGGTGAATACGTCAAGTTTGCCGACGGCACGTTGATTTGCACCCTCTGCAACACGGGCGGCGTAGTGTTTAACAACCCGTCCAACATGGGCTTCAACTGGTCTTATCCGATGCCCTTCGTGACGCTGGGATTTGTCATTGGGAATCTGGTTGGAGTATTGGGTGTGACAAGGGCGGTGACCAGCGTCAGCGCCTACAGCAGAGGGCTCGGTTTTGCCAGCATCTGCGCTTTCAGCCTTGGTCAGTTCGTACAAGGTGACGAGCTAATAGTCTCGTTTGACTGCTTCGCCATCGGCCGGTGGTTCTAAGCAAAACCCAGACTGAAAACTGCGGGCTGGGGTTCCTCGTTAAATCGGGTTGAGTACAGGCGCTGACCTGCGACCGCCCCCACTCGGTACTTCCTCATGAAAATGACCCCTCTGGTCACGCAATTGCGTGCTCAGTGCCCGACGCTGGGCAATCGGATCGCAGTAGGCATTGATGTTACGGCATTGCAAGCCGATGCCTCGCTGAAAACCCCGTGCGCCAGCATCACACCCCTGGCCGATCTGGCCAGCAACAGCACCACCCAAAACCTCACCACCCAACCGATCCGCGACCGCTTCGAAATCGTCCTGGCGCTTGACGCCACCGACGCTACAAAAGCGCTGGATCTGTTGCACGACCTGCGCGCCGAACTGTGGCGCGCGCTGGTGGGGTTCAAGCCCGATTCCGACTACAGCGCCATCGTCTACGACGGCGGCGAACTGGTCTCGATCAACAGCAGCCGCGCCTTTTACCGGCTGCGCTTTTTTGCCGAGTTCCAGCTCGGTCGCAATCTGCCGAGTCAGCCTGCGGAGAGTTGGCACGAACGCGAACTGGACGGTTTGTCGTCCTTTACCGGGGCCACCGTGCGGGTCGATGCGATCGACCCGGCCGACCCCAACCTGAAACGCCCGGGCCCCGATGGGCGCGTGGAAATGACTTTCTCTGCAGAGGTAACCCCATGAGCAATCGCATCACCGTACTGCCGGCCGCTGGCCGCGTCGTACCTGACCCGGAGGCCGGCGATCTGCTGCCGCTGGAAGGCCGTGAAGTGCTGGACAGCGCCTGGTGGCGCCGACGTCTGGCCGACGGCGATATCACCCTCAAAACCGCACCAGCCAAACAAAAGGGAGCCAAATAATGGCGATCGGATTCAGCAACATCCCCGCGGACATTCGTGTACCGCTGTTCTATGCCGAAATGGACAACTCGGCCGCCAATAGCGCGAGCTCGACCCTGCGTCGTTTGATCGTCGCTCAGGTCAACGACAACATCGCCCCGACCGAAGTCGGCAAACTGGTGCTGGTCTCCAGCGTTGCGCTGGCCAAGAGCATCGGCGGCCAAGGCTCGATGCTCGCCTCGATGTACGAGACCTTCCGCAAGGCTGACCCGATCGGTGAGATCTGGTGCCTGCCGCTGCACAATACCGAAGGCGCGATCGCCAAAGGCGTGCTGACCCTGACCGGCACCGCGACCCAGGCTGGCGTGTTGAATCTGTATGTCGGCGGCGTGCGTGTGCAAGCCACCGTGGTCAACGGTGCCACCGCTGCACAGGCGGCCACCGCCCTGGCGCAGAAAATCAACGCCACCGCCGACCTGCCGGTCAGCGCTGCTGCTGCCGAAGGTGTGGTCACCCTGAACGCCAAATGGACTGGCGACAGCGGTAACGACATCAGCCTGCAATTCAATCGCCTGGGCAAGAGCAACGGCGAAGACACCCCGGCCGGCCTGACCACTGCGATCACTGTCATGACTGGCGGCGCCGGTGTGCCGGATCAGGTGGAAGCCATCGCCGCACTGGGCGACGAGCCGTTCGAGTTCATCGCACTGCCATGGTCCGATCTGTCGACCCTCAACACCTGGCAAGCGGTCATGGATGACAGCACCGGTCGCTGGTCGTGGGCCAAGCAACTGTTCGGTCACGTCTACAGTGCCAAGCGCGGCACTGTCGGCACTCTGGTGGCTGCCGGCCAGGCGCGTAACGACCAGCACATGACCATTCAGGCGCTGGAGCCGGGCGTTCCGCAACCGTTCTGGGTACAAGCCGCTGCATTGGCTGCACGCACCGCCGTGTTCATCTCCGCCGACGCCAGCCGTCCAACGCAAAGCGGCAGCCTGCCGGGTGTTGATCCGGCACCGGCCAGCGAACGCTTCACGCTGACCGAGCGTCAGTCGCTGCTCAACTACGGCATCGCCACCGCGTACTACGAAGGCGGCTACGTGCG
>Ga0070665_100003065_pt1 | contig 17992 bp, 20 predicted proteins | sample KBSS13metaG_FD_65862 | JGI IMG/M metagenome (GOLD analysis project Ga0070665, IMG submission 65862) | Switchgrass rhizosphere microbial communities from Kellogg Biological Station, Michigan, USA - KBS S1-3 metaG | ecosystem: Host-associated > Plants > Roots > Rhizosphere > Soil ...
AGGCGATCGATCGCGTCGGTGGCGAACGCGACGGCCGTGTCGAAGCCGAAACAGTTCGTGGTGCCGACGATGTCGTTGTCGATGGTCTTCGGGACGCCGACGACCGGGATGCCGGCCTGGCAGAACTGGTGGGCGATGGCCAGCGTCCCGTCGCCGCCGATGGTGACCAGCGCGTCGAGCTTCATCCGGTGGAACATCTCGACAACACGCTCGCCGTATGGGCGCGGGCCATCGGACGTGGTGACGAGCGAGTCAAACGGGTTGCCGTGATTGAGTGTGCCGAGAATGGTGCCGCCCAGGCGGAGGATCCCCGTGACGTGGCGCGGGGTCAGGACACGGCATCGATTCTCCTCGAGCAGGCCGTCGAAGCTGTCTTCGAGGCCCAGGCACTCGACACCGTGGCCGCTGGCGGCCTTGACGACGGCGCGTATGACGGCGTTGAGACCAGGCGCGTCGCCGCCCCCGGTGAGCACGCCGATTCTCTTAATCGCAGGCATGTGCAGCGACTATAGCAAATGGTCGGATCCCCGCCACGGTCAACGCGTTGCGGGAGAGCAAACGGGGGTGTTACACTGAGGGTTCGTCGGCCGCCAGATAGCCACTTACTACGAGTGGGCGACTAGCTCAGCTGGGAGAGCGCCGCGTTCGCAACGCGGAGGTCAGGAGTTCGATCCTCCTGTCGTCCACCAATTTCCTTCACTAATTTCGCGATTTCTGCGGCCGTGGACGCGTCGCCGTCCGCGTCGTCGTCGCGTTGTGACGTACTTGTGACCAAATGATCGAGCGAAGAACGAAAGATCGGGGCGGCTGAGCCGGTTTCCTGTCAATTTCGCATTCTCGAGAGATGACTACCCTGAAGACTCTCAAGATCAGGGCCCGATCGGCGGCTGTGAGTGCGGCGCAGAAGGATGCGAGGCGACGCTGCGCGACTGGCTGGTTGGCGATGTCTGCCGACACTGACCGCTGCCATCAGCGCCGGGGACCCTCTACGAGAAGGGCGAGGTTGTGGAACATGAACGGCACACGTCGCACCATCGCAGCTTTCGTGGCACTGGTTCTTCTCGGCTATCCGCTTCCGTCAAGGGCTGGGGAGAGCAAGATACCGATTAGGCAGTCCCTTGCTGCTTACAAAGCCAGGGCACTTATCGTTCGCGCAGACCTGGCCGGTGGTGCGGCGCTGACCGGACACATTGGCAGGATTCGATCAAGCACGTTCGACCTTATCGACGGCACCGGACAGGAAGCGGAACAGGTGCGCTACGCGGATCTGACGACCATCACAGATGCCGCGACCGGCGAACGGCTCCTCCTGGTGAACCGTCAGGCGAGTTTCTCGTCGGGCTCCCGTCGGTCTTTCGGACTCAAGGCGCTGATTGTCATTGGCGTCGCCGTCGGAGTCTTCCTGGCCGTGAGCTACCTCCACGGCGACCTGGCTTCGTAACGCTGAGACGTCTAAGGCGCACTCCCGAGTCGTCGGCCGAGCTCCAGGCCGAGACGATAACCAAGATCGGCGTGCGCGATCTCGCGGACCTTCAGGTGATCCAGCAGGCCGTCCAGATCCTTCCGGACCGCCGGCGGCAAGTGGGTCATGATCGCGCTGATCACCATCTCGCGCCGCGCTGCGAAGGCCGCGAACTTCGCGCCGGCTTCCCCCAGAGTGGATTGCAGGGCCGCATCCAGGTCGGTGCCCCCCTCGATGACCGCCTCCTCGACCTCGTGGAACGACGGGATCGGCCTCATGCGGGCTGCGGTGCGCGCGATGAGTTCCTCCAGCGACGGGGCAGATCGGGGACGAGGGTCGGTCGTGTGCTTCGGCTTCGACTGCTTCATGCGGGCCTCACTCGCGAGGGACCGGACGGATCTGCCGCTCGTGGGAAAATGAACGTCAGCCCGGCTCCAGCGCTGCAACGCTGGAACGGATCAGCGGCTGGGGCGTGTCGACCGCACATCCCAGGTTCCCGCCTACTTTCGCTCGCCTCCGACCCGTTGTCAACGGACGCGATTCCGAACCTCGACCTATTGCGATAGCAGTAGTCCTTCCGAAATAGCGGCAACGCCCGGCGATCGAACACCTTGGTTCGTCTGCTAAACGCGTCTTCTACGGCACACGACTGGCAAGGCTCGGTGAGAACCGACTGGCAAGCCGGTCAAAACAGGCGATCTGACCTTGCCAATTACGGAACTGGACGCCTCCTGACAGGATTGAAAGATGCTCAACAACAGGCGCCTGCGGCAGAGGATGATCACCCAGGCCCGGGCCGGTTGTCTGATGGTGCTCATGGCTTTCTGCGCCTCCAGCGCCCGGAGTCAACCCCCATTGGATCGCGTCGTCGGCATGTGGCGACCCGATTGGCCATTGACCATCAATACGCTCAGCGCAGGCTTCGTCGGCCGTCTCGCTGAAACCGCTGGCGTACCAATGGGGTTCGAGATGGCGCCGGGCGACCCGGTCTACCAGGGGCCTCGAGACATCCCCGCAACCGGTAAACGGCTCCGCGATGTCCTCGACGCCATCGTGGAGGCCGACCCGCGATACGAGTGGCGGGAAGACGACGGCGTCATCCTCATACGTCCGGCGGGCGCCCGGGACACGACCTCCGTCATTCTCGACGCTCAAGTCGGGCCGATCACACTGACGAACGCGAACCGCGACGATGCCGCGCGTGTTCTTATGGAGATCTTTGGCGTGCCGCATGGCGGGCCATCGGTTCGGAACATCAAGCGGTTTTCGCTCAGTCTTCCGGAGGAGACGCCTCTGCTTCGGTTTCTGAATGCAGTCGTGCGGGCGCACGGCAGTATGGCGTGGGCATTGTCAATTGAGAAAAAGTTTCCGGGACAGCCGCTTTATGCGCCGGTGTCGCTGGCGCTGCTGGGGGATAACGGCGGGGGCTTCGGCATTCTCTGGAACGCCACCATTCATCCGGGACCCTATGTCGTTCGGGGAACGCCACCCGAGGTGCCGCAGACGCTGCCTGCGCTCGACCGGATCGTCGGTCAGAAGCGATTGGATCAGCCGACGCGAGTCTCAAGGGTGAGCGCGGCCTCGCTCGACGGGCTGGCGCGGGCGACCGGCGTGCCGATGGGTGTCCAGACATCGGTCCGGGAGGGAACTGTGCCTTCGCGCGCCTTTGCCGAGCTCGACCTCACGGGCATGCCCCTCAAATCGGCGCTGGATCGGATCCGAGCCAGCGATCCGCGCTTCGAGTGGCGCGACATGAACGGCGTGATTGTTTTTCGTCCGGTAAGCGCCTGGTCCGATCCAGCCGATGCGTTGAGCCGCCCGATCCGCGGACTGTCAATCAAGAACGAACTCCTGTCGGTCGCGATTCGTGAGGCGCTCGCGAGCGTTGGCCGCACCGGGCCGGCCCCACCGATGAACGAAACAGACCGGGTTTCAATCGAACTCCCTCAAAACGCCACCGTGCTGGAGCTTTTGAACGCGACCGCTCGTTCTCATGGCGCGCTCGTCTGGGGGTGGGATGACATCGACCCGGCCCATACCGGACCCGAGTGGCAGGGGCCCCTGGACTACAGGCACACGATGTCGTTCTGGTTCTTTGCGGGCGGCGGAAGCGGGTTCGACGTTCCCTGAGTCGAGCATTCGCACGCGGAGATCGGGAGTGCGATGTTCTGACGGCTGGCTGGCCCGCTTCCCTACTCGAATTCGCTCGCAAGCTGCGACATCCCGCTCGACGGAGATCGGTAGCTGACCCACTTCACGTCCAGATTGAAGCCGGCCGCCTTCCGGAGAGCTCTGCGGATGGCCGCATGAATCCAGTCGTCCTCGTTGCCAAAGGCGCCTCCGCCAAGACTGGTTAGCAGCACCACATTCGTACCGCCGCGCTGCGCGTTGCCCACGGCAGCCCAAAGTGTGGCTTCGTACGCAGATTCCAGCACCAACGACGCAAAGCGCTGCCACTTGGCGCGAGGCAGCTCGCTGTAGGCCACGGGGAGCGCCGAACAAAACGCCTGCGAAACCATCGGTAACTGTGACCCTTCGGCGTCGGTAACTTCGACGTCACGATGGACGCCGATGCGCAACGTGCCGCGTAGCCTGTCGGTATCTTCCGGCGTCAGCCGCGCAAGATGACTGCTGATCACTTCGAGGCCGGCACGGGTACACAACGCATAGCCGTTGGTCATCGTCCAGAGGGATTTGAGCGGCAGACCCAGCGTCTTCTGCAGAGCCGTGCCGAGATCGGCCAGCCCGTCGAGTTGGCGCTTGCTCGTTTGTCCAACGCCATCACCGACCGGAACAAAGTAGTTGCGGTAAATCGTGGCGGCGCCGGCGGCCATCGCACACGCCGGCCCCTGGGTCGCATCGCGTTGATAGCGCGTCACTCCCTGCTCCGGTGTCACCTCGGGCGAGACCATCTCCAGAAGATTGAATTGCGAGGCGACCTGGAATAACGCACCCGCATAGTCCGGCAACTGATGCAGACGACGCACGTCCCCAGTCACCAGCTGTACTTTGATGCGCCCCGGCAGGCCGCCAGCAGAGTCAACCCGATCACGTAGTTCCTGCACAGAGACCAGTTCGAGTTCTCCTGTGCGGTAGCTCTTCCCGTTTGCGGAGGAGCGTAGTCGTCCGGTCTCGACCTCGAGCCGCCGACGCGTGTCGTCATAGCTCGTCTCGCGAAACCCGGTCAAACGCTCAAACCAGTCGGGCAACAAGCCGCTCCCTTCCCTTGGCGAGCACCTCGTCGTAGAGCCGTTCGAGCGGGGCGTTCGTGCCTCGGCAACCGTCAACGACCTTCTCCGTCCAATCGAGGTATTGGATTCGACGGATCAGATCCCAGTCTGCGGGAGGGGCGTTCGTCACGTCCTGCACGTTGGCGATCTTGTCGCCCAGCTTGACCGCCTTTGCCCGGGGCGACAGGAGCGGCGCGTGGTCGACCTGCAACTGCTTGCGAACGGCCTTGTCCAGTGACTTGTCATCGGTCACTTCCTCGACGACCTTCCGCACCGTTGGACCAAACACCTGGTCGAGCTCCTCCGGCGTGGTTTCTGTGTCCTCGATCGTGTCGTGCAGGACCGCGGCCATCAACGTGACCGGGTCGGTGACGGCGCCGGTGTCCGCCAGCAGATGGGCAACCGCAATCGGATGGTTGATATACGGCGAGGCCTCCGCGTCCTTGCGCCGTTGGCTCGAGTGCTTGCGCGACGCAAACTCGATCGCCTTCAGTAGATTCGCCGTATCGGTCCGGTCTGCGCACATCGCCACCTCACTCTCCCGGTCGGTCTCGTAGCGCTTGCACTTTCTTATCACTGAACGGGTGCTGACGCGGTTGTACCCCTTTTTCACCAGCCCCGGGGTCACCGCGACGGCGGACCGTCTGACTCCATGACGACGAACGTCGAATAGATGTGCTCGGAACCGGCGCGGCTCGATGCGCCCCGCTCGTTTCTTCCCGGATGGTAAACTCCGGGCCAATGACCGCGCCGGCAGTCAGCGTCGTCCTGCCAACCTACAATCGCGCCTCCACGCTCCAACGCGCGATCGACAGCGTCCTCAATCAGACCTTCTCCGACCTCGAACTCATCGTCGTGGACGACGGATCGACCGACGCGACACGCGACGTCGTCGCATCGTACAAGGGTCACAGCAACGTGCGCGTGATCGGGATACCCCACAACGGGTGCGCAGCGGCCCGGAACGTCGGCATCAGGGCATCACGAGGCCGCTACGTGGCGTTCCAGGACAGCGATGACGAGTGGGAGCCGAACAAGCTGGCGGCCGCGACCTCGGCGCTCGACGGCACGGACGCCGGCACGGGCGTCTTCTACAGCGACATGCTGATGATCCTGCGCGACGGGCGATCGTCCGTGCTCGTCTCGCCAGAGGTGACGCCGGGAGCCCTTATCGACGAGCGGACGCTCGACTACCAGGTCCGCTGCATCGGCATCCAGTCCGCGGTCATCAAGCGGGAGTGTTTCCAACAGGCGGGCTGCTTCGACGAGGCGATGCCGCGTCTCATCGATCTCGAGCTGTTCATCCGGCTCGCGGACGCGTATCGCTTCGTGCGATCGCCGGAATCGCTCGTCAAATACCACTACGGCGATGGAATCAGTTCGAACACGGAAGCGCTGGTGCGGGCCAGGCGCCATCTCCTGCAAAAGTACGGCGCGCGCCTGAGACACCACCGGCGTCACGTGGCCGGCCAGTACCTCTACCTGGCCCTGGCTCTCGAGGACAACCGCGAGCGGCTGGCGAGCCAGGGGTACTTTCTCAGGGCGCTCCTGACGTCGCCGCCGCACGCCGGGCTGATGAAAAGCGTCGTCGACCTCGCGCGAGCCCTTCAGCGCGCGGCAACCGTATCGACGGTGCGCCCCTCGGCCGCCCGGCTGGTGACGGCCGCCGCCGGCGCCGCTCCGCCCGTCCCGGGAGGACGCGACGACACGTAGGCCGCGATCGCGACCATGTCGTCCGGCGTGAGGTTGGCGACGACGAGCTTCATCAGCTGCGCCTGGGGACCGTTTCGCGTGCCCTGCTGCATGTCCCACATCTGCCGAACCATGTAGCTGGGCGATCGTCCGGCGATGGGAGGCACGTCGGCCACGCCCATCAGGTTGATGCCATGGCACGTGCCGCACGCCGTCGTCTTGCCCTGGACGATGCGGTTGCCGACGATGCGCATGCCGCCGGTCGTCACCAGATCCTCGCCCTTCCTGATGCTGCCGGGCGGCACATACGCGACAAACCCCGAGCGCGGGTTGCGCAGCGTCTCGGCCTGCTCCTCGTCTTCCGGAGTTTCAATGATCCGGCCGTTGATCGGTTCGGTGCCGGCCGGCTTCAGCGGCAGGAACAGATTGCCGACGATGCGGGTCTTGGGCACCATCTTGGTTTCGACGACGCGAATCCACGGCGTCCACTTGATCGCGGCGAAGTACTCGGCGGCCGCCTTCATTTCATCGTCGGTCATCGCCCTGGCCAGATCGATCATCGTGTTCGTGTTCGGCTTGCGGGGATCCGCCGTGTGCCGCACGCCGCTGCGGAAGTCCTGGATCTGGCGGACGAAATACGACACCGGCAGCCCCGACGGAGGGGCATTCTCCGGCCGACCCTTGCCGTTCGGCAGATGGCACGAGCCGCAGCCGCGGGTGTTCTTGCCGAGTTTCGCCGGACCGTGGGCGACGACGTTCGGCATCGGCGGGTGATCGCCCGGGAACCAGTCGATGACGTTCTGGCCGTCGCGCACGTCGACCAGCGAATACGACGCGCTGCTGCCGTTCACGCGGCGCGGCTTCGTCTGCTCGCCCGGATCCTGGTTGGGCCGCAGATTCCTCGTGGGCGGCGCCTGGGGCTGGGCCTTCTCGCCGGGCTTGGGCGGCTCGAGGAACCCATAGGCCCAGAGCGGCTCCTGCTCGAAATTGATCGACGCGACGTTGACGCCGGGGCTCTCGGGCGCGCGCGGTTCGGCCTCGGGCCTGGCGCCGGCCTGGACCGGCGGGCGGGCAGCCGGCCGGCGGGACTCGTACACGCGCTGCGCGACGATGCCGAGAACGAAGCATATGACGCCGACAAGGGCGACACCGGCAAGACCGACACGCTGCTTCACAGACGCCTCCTCAACGAGCCTGCAGGACGACGTTCTTTATAGAACAGCTCGACGCCGTACAACAACCACGGGATACAATAGCCGGTGATGTCCGACGGAAGTCCCCGCAGCGCGTACGAAATCGCGATGGAACGCCTGCGCCAGAAGGACGTTCAAGACGGAGTCGATCACCAGCCGCGCACCGACGAGCAGAAGACCGCCATCGCGGAGATCCGCAGCCTCTACGACGCGAAGATCGCGCAGGCCGAGGTCATGCACCGCTCGGCCGTCGTCGGTATTCTAGATGAAGACGCCCGGATCCGGGTCGATCAGGAGTATCAACGGGACCGGGCCCGCCTGCAGGCCGAACGCGACGCCAGGATTGAGAAGGTCCGCGGCGACGGCGGGCACTGAGGTTCAACGAGCGCTCATGAAATCTATCGAGGTCGAAGTCAACCTGCGGATTCCCCGGATGAAGATCCCGTCGCTCGACGACCGGGGCTATCCGATCGACAACAGCCTGATCCGGTTCACGAAGCTCATCACGGTGCCGGCCATCCCCAAGCCGGGCGAGATGCTGAACCTCACGAAAAGTGACGGCAGCACGTTCGAGTGCGAAGTTACCAGGGCCGACTGGAACGACGATCGGGCGCTGTTCATCCTCGGATGCAAGTACGCCAAGCGGTCGATCTCGCCCGAGGAATGCACTGCGCTGCTGAACGACGCCGAGTGGCAGGTGAAGCCGCTCCTGTAGCGCGCGACTAGCCTTTCGTCATCGCGAAGCCCGTGATGACGGCCTCCACGTTGTGGGTGAAGCGGATTCCATAGACGCCGTCGGTTGACTGCAGCTTGCCGGCCCCGACCAGCTGCCCTTTGTCATAGCCGGCGACAACGGTGCCGTTGATCGAGCACTCGGCCCTGCCGCCTTTGACCCGCCACGCGATCTCCTGGGTGACCGGCTGCCCGACTCCCGCGGCCTTGTGCACGGCGGCGTTCGGCGACGTGCGAAGCAGCGTGAACACGTCGGCGCCCGAGAAACCACGGACCAGGGCGTTGCCGTCCCCGTACGCGACGCAGTACACGTAGCTCATCTGATCGGTGCCCATGTTGTTGCCGCCGATCACGATCCCGTACGAGTGCGCGTGGCTGTTGAGCTCCATGAACTTCGGCTCGAGGAACGTGGCCTTTACCGTGTAGTCGCCGCTGGCCGTGTTCGCCGGGTTCCAGAACGTGGTCGCGGGACCGGTCGTGACGTGGAGAGCGTTGCCCTCCTGCGCGAACTTGGCGTCGTTCAGCACCCGGCCCTGCCGCGTCGAGCCCGCGTCGATCTTGCCCGTCCATCCCTGTACGAACACGCCCCCGCCCGGAATCACCCGGTCGCGATCGAACTGCGCCCCCAGTAGTACTGCGCCAACGATGGCTACACCTGCGAACACGAGGATCTTCTTCATAAGAGTTCACATCTTTTGAACCACAAAGGCAGCAAAGGACAGGCATCAATTATCTTCCCAGCGATTTGGTGATGTCGGCTTTCGTGGCCAGCCGGTCGGGGTTCAGGCTGTGCACCGACATGATTCGCTCGGGTTCGATGTTCAGCCGTTCGAGGTTCGCGAGGAACACCTGCGTGCCGACGACCGGCGGGTTCGGTACGGGGTTGTCGGCCGGCGGCAGGTTGAACATGTCCGCGTACGCCGCAATCTTTTCCTTCGGCAGGTACACCATCAGCATGCCGTCGGCGTGCGGCAGACCGACGATGTGATGGATCTCGACCGTGCGGGTCTCGTCCTGCAGCACGCGCTTCTCGAGGACCGACTCGACCTTCGGCTTTTTCCCGGACTTGGACATCACGTCCGGCGCGAGTGTCCGCGGCGCGCTGAGCGACGTCAACAGGAAGTTCTTGTTGACGTCGTGGGTGATGATCGTCGCGCCCTCGGCCACGATCGCGGGCAGGCCGCTCGAGTGATCGAAGTGATGGTGCGTCAGGATCGAATACCGGACCGGCTTCCCGGGAATCACCTTCTTTGCCTCGGCGATGATCGCCAGCGAGCGCGCTTCGCTCTGCGGGCCGCCCTCGAACAGCACGATGTGATCCTTGAACTCGATGGCGAGCGCGTTGTACGCGCCGTTGATGCGGTAGACGCCGTCAGCGAGCTTTTCGGACGTCGGTCCCGCAGCAGCCGCCGGCGGAGCGCCACCGCCCGGGCCTCCGCGTCCCCCGCCCGCCGGGACCGCGACGAGCTCCGCGATGTTGGACGGGTTCGCGCGGATGCCGAGGATCTGCGCTTCGAACACCGGTTGCCCGCCGCGCTTCTGCACGATGGTCGACGGATACTTCACGCCGTTGGCGTCCCGGTACTCCGTGTAAAGGGCCTCGACGAGCATGTCCCCGAAGATCGGGTTTTCCAGCCAGGTCTGCACCCGTTCGACCAGGTTGCGGTTGTTGATGTAGCCGACGACCTTGTAAGGAATGCCGGATGGCGCCTTCTGCGGCGTCGACCACGTCACGACCGTGTAAGGCCGCGTGCCGACGACCTGCGGCGCGGCGATCGCGTTGTTGGCCGCCGCGCCCTTGAGGAATCCCCACGGCGTAATCCAGATTTCCAGCTGCTGCGCCCAGGCCGGGTTCGCCGGCGTGACGTTCTGCTGAAACTGTCCCTGGACGGCGGCGCCGCCCGTGACCGGCGCGACGAACGTGACGCCCGTTGCGCGCGACGAGGGCTGCGTGAAGTCGATCGAGCGGACGTAGTCGCTGACGTTGCTCCGGGGCCACGCGCCATTGGCGTTGTTCGATTGCCCGAGATTGAACGTGGCGCCGGCTCCGTAATAGGAGATGGCGTTCAGGTTATCCGCACCCATGGCTTTCGCGGCGGCCGCAATCGCGGCCTTTCCGTCCTGGGCGGCGGCCGGCGCGGACAGCGCCGCCAGCAGCGCGACGAGCCCCGCGGTTTTCTTGGTCATATCGTCTATCCCTCTAACGAAACTGGGCGGAACCCGCCGCCGCGCTAGTCTACGGGCCGATCGGGGGTTCATCAACGACAAACGGTCCGATCGCTTTATACTAGGCCGACCTCATGAGGCGACCCGAGGGGCCCGGTCGGGTTAGACGCCGGGAGGCCGCACCGTGGTGCAGGGAACCGGGGGAGACACATCGTATGCGGGCGTTGAGGTTTGTTGTTCTGGCTCTGTCCATCAGCGCGTCCCTGGCCGCACCGGTCGCGGCGCAGGAGGGGCATCCCCTGAAGGGCTCGTGGATCGGCACCTGGGCCACCAATCACAACCAGGGCAACGACCTCCTGCTCGTGCTCAACTGGGACGGCAAGACCATCAGCGGCACGATCAACCCCGGCACCGACAACATCCCCGTCAAGAACGCCACGCTGCAGCCAGACGGCTGGGTCGTCCGGTTCGAGGCCGACGCCAAGGACAAGGCCGGCAAGCCGATCACGTACGTCCTCGAGGGCAAGATCGCCAACCTGCCCCTGCCCAACCGCACGATCACCGGCACCTGGAAGAATCAGGAAGAGAGCGGCGTCCTCAAGCTCTCGAGGCAATAGGAATGCGCGTGACGACATCGCGTGTGTGGCTGGCGGCGTTCGCGGCCCTGCTCCTGGCGGGCGCCCGGCTCATCGCGCACCACGAGATCCTCGCGAAGTTCGACGACCACAAGCCGGTCACGCTGAACGGCATCGTGACGCTCGTGGACTGGCGCAACCCGCACGTGCACGTGTTCATGAACGTGGCGGACGCCGCGGGGGCCGTCAACTGGGCCATCGAGCTCGAGGGTCCGATCGACCTGGAGCGCAGCGGCTGGTCGCGCGAGACGCTGCGTCCCGGCGACCGCATCCGCGTCGCCGGTTTCGGCGCAAGGAACGGCAGCCACCAGGCGTGGGGCAACTCGGTGGTGGTGCGGGCGACCGGTAAGGCCGTCTACAACGTCACGCTGACGCCGCCCGCCGCGCCGCTCGAACCACGCCCGACGCCGCGGTGGCCCGACCGGCAGCCTCGCCTGGGCGCGGCCCAGGGGGGATCGACGGGCTACTGGGCGTACCCGAGCGTCACGGCGCTCGCCGAAGGCAACAGCGCCGACAAGATCGCCATCCCGATGGACACCTGGGGCCTGCTGAAAAATATCGCCGACGCGCCGAAAGTCGCGCCGATGCAGCCGTGGGCGCTGCAGCTCTACACCGAGCGCCAGAAGCGGTTCCTGCAGGACGATCCGATGTACTTGAACTGCAAGCCGCCGGGCGGCTCCCGTCAGTTTCAGCTCGCGTACGGCGTCCAGTTCGTGGAGGACCGCGATCGTAAGCGGATCTTCGTGCTGATGGGCAGCGGCAACAACAACTACCGCATCATCAACACCGACGGGCGCAGCCACAAGGGCCAGGTCGGCGGCGATGACGAGAACCCGCTCTACTTCGGCCGCTCCGTGGGCCACTGGGAGGGCGACACCTTCGTGGTCGACACGAGGGGGTTCAACGAGGATTTCTGGTTCACCAACGGGGGCCTGCCCCACACCGATCAGCTCCGGCTGCTCGAGCGATTCTCCCGTCCCGACTTCGACACGCTGAAGTACGATGTGACGGTCGAGGACCCCGGCGCCTACACGCGCCCGTGGTCGAGCAGTTCAACGCTCCGCTGGGTGGCAGGCGAAGAGATGCCGCGGCACCTGTGTCAGGACAACAGATCGTGACGTCACGCGATCTCACGTAGGAAGACGAACGGAGGACGAACAGATGAAAACGTACATCCTTGGCGGACTGGCCGCGGTCGCCCTGCTGCTCACAGCGGGATCGGCTGCCGCTCACCACTCCTTCGCCGCTGAATTCGACGCCGACAAGCCCATCACGTTGAAGGGCATCGTCACGAAGGTCGAGTGGACCAATCCTCACGTGTGGTTCTACGTCAACGTGAAGGATCCGGACACCGGCGCCGTCACGAACTGGGGCGCCGAGATGGGGCCGCCGCACGGGCTGCAGCGCCGCGGCTGGCGTCAGAACACGCTCAAGATCGGCGAAGAGGTCACCGTGTCCGGCTCGCTCGCGAAGAACGGCACCAAGCGCATCAACGCCAGCAAGGTCACGCTGACGGCGACGGGCGCGCGTCCGGGCGAGACGCTCGACGCGGCGTCGAGCGGCAGCGCCGAGAAGGTGGATTAGCCGTGCGCCGTCTGGTGCCCGCCGCGGCGGCCCTGGTGTTGTGCGCCGGCGTGGCGACGATGCCGGGAACGGTGTCGGGGCAGGAACAGGGCCGAGGCGCGCCTCCGGCGCCCGGCGGCGGCGTCCAGGTCGGCGTGCCGCAGGGACGCGGTCCCGCCCCCGGCGGACGCGGACGTCAGGCCGGGCCGCCTCCCGGTCCGGCGCCGCGCGCAGCCGACGGGAAGATTCTGCTCGGCGGGGCGACGCCCACGCAAAAGGGCGTGTGGCTTCCCGGCGGCGGCGGCGCCCAGACCACCGCGGGCGATGCGGTCATTCCCTTCCAGCCGTGGGCGAAAGCGCTGCTCGCCAATCGCAACATCAACCAGCTCGAGCCGCACACGCGGTGCAAGCCCTCAGGGTTCGTGCGCCAGTTCCTGACGCCCTACGGCGTCGAGTTCGTCGAACTTCCCGAGATCCAGCGGGTGTTCATCTTCGACATCGGCGGGCCGCACACGTACCGCACGATCTACACCGACGGCCGCACGCACCCGGCGAACCTCCAGCCGGCGTACTACGGCCACTCCATCGGCTGGTGGGAAGGCGACACGCTGGTCGTGGACACCGTCGGCTTCAACGAAGGCTTCTGGATGGATCGACGCGGCTCGCCTCACACCGAGAAGCTGCACACGCTCGAGCGTTTCACCCGCACGGACTCGGCCACGATCAAGTACGAAGTGACAGTGGACGATCCGGGCGCCTACACGTCGACGTGGAAGAGCGGGTTCAACCTGCGGTGGGAAGACGGCACGGAGCTCTTCGAATACGTCTGCCAGCAGGCCAACTACGCGCCGGAGCTCATGGTCGGCGGGGAAAAGTCAGTCGACCGGACGAGCAATATCGTTCCTTAGGTTCACGGTTCACGGTTCAAGGTTCACGGTTCTGCCCCGTCGAACCTTGGACCTCTCGGACCTCTCGGACCTCTCGGACCTCTCGGACCTCTCGGACCTCTCGGACCTTGTTGGACCTTGTTGGACCCCTGGACCTATTCGTTCTCCAACATCCGCTTCATCATCACGACCGTGCGTGCCCAACTCTCGGCCTCGGCGGCCAGCTGCTTCCGGCCCGATTTCGTGATCTCGTAGAACCGGGCGCGGCGATTGTTCTCGCTGGTGCCCCATTTGCTCCCGATGAGGCCTTTCTGCTCCAGCCGGAGCAGCGCCGGATAAATCGTTCCCTGGTTGAGCGCAAGGGAGCCCTGGGCCACTTGCTCAATCCGGCGCGCGATTCCGTACCCGTGGAGCGGACCCATCGCGTCGAGCGTCTTGAGCACCATGAGATCGAGCGTGCCGTAGGGAACTTCCGCGTCGGAGGGCGCCATGCAGATCCTTCTGTTGAGAGACCACAGGAGAGTAGCAATTCTCATGTGGCCCGTCAACATGTGGGTCCGGGGTCACTCTCCCGCGTTCAGCGCGACTTGCTGAAAGACAAACGTGACGTGGCGGCCGAGCTCGCCCCGGATTGCCGCGCCGGCGGCAACGGCGGCCGCGGTTTCGAAGCTGGAGTTGGTGGTCGGGACGTGGCTGAAATAGAACAGAAACACGGCGGCGGCCGACCTGATGGCGCGCTCGCTGAGCACTTCGAGCGCGTGCCTGAGCTCGTGGCCAATCGTCGCGATGAGATCCAGCCGGCTGCGGTGGGCCAGCGTGCCCTGACGATCGACCAGGATGCGCAGGATGCGGTACCCGCCCGCCGGCGTCACGTCCAGCAGCAGGCACGCGTGAACGCCGTGGCGGCAGACGCCCTCCTCCACGTACACGATGCCATCGGTCGCGACGATCGCGCGAACGATTCCCCGGAACGTCGGCGACTCCCACATGGCATCGTCAACGAGCTCGCGGATCGCGGGGCTCGTCGACCGTACGCCGGACAGTTCGTCGGCGGCCGCGCCTGCAGGCCCGGCGAGACCGGCCGCAGCCAACATGACTGCTGTGCCCAGGACCAGGCGGCCACCGAGAGTCAGCAGGCTGTGACAGTTCTTCCTCGTCATGTCGGCCTTTCTCCGCGCGGCGGCGGGTCACGAGCAGATGGTGCCGAGTTAGACGAAACGCGGAGGGAACGGTTCACACGAACGTGTAAACAGTGGTTCACGGTTCACGGTTCAAGGTTCACGGGTTCACCGTTCTGGGCCGCGCCCCCTGGACCCGGGAACCCCTGGACCGCGAACCGCGAACCGCGAACCGTGAACCGTGAACCGTGAACCGTGAACCGTGAACCTTGAACCCCGTGAACCTATTGCCTTCCCATAGGTGCCTGTGGCACCCTCCTGTATGGGAATCCAAGATGAACCAGACGGGCGGGTCTTCCGTCTAACGAACCACTGGGCGCCGTGAACCCCGAACCGTGAACCTTGAACCGTGAACCGTGAACCGTGACCCAGTTTTTGATTCCGTGAACCATGGACATCGCCCGCCCGTCTAACCTCCGGCAGAAGAGGATTCGCCGCGCTGTCTATGGCGCCGTGGCGCTGTCGCTCGTGGGCCTCATCACGCTTGGCGTGTCCAAGCTCAAGCCGGCGGCCCCGAGCGTCGAACGCGCCACGGTCTGGATCGACACGGTCAAACGGGGCCCGATGCTGCGCGACGAGCGCGGCATCGGCACGCTGGTGCCCGAGGACATCCGCTGGATTCCGGCCACCACGGTCGGCCGTGTCGAGCGCATCACCATCCGGCCCGGCACGGTGGTCGCCGCCGGCAGCGTCATCCTCGAGCTGAGCAATCCGCAACTCGAGCAGGAGCTCCAGGACGCCGTGCTCAAGCTGAAGGCCGCCGAGGCCAGCCTCACCAACCTCCGCGTCCAGCTCCAGAACGACACGCTCGCCCAGGAAGCCGTCACCGCCAGCATCGAGGCGGACTACAAGAAGGCCGCGCTCCAGGTCGAAGCCAACCAGCAGCTGGCCGCCAAAGGTCTCGTGTCGGACATGACGCTGAAGCAGGCGAAGCTCGACGCGGACCAGCTGTCCGCGCGCCTGGTCATCGCCCAGAAACAGCTCGCGAGCCACGCCGAGTCCATGCAGGCGCGGCTGGCCGTGCAGAATTCCGAAGTCGACCAGACGCGCGCGATCGTGGGCCTGAAGCAGCGGCAGGTGAACGAACTGCAGGTCAGGGCGGGGTTCGCGGGCGTGCTGCAGGTCGTGCCCGTCGAAGTCGGGCAGCAGGTGGCGCCGGGCACCAACCTCGCGCGCGTCGCCGATCCGTCGCGCCTCAAGGCGGAGCTGAAAATCGCCGAAACCCGCGCGAAGGACATCACGCCGGGGCTGCCGGCCACCATCGACACGCGCATCGGCGTGGTGTCCGGCAAGGTCGTGCGCGTCGATCCGTCGGTGCAGAACGGCACGGTCACGGTGGACATCGCGATGGACGAGCCGCTGCCGAAGGGCGTGAGGCCCGACCTGAGCGTCGACGGCACCGTCCAGCTCGAACGCCTCGCCGACATCGTCAAGGTCGGGCGGCCCGCGTTCGGCCAGGAGCAGACGGCGGTCGGGCTCTTCAAGCTTCAACCAAACGGCGAAGCGACGCGCGTCCAGGTGAAGCTGGGCCGGACGTCGGTCAACGAAGTGGAGATCGTGTCGGGATTGAACCCCGGCGACCAGGTCATCCTGTCGGACATGTCCGCCTGGGAAGCTTTCGATCGGATTCGGCTGCAGTGAACGCAGTTACAGAGGACCCATGATCCCAACCACCGCCATGCCGCCCGTGATCAAGCTCGATGGTGTGACGAAAGTGTTCGTGACCGACGAGGTCGAGACGCACGCGCTGGCCAGCGTGGACGTGGAAATCGCGCGCGGCGAGTACGTCGCGATTTCCGGCCCGTCCGGCTGCGGCAAGTCCACGCTGCTGTCGATCCTCGGCCTGCTCGACTCGCCGAGCGGCGGGTCGTATCAACTCAACGGCCGGCCGGTCGGCGAGCTGAAGGCGTGGGAGCGCGCCCGTGTCAGAAATCGGGAGATCGGCTTCATCTTCCAGAGCTTCAACCTGATCGGCGACCTCTCGGTCTTCGAGAACGTCGAGCTGCCGCTCACCTACCGGGGCATGCGGCCGGCCGAACGGCGTCAACGGGTCGCCGATGCGCTCGAACGCGTCGGGATGGCGCACCGCGCGAAACACCTGCCGAGCCAGCTGTCGGGCGGCCAGCAGCAGCGCGTCGCGGTCGCGCGCGCCGTCGCGGGCGAGCCGGTCATCCTGCTCGCGGACGAGCCGACCGGGAATCTCGACTCGAAGAGCGGCGAATCCGTGATGGAGCTGCTGCACGAGCTGTACATGAGCGGCGCCACCATCTGCATGGTCACGCACGATCCGCGCTACGCGCGCCATGCGGATCGCAGCATCCACCTCTTCGACGGCCGCGTGGTGGACGAACCGATGGAAGAACTGGGAGCTCAGAACGTGGAACTCAGAACGTAGAACCGTGAACCCTGAACCGTGACCTTGAACCGTGAACCTTGAACCGTGAACCGTGAACCGTGAACCCCCGGTCATGTTGATCGCGCTGCGTAACCTGGAGAAGTCGTACCCGCAGGGCCCGGCGCGCGCCTACGTGCTGCGGCGCATCACGCTCGATATCGCTCCAGGCGAGTTCGTCTCGATCATGGGGCCGTCCGGCGCGGGCAAGTCCACCCTGCTGCACATCCTCGGCATGCACGACGCCGCGTGGTCGGGCGAATTCGACTTCCTCGGACAGCCCGTGCACCGGATGAACCCGAAGCAGCGCAACGAGCTCCACAAGGCGCACATCGGCTTCGTGTTCCAGAGCTATCACCTGCTCGACAACCTGACGGTTTACGAGAACCTCGAGATCCCGCTGTCGTACCGGAATGTCGGACGCAAGGATCGGCAGAGCATGGTCGCCGACGTCCTCGACCGGTTTCAGATTGTCGGCAAGAAGGATCTGTATCCGAGCCAGCTCTCAGGCGGGCAGCAGCAGCTGGTCGGCGTCGCGCGCGCGGTCATCGCCAACCCGAAAGTCATCCTCGCCGACGAGCCGACCGGCAATCTTCACTCGGGCCAGGGCAAGGAAATCATGGAGCTGTTCCGCAAGCTCAACGAGGCCGGCACGACCATCATCCAGGTGACGCACTCCGAGGTGAACGCGACATACGGCTCGCGGATCATCCATTTGCGCGACGGCTGGCTCGTTGACGATTGATCGCGTCGACCTCATGGACCTACGGACCTAGTGGACCCCGTGGACCTCTTGGACCCTTTGGACCTCCTGGACCTTTAACTATGGGCAAAACCGACGTCTGGCAAGGCACGCTGGCGC
>Ga0070665_100003067_pt1 | contig 17989 bp, 18 predicted proteins | sample KBSS13metaG_FD_65862 | JGI IMG/M metagenome (GOLD analysis project Ga0070665, IMG submission 65862) | Switchgrass rhizosphere microbial communities from Kellogg Biological Station, Michigan, USA - KBS S1-3 metaG | ecosystem: Host-associated > Plants > Roots > Rhizosphere > Soil ...
CAGCTGCGTCGCTGGTACGAGCAGTTCTACGTCGACGTCGCGGACGTGACGCCGGAGATGACCCAGCGGTTCGAGTTCGAGATCGACACGACCCGTGCGGTGGACTTCTGGCAGAAGGAGGTCGAGGAGAACCTGGCCGCCGGGCGGATCATCACCTCCGACTCGGCCTCGGAACGCTACGAGGCGGAGTACGCGAACGCGTCTCCCGAGTAGCGGGACCGGCGTCTCGACGGGGGCCGGGGAGGGTGTCGTCCTCCCCGGCCCCCGTCGTGCGCAGGGCGCGTCGACCGGCTGCTCCCACTGACCGGGAGAGCCGATGGAAGGGTCCGCGGACTGTCCCTAGCGTGAGGACGACGCCCAGGGCGGGTGATCCCCAGGCCCCGGCCGACCACCACCGCTCGCCCACGACGGTGTCCGCCACTCGGAGGAAACAATGACGTCCATCCTGCCTGACGACGAGGTTCGGGTCATCGAGTCCGCCGCCCCTCCGACGCGGTTCGCGCGGGGCTGGCACTGCCTGGGGCTGGCGGACACCTACCGCGACGGCAAGCCGCACGCCTTGGAGGTGTTCGGCACGAAGCTCGTGGTGTTCGCCGACGGCAAGGGCGAGCTCAACGTGCTGAACGGATACTGCCCGCACATGGGCGGTGACCTGACCCAGGGCACGATCAAGGGTGACGAGGTCGCCTGTCCGTTCCACGACTGGCGGTGGTCGGGCAACGGGCGTTGCGCGTCGATCCCGTATGCGAAGCGGGTGCCGCCGCGGGCGCGGACGAAGTCGTGGATCACGTTGGAGCGCAACGGTCAGCTGTTCGTGTGGAACGACCCGGAGGGCAACTCGCCCCCGCCCGAGGTCACCATTCCGGAGATCCCCGGGGTGGGCACGGACGAGTGGACCGACTGGACCTGGAACACGCTGCGCATCGAGGGCTCGCACTGCCGCGAGATCGTGGACAACGTCGTGGACATGGCCCACTTCTTCTACATCCACTACTCGTTCCCGGTGTACTTCAAGAACGTCTTCGAGGGCCACATCGCGGCCCAGGACATGAACTCGAAGGGCCGCCCGGACGTCAACATCGGCACCAACTACTCCGACGCGGGCGACGAGGAGCGGATCGGGCGGTCCGAGTCGGCCTACTACGGCCCGTCGTACATGATCGACTACCTCTGGTCGGACACCCCGATCGGGCAGATCGAGACGGTGCTGATCAACTGCCACTACCCGGTGTCCGCCACCAGCTTCGTCCTGCAGTGGGGGGTCAGCGTCAAGAAGCCGGCCGGTCTGTCCGACGAGCAGGCCGCCGCGCTGGGCGCGTCCTTCGCCAGCGGCGTGGAGAAGGGTTTCCTGCAGGACGTCGAGATCTGGCGGAACAAGACCAAGATCGACAATCCGCTGCTGTGCGAGGAGGACGGGCCGGTCTACCAGCTGCGTCGCTGGTACGAGCAGTTCTACGTCGACGTCGCGGACGTGACGCCGGAGATGACCCAGCGGTTCGAGTTCGAGATCGACACGACTCGTGCGGTCGACTTCTGGCAGAAGGAGGTCCAGGAGAACCTGGCCGCCGGGCGGATCATCACCTCGGACTCGGCCTCAGAACGCTACGAGGCGGAGTACGCCCACTCGTCCGGTTCCCCGGAGACTCCCTAGCCGCCACAGGTCCCAGGGGTCCGACGACGGTGCTCCCGTCCTCGGACCCCTGCGTCGATGACAGGAGAACGTGCCGTGCAACCACTCGACTGCCGCATGTGCGGCGACACGGTGCTGGTGAAGAAGAACAGCCTCGCCCACACCACCGTCCAGTGGACGAGCACGACCCACTGCGCGGAGTTCGCCCTCGCGCCCGACCTCACCGCCCGCGCGATGATCCCGACGTGCCACGCCATGCGGGCCTCGATCGAGGAGGCGGTGCGGGCCGGTCGCATCGACGTCCCGGACGAGGAGGGGTGACGAGGTGGCGACAGCCATGACGACCCCCGAGGACGCCGGGCTCGTCCCGGCGACCGCGGGCCACAGACTGGTGGTCCGCGAGGTGGTGCACGAGACCGCCGACTCGCGGTCGGTCGTCTTCGAGGTGCCCGCCGACCTCACGGAGCGCTTCCGCTATGCGCCGGGCCAGTTCCTCACGGTGCGCGTGCCGGGGGACGGCGGTCGCTCCGCGGCCCGCTGCTACTCCCTGGCAAGCGCGCCCGAGCTGGACGCCCACCTGACGGTCACCGTCAAGCGCGTGGCGGGCGGCGCCGTGTCGAACTGGATCTGCGACACGCTCGAGGCGGGCCACGAGCTCGAGGTGCTCCCACCCGCGGGTCGCTTCACGCCCCGCACCCTCGACGCCGACCTGCTGATGTTCGCCGGCGGCAGCGGCATCACTCCGATCATGTCGATCACCCGCTCGGTGCTGGAGCGGGGGAGCGGCTCGGTGGTGATGGTGTACGCCAACCGGGACGAGTCGTCGGTGATCTTCGCCGGGGCCCTGCGCGAGCTCGCGGCACGGTTCCCGGAGCGGCTCACCGTCCTGCACCTCCTGGAGAGCGTCGAGGGGCTCCCCACGATCGCCCGGCTGCGCGCGCTCACCGCCCCCCACGTCGACCGCGACGCCGCCTTCGTCTGCGGCCCCGGCCCGTTCATGGACGCCGTGACCACGGCCTTGGATCAGGCCGGGATGGCCAAGGACCGCGTCGTCGTCGAGCGGTTCCTGTCGCTGTCCACCGACCCGTTCGCGGACGTGCCCGCGACCGTCGCCGACCCGTCGGACGACGTCGACGCCGCCCGGCTCACCGTCACCCTCGACGGCGAACGCCGCGAGCTGGCCTGGCCGCGCACCACCCCGCTGCTGGACCTGCTGCGCGCCGCCGGGATGGAGGCGCCGTTCTCCTGCAGGGAGGGTGCCTGCAGCGCCTGTGCTTGTAAGGTCAAATCCGGCGAGATCGCCATGACCCGCAACGACGTCCTGGAGGCCGAGGACCTCGACGAGGGCTGGGTGTTGGGCTGTCAGGCCCACCCGGTCACCGACCAGGTCGAGGTCACCTACGACGAGTAGCCCTCGAAAGGACCCCTCAGTGCAGACACGTCAGCTCGGCGGCGACGGCCCGGTCCTGTCGCTCATCGGCCTCGGCTGCAACAACTTCGGCATGCGGCTCGACCCCGCGCAGAGCAGGTCGGTGATCGACGCGGCGCTCGAGGCGGGGGTGACCCACCTCGACACCGCCGAGATGTACGGGCAGGGCAAGTCGGAGGAGTACATCGGCCTGGCGCTCAAGGGCAGGCGGGACGAGGCGGTCATCGCCACGAAGTTCCTGCCCCGGCCCAAGGACGTGCCCTACGAGCCGGGTGCGCTGCGCACCCGGATCCTGGAGGCGTGCGAGGGCAGCCTGCGCCGGTTGCAGACCGACCGGATCGACCTGTACTACCAGCACTACGTCGACCCGGACGCCCCGTTCGAGGAGGCCCAGGAGGCCCTCGACGAGCTGGTCCGGGCGGGCAAGGTGCTGCACGTCGCGTCGTCGAACGTCACCCCCGAGAGCATCGCCGCCGCCGCGGAGGTGGCGGCGGAGAAGTCGCTGGCCCGCTTCTGCGGCACGCAGATCGAGTGGAACCTGCTCTCCCGCGGGGTGGAGGCGGAGATCGTGCCCGCGGCCCGGGCGCACAAGATCGGGATCATCCCGTACTTCCCGCTGGCCTCGGGCCTGCTCTCGGGCAAGTACCGGCGCGGCGCGGAGTACCCCGAGGGCAGCCGCTTCGCGACCATGGGCTTCTTCGCGGACAAGGTCGTCAACGACGAGAACTTCGCGAAGGTGGAGGCGCTCACCGCCTTCGCCGAGGAGCGCGGCCACACCGTGCTGGAGCTGGCCATCGCCTGGCTGGCGGCCCAGGAGGGGGTCGCCTCGGTGATCGCAGGCGCCACCCGCCCCGAGCAGGTCGCCACCAACGCCGCCGCCGCGGCCTGGACGCTGACCGACGAGGACCTCGCCGCCCTCCCGCTCTGACCGGCACCTGTCGGCACCGGGCGGGAACTCCCTCGTCCGGTGCCAAAGCAAGCGCTTGATAGGAACCGGCCCCTGTGGTGGGATCGGGACGTTGCCCCTCTCGAGGAAGCGAGGACCCATGGGCGAGGACGTCACCCCGGAGCTGCGCCGATGGCTGGACCGCCAGGAGATCGTCGAGGTCCTCGCGCGGTACACCCGTGCGGTCGACCGGCGGGACTGGGAGGCGCTGCGGGCCTGCTACCACCCCGGCGCCCTCGACCACCACACCGGCTACGACGGCGACGCGGACGGCTTCGTCGACTTCGTCATGAAGGTCATGCCGGAGAACCTGGTCACCCAGCACCTCGTGGGCCAGCAGTTCGTCGAGGTCGACGGCGACGTGGCGCGCAGCGAGGCCTACGCGATCAACACCCACCGCCACATCGGCGAGCCGGACCAGGACTACACCTCCGGCTGCCGCTACGTCGACCGGATGGAACGCCGGAACGGCGAGTGGCGGATCGCCGAGCGCTTCGCCGTGCGGGACTGGACCCGCTCCGACGCGAACCGGTTCTACGACACCGACATCCCGGGTCCGAAGGGCACTCGCAACCGCGACGACCTCCTCTTCACCCTGCCCGGGTGGCCGCCCGCCCGAGCGGAGGACTGAACGATGAAGTTCGACCTGATCCTGCCCGGCGTCAGCCACATCCCCACGCTCATGCCGTGGTCGCACCACCTCGGGGCCGAAGGGTTCCGCCAGGTCCTCGGCACCGCGGACGCGTGCCACTACAACGCCGTGCTGATCTCCGAGCACCTCGGCATGCCGCACTTCGAGGTCCCCCGGCTCGGCGCGTTCTGGCACGAGCCCCTGGCGCTCATGGCGTTCGCGGCGGCGTACACCACCCGGCTGCGGGTGGACCACACCGTGCTGGTGGCGCCCTACCACCACCCGCTGCGGCTCGCGAAGACGATCGCGACGATCGACCTCCTCTCCGGCGGCCGGGTGAACGTCTCGGTGGGCGTCGGCCACGCGGTGGCGGAGTTCGAGGCGATGGGCGTGCCGTTCACGGAGCGGGGCGCGATGACCGACGAGATCCTGGCGGCGCTGGACACGCTGTGGACCGAGGACCGGCCCGAGCACCATGGGAAGTACTTCCAGATCAGCGGGCTCGCGCTGGAGCCGAAGCCGGTGCAGCAGCCGCGCCCGCCGATCCACGTGGGCGGCAACTCCAAACCCGCGCTGCGCCGGGCCGCCCGCTACGACGGATGGCAGCCCAACCCCACGAACTTCACGATCGAGGAGATCCCGCCGCTGCTGGACTACCTGCGCTCCCAGCCGGACTTCGCGGGCAAGGAGGACACCTTCGAGGTGACCTGGCTCAAGCAGCCGCAGGGCGTGGAGCTGGAGGGGGGTTTCGCAGGCGCGGGCCCGGGCAGGCTGCGCGCCTACCGCGAGCAGCTGCTGGAGGCCTACGAGGGGCAGTACGCCGAGATCGGCATCACCCGCACCGTGCCGGACGTGCCGGGCATCGGGTCGTTGGCCGAGTACCTCGACTTCCTGCGCTGGTTCGACGAGGAGGTCGGCGCGCCGGTCGCCGTCCCGGTGGGGGGCTGACGCCCGTGTCCCATCCCGGCCTCCTGGTGGGGGACGTGCTCGCGGACGCGGCACTGCTGCGACCGCACGGCGTCGCGGCCACCCTCGGCGATGAGCAGGTGCGGTTCGTCGACCTCGACCGGGAGGCGAACCGACACGCGCACACCCTGCACGCGCTCGGCGTGCGGCGCGGGGACCGAGTCAGCTGGTGGGCGGCGGGCTCGCTGGCCTCGCTGCCCGGCCTGCTCGCGTGCGCCCGGATCGGGGCCGTGTTCGCCCCGCTCCCGCCGAGTCTCACCGCGGACGAGGCCGCGCCGCTGCTCGCCTACATCCGGCCCGCGCTCGTCGTGGCGGACGGGCCCCGGGCCGAGGCTGCGGCCGAGCTCGCGGCCCCCGCCCGGATCGCGACCGTCGACACCGGCCGGGCGGACGACCTCGCCGTGCTCGCGGCGTCGGCCGCGAGCACCCCGCCGTCCGCGCCGGTCGCCGAGACCGACCCGCACATCCTCTACCTGACCAGCGGCAGCACCGGCACCCCGAAGGGAGTGCTGGTCAGCCACCGCGCCACCGTGCTGCGCGCGGGGGCGGGCGGGGGCACCTTCGGCGGCGCCGTCCGCGGCGACCGCGGCGTGCTGAGCAGCTTTCCCCTGACCCACTACGGCGGCTGGCACTACGTCGTGGAGGCGTGGCTGCACCGCACCACGGTGCACCTGGTGGCCCGTGCCGACGCCGAGCACCTGCACACCGCCGTCGACCGGTACCGGCCCAGCGCCATGTACTGCATCCCCGCGGTGTGGGAGCGCGTGCTGGCCGCGCCCGGCGACCTGGGGTGCCTCGCCCACGCCGACACCGGTACCTCGAGTGTCGCCCCGGACCTGGTGGCGCGGCTGCGCGCCCGGGCCCCGGGCGCCACCACCACGATCCTCTACGGCAGCAGCGAGGCCGGGCCGATGGCGGCGCTGCGGGACTGGGAGATCGACACCCATCCCGGTTCCGTCGGGCGGCCGATCTCGCCCGGCGTCGTCCAGCTGGCCGAGGACGGGGAGATCCTCTACCGCGGACCCACCTTGATGGCGGGCTATCTGGACCGTCCGGAGGAGACCGCCGCGGCACTCGCCGGGGGGTGGTATCACTCCGGGGACATCGGCACGCTCGACGACGACGGGTACCTCGCCATCACCGGGCGCAAGCGGGAGATCATCCGCTCCGGCGGGGAGTCCATCCCGCCGGTGGAGGTGGAGCTGGCGGTCCGGGCGCTGCCCGGGATCGCGGACGTCGCGGTGGTGGGGCTGCCGGACGAGCGCTGGGGCGAGATCGTCACCGCGGTGATCGTGCCCGAGCAGGGCGTCCCCGTGCCGAGCGTCGAGGCGCTGCGGGCGGGTCTGGGATCGCTGGCCCGCCACAAGCACCCGCGCCGCGTCGTCCCGGTCGACGCGATCCCCCGGACGGTGGGGACGGGCCAGGTGATGCGCAGCCGAGTGCGGGAGATGATCCTGGCCGCGAAGTAGGGTCGGCGCCGTGGGTTCCGCGCGGTTGCACCGTCCCAAGACCAGCGACTCCGTCGTCGAGCACGTCATCGCCCAGCTCTTCAGCGGGCGGTTGCGCGCGGGCGATCGGATCGACCTCACCGCCGTCGCGGACGAGCTCGGGGTGAGCCGGGCACCGGTGCGCGAGGCCATGGTCGTGCTCGAGCGGGACGGGCTGGTGGACATCCCGTTCCACAAGGGCGTGTTCGTCGGGCGGTTCGATGCCGAGGTGCTCCGGGAGGCCTTCGAGCTCTACGGCATGGTCAACGCGCTCGGCAGCGCCCGGGTGGCGCGCCGCGCCGACCCCGCCGTCCTGGCGGCGCTGGACCTCGTCGCGGCGCAGGCGCGGGACGCCACGTCCGTCGACGAGTGGGAGGAGCGTGCCCGCGAGTTCCGGCGCACGGTCAACCGGGCGTCGGGCGGCCCGCGGATGCGGTCGCTGTTGCGGACGTTCTCCGGACTCGTGCCCGCCGCGTCGCGCCTGTCGATGCCGCGCTCGGTGAGTGCCGAGCGCACGTTCCTGTTGCGCGAGAACGACTGTCTGCGGGCCGGGGATCCGCACGGCGCGGCGGAGGCCGTGCTGGACCACGTCGACCTGCTGGGTCGCATCGCGGTCGAGACCCTTCGTGATCGGGGGGTGCTGGCCGCCGGGCCCGTCGAGGAACCGTCGGGTGCGGGGCGGGACGTGGTGCGCGTCCTGGTGGAGCGCGACCGCTGAGCGGGACCAGCGTGTTCGACCGTTGACTTTCGAACACTTTGAATTAAAAATGCAAACCATGACGCCTCCCACCACCGACGCACGGCCGGACGAGTTCGCGGTGCGCCTGGCCGGTATCGGCGGCCAGGGCATCCAGCTGATCGGCAAGACCCTGGCGCTCGCCGCGACCCGTGCCGGCAGGCACGCGATGCTCGCCGCGGACTACGGCGGGGAGATGCGCGGCGGTCCGTCGAACGCGTCGGTCGTCGTGGGTCCGCCGGTCGCGGAGGCGCCCCGGCTGCGCTCGCTGCCCGTGCTGCCCGCCCTGCACGCCGCCATCGTGGCCAACCACCGGTTCACCGGGGTGGTGCCGGAGCGGCTCGCGCCGGGCGCGGTACTGCTGCTGAACTCCTCGGTCGTCGACCCGGCCGGAGCGGGGGAGGGTTACCAGGTCACCGCGGTCCCGGCCACCCGGCTCGCCGCCGAGCTGGGCGTGCCGCAGGCAGGCGGGTTCGTGCTGCTCGGTGCCTTCATCGCCCTCGTCCCGCTCGTCTCCGAGGAGTCCCTGGTGGAGGCCATGACCTCGCTGCTGCCCGCCTACCGCCGCCAGCATGCGGAGGGCAACGCCCGCGCCCTGCGGGCCGGCATCGAGACTGTGGCGGGGGTGGCCGCGTGACCGCCGCCGCGCCCGAGCTCGTCCTGATGGAGGGCGCTGCGGCGATCGGCGAGGCCGCGATCCTCGCGGGCTGCCGCTTCTTCGCGGGCTACCCCATGTCCCCCTTCACCCCCCTGCTCGAGCACCTCGCGCACGCGCTGCCCGCGGCGGGCGGCACGTGCATCAACTGCGAGAGCGAGATCGAGGGCGTGAACATGGCGCTGGGCGCCGCCTCGACCGGCGCGCGCGCGGCCACCGGCTCCTGCGGGCAGGGCATCGCGCTGATGCAGGAGGCCATCGCCGAGGCCGCCCTGAACGAGACGCCGATGGTCGTGTTCAACCTGGCCCGCAACCAACAGGACTACTTCCAGGCCACCCGCGGCGGCGGCTGGGGGGACTACCGCACGATCACCCTGGCGCCCAAGGACGTGCCCGAGGCGATCGAGCACACCCAGCTGCTGTTCCACCTCTCGGACCTGCACCGCGCCCCCACCATGCTCTACGGGGACCCGCTGCTGGCCCAGACCCGCGTCGGGGTGCGGCTGGAGAAGCTGGACTTCGGCCCGCTGCCGCCCAAGGACTGGGAGCTCGACGGCACCCGCGGCGGCACCGGCCGGTCCCGCCAGGTCTGGACCTGGGCGATGGGCAAGGCGACCGACCCGGGTCCCGGGCCGGACCTGCACTGGCAGAACATCGCCGCCAAGTTCGCGGCGATCGACGAGATCGAGCAGCGCAGCGAGAGCGCCCACTGCGAGGACGCGGAGACCGTCGTCGTCGCGTTCGGGTCGGCGGCGCTGTTCGTCGAGCACGTGGTGGCGGAGCTGCGCGCCGAGGGCCACCGGATCGGCTGGTTCCGGCCGATCACGTTGTGGCCCTTCCCCGGCCCCGCGCTCGAGGCGGCCACCCGGACCGCCCGCCGGGTGCTCGTCTACGAGCTCAACGGCGGCCAGATGATCGACGACGTCCGGCAGTACGCCCACGACCGCTCCGCCATCCGCTTCATCGGCGGGGTCAGCATCCACGAGTCCGGGCTCAGCTACGGCCCACTGCTCGACGCGCCGGTGATCCGTGAGCGGATCCTGGCGGCCCTGCCCGAGGAGGACCTCCGATGACCACCGACTCCACCGTCGAGCGGGGCCCGGTGATCCCCACCGGCACGGCGCCGCTCGGTCTCACCCCCGTGGCGAGCACGTCGCCCCTGCTGCTCGGCGAGCACTCGCTGTGCCCCGGCTGCGGCGAGCCCGTCGCGCTGCGGATCCTGCTGGAGACGCTGCAGGAGCTGGGGATCGTGCAGCGCACCATCGGTGTGGTCGGCCACGGCTGCTACGGCAGCTTCGTGCGGATCATGGACATCGACGTGCTGCAGTGCCTCCACGGGCGCGCGCCCTCCTGCGCCACCGGGATCAAGCGGATGCGTCCGGACGTCGCCACGTTCACGCTGCAGGGCGACGGCGACATGGTCAACGAGGGTCTGCAGGAGGTCCTGCACACCGCCGCACGCGGCGAGAACGTCACCGCGATCCTGCTGAACAACGGCGTCTTCGGCGACACCGGCGGCCAGCAGACCGCCACCACGGTCGTCGGGCAGCGCACCAAGACCAGCCTCGAGGGCCGCGACCCCGAGATCCACGGCAACCCGATCCCGGTCGCGGACCTGGTCGCCTCGCTCGACGGCGTCGGCTACGTGGGCCGGGGCACCGTGGGCACGCCGGGCGGGGTGCTGCGAACCAAGAAGATGATCCGTACGGCGTTCGAGACCCAGCTGGCGGGTGAGGGGTTCTCGCTCGTGGAGATCCTGACGATGTGCCCGACGGGGTGGTTCGTGACCGCACCCCAGGGGCCCGACTACATGGCCTCCTCGATGGAGGAGGTCTACCCGCTGGGCGACCTGCGACCGCGCACGAAGGGGACGGCATGAGCGCACGGGGCACGCTGACGATAGACCCGGAGAAGTGCAAGGGGTGCGAGCTGTGCATCGCCGCCTGCCCTCCGGACGTGCTGACCATGTCCACGGAGCTGAACTCGGTGGGCTACCGGTACCCCGTCCTGCACGACGGCTGCACCGGCTGCACCGCCTGCAGCGTGGTCTGCCCGGACTTCGTGTTCGACGTCTACCGGTTCCCCCGGTCCCGTACCTGACTGGACCGCCACCACGCCCACCACACCGCCGGCCCCGCCCGGCGCCGTGGCGAGCCTGCTGTCCACCTTCGAGGTGTTCGCGCACGGCGGGGAGCTCGGCGGTGCCTACACCTACCTCGCCGAGGTCGCGCCACCGCGCGACCGCGGATTCTGGGGCAGCACGATCGTGATGTCGACGGTCGGCGGCGCCCTGGTCGCGACGGATCTCGGCCTGGTTCACCCCGGAGACCAAAGGGGACCGTCCTGCGCTGATCCGAGCTCGCGCAGGACGGCCCCTGGAGCCGGGTCAGGCCGGCTGGTGCACGCTCGTCATCGCGGTCGCCGCCCGGTAGGCGAAGACCATGCCGGAGCCGAGTGGCGTGCCGGGCGCGGGGTAGACGTGCCCGGCCACCGACGCCGCGGAGTTCCCCGCGGCGTACAGGCCCCCGATCGGGGACCCGTCCTGGGCCAGGACCTGCCCGGAGGCGTCGATGCGGGCGCCACCCTTCGATCCGAGGTCACCGAGCACGATCCGCACGGCGTGGAGCTCGCCCTGCTCGAGGGGGACCAGCGCCGGGTTCGGGCCGTCACCGGCGGCGAAGAAGCGGTCGTAGTCGTCCTCGCCGCGGTGGAAGTCCTCGTCGGTGCCCCCGCGGGCGAAGCCGTTGAAGCGGTCGACGGTGGCGCGCAACGCGTCGGCGGGCACACCCAGTGCGGTGGCCAGCTCCTCCGGGGTGGCGGCGCTGTGCCACAGACCCGCGGCGCGGAACTCCGCGGCGTCGGGGGCGGGGGAGCAGATGCCGGGCACGCTCTCGGTCCTCGAGTCGAAGATCCACCAGAACGGCGTGTCCGGGCCGTGCTCGGCCATCACCGTCCGCATCCGGTGTCCCATGCGGTCGTAGGGCAGTGACTCGTTGGCGAAGCGCTTTCCGTCCGGCCCCACGAAGATGCCGCCCGACAGCCCGAGGGTGAAGACCGCGTGCCCGTTCGGGAACAGGGTCGCGGGGCACCACCAGGCCTCGTCGAGGAGGTCGACCGCCGCGCCCACCGAGACGGCCGCGGCCAGCGCGTCACCGGTGTTGGACCCCGGGGCCGCCGAGGTCCAGGCCGCGCCGGGCAGCCCGTGGTGCTCGCGGCGCCGGGCGGGGTCGCACTCGTAGCCGCCCGCGGCGAGCAGCACGCCTGCCCGCGCCCGCACCTCCTGGTCGCCGACCCGGACGCCGGTGACCCGCCCGTCCGTGGTGACCAGCGACCCCAGCGGGCTGGAGGTGCGGACCTCGGCGTTGCCGGTGGCCTCGAGCGCGAGCAACAGCCTGCCGATCAGCGCCTGGCCGCCGACGAGCTCGTCGCGCGGCACGTCGAGACCGAACTGGTCGGCGGCGACGGTCGGACGCAGCAGGTCCAGGCGCACGCCGAGGTCGGCGCCCGCGAGCGGGACGGGGCAGATCCCGCGGCCCATCGGCTTGGCGCGGCCCTCGGCCTCGAAGTAGTCCGGGAAGGGCAGCACCTGGAACTCGATCTCCGGGGCCTTCTCCAGGAACGCGACCAGCTCGGGCCCGGTGCGGACGTAGGCCTCCTGCAGCTCGGCCGGGGTGCGGTCGCCGACCGTCGCGCGCAGGTAGACCAGGCCGTCCTCGACCGAGTCGTCGACCCCGGCCCGGCGCAGCACGTCGTTGCCCGGGAGCCACAGGCCGGAGCCGGAGTACGCGCTGGTGCCGCCGACGTAGGGGGTCTTCTCGATCACCAGGACCCGGAGGCCGTGCGCGGCCGCGGTGTAGGCGCCCGTCAGCGCGGCACCGCCCGAACCGACGACGACCACGTCGACCTCGTCCGGGAGTGGTGTGGGGGTGTCCGACATGTCAGCTCCTCCTCCGTGCGCCCGCCCAGGCCGAGAGAGGGGGCGTCGACGCCGTGTGCGGCGGACGCTAGTGAGCCGCGCCGGGCCGCGGAACGACCTGTTCCGCTGAACAGGATGTGCGCACGCTTGACGTGGTGGCCGTCCTCGGACAGGGTCGAAGCTGGTTGACCAATCGCTTGCTACGCGTTGTCGCGGTGGGCGGACCCGCCGCCGAGGAGGATCGATGACGACCCTGTCCCTTCGCCCGGGCGCCGTGCCCGGACAGCCCGATGCGTGAGCTGCGGGGCCGGGTCGCCGTGGTGACCGGTGCGGCCCACGGGATCGGGTACGCCCTGGCCGAGCGCTTCCTCGCCGAGGGCATGTCGGTGGTGCTGGCCGACAACGACGCGACGGCCCTCGACGAGGCACGGACCCGGCTGTCCGCGGCGGGTGAGGTGCTCGCCGTGCCCACGGACGTGGCGGACGAGGCGTCGGTGCAGGCCCTGGCCGATGCCGCCCTCGCGCGGTTCGGCGCCGTCCACGTGCTCTGCAACAACGCAGGCGTCGGTGGGCAGCAACGGTTCTCGCGCACCCCGACGGCCACCTGGGAGTGGGTCCTGGGGGTGAACCTGTGGGGCGTGATCCACGGTTGCCGGATCTTCCTGCCGATCCTCACCGCCCAGCCCGAGGCCTACATCGTCAACACCGCGTCGATGTCCGGGTTCCTCACCGGCGGGCACCTCATCTCCTACAACGTCTCCAAGGCGGGGGTGGTGTCCCTGTCCGAGGGGCTGGCCGCCGAGCTGGCCGAGGACGCGCCGCACGTCGGCGTCGCGGTGCTGTGCCCGGCCTTCACCGCCACCGAGATCCGCCACGACGAGCGCAACGCCCCGCCCGGGCACGTCCCACGCTCGGAGGCGGACCCGGAGCTGGAGGACCTGCGCCGTCGGGTGGACGAGGCGATCGACGCGGGCCTGCCGCCCGCCGTGGTCGCCGACCTCGTGGTGCGGGGCATGGCCGAGAAGCGCACACACCTGTTCCCGCACCCGGAGTGGCTCGACCGGTGGGACGAGCGGGTGGCGAAGGTGCGTGAGCAGCTACTGCCGGTGGAGGCGACGTCGTGACGGCCGCGGCGCTGCTCCCCTCCCGCATGCTCGGCGACGTCGAGGTCTCGGCGATCGGCATGGGTGCGATGACGCTGACCCAGCGCCCCGGGTACGACACCGAGCGCGGGGTGCGCGCGGTGCACGCGGCGCTCGACGCCGGGGTGACCCTGTTCGACACCGCGGACGTGTACGGCCCGTGCCCCGGTTACGGGGTGAACGAGGAGGCGCTGGCCGCGGCACTGCGCGCCCGACCCGGCGAGATCGACCGGGTGATCGTCGCGACCAAGGGTGGCCACACCCGCCACGAGCCGGACAACTGGTGGCTCGACGGGGGCGCGGCGCACCTGCGCGCCGCGTGCCTCGCCTCGATCCGCAGGCTCGGGCTCGATCCGCTGCCGCTCTACCAGCACCACCGGCCGGACCCCTGTCGCCCGTACGCCGAGACGATGCAGGCGCTCAAGGAGCTCCACGACGAGGGCCTGGTCCGCCGCGTCGGCATCTCCAACGCGAACCCGGCGCAGATCCGCGAGGCGAGCGCCATCCTCGGTCCGGCGCTGGTATCGGTGCAGAACGAGTTCTCCCCGCGCTTTCGCAGCAGCGAACCGGAGATCGCGGTGTGCGCGGAGCTCGGGCTGACGTTCCTGTCCTGGAGCCCGCTCGGCGGGATGGCCGAGGCGAAGGCACTGGGCGCGAACGCGTCGGCATTCGCCCGGGTCGCGCAGGAGCGCGGGGTCAGCGCCCAGCGGGTCGCGCTGGCCTGGGCGCTGGCCAAGGATCCGTGCGTGGTGCCGATCCCGGGGGCGAGCAGGCCCGAGTCCGTGCAGGACTCGGTGGCGGCGGCGAACCTGGAGCTGACCCCCGACGAGCTCGCCGCGCTGGGGTGACGCGGGGACTGCTGTTCGGGCCTTCGGGTGTGTACCGTGAGCAAGCAAGCGATTGGTTGGCTGGAGGCTGGACATGGTGAGAAGCGTCGGCGGGTCCCGGCCCGTCATCGTCGCGGCGGCGCGGTCGCCGATCGGACGGGCGGGCAAGGGTTCGCTGAGGGAGCTGCGGCCGGACGACCTGGCCGCCCAGCTCGTGGGGGCGGCACTGGACCAGGTCCCGAACCTCGACCCCGCGACGATCGACGACCTGCTGATGGGGTGCGGTCAGCCCGCGGGGGAGCAGGGCTACGGCCTCGGCCGGGCGACGGCCGTCTTGCTGGGGCTGGACTCGGTACCCGGGGCGACCGTCCAGCGGTACTGCGCCTCGAGCGTGCAGACCACGCGGATGGCGGCGCACGCCATCGCGGTCGGCGAGGCGGACGTCGTGGTGTCGGCGGGCGTGGAGTGCGTGTCGCGCTACGGCGCCGGCAAGTCCGACGGCATGCCGGACACGCGCAACCCGGTGTTCGCCGAGGCCACCGCCCGGGCCACCGAGCGGGCCCGGCAGGGCGAGCCGTGGAAGGACCCGCGGGCCGACGGCCTCCTGCCGGACCTCTACATCGCGATGGGCGAGACCGCGGAGAACGTCGCGGACGCGCTCGGGGTCAGCCGGGCCGCGCAGGACGAGTTCGCAGCGCTGAGCCAGAACCGCGCGGAGGCCGCCATCGCGTCCGGCTTCTTCGCCAGGGACATCACCCCGGTCACCCTGCCGGACGGCACGGTCGTCACCACGGACGACGGGCCGCGCCCGGGGGTGACCGCCGAGAAGCTGGCCGCGCTGAAGCCCGTGTTCCGGGAGCACGGCACCGTCACCGCGGGCAACTGCTGCCCCCTGAACGACGGGGCGGCGGCGCTCGTGCTGGCCTCGGAGGCGAAGGCCGCCGAGCTGGGCGTCACCCCGCTCGCGCGGGTGGTCGCGACCGGCGTGTCCGCGCTCAGCCCGGAGATCATGGGCCTCGGCCCGGTGGACGCGGTGGCCCGGGCGCTCGGCCACGCGGGCATGACCGTCGGCGACATCGACCTCATGGAGCTCAACGAGGCCTTCGCCGCGCAGGTCCTGCCGTGCATCGACAAGATCGGCATCGACGTGCAGAAGGTGAACGTGCACGGCGGGGCGATCGCGCTCGGGCACCCCTTCGGCCAGACCGGTGCCCGGCTCACCACCACGCTGCTCAACGGCCTGCGCGAGACCGACGGCTCGGTCGGCGTCGTCACCATGTGTGCGGCGGGCGGTCAGGGGATGGCCCTGGTCGTCGAGCGGATCGGCTGAACCCACCCGCACCGGTCGAGTACGAGACGAGGAGACGACATGAGTGTGACCACGACCGAACGGGACCTGCCCTACGTCGACACCCACACCCACCGGTTCCTGGACCACCCCAACGCGGTGCTCGGGGACGGGTCGGAACGGCTGCGCCTGGCGGCGGGCCGCTCCGGTGTCGAGGTCTTCGCCTACGACACGGTGCGCGCGGTGTTCCGGGACGACCGGATCTCCCCGCGCACCCCGCAGGTGTTCCTGGACAAGGGGGTGACGGGCGGCCCGATCCTCGACTACATCGTGGAGGGCAACCTCAACCTCACGTGGAAGGACACCCACGACCGGCTCCGGCCGATCATGATGCGCGGCTTCCGGCCCAAGCGGATCGCGGAGATCCGACCGGTCATCCGGGAGCTGGCCGACTCGCTGATCGACCGGCTGCTCGCGAACCCTGGGCCCGACGGGCGCAGCCGGGTGAACATCGTCACCGAGTTCGCCCACCACCTCTCCATCGGGACCATCGCCCAGTTCATCGGCATCCCGCTCGAGGACGTGCCGGAGTTCGACTCGGCGACCGTGGAGCTGCGGCTGCTCGGGCAGGAGCCCTTCTGGCCCGGCGTGCCGCGGCTGGAGGCGGCGCTGAACACCGTCCGCGCCTACTCGGAGCGGATCGTGGAGCTGCGCCGGGCGCAGCGCCGTCCGGACTTCATCTCCGACCTGGTCGATGCGCGGCAGGCGGGCGAGGACCTCTCCGAGGCCGAGCTGGTGTGGAACATCGCCGGGATCCTGCTGGCGGGCCACGACACCACCCGCTACCAGGTCTCCTCGCTGGTGCGCGGGATCGCGGAGTCCGGGCAGTGGGAGGCGCTGGCCGCCGCGCCCGACCACGTTCCGTCCGCGGTCGTGGAGTCGATGCGGATGTACCCCGCGACGCCGCGGCAGGTTCGCGTGGTGCAGGAGCCCGCGGTGATCGAGGGCCGCGCCCTGGAGCCCGGTGAGCTGCTCACCCTCAACATCACCGGCGCGGGCCGGGACCCGGTCGTCTTCCCGGAGCCGGACCGGTTCCTGCTCGACCGCCCCGGCACGAAGTTCGACATCGGGTTCGGCTACGGCGCGCACTACTGCCTCGGCTTCGCGGTGGCGAAGGCCGAGCTGGAGGAGGGCCTGACGCTGCTGCTGAAGCGGATCCGGGACGTCGAGCTCGACGGGGAGATCGAGGTCAAGCCCGGTGGCGTGATCGCGGGGCCCGAGGTCGTCCCCGTCCGGTTCGCGGCGCGCTGACCCCGGGGCGGAGGTCCCGGGCCGGGCGCGGCTCAGTCCGTGTCGAAGGCGGCGTAGCCGTCGAGGAAGATCGAGGCGCAGTCCTTGGCCAGCTGGTCGACGGTGTAGGGCCCGTCGGGCCGGTACCACCGCACCGACAGCCAGACCGCGTCCCGCAGGAACCGGTAGAGCACCTTCGGGTCGATGTCGGTCCGGAAGCTGCCGTCCGCGCGTCCCGCCTCGATGATGGTCAGCCAGGTCTGCTGGACCTCGACGGCGGCTTCCTTCAGGGACCCGTACTGGGGGAGCTCGCGCAGGTAGCTGAGCTCGTTCTGGTAGATCATCGTCGCGCTGGGGCTGGCCTCGGCCAGTCGCAGCGACGTCGTGATCAGGGCCTCCAGCTGCTCCCTCGGCCCGCCCTCGGTGTCGAGCACCGCGCGGTAGCGTCGGCGGAGCTCCGCGAGGTAGACCGTCATGATCTCCTCGACGATCGCGTCCTTCGACGGGAAGTGGTGGAAGAGGCTCCCGGACAGCACCCCGACCTCGGCGGCGATCTGGCGGACCGTCGTGGAGGCGACGCCCTGGCGGGCGAACAGCTCGGCCGAGGCGCGCAGGATCGCATCCCGGCGATTCTCCGGTTGAGCCATGATCCCCCCGGTCGTCTGGTGCTCAAGCGCTTGGTATCCGCGGATGCTACACAAGGATACCGTCGGCGAGACGGCGGATGACTCTGCCCGCTTCCAACCAAGCGCTTGCTCATGTACCTTTCGGGTCACGCGCGCCCCGCGTGGGAACGGAGAAGTGGCATGACCGAGAAGTTGATGACCGAGGCGGACGTCGTCGCGCGACTGCGCTCGGGGATGACCGTCGGGATCGGCGGGTGGGGCTCTCGCCGCAAGCCGATGTCCCTGGTCCGGGCCCTGCTGCGGTCCGACGTGACGGACCTGACCGTGGTCGCCTACGGCGGCCCGGACGTGGGCCTGCTGCTCGCGGCGGGCAAGGTGCGCCACCTGGTGTACGGCTTCGTCTCGCTCGACTCGATCCCG
>Ga0070665_100003072_pt1 | contig 17981 bp, 14 predicted proteins | sample KBSS13metaG_FD_65862 | JGI IMG/M metagenome (GOLD analysis project Ga0070665, IMG submission 65862) | Switchgrass rhizosphere microbial communities from Kellogg Biological Station, Michigan, USA - KBS S1-3 metaG | ecosystem: Host-associated > Plants > Roots > Rhizosphere > Soil ...
CTGCGCGCAGACGGGCTGGGCGGACAACACGGGCAGGAGGGGCAGGAAAGGCAGGAGGGGCAGGATCCGTTTTCCCATCCCGCCCATCCAGCCGTTCCTGCCTGTCTCTGTCCTGCCTGTCCAGCCCATCCCGCCTGTCCTGCCTGCAGGGTTCTTCGGAGTGATCATTTCGGGCTCACGACGTAGTCCTTGAAGTAGCTGGTCGTGTCGGTCTTGGCCCACACGCCGACCTTGCCCATGACTGGCGGCCGCAGCACCGCGTTGTTGGCGGGAATGAGGTCAGGATTCGGCGGCGCGTTGTTGCGTCCCGGCCCGGGCTGGCTGCCCAGCGTGTACTCGAGGGCCAGCTCGCCGTCGAGCCACGTCTTGAGGTCGGCGCCATCGATCGTCAGCTTCAACTCGTGCCACGCGGCGCGGTCGAGCATGAATTTCTTGTTGCGATCGCTGAAGCGCATGTTGCGCCGCATCCCGTTGTGGAACTCCCAGAGCGCGACGTTGTTCTCCGTGTCGTTGTAGCGGACCGAGAGCCAGTCGCCGTTCGGCTTCACGTTGAAGAGGATGCCCGACGCGCGATCGGCGTCGCCGGAGATGGTTTTGAACTTGACCGTGATCGTGCCGTTCGTGAAGTTGTCGAGGCCGCGAAGGACCGCCACGGGGAAATAGGCGAACTGCTTCGCGTTGTCCATCAGCTCTTCGTTCGACGTGCCGTACAGCTTTCGCGCGCTCTCGATCAGCAGCTTCGTCGGGTTGTCCTTGCTCGCCACCCACGGACGGCCGTCGATCATGATCACTTTGTCGGCGCCGTCCTGCGCGATGACCCAGGTGCCGACCATCGGCTCGAACGTCGTCGGCGGCTTGCCGACCGTCTCCTTGCTGAGATCGACCTTGAGATCCGCCGCGTGCAGCGCCGCGACCGCGAGGATGGCGGCGAACGCCGCCGCTAAAATTTGCAATTTGAATTTTGCAATCTGCAATCCATTCATATCTGTCTCCTGCGTATGAAAAATGCGCCGACCACGCACGCGGCGGGCCAGACGAAATAAAAGATCGCCGCGGCGCCTTTCGGAGCGACGGCGAGCGGATGTCCGTGAAAGATCTCGTCGTCTTTTTCGACGGGCGGCTTGATCCCGGCGAGGTCGTAGATCGTTTCGAGCGCGCTCTCGGCAGTCGTCGCGCGACTCATTTCTTTCTTGCCGCCGAGCTCGTACCAGATCTCGCCGTAATGCGGAGCGGTCTGTTCGAAGAGCCCGATGGAGGTCGCCGAGATGTACTGCACGCGAAGAGCCGGCATCACGCGACGCAGCTTCGCGATCGCCTTGCGATCGAGATCCGCGCGCCGGGGATCTTCGGGCGCCAGGTGCACCTCGATTTCCAGCGGGCCGTGAATCTTCGCCAATACCTCTTCGTCGGCCTCGGGAAACGAGTTCATCCGGTTTTCCGAAAGATCCCAGCTCGGCGAAGCGACGCTCGCCGTCACCAACACCAGGACGGCAATCGCGGCAAGGGCGACCGACTCCTGAACGCGGCGCCGGACGGACACTCCGAGGCGGAGCCAGAGCGAAGCGAGCGCAAGGCCGCTCGTCACCAGCGCGATCGCGATCAGGACGACGTCCAGACGGATCAGGCCGTGCTGGAACTGCGCGATCATCGCCGGCGGTGTGTAGCCCGCGATCCGCTCCCAGATGCCCCCCTGCACCGCCGCGATGAAGTTCAGGATCCAGGTGCCCACGGTCACGCTCAGCGTGACGATGGCGGCCGTTGATGGATGCTCTGTGAGCGCCGCCGCGGCGCAGGCGAGCCCGATCGTCAAACCGGCGTTCAGCAGGTGACCGAACACCACGGACGAAAGTTCCGGCGGGTACACGCTGCCCCCGTAACTTTTCCAGAGCACGGCGGCCGCCAGGGGCGCGAGCGACGCCACCATCCAGCCGCCGAACAGCACCAGGGCCTTGGCGCCGATGCGCGCAAAGGCAGGTATCGGATGCTGCATCTCGATTTTCAGCGCGCCGCTCTGTCGATCGCCGGAGACCAGGCGGATGGCCACAAACGGCAAGAGAAACACCGCAGCGACTTCGCACGCGCTGAATGTCGGCGCCCAGATGCCGATCAGCGGAGAAAAGGCCTCGCCGACGCCTGCGGTGGTCCCGTTCAACCCGCTGGCTTCGCCGTACGTGCGGACCGCGCTGATGAAGGTCACGCCGACCAGCGGCCCCATCGCCAGCAACAGCACCCACCACGCGCGCGACGCGACGAGCTCGCGATACTCCTTGACGAGCAGCCAGGCAAACGATGAAACCGCAGAGGGCGCACAGACCGCAGGGCTACGTGAGGGCAAGGAACACCTCTTCGAGGTCGGCGGTCTCCGCACCGCGGGCCGAGGCCTGCGATGCGAGCTGGTCGAACGTGCCTTCGCCGCGAATCGTTCCGCCGCTCAACAGGATGAAGCGGTCGCAGACACGCGCGGCGTCCTTGATCTGATGAATCGACAGGAACATCGTCCGGCCCGCCGACGCGTACGAGCGCAGCGTCTGCGCCACCTCGCGGCTCTGACGAAGGTCGAGACCGTCGAACGGTTCGTCGGCGAGCAGAAGCGGCTGCGGCATCAGCAGGCCGATCGCGAGAAGCGCCCGTTTGCGCTGGCCCTTGGACAAGCTGCCGATCGTGGAATCGAGCAGCGGACCGATGTCGAGTCGCTGCACCACTTCGTCGCGCAGACGCGCGCGGCCGTTGAAAAACCCGAGCGTGAAATCGAGCGCCCACCGCACCGACTGCGCGGGCCAGGGCACGATGGAGTCTGGCAGGTAGAACAGCGTGGCCGCGCGAGCCTGATCGCTCAGCGGACGATCGTCGACGACCAGCGTGCCGGCGTCGAGCGGGAGCACGCCGCCAAGACACTCGAACAGCGTGGTCTTCCCCGACCCGTTGGGCCCGATCAGGCCCAGCACTTCACCTCGCCGAACACTGAACGAGACGTCGTTCAGCGCGGTCAGCCGGCCGTAGCGTTTCGTAAGGTTTCGGGCCTGAAACAAGCCCTTTATTCTGTCCGGGCTGAAACAATTACTACCAACTGCCGTAACTATCTCGAACGGGGATCTTCACGCTTCGCGCTGCGGCTGCGTGTAACTGATCGCCATCCCGACGACGACCACGACGAACGCGCCGATGAGGTTGTGCCAGAGGAAGGCGATCCATGGCATGCGGATGGCGACTGTGAGCACGGCGGCCATGCCGGCAATCAGCCCCCAGAAAGCCCCTCGCGCCGTCGCCCGCTTCGTCATGATCGCCAGGATGAACACGCCGAGCAGCGATCCGTAGACGAACGAACCGTATCGATTCACGACCTCGATGAGCGACCCCTGATTGGCCGCGCGCGTAGCGACGTAGCAGGCAAACAGGCCCCAGCCAAACGTCGCGAGCTTCGACACGACGACGTAGTGCGCGTCGTCGGCGTCCTTCACGAAGTGGCGCCGGTAGAAATCGATCACCGTGGCTGTCGCCAGCGCGTTGAGCTCACCGCCGCTCGCGGACATCGCCGCGGCAAAGATCGCCGCGATCATCAGACCGACGAGGCCGATCGGCATCTGGGTGGTGATGAACGTCGGGAACACGTAGTTCACGTCGCTGTAGTTCTCGTCCCCGGTGGCTTCCCTGACCACGCCTGCGGCTTTCGAGCGGATGTCCTTGAGGCGCGCGTCGCTCGCGATGAAGGCCGTGCGGTCCGCGCGCTGAGCCGCATCGCGGCGCACGGCCATCTCACCTTCGAATGCCTGCTGCAGTCCCGAGTACTCCGCCGCGCGCGGGCTCGCCGCGACTTGCGCATCGTAGACGCGGTTGAACAGCATCGGCGGCGTGTTGAACAGATAGAACACGAAGACGAGCACGCCGGTGACGAGGATCAGGAGCTGGAGCGGAATCTTGACCCAGGCGCTCATCATCAGCGACTGGCGCGCCTCGTCGATCGACTTTGCGGTCAGATAACGCTGCACCTGGCTCTGATCGCAGCCGAAGTACGAGAGCATCAGGAACAGCCCGCCGAACATCGCCGACCAGAACGTGTACGTCTCGCTCAGATTGAAGCTGAAGTCGACGGCCTTCAGGCGCCCGGTCGCGCCTGCGAGGTGAAGCGCCTGCCCCAATCCGACGTGCTGCAGGATGCCGTACAAGAGGACGACAACCGCGGCCGACATGCCGAACACAACGATGAACATCTGCTTGACGTCGGTCCAGGCCACCGCCTGCACGCCGCCGATCGTCGTGTATGCAATCATCGGAATGCAGATGACCAGCACCGTCACCGGCAGCGACCAGCCGAGGATCGCGGACATCACGACAGAAGGCGCGGCCAGGGTCACGCCGAGCGACGCCGCACGGCCGATCAGGAAGAGGAAGCTCGCCAGCGACCGGACGTCGACGTCGAAGCGGCGCTCGAGATACTCGTACGCCGTGTACACGCGCGCCCGAGTGAAGAACGGCACGACGGTCAGCGACAGGATCACCATCGCCAGCGGCAGCGGAAAGTAGTTCTGGATGAAGCGCAGGCCGGTGGAGTACGCAAGGCCGGTCGTCCCGACGATCGTGACCGCGCTCATCTGCGTCGCCATCACCGAGAGGCCCACAGCCCACCAGGGGAGGGATCGGTTGGCAAGCAGGTAGCCGTCGACCTTGTCGGTCCCCTTCGAACGCCGCAGTCCATCGACGATGATCCAGCCGATGTACGCGACGACGACGATCCAGTCCAGCGGGCGCATCTCTTAAGGGTTAGGGCTGAGGGCTGAGGGCTCCTGAGGGCTCAGGCCTTAGGACTGAAGGCTCAGGGCTGAGGGCTAGGGCGCGGCTCACGCGAACATCCGGCCGAAGATCCAGAGCGCGGCGATGATGATGGCCTCGAGCACGAGGACGCGGATGTAGGTCGAGGTCATGGTCAAAAGTTCAGGCTTCGGGGTTCATCGTTCAAGGTTCAGCGTTCGATTTCTAACTTCTCACTTCTCACTTCTCACTTCTAACTTTCAAAGCGCTGCGCTGCGTTCCGCCAACGTCTGCTCGGCCACGGCCAGCGCGTCGGTGGCGGCCGTCCACCACGATTCGTCGGCGTCCAGCCTTTCGCGCGAGGCCTGGGCGGCTCGGGCGGTTTCTTCCGGCGCGGGTCCTCCGAACGTTCTCCGAATCTCGACGAAATGACGGGGACTGAGAATCCGCGTCAGTTCCTCCTCCGAGTAGGCAAACGTTTTTCCGAGCACTTCGGTAGAGGCGTCCGCGAGCAGGGCGACGAAGCCGCGATCGGGATGACGCTGACGTGCCCCGACGACGTGCGAGGCGATCGCGTGGGCCTTCCGGAACGGCAGACCGTGCTCGCGCGCCAGCGTGTCGGCCAGTTCGGTGAGCGTCGTCCACCCATTGCCGGCACGTGCCTCGAGCGCCTGTGCGTCGAACTGCGCGGTCGTCATCGCCGCCGCGACCAATCGGACCGCCCGCGTGGCATCCCGGAACATCGCGAACACGAGCGGCTGAAGATCGTCTTCGGTGTCGACGATGTCGCCGAACGGGGTGTTGTGAGCGGTGAGGAAGATCGCCTGCGCCTGCCCGAGCGCCTTGCTGCCGATGGCGCGCGCGTGCTCGAGCGCCACGGGATTTCGCTTCTGCGGCATGATGCTGCTGCCCTGCACGTACCCGTCGCCGAGGCGCAGGTATCCGAACTCGGCGGTGCTCCAGAGCAGCATGTCCTGCACGAACCGGCCGTGGCCGGTGAGCAGGACGCTGGCTGCCGACGTGCTCTCGAGCAGATAGTCCACCGTGGCGATGCTGCCGTACGTGTTGCAGGTCGGCCCTCCGAAGCCGAGCAGCGACGAGGTCAGGCTGCGATCGATCGGAAAGCCCGTGCCGGTAATCGCGCACGCGCCGAGCGGATTGCGGTTCGTGCTCTCGAATGCGGCCCTCAGGCGGACGCCGTCGCGTTCGAGTTGCTCGACAACCGCGAGCAGGTAGTGCGCGACCGTGCTCGGCTGAGCGGGCTGCGTGTGGGTGTGCAGTGCGAGGATGGTGTCGCGGTTCGCGTCCACCAGATCCAGCAGGGAACGGCGCAGGAAGAACGTTCCCGCGAGCAGCGTCAGCACCAGCTCCCGCTGCCGCATCCGGTACATCGTCATGTCGATGTCGTTGCGCGAGCGTGCCGTGTGCAGGCGGCCGGCAATGTCTTCACCGCAGGCCTGGATGATCAGGCGCTCGACATAGAAAAACAGGTCCTCGTAGGTGCCGTCGTAGGTCACGCGGCGAATCTCGTCCTGCGAGATGCCGTCAAGTGCCTGCCGCAGCGCGTGGGCATCGTTCGCCGACACGATCCCCTGGTCGGCGAGCATCACCAGGTGCGCGTAGTTGATGGCCATCAGGGGCGAGAGCAGGAGGGTTTTGGCGTCTTCGAAGTTCTCGTTGAGGACGTAGGTGACGTATTCCGGGGCAAACCGCATCACAGGAAGTATATCGAGTTCGCCGACAAACCACTTGACAGGGGCGCCGCGCGAGCCATGATCTGCCCAGCCCGTTCGTGGACCGTCACCAACAAGAAGGAGCTCACATGGTTCTCGGCACGAAGACACACCGTCGCGGATTCCTGGGCCGGATGCTCGGCACCGCCGCCGCCTTTACCGTCGCCAGCGGAGAGCAGCCCGCACGCGCGCAACAAGGCGGTCCGGATGACTGGATCCAGGGCGTCAAAGGCACCCACCGCTGCCTGTTCGATTTCCCGCAGCACAAGAACGGGATGCCGCTGCTGCACATCCTCAACTACCTGAATACCTACTCCGCGGCGTACAAGACCACGCCGGGACAGGTCGGAGCCGTGGGCACGTTCTACGGCATCGGCGGGCAGTCGAGCATCCCGCTCGCGTTCAACGACGCGATGTGGGCGAAGTACGGTCTCGGCGCGTACACGGGCCTGAAGGATGCGTCGGGCAAGCCGCACACACGTAATGTGCTGTACAAGCCAACCACCAACGACGCGAACCTGTTGATGGAGGCCGTGCAGTCGCCGCCGATTCCTGCGCTCGCCCCCGCCGTGCCCGCTCTCGGCATCGAGAGCCTTCAGAAGATGGGCACCACGTTCCTGCTCTGCGCGAACGCATTCGGCGGATGGTGCGCCGAGCTCGAAGCGAGGGGCAAGGGCAAGGTGGCCGACATCGAAGCCGAGCTGAAGGCCAACATGCTGCCCGGCGTGATCATGGTGCCCGCGATGGTGATTGCCATCGAGGCCGCGCAGCGGGCAGGCATCACCTACAACAGGCAGTAGAAGCAGCACGCTCGCGCCGCGTACGGCGGTTTTCAGTTCGGCGTTCCCGATCGCTCGGCTAAAGCCTTCGCGCTCCGAAGGGCCAGGACCTTGGCACTCCGACGATCGAGCGACATCGGATTGAAAACCGCTCCCTCCACCGTTCGTGTCGTCCCCGGAGTCTATAATCACGCCATGAAGTATTCGGCGATCGTCATCGTCCTTGCCGCCGCCGTCACTGCCGCGCAGTCCGGTCCAAACGACGCGCGCGCGAGAGAGATTTACAAAGAGCTCGTCGAGATCAACACCACCGATACGCCGGCCGGCAACGTCACCAAAGCGGCCGAGGCGGTCGCCGCTCGATTGAAGGCCGCCGGCTTCCCGGCCGCCGACATGCAAATCCTCGGTCCCGATCCGCGCAAAGGGAACCTGATCTTCCGGTACCGCGGCACCGGCGCGGCCCGGCCGCTCCTGCTCCTCGCGCACCTCGACGTCGTCGAGGCGAAACGCGAAGACTGGTCGATGGATCCGTTCACGTTCGTCGAGAAGGACGGATTCTTCTACGGACGCGGCACGAGCGACGACAAGGCCATGGCATCGCAGTTCGTGGCGAACCTGATTCGCCTGAAGGACGAGGGCTTCAAACCGGACCGCGATCTGATCCTCGCGCTCACCGCCGATGAAGAAGGCGGCGATTTCAACGGCGCCGAGTGGCTCGTGAAGAATCACAAGGATCTGATCGACGCCGAGTTCGCCATCAACGAAGGCGGCGGCGGCAGCATGCGGAAGGGCAAGTACCTCACGAACGAGGTGCAGGCGAGCGAGAAGGTGTATCAGGACTTTCACCTCGAAGTGACCAACCCTGGCGGTCACAGCTCGCTGCCGGTCAAGGACAACGCGATTTATCACCTTTCGGCGGGTCTTGCGAGGCTCTCGGCCTTCGAGTTTCCGCTCGAGTTGAACGAGGTGACGCGCGGATACTTCGCGCGCTCGGCCGAAGTGGAGTCGGATCCGAAACTGGCGGCCGACATGCGCGCCGTCGCAAAGGCGACACCGGATGCCGCCGCGGCCGCGCGGCTGTCTGCGTCGCTCCCCTACTACAACGCGTTGATGCGCACCACATGCGTCGCCACGAAGCTGCTCGGCGGTCACGCGACCAACGCGCTCCCGCAGATGGCGAGCGCGAACGTGAACTGCCGCATTCTGCCGGGCGTCTCTCCGGCTTCGGTCAAGGCGAAGCTCATCGAGGTGCTCGCCGATCCCAAAATCGCCGTCACCTTTGTCGACGAAGCGCATCCGAGCAAACCGTCTCCGCTGCGTCCCGACGTCATGAGCCTCGTCGAGTCGCTCACGAAGGAGATGTACCCGGGCGCCGTGGTCGTGCCGGTGATGAGCACGGGGGCCACCGACGGCCTTTACATGCGCAACGGCGAGATCCCGACGTACGGCATCGAGGGCACCTTCGGCGATATGGACGATGTGCGCGCGCACGGCAAGGATGAACGGGTCGGCGTGAAGCAGTATTTCGAGGGGTTGGAGTTCCAGTACCGGCTGATCAAAGCGCTCGCCAAGAAGTAAGTGGGCTCTATGAAGATGGCTTCGCGCGCGTTGATCGGCGGGCTCGTGCTGATGGCGATCGCAATCGCCTCCGCGAACCGTCGCGTAGCGGCACAGCCTGCGCCGCCCCCGAACATCATCATCATCCTCGCGGACGATCTCGGGTACGGCGACCTCGGATCGTTCGGCGCGCCCAACATCCGCACGCCCCGGCTCGACGCGATGGCGGCGCAGGGACAGAAGTGGACCAACTTCTACGTCCAGCCTGTCTGCTCGCCCAGCCGCGCGGCGCTGCTCACCGGCCGGCTGCCGGTTCGGAGCGGCGCCTTTGCCACACCGCAAGGCCAGGCCGCGCCTGGCGTCTTTCGCGACAACGCCGCGCAGGGACTTCCACTCGAGGAAGTGACGATCGCCGAAATGCTGAAGGACGCGGGGTACGCCACCGGCATGGTCGGCAAGTGGCATCTCGGTCAACTCCCGCAGTTTCTGCCGATGCGCCAGGGATTCGATTCCTGGTTCGGCCTTCCGTTCTCGCACGACATGCGGATGACGGTGCCCGCCGACAAAGGCTACAAGTCGGCCGTGTACTACGATCCGAAACCGGAGTACTGGGACGTGCCGCTCATGCGGAACGACGAGGTGATCGAACGGCCGGTCGATCACCGGACGCTGACCCGCCGATACACAGAGGAAGCGCTCCGATTCATCGAGGCCAACAAGAACCGGCCGTTCTTCCTGTACTTCGCGCACTCGATGCCGCACATCCCCCTTGCACGATCGAAAGACTACGTGGGTCACAGCGCGGCAGGCATGTACGGCGACGTCGTCGAGGAGATCGACTGGAGCGCGGGACAGGTGCTTGACGCGCTGCGGGCCGCGGGCATCGATAGCCGCACGCTCGTCGTGTTCACGAGCGACAACGGTCCGTGGCTGCCGTTCGAAACGCATGGCGGATCGGCCGGCCCGCTGCGAGAGGGCAAAGGCACGACGTGGGAAGGCGGCGTGCGCACGCCGGGCATCTTCTGGTGGCCGGGCACGGTGAAACCAGGAACGGTCACCGACATCGGCTCTGCCCTGGATCTGTTGCCAACGGCGGCAGCGCTGACGCATGCACGCCTACCCGCCGATCGCGTGCTCGACGGCGTCGATCTGTCGGCGCCGTTGCGGGGCACCGGCCCGAGTCCGCGACACACGATCTTCTACTACTGGAACAGCGAGCTGCGCGCCGTGCGCAAGGATCGGTACAAGGCCCATTTCATCACGAGCGGCGCCTACAACATCGGCGGCCCCCGGACCGAACATACGCCGCCGCTCCTGTTCGATCTCGCCGAGGACATTGGCGAGCGATTCGACATCGCCGCGGCGCATCCCGACATCGTCGCGGATCTCGTCAAGGACGCGGACGCGCATCGCAAGACGGTGGTGCCGACGAAAGCATTGTTCGACGAGCTCCTGCCCGCGACGAAGAAGTGACATCGGGATCGCGGCGCAGCCATTCGATCCGGACGAGGCGCGCCGCTATCGTCCCTGCGCCAATGATTGCGCGCGATCTGGATGTCCTGGCCGGATATCTCGACGACGCGGCCCATTTCCCGGGCGGGTTTGCGGCAGGTATCGCCTCACCGGCGTCGGAGGCCGAAGTCGCGGCCTTGATCGGCGCGGCGGCCACCGTGCTGCCGATCGGCGCGCAGTCGTCGCTCACCGGCGGCGCGACCCCGCGCGGCGAGGTGCTCTTGAACACCTCGCACCTGAACCACATCGTCGCAGGCGCAGATGATCGCGTTCGCGCAGGAGCCGGCGTCACGCTCGTCGAGCTCGATGCGGCCCTCGCGAACATCGGCAAGCACTATCCTCCGACGCCGACGTTCACGGGTGCGTTCGTCGGAGGGATCGTCGCCACCAATGCGGCGGGTGCTGCGACGTTCAAGTACGGAACCACGCGCGACTGGGTGCTCGCGCTGACGGTGGTGCTGCCCAGCGGTGACGTCCTCGACATCGAGCGCGGGCAATGCCTGGCGCACGAAGAGGGATTCTTCGAAATCGTCCTGCCGGATCGGAGCCTGCGTGTTCCAGTGCCGAAATACCGGATGCCCGACGTGCCGAAGACGTCAGCCGGTTACTTTGCGGCTCCCGGCATGGACCTGATCGATCTGTTCATCGGATCGGAAGGCACGCTTGGCGTGATCACTGACGTGACGCTCCGCGTGCTTCCACACCGTCCCAGGATGTGCCTGGCGTTCATGCCGTTCGGCCGTCGGGCCGCCGCCCTCGAGTTCGTCGGCCGCCTGAGGAACGCCGCCATGGCGACCTGGCGCTCACACGATCCCGGCGGCATGGACGTGTCGGCGATCGAGCATATGGATGCGCGCTGCCTGGCGCTGCTGCGAGAGGACGGCGCCGACCGCGCGAACGGCGTCGTCATCCCGAACGAAACCGCGATGGCTCTGCTGGTGACGCTCGAACTGCCGCCGGACATGACACCGGCGATGGCCTTCGAGCAGATCGGCCGCGCCCGCGAACCGGATGCGCCAGACACTCCCCTCATCCGCTTCTGCCGGATGCTGGACGAGGCCAGCGTACTCGATCGCGTCGAGATCGCCGTGCCCGGGGACATCTCGCGCGAGCGTCAGCTGCTCGCGCTGCGCGAAGCGGTGCCTGCCGGCGTGAACGCGCGCGTCGGACGCGCCAAGCAACAGGACGCGCGCATCGCGAAGACCGCGGCGGACATGATCGTTCCGTTCGATCGCCTCGACACGCTCCTGACGATCTATGACGAGGAGTTTCGCGCGCGGGGACTGGACGCGGCCGTCTGGGGCCACATCTCGGACGGGAACCTTCACCCGAACGTTATCCCGCGCTCGCTGGCCGAATACGAATCAGGAAAGGCGGCGATTTTAAAGTTCGGACGCGCGGTGATAGAGCTCGGAGGATCGCCGCTTGCCGAGCACGGCGTCGGGCGGAATCCGATCAAGCAGGAATTGCTGCTCCAGCTGTACGGGAGCGAAGGCGTTGAGCAGATGCGCGCGGTGAAGCGTGCGCTGGATCCCGGTTTCAAGCTCGCGCCGGGTGTGATCTTCTCGTAGAGGCAGCCAGAGCTCCCGCGTTTCGACTCCAATGTAGTGCAGGCCTTCAGGCCTGCCCGACACGGCGGACCGTGTGGGTCCGCCTGAAGGCGGACACTACCGGGAATCTAAGCTATCAGCGCCGCGACGCCAATCACGACGAGACCCAACAGCAACAGCCACAGCGCAAAGGCGCCGGCGACTCCTGGTTCGGTCCGCCGCGGATCGTCGTCGGCCGCAAGCGCCTCGACGGCGGCAGCAGCCTGTGACTGCGCGGCGAACGACGAGGCAATCGCCCCAAGCAGAAACAGCCAGCCGGCGCCCAACGCGAGCCGTGCGCCGAGCGGGCCGCCGATCACCCGCGATGAAAATGCCAGCGTGCCGATCCAGGCGGCGAACGCGACACCTGCCAACAGGCGCTGACGGCCGATCTCGTGGTCGGCGGCCTGGCGCCGCAGCTCGAGACGCATCGCGCGCTCGGCTCGCAGTCGCTCTGCGGCCAGCTGTTCGCGCTCCAGTTCGAGTCTCCGCGAATCACGGTCGAAGGCTTCCTTCAGCGCGGCCACGACCACGCCGGCAAGGCGAGCCTCCAGCCCGCCTTGCAGCGGAGGAGCGGCCTGGAGCTCTTGACTGGCACTGGCCTGCGGAGCGCTCCGGCCTCGCGCGAAATTGGCGACGCCGAGGGCGGCGTCGATGAGTTGCAGCCAGGGAACAGGCATTTATCTCGGCTCCAGCCAGCGATCGCGGAACGTCTTCTGCGCCGCGGTGAGCGACCCTGCATCGACCGGCACCACTTCGATGTGAGGATCCTCGGCCAGCGTCACGCTGGCCGTCTTCGCGGCGCCTGTTCGATCGACGAAGACGACCCGTACGGCTTCGCCCGGTTTGTGCTTCTGCATCGCCGCCGCCAGGTCGTCGGCACCCGTTATCCGCTGTCCATCCACGCTCTGCAGCTCGTCGTCTTCGTCAAGGCCGGCGCCGTAGATCGGCCAGGTCGGGGCCACCAGCGAAGCGATGCGCAGGCCGTTGCGTGAGTCGAAGCGCAGATCGCCCAGCCAGGCCCGTCCCGGGTGGCGCTTGCGCACGGTGAATCCGGCGCGGGCCAGCAGACGCGGATAGTCGGCCACATCATGCCCCTTGATGTAGCGGGCGAAGAAATCGTGCGCGAATGACCGGTCGCCGCTCACCGCTGCCAGCGTCTCTTCGGCGTCGCCAATCGTGTACGGATGGTCGACGTAGCCTTCGCGGCTGCCGCCAGGCTTGCCGTACGTCTTCCACATCGCCCGCATGAAGTCGTCGAGCGAGAGGCGCCCGTCGCTGCGTTCACGCAGCGTCAAATCGAGCGCCAGCGCGATGGCGCCGCCGTACGGATAGTACGAGATGACCGTCGTCGACCAGTTGGTGCGATCGATGGAGCGGCCGCCGTCGATGAACGGCGCCATGCGGCTCATTTCCTCGGCTGAGCGCACGAGGTGACCGGGACTGTCCGCCACGCTTTCGATGAGGCCGGTGAACGTGCGCGCCGCCGAGCTCACATCCACGATCTGCGCGCGCCTCATCGCCAGCGGACCGTAGTACTGCGTGAAACCCTCGGCCAGCCAGAGCTCGCCGGACAGGTTCGCGCGATCGAAATCGAACGGCTCCAGACCCTTCGGCCGGATGCGCTCGACGTTCCAGCAGTGGAAAAACTCGTGAGCGACCGTGTCGAGCACATCTTCGCGCGACGCGGCGATCGATCCGGCGGCTGTCATCACCGTGCTGTTGCGGTGTTCCATGCCGTCGCCGCTGGCATACGGCAGGTAGTCGGCAAGAAACGTGTAGTAGCCGGGCTCGTACTCGGGGTACTCGCCGAAGATTTCGCCTTCCTGGCGCACGATCTTCTCGACGTCCTTCACATAGCCGTCGAGCTCGGCTTCAGTACCTGTGTGATGCAGCGCGAAGCGGAACGTGCGAGGGCCGACGGTGAACTGACGAACACTGACCGGGCCGAATTCCGACGGGCTGTCCATCAAGTACTGAAGATTCGGCGCGGTGAACTCGAGCGGCGAGGAGCCGGGGTGCAGCTGCGTGGCGACCTGCCATCGCATGCCGGCCGGCTGCTCGAAGTTCACGGTGACGGGCCTGTCGTCGAGCCCGTGCGCCCACATGATGGCCGCGGGCATGTTGATGTGCGCGTGCGTCGTATCGATGCCGAGGTACGTGCCGTCCACCCGATCGCCGAACACCTTGTACTTCACGATGAGGCTGCCGCCGTGGCCGGCGACGTTCCATCCGTACGGGTCAGGCCGCGTCGTCTCCAGTTCCTTGCCGTCGGCGCCAAAGGCATGCACGTCGTAGACGTTTTTCGCGAAATCGTGCAGCGAGTAACGTCCCGGCGACGAACGGCTCATGCGGAGCTCGAGCGTCCCGCTTCCCAGATCCGGAAACAAGGCTTCGACCTGCATCCACCGATGCTGCGGCTGCGGAAACGAAAAACGGTATCGGATGGGTGAGGCGGCGTGAAACGACGTCGTCGTGACCGCCACGCAAAACAAGAAGACGGAGAGGCGTTTCACCACGTCAGCGATGCTAACACGCTGGGCAGAGGACACATCAGGGCTGAGGGCTTGGGGCGCGTTTCAAAATGTAGTGCGGACCTTTAGGTCCGCCTCGACGGGCAGGCCTGAAGGCCTGCACTACAGTTGATTTTGAAACGCGGTCTCAGGGCTGAGGGCTCAGCGCTGAGGGCTGCTTCAGCATCTCTTCGAGATATGGCCAGATGACGTCCGCGATCGCGCGGGCGCCGTCCGCGTTTGGATGGACGTGATCCGCCTGCATCAGACGGGAATTCCCGATCACGTTCATCAGGATGAACGGGACGAGCGGAATCTTGTACCGCGCGGCGAGATCGAGGAAGGCGCGATGAAAGGCCGCTGTGTAGGCCCATCCACGAATCGGCAACGCTTCCATGCCGCACAGCAACACCGCAATCCCGCGCTTCTGCGACACCTCGATGATGTGGCTCAAGTTGGCAGCCATCTGCGGGACCGGGACACCGCGAAGGCCGTCGTTCACACCAAGCGCGAGGACGAGCACGCGGACGTCACCTTCGAGCGCGCGATCCAGCCGGGCGCGTCCGTCAGCCGACGTCGATCGCGACACACCCGCATTGATCACTTCGTAGGGAAACCCCGCACGGCGGACTCGCTGGTGCAGCAATGCGGGGAAGGCGGCGGCAGTTCCGATTCCATGCCCGGACGTCAGACTGTCACCGAGACAGACGATGCGTTTCACTTCACCAATAGTAGCCAGTCCTGCCCGATCGCATTTGAGATCACGAAAAAGAAGAAACCGCTGAGACCGCAAAGACCGCGGAGATCATTAGCCCTTAGCCCTTAGAGTTCGGTTGCAAAATTGACTTCAGGCGGGTCCTGTCCGCGAACAGCCCACTCGGGTGCTCGCGACAAGTGCACCATCACGGGTGAGCGCTCCGCGCCCGAGCGGGCGCCCGTTCGCGGCCACCCGCGCGGCAAGTCAACTTTGCAACGCACTCTTAGCCCTCAGCCCTGATGAGATTCTGCCCTTGCGAGCACGCACAGGAATTCGAACATCAGGTTGGCCGCGAGCAACGCGGTGATCTGGCCCGGTCCGTCGAACGGCGGGGCGACCTCGACGATGTCGCCGCCGACGAGCGAGAGACCGGCAAGGCCGCGAACGAGTTGCTGCGCCTCGTGGCTCGTCAAACCGCCCACCTCCGGCGTGCCGGTGCCGGGCGCGAACGCGGGATCGACGGCGTCGATGTCGAACGTCATGTACACCGGGCCGGTCGCGACGCGCCGGATCTGCTCGATGGTCCACGCAACGCCGCGCGCCTTCACCTGATCGATGTCGATCATCGTAATGCGGTGCTCGCGATGGAAGTCGAAGTCGTCTTCGCCGTACATCGGCCCGCGGATGCCGACCTGGATGAACCGTGCTCCGTCGACGAGCCGCTCTTCGATCGCCCGCCGGAACGGCGTCCCGTGGAAATACTTGCCGCCGAAGTACTCGTCCCATGTATCGATGTGCGAGTCGAACTGCACGAGCGCGAGCGGGCCGTGACGCCTGGCCAGAGCGCGAAGGATCGGCAGCGAGATCGAATGGTCTCCTCCGATCACGATCGGCGTCGCCCCGGCCGCCGCAATCGCGCTGATCCGCGCGTCGATCGCCTCGTAGCACTTCTCGATGCTGACCGGCGGCGCGTCGACGTCGCCGGTGTCCGCGACGTTCAGCCGATCGAACGGCGAAACCTTCTGAAAGTAGCTGTACGGCCGAATCAACGACGACTGCGCGCGGATTTCTCGCGGTCCCAACCGTGCACCGGGCCGATAGGACGTGCCGCCGTCGTAGGGCACGCCCACGATCGCCACGTCCAGGCCATGCGGATCCTCGATGTGCGGCAGCCTCATGAACGTGGCCGGCTGCGCGAAGCGCGGCGACTGGAACGACGCGCGTGGTTGATGCGTCATGGGGGCGATTGTATAGTGGCGTCGTGACACGCGATCCCGCGCAGCCCGCCGGCCGCTCGAACTCGGTTCCCGCGCCGCCGCGGCTCGCGCTCTGATGGCGCGCGAACGCCTCCACGGCAGCCTCAGCACCGTCGAATACTTCACGTTCGGATTCGGCACGATGATCGGCGTCGGCTGGCTCGTCCTGATGGACGACTGGCTGACGCGCGGTGGTCCGGCCGGCGGCATGCTCGGGTTCCTCCTCGGCGGGCTGCTGCTGTTTCCCATCGCGCACACCTACGGCCGCCTGTTGCAGCGGATCCAGGACGCCGGCGCGGAGATCGCGTACACCGAGGGCGTGATGCCGCCGCCGGTCAGCTTCGCCGCCGGTTGGACGATGGTGCTCTCTTACGCGATTGTGTGCCCGTGGGAGGCGGTGGCCACCGGGAACCTGCTTGCGCGCGTGTTTCCGGCGCTGAACAGCTATCAGCTGTACGTCATCGGCGGCAGTCCGATTTTCGCGCCGAGGCTCGGCGTCGGCCTCGCCTTGACCGCGCTCGTCGCGATCGTCAACTACCGCGGCATCAAGCCGAGCGGCATCTTCCAGGACGTGATGACGTTCGGTCTGCTGGCGACGTTCGCCATCTTCACGCTGCTCGGCTTCGTGAAGGGAACGCCGTCCAACATGGAGCCGCTGTTCGCACCGGGACAGTCGGCGTGGCTGTCGATCTTTCTCGTGCTCCAGATCGTGCCGTATTTCATGACCGGCTTCGAGTCGGTGGCCAAGGGATCGGAAGAGGCAAAGGCCGGATTCGATCCGCGCAACTTCACGCGCGCCATTTACGCGGCGCTCGTCGCGGGATTCCTCTTCTACGTCCTGATCGTCGCGGTGGTCACGTATGTCTACCCCTGGCAGGAGATCGTGTCCGGTCACGTGCGGACCGAAGTGGCATTCGAGCGGACGTTCGGCTCGCATCAGATCGCGCAGCTGATTCTGTTCGGCGCCTTCCTGTCGCTGTTGAAGATCTTCAACGGGAACTTCGTCGCGTCGACGCGGATGCTCTATGCCATCGGCCGGCGCAATCTCGTCCATCCGTCACTCGGACGCGTGCACGCAGTTCACGGAACGCCGGTGGTCGCGATCTCGCTGATGGCGCTGCTCACCGCAGTGGCGGCGATGTTCGGCGACGCGATTCTCGTACCGATCACTGAGGTCGGCTCGCTCGCCGTCGGCGTCGGCTGGCTGTCCGCCTGCGCCGCCTACCTGCTCCGTCGAGAGCGCGACGGGCATCAGGAATCAGCGGTCATGGCGTGGCTCGGCGCCGCGGTCAGCATCGCGATCGTCTTGATGAAAGTGATCCCGACCGTCCCCGGCAGCTTCACCCGCGCCGAGTGGATCGCCTTCGCCGCCTGGTCAGCCGCAGGCCTCTTATTTTGGCTGCTCCGACCTCGCCAAACCTGAGCGGTGTTGTTTTATTGCGGAGACCGCGAAGACCGCCCAGAACAAAGCGCTTTTACTCTGCGGTCTTTGCGACCTCGGCGGTTTCTTCTTCGTCCTTCGTGTTGATTCTTCGTACTAAGACGTCGCAAGCGCCTGCCGCACGAACTCGTCCTGCGGGATCCCGCCGAGAATCTCAA
>Ga0070665_100003075_pt1 | contig 17973 bp, 16 predicted proteins | sample KBSS13metaG_FD_65862 | JGI IMG/M metagenome (GOLD analysis project Ga0070665, IMG submission 65862) | Switchgrass rhizosphere microbial communities from Kellogg Biological Station, Michigan, USA - KBS S1-3 metaG | ecosystem: Host-associated > Plants > Roots > Rhizosphere > Soil ...
AACATCATACATACCACCCCACGCATGAGTGATCTCACCGTCTTGCGATCGCCCGACAAAACCCTGCGGGGAGTCCGAAGCTTCGCGTGGGTCGTCGGTATCTCGGCGGTAGCAACCGTTAATGCCAAGGTCGCCGAGAACCAACAGATAGTAAAACGGAGAAGAGCCTGTGCCCGAAGCCTATATTGTCGATGCCTTGCGAAGCCCCACCGGTCGCCGCAACGGGGGCCTTTCTCACGTCCATGGCGCGGACCTTGGAGCCCATGTCATCACATCAATCGTTACGCGCAATGCGATCCCTCCGCAGGATTACGACGATGTCATTTTCGGCTGCCTTGACACGATCGGGCCGCTGGCCGGCGATATTGCACGAACCTGTTGGCTCGCGGCTGACATGCCGCTCAACGTGCCGGGAACCACGATCGACCGGCAATGCGGCTCATCCCAACAGGCAGTCCATTTCGCGGCGCAGGCAGTGATGTCGGGGACGGCCGACATCGTGCTAGCCGGCGGCGTACAGACGATGAGCCAGATACCCATTAGTGCTGCCATGCGTGCGGGTGAACCTCTGGGCCTTGGCGGCGATCCATTCTCGCGTTCAAAGGGTTGGCTCGCACGCTTCGGCGATCAAGAGATCAGTCAGTTTCGCGCTGCCCAAATGATTGCGGATAAGTGGAATTGCACGCGTGAGGCCATGGAAGCGTTCGCGCTTGAATCGCACAATCGGGCGCTGCACGCGATAAGGGCCGGCTATTTCGACCGTGAAATCGTCCCGCTAGAGGGTGTCAATCGGGACGAAACCGTGCGCGAGACCTCTATGGAAAAGATGGCCGCGCTCAAACCACTAAGGGACGGCGGCACCATTACGGCAGCGGTCTCCAGTCAGACCTGCGACGCTGCAAGTGCGATACTGATCGTGTCTGCGAACGCCCTGAAACGCTATCAGCTGACGCCGCGTGCGCGTATCCAACATCTTAGCGTGCTTGGAGACGATCCGGTCTGGATGTTGACCGCCCCGATTGCGGCAACCCAGCATGCCCTCAAGAAAGCCGGTATGCGGCTTGATGATATCGATCTTGTCGAAATCAACGAAGCCTTCGCGCCGGTCGTGATGGCCTGGCTACAGGACCTCGGTTATCCTCATGCACAAACGAACGTTAATGGCGGTGCGATTGCCCTCGGACATCCGCTGGGCGCGACGGGCACCAAACTCATGGCGACCCTTCTGCATGAGCTGGAACGCCGGCAGGGCAGGTTTGGGTTGCAGACGATGTGCGAAGGCGGCGGACAAGCCAACGTGACCATTATCGAAAGATTGTAAGCAAAGAGGACCGCACTCCGTTTGCCGTGATCCAGATATGCAGGAAGATGGATTGTGTCCCGATCACGAGCGCGACGACCGTGAGGCAATGCCCCGAATGAGAGAGGAGCCCGTGAGCTTTGGGCTAACCGCGAACGCGCCATTTGCGAAAATGCAACCGTTCGAGTTCTCCGCTCAGATCGTCTCGCAGCACAATGGGATCGATCACGAGAGTCGGACGGCGTAGATTTGCTACGTTTCCACAAGCAAGAATTGTGTTCCGGCCCACCTGTCCCATCGCGTCGAGTACTCGGACCTCGAAACCCGCTTTTGCCATTTTGCCCGCGATAGCATCAGCTTTCTTATCGAAATCGTGATCAACAAGCACGTTAAATAACACTACCCCACTTCTATTCAGTCGCCTTGCAATCAGCTCGAAGAAATCTGCTTCGCAGAACTGCTGCGGTATGGAATCATCGACGTAAGCATCGACAACGATTACATCAAATTCATCGTTGCTGTCTTCTAAGAAGACCCGTCCATCAGCGACATGGCAGGCCACTTCCGCGGGCAAATAGAAATGTTGTCGCGCGAGTGCGAATGACAGGGGGTCGATATCGACAATCGTGACGGATCGGCCCGCGCGGGCCAGCATTGTCCCCAAGGTACCGCCACCGCATCCGATCAAAAGGACGTTGCGTCCGCCTGTTTGATCAATCAGACCGTAGATCGCGTGAATGTAGGATGCCAGACTGACGCCATTGTGGTCAGCGATGCTTTGACAGTTTTCATTCTGCCAGTACACGCAACACCCATCGATCTTATTTACGATTATCGTTATATCGCCATAATCTGATTTTACTTCATCTATGGTTATCATTGGAATGTTAAATCACAAAACCCAAATTAGCCGGCTAGATTACTTGAGATAAACCCACCTATCTCTTGCCATAACACTCCGCAGAAATTTCGCTATCGCGGTTGCAACCGCCCGGGTTGTACGCGCTTGGCATTTCCATCGCTCGCCGGAGCGGCGACTGATGCCGAGACGATTAACATTTCAAACATCTAAGTTCAAGCTTGATAGCAATCTATACCAATGCCATACTGGTATAGTGCTTTCGCATATGTCAGCCGATAAACAGGCCAAGATCGCGATGGTTCAGCTTCAACAGGCCCGCCCCCCGCCTTCTCCGGCATTGCGATCGGACGTTGAGCGGACTGAAGCTGGGGCGGGCCGGTACGGTCGGTAGCCCATGACGAGGGAAGCACGGCACTCGGCGCCAGTTGCCAACCGTCGAACGGTCCGCGGATCGCCAATCCGTGGGAGAGATGGAGGGAACCGCGATGGCGGTAGGGGACGACGCATCGACCAATTGGTCGAGCTTTTCGAGTGGAGATCCTCGACACCGCTCTGCGAGGTCGGACAAGGTTCAGCGGCTGACAGAAGCGAGACAACGGCAATGCCGGGCGCTCTCGGTTCGGAGATGAGATTTAGATCCGCGTGCCCAAGCACCTGATGATGCCGCCCACAATCACGCTGCCGATCATACTGTTTTCTGTCTGCGGTTTTCTGGGGCTCGTCGTTATGGCGGTAGCATTTGGAAGCTCCCGGCGAGCGACGCCGATGCTCTACGGGGGCGTCTCAATAGTCTCGCTCGTGGCCCTAATCGCCTCAACGATCCAGCTCAGTGCCGGTGGCCATGTCACGCCGGAACTCACATTGCCCATGGGCGTGCCCTGGATCGGTGTGCATTTCCGCTTGGATGCGCTGTCGTCGTTCTTCGTGGCCGTGATCGATCTCGGCGCCGCCGTGGCAAGCCTTTACGCAATCGGCTACGGACGGCACGAGCATGAGCCGCTCCGCGTTCTTCCGTTCTATCCAGCCTTCCTTGCCGGCATGAACTTGGTGGTCCTGGCCGGCGACGCCTTCACCTTCCTCGTATCGTGGGAGTTCATGTCGCTGTCGTCATGGGCGCTCGTCATGGCGCACCATCGCGACCCGGGCAACATCCGCGCCGGCTACATCTATCTGCTCACGGCGAGCTTCGGCACACTTTGTCTGCTGCTCGCCTTCGGCCTGATGGCCGGCCCTGCGGGCGGCTACACATTCGAAACGATACGGACGGCGCATTACTCGGGCGGGGTCGCTGCGCTCGTCCTGGCGCTGGTTCTTTTGGGCGCGGGATCGAAGGCGGGTCTGGTCCCTCTGCATGTCTGGCTGCCGCTCGCCCATCCGGCGGCGCCCAGCCACGTCTCGGCGCTGATGAGCGGTGTCATGACCAAGGTTGCGATCTACGCCTTCATCCGCGTCGTCTTCGACCTGCTGGGCGAGCCCTCCTGGTGGTCGAGTATGGTCGTTCTCGCACTTGGCGGCGTTTCCGCTGTCCTGGGCGTGCTCTATGCGCTGATCCAGCAAGATCTCAAGCGGCTGCTCGCCTATAGCACGGTAGAGAATATCGGTATCATCTATATTGGATTGGGCCTCGCTCTCGCGTTTCGAGCCAACGGCGCTACTGCGGGCGCAGCACTGGCGCTGACGGCGGTGCTGCTGCACGTGCTCAACCATTCGCTTTTCAAAAGCCTGTTGTTCCTCGGCGCTGGCGCGGTGCTGACCGCGACCGGCCAGCGCGACATGGATCGCCTTGGAGGCTTGATTCATCGTATGCCAATCACGGCCTTCGGGTTCCTTGTCGGGTCGGTCGCGATTTCGGCGCTGCCGCCCCTCAACGGATTCGTCTCGGAATGGATGACTTTCCAAGCAATCCTGCAGAGCCCCAACCTGCCGCAGTGGGGTCTCAAATTCATGATTCCCGCGGTCGGCGCCCTGCTCGCGCTTTCGGCGGCGCTGGCTGCCGCCTGCTTCGTACGCGGCTTCGGAATCACGTTCCTCGGCCGACCGCGCGCGCCGGCTGCCGCGCAGGCCCGCGAAACCGACCGTTTCTCGCTGGGCGCTATGCTGCTGCTTGCCTTGCTCTGCCTCCTAGTCGGCATTCTGCCCGGCTTTGTCATCGACGCGCTGGCGCCAGTCACGCAGCCTCTCGTAGGCGGCCGCATGCCGCTGCAGGCCGACGTGCCCTGGTTGTCGATCGTGCCGATCGCCGCCAGCCGAAGCTCCTACAACGGTCTGCTGGTCTTTTTGTTTATCGCAGCGTCCGCCTGGATCGCCGCCCTCGCCATTCACCGCTTCGCCTCACATGCGGTCCGGCGGTCGGCGGCCTGGGATTGCGGCTACCCTGACCCCAGCCCGCTGACACAATATAGCGCCGGAAGCTTCGTCCAACCGATCCGCCGCGTTTACGGTACGACGCTTTTCCAGGCCCGCGAGCGCATAGAGATGCCCGCGCCGGGCGACGTCGGCCCGGCGCGGTTCCACGTTGATCTCAGGGATCTCGTCTGGGATTGGCTCTATGCGCCTATCGCGCGGATCGTGAGCTTCGCCGCCGACCGGCTCAACCATCTGCAATTCCTGACCATCCGCCGATATCTCAGCCTCGTCTTCGTCGCCCTCATCGTCCTGTTGCTGGTGCTTGCAATATGGATGTGATCCTCAACCTCGCCCCTCAAGCCGGCCAGATGTTCCTGGTGCTGTTGCTGGCACCACTCCTAACCGGGTTCGTCCGCACGACGAAGGCACGGCTACTGCGCCGCCGCGGGCCACCCCTCCTCCAACCCTATCGCGACCTTTTGCGGCTGCTCCGCAAAGAGGCGGTGCTGGCAGAGAACGGCTCATGGCTGTTCCGCTGCGCTCCCTATCTGATTTTTGCAGGAACGTGGGTCGCGGCCGCGCTGGTTCCGACTTTCGGTACCGGTCTCATGTTCAGCTGGTCGGCCGACCTGATCGCGATCACGGCGCTGCTCGGCAGCGCGCGCTTCTTCCTGGCGCTGGCGGGCATGGATGTCGGGACCAGCTTCGGCGGCATCGGATCGAGCCGTGAGGTGATGATCGCGACCTTCGCTGAACCGGCGATGCTCATGATCGTGTTCACGCTGGCGCTGATCGCCGGCTCGACGCAGCTTTCGACGATCGCCGGCTTCATGCTGTCCGCCGGTGTGGGCCTGCGCGTCTCTCTCGGTCTCGCGCTCGTTGCACTCATCATGGTGGCGATCGCCGAGAACGCCCGCATCCCGATCGACAACCCTGCCACCCACCTCGAACTGACCATGGTGCACGAGGCCATGGTGCTCGAATATTCCGGGCGGCACCTCGCCATGATCGAATTGTCGGCGATGCTGAAGCTATTGCTTTACGTATCGCTGATCGCGTGCGTCTTCGCACCTTGGGGGCTGGCGCCGGACGGTGCAGGACCGATCCCCCACTTCGTCGGAATCGGCGCCTATTTTCTCAAGCTGATCGTCGCGGCAATACTCCTCGCGATCTTTGAGACTTCGATCGCCAAGATGCGTGTGTTCCGGGTTCCGGAATTCCTGGGCGCCGCGCTCATGCTGGGCCTGCTCGCCGCCCTACTCCGCTTCATGTCGCGGAGCTTCTGATGGATCACCTCGCCTTCGACGTCGCACATCTTCTGGCCGGCGGGCTGGTCTTGATCAGCATGACGATGCTCTACCAGGACCGGCTCTACGCGTTGATCAGGGTTTTTGCGCTGCATGCCGTGGTGCTGGCGCTCTCGGTCGCCTGGCAGGCGGCAATCCAGCACGCCCCGCACCTGTACATCACCGCCACGATCGCTCTTCTGTTCAAGGCGATCATTATCCCGGTGTCGCTGCTCCGGATCATGAGACAGCTTGGCGTCCACCGGGAGATCGACACGGTCGTGGGAATTGGCCCAACCATGCTGGCCGGCATGGGCTTGATTGCCCTCTCGATGGTCGTGATGCTGCGGGTAACAACGGAATCCGATCCACTGGCGCGCGAGGATCTCGCTTTCGCGCTCTCGGTCGTGCTGCTGGGCCTCTTGATGATGGTGACGCGCCGAAACGCAGTCAGCCAAGTCGTTGGCTTCATGTCGCTGGAGAACGGATTGATCCTCGCCGCCACCGGCGCGAAAGGCATGCCGCTCGTCGTCGAAATCAGCGTTGCCTTCTCAGTGCTGATCGCCTTCATAGTGATCGGCATCTTTCTGTTCCGAATCCGCGAGCGGTTCGACACAGTGGATGTGCGGGCCCTGGAACAGCTTCGCGGGGAAGAACGATGACCGCGCCGCCCGTCGATACGGTCGCCGCGGTGCTGCTGGTTCCGATCGGCGCGGCGACACTGCTGGCAGTGCTGCCATCTTACCGTCTGTCGGCGCGGCTCAATGTGCTCGCAAGCCTGCTGACCCTGCTCGCGGCTCTGTCGTTACTGATAGCGCGCCCGGCACCGGGTCAATTTCTTCTGATTGACGATCTCAATGTCGTCTTCATCGTTCTCAATACGCTGGTCGGCTTTACCACGAGCGTGTTCAGCGCCAGCTATATCGCTCACGAAATCGAGATCGGACGCCTGACCCCAGCCTCGTTGCGATTCTATCACGCCATGTACCAGGTCATGATGTTCGGCATGAACCTAGCGCTCGTGGCCAACAACATCGGGCTGATGTGGGTTGCGATCGAACTCGCCACGCTGACCACCGTTATGATGGTCGGCCTCTATCGGACACCCCGCGCGCTCGAAGCGGCCTGGAAATATTTCATCCTGGGCAGCGTCGGCATCGCATTGGCGCTATTCGGAACGATCCTCGTCTATATGGCGGCTCGGCCGGTCGTAGGCGAAGGGCTCGACGGCATGACCTGGACGATCCTGGTCCGGAATGTCGCCGCCTTCGATCCAGCGCTGCTCAACGTCGCCTTCGTATTCCTGCTACTGGGATACGGCACCAAGGTCGGGCTCGCGCCCCTGCATGCCTGGCTCCCCGACGCGCATGCCGAGGGTCCGACGCCGATCTCGGCCGTGCTGTCGGGCCTGCTCCTCAATGTCGCGCTCTACGCACTGCTGCGCTTCAAGATCCTGCTGGCTGCCGCACCCGGCGTGATCGCTCCTGGGCCGCTCATGGTCACGATGGGGCTGACCTCGCTCATTTTCGCTGCGTTCATGCTGTATCGGCGACGGGACATCAAGCGGATGTTCGCCTACTCGTCGATCGAACATATGGGCATCATCGCCTTTGCCTTCGGCATGGGCGGGCCGCTCGCCAATTTCGCCGGCCTGCTGCACATGACCATGCACAGCCTGACCAAGTCGGCGATCTTCTTTTCCGTCGGGCATATCTCGCAGATCAAAGGTACGCAGAGGATAGCCGACATACGCGGCCTCACCGTCACCCATCCGGTGCTGGGATGGGGATTGGTGCTGGGCGTCATGGCGATCACCGGCATGCCTCCACTTGGCATCTTCATGAGCGAATTCCTGGTCGTGAGCTCGACCTTCGCGCGGGAGCCGCTGCTCGCGATCCCTCTGGTGCTTGGCCTGTTGGTGGCGTTCGGCGCGCTCCTTCTTCGGCTGGGCACGCTGGCGTTTGGTGAGCCGTTGGGCAGCACCGCACGGGCCGAGGCGTCCTACATGCCGATGTTCGCCCATCTCGCGTTGGTCTTGGTGGCCGGGATCTATCTGCCGGGACCGGTCGTGGTCTGGTTTCAGCATGTCGCGAGCCTGCTCGGATGAGCGCCCTGGCCGATCTGATGCGGGGCGGACACCCTGTCGAGAACCACCGTCCGTGGTCCCGCGCGGTTGTGGACCAGGACGGATGGCTGCGCGCGCGCGACCTTCTCGTTCAAGGCCGATGCGCGCTGTTGGGGCTTTGGGGTGAAGCACGTGCAGTTCATATGGCGGTATTGGACGAAGCAACCAACGAGATCGGCGTCATCACGACTGAATGCCGGGATGGACGATTCCCGTCGGTTGGCCAGGTTCATCCGTCGGCTATCCGACCGGAGCGCACAATCCACGATCTGTTCGGGCTGGAAGCAGTCGGGATTCCGGACACCCGCGCATGGTTGGACCATGGGCGGTGGGGCGTGCGATCGCCGCTCGGTGATCGGACCACGAGCTCGACCGGCGGGGAGGCTTATGCTTTTCTGCCCGCCGAAGGCGAAAGCCTGCACCAGATCGCGGTTGGTCCCGTCCATGCCGGCATAATCGAGCCGGGCCATTTCCGATTTAACGTTAACGGCGAGGCCGTGGTCCGCCTCGAAGAGCGACTGGGATATGCTCATAAGGGCGTTGAAGGACTGATGGCCGGCGTAAATCTCGTGCGCGGAGCGATGCTGGCGGCCCGTACCTCGGGCGACAGCACCGTCGCTTACGGCCTCGCATTCGCCCGCGCCGCCGAGGCAGCGCTCGGCATCGCAGTTCCCCCGCGCGCCGTCTGGCTGCGCGCCCTGATGGCCGAACTCGAGCGCCTGGCGAATCATTTCGGCGATATCGGAGCGATCTGCAATGACGCCTCTTTCGCGTTGATGCTTGGCCAATGCGGGATCTTGCGCGAGCGCGTGCTCAGAACAGCCAATGCCTGTTTCGGCCATCGCTTGATGAGAGACTGCATCGTGCCGGGTGGCGTGGCCGTCGATCCGGGCGATAATGCCCTATCTCGCATTCAAGAGCTCCTGGCGACTCTGCGCCTGCAGTTCCCGCCGTTGATCGATCTCTATGATAATACGGCATCGCTTCAGGACCGCACCGTCGGGTCGGGTATGCTAAGCCCCGAGCTTGCCAGGCAATATGCCTGCGGTGGTTTTGTCGGGCGGGCGTCGGGGCGCGGGTTCGATGCCCGCCGAACGCCGGGATATCCGCCCTATGACAGCCTACAGTTTGAAGTCCCGGCACTCGATCGCGGCGACGTCGATGCGCGGATCTGGATTCGCATTCGCGAAGTCGAGCAGAGTATCGCTTTGATCGAGCAGATCATTGACCACCTACCGGCGGGCGCGCTTCAGATCGATTTCGACGCCGCGACTGCGAACGGCCCAAAGGAAGGTATGGCGCTAGTCGAGGGATTCCGCGGTGATGTGCTCGTCTGGCTCCGCCTCAACAGCAGCGGACGGATCGAGCGATGCCATTTGCGCGACCCGTCCTGGTTTCAGTGGCCGCTGCTCGAGGCCGTGATCGAGGGCAACATCGTCGCCGACTTTCCGCTCTGCAACAAATCCTTCAACTGCTCGTATTCGGGTCACGACCTATGAGACGGTCATTCTTCGCCGAAGCCATCGCAAAAGGACCGCTGACCGAGACGTCCCCGGGCTCGGACGACGCGGCGCTGGCCGAGCTTGTGCGAAATGTGAATGGCACTGCGCGCAAACGCCTGGGGCGGAGCCTCTCAATCCGGCAGGTCGATGCGGGATCGTGCAATGGCTGCGAACTCGAAATTCATGCGCTCAACAACGCGTTTTACGATCTGGAACGGTTCGGGCTGCGCTTCGTGGCATCCCCGCGCCATGCCGATGTGCTTCTGGTAACGGGTCCGGTGACGAAGAACATGCGGGAGGCACTTGAGCGTACCTATCACGCGACACCAGACCCGAAATGGGTTGTCGCGGTCGGCGACTGCGCTGTCGACGGCGGTATGTTTTCAGCTAGCTACGCCTGTGTCGGGGGTATTTCAGCCGTCATTCCCGTCGACCTTCACATTGGAGGCTGCCCACCCAGCCCAACGCAACTGCTCAAAGGCTTGCTGACGCTTTTGGAGTATTCCGTCGCTGGAAGTTAATCGATCTCCAATGATCCCCGATGTTATTTGACATATCCACCTTACCAACGGCTGGCCGAAGCACTGGGCGAATTCGGTCTTCAGCGCCAGCAGTACTACATCGCCGCCGGCGAAGCAGCGTGTTATCGAACCGGCGTCGCGCGGCAAGCGGACATTCACGCCTGGGGGCGGGGTGCGGATATCGTTGAAGAGGTCTTTGGAGACCCAACCGTGCTCTTTCCCGTCCTTAGCCAGATTCGCGCGCACCTGGCGCACTGATCCTCGGTGTTGGCCAGCTCTGGATTCCGGAAAGCGTGTCCGCCCGTCCTGGGATGCCCGACGCGGGCTTCATCTCGAATTTCGGCTTCCTATTATTCGGCAGATAGGCGCCGACGGGTTCAGCACCTCGGCGATCCTTCAACCGACCACCTCAAATCCATGAAAGAGCCCGCCATGTCTGGCATTTTACAATCGACGCTTCATCTCTGGGCCGAATGGCGCTCGTTGCTGAGACCGTCGGGTGGGGCCGTACTGTCGCCGACGGCCGTCACTCTCCTGGGCGCCACAGGCCTTTACGGCGCGCCAAAGTCGAACGACGATACTGTCGCGAGCGACGTGAACATCCTCAACACGGCGATCGGCGGCGAATTCGGAGCGGTAGTAACCTATCAGCTCGGCGCCGACAGCGGGCTCCTGCAGAAGCCAGTGCTCGATCTTGCGCTGCAGTTCCAAGGCCAGCACCGGGAACATGCCGATCTCCTCGCAAAGACTGTGAAGACGCTCGGCGGCACGCTGGTCGAGCCAAAGAAGACGGCCGATTACAAGTTCCCGGTTGAGACGTTGAAGACCCAGACGGACGTGCTGCGCTTCGCCGCTGGCCTCGAGCAGGGCGCGGTTAGCGCCTATTTGGGCGCAGTTCCGCTATTTGGTGACCGCGACCTCGCCAAGGCCGCCGCCAGCATCCTCGGCGACGAGGCGATGCACTTGGCGATCCTGCGTCAGGCGCTCGGCGAGAACCCGGCGCCCGAGGCCTTTATGTCCTAAGACCTCTGCTCCGGCTGATCACCAGAACCGGCCGCATCTGCCCCAGAGCGGTCGGCAAACTGCCGATTGGCTGCCTCGGTCGACATTCGGCGCGACCTGTTAAGGTGCCGCCATAAACAGGGTCAATATCGGCGTCGCCATGAAGAATTCGCAGCTACTTCAACGATACGGAGCTGCCATCGATTTTGACGCGAAAGAGCGTGTAGGGCTTTTGGCGCAAGTCCCGGCCTTCGTGGAATTGGGCCTGCCGATGGAGTTGATTGGCGGTGAAGTACAGATAGCCGTCCGAGGCTACGGAGAGCGTGTCAGGCCACAGGATTCTCGGGTCGTGGGCAATGGTTTTCCACTCGCCGTCGGCCTGGCGCTGCCGTACGCTGTTGCGTTCGTAGTCGCCCGCGTAAATCCGGCCCCGATCGTCCGCCTCAAGTCCGTCCGAGGCCCCTTTCTCGCCCAGGTCCACGACGGCTTCCTCGACATCGATTTCGGAAGCGGATCGATCGATGAGGAGTGTCGTAGGAACGGCAAAGAGATGGCGGCTCGATAGAGGACAGTAGTAGAGCGTAGCCCCATCCGCGGAAATTGCGATTCCATCCGAGGCTACATTGAAGGGCGCAGGGGCCTTTCCTTTCTCGCGAATGGCGAGCCTCTCCCCCTCTACGACGGGCACAAAAGCCGGATCGGGTGATGTCGAGCTATGTCCTGAGAGTTTTCTCCAGCTTTCGCCACTGTCGAGGTCGACGACGATGATTCCGCCAGGGCCCCTGATCGATGAGTCAGTGATGTAGGCGACACCACCCTTGCCTCTGCGCAGGTCAAAGCGAACATCATTGACGTAGGTCGAAGGCAGCACTGTCGACGAACGCAGCACTATCGTCTTCACGACTTTGTCGGTTGCTAAATCTACGGCGACGAGCTTCGCACCGCCGACAACGGGAGCCGAGAATCCAGGCGCTGCGGTGTCGAGCATCCAAAGCCGATTGGCGGGATCGACCACGACACTCTGGACGCTGCCCAACGTCTCTCCCGGTCTTTTGGGATCGAACGCGTTGATGGTAGCATCGGGATAGGGGATGACCCTGCCCTCGTGAATGAGGCCGACTGTGAATGGCACGTCATCACCCCAGCGCGGGAAGGTGATGAAGATGCGCCCGTCGCCTGCGACAGTGACGCCCGTCGGCATCGCATCGTAAAATTCGAAGACTGGCTCTATGTGCCCAATCGGGCGATCGCTCGCGAGCTCTTTGGCCGCGTTGGATAAGCTCTGCGTCATACTGGTCTCTCCTTTATTTTGTGCTGCGCTAATCGGCACAAAGCCGATCGCTACGGTCAGGCAGGCAAAGATCGCGATCCTCTGCAGGTCTATCCTTGAACTCACTCGACCCCGATCGAGTTCAGGCCGCAGAGCCCGGCAGGACATCACGCACCCGCGAGCGCGGTCAGCAGGGCATCGCGACCCGCCTCGGCCACGGCAATGTCTTGCTCGGTCGTCCCCGACCCGACACCAATTGCCCCCAGCAACTCTCCCTCGAGGACGATGGGAAACCCGCCACCGAGGTTGGCAATGCCGCCATGGCTCGCAAAGCCCAGGTTCGCGCCGAATTCAAAGGGAATTCCGCCGGTGGGCATATTAAGCGAAGCACTCGTGGCAGCCTTGGCGATCGCTGGATCGCGCGCGAGAACAGCCGCCCCATCTACCCGTGCAAAGGCCAGCAAATTGCCGCCCGCATCGACAACAGCGATGCATTCTGGAGCAGCAATCTCCCAAGACTTGGCGACTGCCGCTTCGACCGCGATCGCCGCGGCGGCATAGGTCAATTGCTTCCTGCTGTGAACGAGCTGCGGTTCGGGCATTCAAATGACTCCTGCAAGGCGAACGGGTGGTAGGCTGACGTGCGGGTGCGCCCCTCTGTACCGCGTAGGGGATGAAACCATGGGCGTCATATCTGAAAGCCTGTGAGCACGGTCTTGCCGATCGCGTGGCCGCTTTCGACAAGAGCGTGCACACGTTTGAGATTCTCGGCAGTGATGGGACCACCCTCGGCGGTCATCGTGGTCCGCAACACCCCAACGTCCAGGAGATCGGCAACCTCGTTGAGAAGTCGGTGCTGGGCGATCATGTCGGCCGTCTGAAAGAGGGAGCGAGTAAACATCAATTCCCAATGGACCGAGATGCTCTTGCGCTTCAGCCTGACGATATCGAGCGTCTCCGGATCGTCTATCAGGGCCAGTCTACCTTGGGGGGCGAGGACCGCTTCAATGTCCGCAAAATGCCTGCCGGTCGCGGTCAGGCTGGCAACGTATTCAACATGGGCAATCCCTAGCTTCTCGAATTCTTCGGTGAAGGGCCGATGGTGATCGATGACGTGGTGGGCGCCCATCTCGTAGCACCATGCGACGGTCTCGGGTCGTGAGGCCGTCGTTACGACCGTCAGGCCAGTGAGCCGGCGCGCGATCTGGGTGAGAATTGATCCGACGCCGCCCGCACCGTTGACGATCAAAAGAGTGCCAGCCTGGGACTTCACACCATACGGAATGGCAAGGCGATCGAACAGGATTTCCCAGGCCGTGATGGCAGTGAGAGGGAGCGCCGCAGCCTGACTGAAGCTCAACATTTTCGGTTTATGTCCGACGAGCCGTTCATCGACGAGGTGCAACTCGCTGTAGGTACCGGGCCGGTCGATCGCACCAGCGTAGAAGACTTCATCGCCGGGCCGGAAAAGCGTGACCTCAGCGCCTATCGCTTCGACGATACCGGCAGCGTCGAAGCCGGGAACTCCGACTTCCCCGGTGGGCGGCGGCACACTGGCCCGCATTTTGACGTCCGCCGGATTGACCGAAATCGCCTTCACCGCGACGCGCAGGTCACGCGCGCCGGGCGGTGGCGCCGGCAGCTCGAGATCCTCGAGCGATCCGACCGCACTGATCGGGCCCGCGCTACGATATCCAATCGCTTTCATGGCAACGTCCTCCGATGTCGGGAAAGTCAGATAAGCGCTGGGACAGTCGGATCGATCTCGACCTCGATCAGATGTGGCATGCCCGAGGTCATGCCGTGGCGCAGAGCTGTCTCGAGATCGGCAGGAGCCGAGATGCGTTCGGCCGTGACGCCGTAGCCCTTTGCAAGCGAGACGAAGTCGAGACCTGGGAGGTCCAGTCCTGGTACGCCTGGCGTATCAAGCTGGTGGGCGAAGGCCTTCAAGATGTTGTAGGCGCCGTTGCGCGGAACGATGAACAAGATCGGCAGTTCATGCTGGGCCGCTGTCCAAAGCGCCTGGATGACGTAGTTCGCAGCGCCGTCGCCGACGATATCGATCACCTTACGATGACTGCCTTTGTCGCGTTCCGCGAGAGCGACGCCCACGGCCGCCGGCAACCCATAGCCGAGCACCCCACTCGACATGGAAAAGAAGGAACGCGACCGGCCCGTTGGAAGTCGCTGCCGAAGCGTTTTCAATGTCGACAGCGACTCCTGCACGATGATGCTGTCGTTGGGTCGGACCTCGTCGATCGCATGATAAAGGTAGTCTGCGGTGATCAGCGGGCTCGACAGCGGCGGGGCCAATTCCTGGCGGGCTGGCGGCGGAGAGCGATCCGCGAAAGACACGTGATCAACCAGGACCGCGCAGGCCCGTCCCGGATCGGCCAAGACGCTTTCGCCCACAGGCGCCCGACCGGCCTCGCTCGGATCGTTCGTGATATGGAAGAGGCGCGAATTGGCGGGGAGGTAGTTGCCGGCGACATAGGGATAATAGCGGAAGACGGGCGCGCCGATGACGACGATCACGTCGTGCCCCTCAAGCTGCTCGGCCAACGGACCAATGGCGCTGGTCAACATGCCCCGATAGAGGGGATGTGTCTCAGGAAAGCCCGGACGGCCCTCCGCTGGTGCCGCCCAAACCGCGCAGCGAAGCCGCTCGGCGAGACGAACTGCGTCGTCCCAGCCGCCGCTTTGGTCGACGGCGCCGCCTATTACGAGGACGGGCGATTTCGCAGCCGAGAGGGCATCGATAACTGGGGCGAGGAGAAGTGGATCAGCCCCGAGCCGGCGGGTAACCGTCCGGATTTCAGGAAGCCGCGGACACGGCTTATCTACATCATCCATGGGTATGGACAGGAACACTGGACCCGCGGGCGGTTGCACCGCCATCGCATAGGCCCGCATCAAAGCGGCAGGGACATCTTCCGGGCGAGCGGGCTCGTAGGCCCATTTCACGAAGGGCTTGGGAATCTCGAGGGGCTGCGTGTTGGTGAGATAGGGCTCGATCAGCAGCATCTCGCGCGTCTGCTGGCCGGCCGTTATGATCAGAGGCGCGCGATTGTACCAGGCACTCTCGATGTTCCCCAAGGCATTGCCCATACCGGCCGCGGTGTGGAGGTTCACGAGCACCGGCTCTCCCGTCGCCTGTGCGTACCCGTCAGCCATCGCCACCGCTGGCGCTTCCTGGAGCGCCAGAATGTAGCGGAAATCCTTAGGGAAATTCTTGAGCAGCGTTTCCTCGGTCGAGCCGGGATTGCCGAAAATCGTCGTGAGCTTCAGACGTCGTGCGACGTCGAAAAATGCGTCCTGAACTGTCGTCATAAGCGGTCTCCGGTGTGAAGCTGTGAGTCGGCCCGAAGGGCACCCAGGACGGAATGCCGACCCGTGAGGTGCTCGAGAGCCGATGGATTGGGGATCGTCGTCGCCGTCGTCGCTTCAGCTTTGCTGAAGCTCATGCCCGCGCGGGCTTAAATCGAAACGGCGTATTTGCTGACGCTCTTTTCGTCCCAGGCGATGCCGATCCCCGGGCGGTCCGGCGCCGTCAGCTGACCGCCTATGGGCTGCATCGGCTCGGCAAGCACTGGGCTGGCCCAATCGACCCATTCCAGCCAATGCGCAGTAGGCGTCACACGCAGAAGATGGACGCAGATCTCCGGGTAGAGATGATTGCTGAGCTGAACTCCAGCCGCACCGGCGACACTGGCAGCCCGTAGCCACCCCGTGACACCGCCGATCCTCATCAGGTCAGCCATGGCGTAATGCACTGCACCGGCAGCAATGAAGGTGAAGAAATCTCGCGGGCCGTAGTAGTTTTCGCCCATCTGCAGCGGCGTGCGGACTTGATGAGCGAGTTGCGCGTACCCTCGGACGTTATCGTAGGCGATGGGCTCCTCGAACCAATAGAGGCCCTGATCGTCCAGTTCATGGCACCGGCGGATAGCATCCCCAAGGCCAAGGGCCTGATTAAAGTCGACCATCAGGTCAACGTTGCTGCCAACACCCTCCCGCACGGCGGCGATGGCATCGAGGTCGTCCTTGAGATGGAGATTCCCGAGGCGAAGCTTCATCGCCGAAAATCCACCCTCGCTCTGAAGCGCCCGTGCCTCCGATGCGAGTGTCGAGACCTCGTGCCGCCAGAGTCCATTACTATTGTAGACCCGGACGGGGCCTGGCGTGCCGCCAAGAAAGGTCGCCAGCGGCAATCCAGCAGCCTTCGAGCGTGCGTCCCACAACGCCATGTCGAGGGCAGAAATCGCAATGGTGGATACACCCGACGTCCCGATGACATTGAGGCGCCTCATGGCTCCATCGAACATCTCCACCGGAGCGACCGGTGTGTCCTTCAACGTTCCGGCGAGATCGCTGATTTCCGCCATTACTGACGGCACGGCGGACGCCCGGTATGGCGCGACGTAGCTGCTTCCCACGATGCCGCCACTCGTCTCCACGTCAACGAGCACGAGCGGCCAGCGGTCGAACCGGCCAATATCCGCAATCACCGGCCGGCGAAGCGGCACTATCACCGCGCGGCTTCTCACGTTTAATACTTTGAGGTGCGCACTCATCGACCGGCACCGCTCGCTTTAAGCGTTGGATGTACCGCAGGCTTCCCACATGATCGATCGATCCTGACCGAATACATCGTTGCTCCTTTAATCAAGCACCTCGTGATCCGGCTGTCTCGGCCGGGCACCGCATTTCGCGGCAGCGGGTTGAACTATTGGCGCTTGGCAGCATTCAGAAAAGCGCATAATTTAAATAGACCCAGTAGAATATCTTATGGATGAGACATGCCCGATCTCGACCTGGATCTTCTCCGTGCATTCGTTGCTGTTAGCGACGCTGGAAGCTTTACCGCCGCAGCGGATGTCGTCGGCCGTTCGCAATCCGCAGTCAGTCAAAAGATCCGGCGACTGGAAGAACTCATTGGCCATCCGGTGTTCGAACGGACGAGCCGGTCGCTATCCCTCACGGGTCCAGGAGGACAGCTCCTAGTGGGAGCCCGCCGCCTTTTGGACCTCAATGATGACGTCGTGCGGTCGCTTCAGATACCGCGTGCATCAGGCCGCCTGCGTATCGGAATCTGCGAAGACTTCGTTCCCCTGCAATTGTCGCGTCTTCTGACACGGTTTCTCCGGCTGTATCCGGGTGTTCAGCTGGATGTAAACACGAGCCTCACGCAAGAACTGTTAGCTGAGTTCGATAGGGGCGAATTGGATCTCGTGATTGCAACGAAGCAGTTCCGAGATCGAGGCCGGATTATATGGCGCGAACCGATGGTGTGGTTTGCTGCATCAGATTTTCGACTGGATTTGAATCGGCCGTTGCCGCTCGTTCTATTGAAGCCGCCTTGCACGTATCGCGAGTTGATGTTTACGACACTCGATACCGCACGACAGGACTGGGTAACCGCGTGCACTGTCACCAGCCTTATGGGCGTCCAGGCAGCAGTCGCCGGCGGGCTTGGAATCACCGCCCTGGGAAGATCCTTCATTCAGGACGGCATGCAGATTCTCAAGCCACCGGCCCACTGGCCGCCTCTGCCAATGACCGAGATCGTCGTGCTCGGAGACGAGACAGCCGAGAGATCGCTTGTCCAGCCGTTGTTGGCATTCCTCATCGATGGCATGCAGTCACCGTCAACGGTGTAGGTCTTGGAAGGCCACTCAGGCGGATCATCTGGTTTCCCACAGCCAATGTCCGCCATTGGGGGGATTCCGGACGGTCCGCTTTTGGATGCTAAGGCCGGT
>Ga0070665_100003076_pt1 | contig 17970 bp, 18 predicted proteins | sample KBSS13metaG_FD_65862 | JGI IMG/M metagenome (GOLD analysis project Ga0070665, IMG submission 65862) | Switchgrass rhizosphere microbial communities from Kellogg Biological Station, Michigan, USA - KBS S1-3 metaG | ecosystem: Host-associated > Plants > Roots > Rhizosphere > Soil ...
GCGAGATCGTCTGGACGTTCCGCCCGCCGCCCACGCCGGCGCCGCCGTATCGTCCGGCGGCACAGCAGGCTCCCGCCCCCTCTCTCGACCTTGCCAGCGCGCCGTTGCTCACCGACAAGGCGCGCAAGGATCTGGCCGACACCTACGCGAAGGCCGATGGCAGCCGCGCGCTCGTGATCGGCCGCCGCCGCGCCGACTTCTGGATGCCGGGCGACAGCGATACCGACGCGATGCGGCGCGCGTTGCAGGCGTGTGGCCATGGCACCGGTCGCTTGTGCGTCGTGCTCGCCGTGAATGGCGATCTTGCCGTGCGCCCGCTCCAGCGCTATCGCGCCGTCGAGGTGTTCACGCCGCAGGACATGACCGACGCGACGCTCCAGGCGGCTATCGAGCGCTATCTCGTCGCCGACGACTGGCGCGCCGTCGCGGTCGGCCGCAACGGAAAAACCGGCATCGTTTCCGGCCGCTCCAGCGAGGCCGTCGCAGCGGGCGACGCGTTGCGGGACTGCGTCCGCGCCGGCGGCACCGAATGCGCCATCACCGCGATCGGCTCCTTCCTGGTGGCGCCGAAATAGCGGCGATAAGCCCGACAGGGCTCAGTCCGACAGGGCCTGCCCGAACCGCTTGGCGACCTCCTCCAGCATGACCTCGGACGCGCCGCCGCCGATCGCCTGGACGCGGGCATCGCGCGCCATGCGCTCGACCGCCGTCTCGCGCAGGAAGCCCGCGCCGCCATGGAACTGCACGCAATCGTAGAGCACCTGGTTCACGAGGTCGCCGGCCAGCGCCTTGACCATCGAGACCTGGGCCACGCAGTCGGTGCCCTGGGCGTCGAGCCAGGCGGTGTGATGCACGAGCTGGCGCGCCGCCTCGACCTCGGCCAGCCGGCGCGACAGGCGCTGGCGGATCGCCTGCTTCTCCCACAGCGGCGCGCCGAAGGCCGTGCGCTGGTTGACGTAGTCGAAGGTCAGCCGGATCGCCTCGCGCGCCTCGGCCATCGCCATGGCGCCGATCACCAGCCGCTCGGTCTGGAAGTTGGCCATGATCGAGTAGAAGCCGCGGTTGGGCTCGCCCAGCACGTTTTCGGCCGGCACCCGGCAATCCTCGAACACCAGCTCGGCGGTGTCGGAGCTGAGCCAGCCGGTCTTGTTGAGCGCGCGGCCGACGCGGAAGCCCGGCGTCCCCTTCTCGACGATGAACATGGTGATGGCGCGCGAGCCCTTGGCCTCCGGATCGGTGCGGGCGGCGATGAAGTACAGGTCGCCGTGCACGCCGTTGGTGATGAACATCTTGGCGCCGTTCAGCACGTAGTGGCCGCCGTCGCGCACCGCGCGGGTGCGGATCGAGGCGACGTCGGAGCCGGCGCCGGGCTCGGTGACGCCGACCGCCGTGATCGTCGTGCCGGCCATCACGCCCGGCAGATATTTCTCGAGCTGGCGTTTGGTGCCGAAGCGGATCAGGTGCGGGCTCGCCATGTCGGTATGCACCAGCACGGTGATGGCGAAGCCGCCATGGGTCGAGCGGCCGACCTCCTCCGCCAGCACGACCGAGGCGCGGGCGTCGAGGCCCGACCCGCCCAGCGCCTCGGGCACCCGGAGCGAGAAGAAGCCGAGCCCGCCCATCTCGCGCAGGACCTCGCGCGGCACGAAGCCCGCCTCCTCCCACTTCGGTCCCTCGGGCTTCACCTTCTCCTCGACGAAGCGGCGGAGCTGGGCGCGGATCAGGTCGTGGTCTTTGCTGAAGATCGGGTGTGTCATGCGACCGGGATGCTACACTCCGGCGATGTCACGCGACAAACGGCTACAGGACCGCAACGTCTTCCCCCACTGGTGCAACGATACCGTGCGCTTCTGCGACCAGGATTCGGCCGGTCACATCAACAATGTCGCGATCTGCGCCTACATGGAAACCGCCCGCCTCACCTTCATGCGCGACGTGGGGATGATGGCGCCGCGCGAGGACGGCGTGCGCGGCATCTCCGCCGGCATGACCATCTCCTTCCTCGCCGAATCCCATTGGCCCGGGAAGATCGAGCTCGGCACGGGCGTGCTCAGGATCGGCAGCAGCTCGCTCACCGTCGGCTCGGCCGCCTTCAAGGACGACCTCTGCATCGCCGCCGCCGAAATGACGGTGGTCCGCCTCAAGGGCAAGACGCCCCATCCGATCGACGAGGGCTTCCGGGCGGCGCTGGAGAAGTACCGACTGAAGGACTTTCCGGCCTGAAATCGAGGCCTTCAGGGCCCTTGACCGGATTGCGAATGCCTCTTACCTTCTGTGTGCGAGTAACTCGCAACTGCAGAGCGGAAACGTCAAAGAATGTATCTGTGCATCTGCCGGGCCATCCGGGAACGCGATGTCGATGCCGCCGTCAGAGCCGGCGCCCGTCGCCCAGTCGATGTCTTCCGCGCCTGCGGCCAGAATCCCCAGTGCGGTAGCTGCGCCTCCGACATGCGCAAGCGGATCGACCTGACGATCGATCGCGAGCAGGCCGCCAGCCCCGCCCTGATGGCGGCGGACTAGCCGCAACGGCGGCCTCGGCCGCCATGGACTTTGGCTGTCGGGAAAGGCAAATCTCCTCGGCGTCCAGCTTGCGGCGCATCAGAGGATTTTCATGCGGCTCCGGTTCCTGTCTTCCTGCATTACCCTCCTGTCCCTGCTCGGCGGCGGCAACGCCGCGCTCGCGCAGGAGCAAACCCGATTCCTGCTGATCAACGGCACGAACTACCCGATCCGCGAACTCGTCGTCTCGCCGCATGACATGGGCACCTGGAGCCGCAACGTGCTACGCGGCCCGGACCTGAAGCCGGGCGAGCGGCGCGAGATCGTCTTCGACTCGCGGATCTACGACTGCAACCAGGACTTCAAGGTGATGTTCGCCGACGACTCGTCGCTGGCGATCTGGCGCTACCTGAACATGTGCGAGTTGCAGAAGATCCGCCTGAACTTCGATCGCATGAGCGGCGTCACGACGGCATCCTACGACGAATAGGGCGGCTACCGCTCGGCCGAGACCGAGAACGGGACTTCGCCCTCGAGCACTTCCGTTCCGGCCAGCGACCGGACGGACCAGTGGAAGCTGTAGGGTCCCGGCCGCAGCGGAAGCGCCATCGCGAACAGGACATCCGGCTCGGTCTTGAAGCGCGGGTGAAGGGTCCTGACGACGACGCCGTCCTGCTTGACGAACATCAGCGAGCGGATGTGATCGACCGGCCGGTCGAAGCGGACGTAGAACTCTCCGCTCGCGTTGGTGAGGATGGCTCGGTCGGCCGGCATCGTGTCCAGCACCCTGGGCACCTGCGCCACCGAGGAACCGGCACCGCCGGCAAGGGAAGCGGCGAGAACCGAGGCGGCGAAAAGTCGTCGTGCGATCATCCGGCAAGCCTAACAAGGGCGGCCGCGAACATGAAGGGCTGTCTGAACCCCGTCATCCTGAGCGATGCGAAGGATCTCGCGACTTCGCTCAGGCCGGCATCGGCATGATCGACTTCAGCTTTCCTTGCCCTCGCCGATCTGGGTCTGCAGGTAGTTCTGCTCGCCGACTTTCTCCATCAGGCCGATCTCCGTCTCGAGGAAGTCGATGTGCTCTTCGGCGTCCTCGAGGATGTCGACCACGATCTCTCGGCTGACGAAGTCCTTTTCCGACTCGCATCTGGCGGCGGCTGCGACGAGGTCGGTGCGCGCCGCGGTTTCGAGTTGGAGATCGGCGTTCAGGCATTCGCCCACCGTCTCACCGACGCCGAGCCGTCCGAGGTCCTGAAGGTTGGGGAGACCATCGAGCAGCAGGATGCGCTTGATCAGCTTGTCGGCATGTTTCATCTCGCCGATCGATTCCTCGTAGATCTTCTTGCCCAGCCGTTCGAAGCCCCAGTGGTTCATCATCCGGGCATGGAGAAAATACTGGTTGATGGCGGTCAGCTCATTCTTCAGGAGCTTGTTCAGTTCGGCGATGATCTGTGGATTGCCTTTCACGACGAACCTCCTGCGAGACGAATGTTCGCCCTAGATACGCCTCGCTGCGCGCCGCGCAACCGAATCGCGCGCGACTGAGAAACGTTCGCTGAAATAATTTGAATCGCGTGCGCGACTGAGAAACGTTTGCGGGCTAGAGTTGATGAAATGCCTCACCGGAAGCGTTTTGTCCTATGTCATCCTGATGCGATGACAGGGTGCGGGCTTCTGGTGCAAGAGTGTCGTAACCAGGGGGCGTTCAGTCAGCGGAGTCCGAAGAACGACAGGATAGCCATCACGATCACGACCAGACCGACCAGATAGATGACGGCGTCCATGCGAAGCCTCCCAAAACGAGAACTTCCCGCCTAACGTCCACGTTTCAGTCAAGGTTGCGCCGCCGGAACATCTTCCCCACGGCGGCGTTGAGCCTCAGTCCGGGGAAGCACAGGAGTCAAAGTCATGCCAAAAGCCCCGTTTTCACTCCCCAAGCTTCCTTACGAGGAGAATGCCTTGGACCCGGTGGTTTCAGCCAAGACGATTTCTTTCCACTACGGCAAGCATCACAAGGCTTATGTCGACAACCTCAACAGGATGGTCGTCGGCACGCCCTACGAGCAGATGGATCTCGAGGAGATCGTCAAGAAGTCTGCCGGTAACGACAAGGACAAGGGCATCTTCAACAACGCCGGCCAGATCTGGAATCACAACTTCTACTGGGAGAGCATGGCGCCGAAGGGCGGCGCGCCCGCCGGCAAGATCGCCGATGCGCTGAAGTCCAGCTTCGGCGGCGTCGCGGAATTCAACGACGCCTTCGCCAAGGCGGCGGTGGCACAGTTCGGCAGCGGCTGGGCCTGGCTCGTGAAGGGCAAGGACGGCAAGCTCAAGATCACCACGACGAGCAACGCGGACACGCCCCTCGCGCACGGCGAGACGGCCCTGCTCGTCGCCGACGTGTGGGAACACGCCTACTACATCGACTATCAGAATCGCCGTCCGGACCACGTGAAGGACTGGGTGGAGAAACTGGCGAACTGGTCGTTCGCGGAGAAGAACCTCAACTAGACAGGAGACTTCCGATGCTGGGCACCATTCTGCTGATCATCCTGATCCTGATCCTGATCGGTGCCCTGCCGACCTGGCCTCACAGCAGCGGCTGGGGTTACTACCCCAGCGGCGGTGTCGGCCTGATCCTCATCATCGTGATCGTCCTGCTCCTGATGGGCCGGATCTAGGGTACGGACGCACGAAGTCCAGGCTTCGTGCGCCCGCTCTTCCGGTCAATACCGGAACGCGATGTTGAACGATCCGAACTGATCCCAACGATTGCGCTCGAAGAATTCTGGCGTCCGCAGGACCTGCGTGTAGCTGATGCGCACGCCGCGGAAGAGGATGGCAAGGCCTGCCTGGGCCTCGCCGACGAACGGCCGGTGCGTAACGCTCAGGCTGTTGCCGTCGGTGTTGCCGTCGAGGAAGATGTTGCGGGCCACTGCTTCGCCGCCGGCACCGAAAAAGAAATACCAGCCGAACCCCTCGCCGATGAACCCTTCCGACCCCGGCAGGGCCGGACGCGCACGCGGCGGGCCGAAATCATTGCGCAGGTCCTTGCCGATCCGGATCGTGCCGCCGGCGGCGGCGTAGGTCGCCGCATTGCCGAGCGCGATGCCGAGACGCGGCACGACGTCGTATTCCAGCTTCGGATCCTCGAACACGACACCATGGCCGGTCCGCCAGCGACGTTCGAAAGTGAGGCCGATCGTCGGCTCGTTGTGCAACTGGTTGCCCCAGCCGTTGGCGACGGGCACGCCGATCAGCTTATGGAAATTGTTCTGAACGAATTCGCCGCCCGCGGCCGGCCCGATCAGGCCGAGGTCGAGCTGCAGCGTGTCGAGACGAACGGGCTCTTCCCTGTCGGTCCTGGGATCGTGCCGCTTGTAGGTCTGTTGCAGGGCAAAGCTGGAGTAGAGCCACGCGGCGTAGGGACGGTCGTTCCGGATCGGCGCCGATGTTTCGGTGTCGGCGGGTGTATAGAGATTCTGGCCGATGGAGATGCCGACTCGCCGTGTCACCGACGAGACCGGGCCTTCGCCGAAGAAGGTCGGGAAGGTCACGAGACGCGCCAGGGAGTCGGGCAGGTCCGGCAATGCGGGCGACAACCAGCCGAAGCGCACTCCGTTCGTGTAATCGCGGTCCGACTTGCCGATGCGGTTGAAGACGTCGTTCTCGACCTGAAACGTGAAGATGTTCCGCAGTTCGTCGGGGGCGGGGTTCGTATCGACGGGTGGAGGCTGGGCCTGGACGGCGCCGATACTCACGGCAAATGCCGCGATTGCTCCAATCAGGAGTACGCCGGGTTTTCCTGCCATCGCCTTTCAACGGCGGCCGATGGCCGAAGGTTGCTCAGCGCATGTTGGCCGCCGCCTCGGGGTGCCAGAGATGCCTCCGCCAGCGCGAGACGATCAGTATGGTGAACCCGATGCCTACCAGGCTAAACAGCGTGCCCGTCATGGCAAAGCCCAAATGCTCGATCAGCGGGCCGCTCAACAGCATGCCGAGCGGCAGGCCGTAGACGGCCAGCATGCGCACGCCCATCACCCGCCCGCGGAACGCAGGATCGGCGGTGCGCAGCAGGATGACCGCCATCGGCACCATGCAGAAGCTTTGCACGAAGCCGATCACGACCAGCATCGCCTCGCCCCACAGCGGCACCGTGATCCAGGAAAAGACCAGATTGCCGACGAACCACAGGAGCGCGGAGACGATCATGGTGCGGGCCGCCCGGATCCGGGCGCCGTTCGTGGCGAGCGTCACCGATCCTGCCAGCGCGCCGGCCGCGAAGCAGGCGATGAGCCAGCCCATGCCGCGCTGATCGAGGGCGTAGATGTCCTTGGCGACATGGGCCAGCAGCGAACCCACGAACGGATAGGCTGCGAAGTTCATCAGGAAGGCCAGCAGCGTCGCGGCGCGCACGTCGGGCGTCGACCAGACATAGGCGAACCCTGCCTTGAGCGCCGCAAAAGGCGACAGCGCCGCCTCGCCGACCACACGCAGCCGGCGGATGCCGACATTGAGCGAGAGCAACAGGCTCGCGACATAGACCATGCAGACCGCGACATAGGCCATGCCCGATCCCATCAGGGCGACGAGGGTCGCCCCCGAAAGGGCGCCGACGACGCGGGCCGAGTCAGCGGTGGTGCGCGACACGCCCATGGCACGCATCAGCAGGTCGGACGGCATCGTCTCGCCGACCAGCAGATTGCGCAGCGTGATGTCGGACGGGCGTACCAGCCCCATCACCGCGCCAATGGCGAACACCACGACGGGCGTGGCCTGATCAGCCAGGAACAACCCCGCCAGGAGCGCCGCGGCAGCGATATAGGTGAGCCGCATCAGGCAGATCAGGTTGCGGTTGCCGATGCGGTCGCCGGCCATGCCGAAGAAGGGCGAGATCAGGGTGCCGAGGAACTGCAGCGAGCCGAATACCGCCAGCGCCAGCACCGATCCGGTCGAGACCAGCACGAACCAGCCCAGGATGACGCCTTCCATTTCGAAGGCCCAGGAGGCAAGCAGATCCGCCGGCCACTGGAATCGGAAGCTCCTGATCCGGAACGGCGCCAGTGCCGGTACGCGCTCGATGACAGTCACAGTGTCGTTCGTTCCTCACCGACGCTGTTGGCGCGCCTTGGCTCGCTGCACCGTGGAGGTTCGACCGGAGTCGCACAACGAACTCCTCCTCATGCCGGCACGGCGTCAAACGGGGGACTGTTCAGGGAAAGTCAATTGACAAGTTCGAGAGGTGAATATTCATTGCCGAGAACACGGCCACAAAGGAAGTTTATTTTCCCACTTCCATGGTAGGAGACTTGCGCCGGAGTGTCGTGCGGCGCACGGTGGGGTGGATCGGTGTGTGGGGCAAAATGCGAGGCCGGGCGCGGCGTCGTGGGAGAAAGTCCGTAATGGGCGGTGACCGTAAGAAGACGAATTTCCAGCTCGTGTTGATCAAGCCGACACATTACGACGACGATGGCTATCCAATCACATGGTTGAAATCGCACATCCCGTCCAACACCCTCGCCGCACTCTATGGGTTGGGTGAGGATTGCCGGCAACGTCAAGTGCTTGGGGCAGATGTCGATATCGTCATCAAGCCGTTCGACGAGACCAACATCCGGGTCCGCCCCGACAAGATCGCCGCCGACTTCAAGCGCAATGGCGGCAAAGGCCTGATCTGCCTCGTCGGCGTTCAGTCCAATCAGTTTCCGCACGCCGTCGACCTTGCCCGCAAGTTCCTGGCAGTTGGCCTGCCGGTGGCCATGGGCGGCTTCCACGCTGCCGGCTGCCTGTCCATGCTGCCCGTCGTGCCGCCCGAGATCCAGGAAGCCATGGACATGGGCATCTCGATCTACGCCGGCGAGGCCGAGGAGGGCCGGCTCGACGAGGTGCTGCGCGATGCCTGGAACGGCACGCTGAAGCGCCTTTACAACTACATGGACGATTTGCCGGGCATCGAGAACGCACCGACGCCACGCCTGCCGCCGTCCGCGCTGGCGCGTAACGAGGGCAAGAAGTCGAGCTTCGACCTGGGGCGCGGCTGCCCGTTCCAGTGCTCGTTCTGCACCATCATCAACGTGCAGGGCCGCAAGAGCCGGTTCCGCAACGCCGACGACCTCGAAGCGATCATCCGCGAGAACCACAAGCAGGGCATCACGTCGTTCTTCATCACCGACGACAACATGGCCCGCAACCGCCATTGGGAAGAGTTTTTCGACCGCATCATCGAGCTCAAGGAGAACGAGGGAATCCAGGTCTCCCTGCTCATCCAGGTCGATACCCAGTGCCATCGCGTCCCGCGCTTCATCCAGAAAGCGCAGTGGGCCGGCGTCTATCGCTGCTTCATCGGGCTGGAGAACATCAATCCCGACAACCTGCTGGCCGCCAAGAAGCGCCAGAACAAGATCACCGAATACCGCAAGATGCTGCAGGCCTGGCACAAGGCGGGCATCTCGACCTGGGCTGGCTACATCCTCGGTTTCCCGGGCGACACGCGCGAATCGATCCTGCGCGACATGGAGATCATCAAGAAGGAACTGCCGCTCGACATCCTCGAGCTGTTCATGCTGACGCCGCTGCCCGGCTCCGAGGACCACCAGACCCTGTGGAAGCAGGGCGTATGGATGGACCCGGACCTCAACAAATACGACCTCCATCACCGCGTCGTGCATCACCCGAAGATGAGCGACGACGAGTACTACCAGACCTATCTCGACTGCTGGCGTGCCTACTACACGCCCGAGCACATCGAGACGGTGGCGCGCCGCCATGGCTCGGTGAAGGGACGTAATCCGGCGGAGCCGGCCTACTTCATGTCGATGTTCAAGATCATGTTCGAGGCTGAGGGAATCCATCCGCTCGAGGGCGGCGTCGTGCGCATGAAGTACCGCCGCGATCGCCGCCACGGCATGCCGATCGAGCCGGTCGGCGTGTTCCACTGGAAGCTCGCGGTCGAGACCGTCCGCAAGCTCAGGATCTATGGCCGCCTAGCCTGGCAGGCCTGGCGCATCGGCCAGCGGGTCAAGAACGATCCCAAGCGCCACGAGTACATGGACCTCGCTTTGACCCCGGTGGACGACGAGGACATGGACAAGCTCTCGATGTTCACCGAAACGGCCGGCGGCGGCGGCGCAGTGAGCAAGGTGCGCGGCGAAGACCTCGCCCGCGCCAAGGTCGCCGCGGCGCAGAACCAGCGCCTGGCCGCGGCGGAGTAGGCTCTCGCGTCTTGCATTGATCGCTTCCCTCCCCCGCTCGCGGGGGAGGTGTCAGCGTCTTACGCTGACGGAGGGGGCGTTGCGCGAGATGGTGCGTCACACCCTCCGACGCCGTAAGACGGCGCCACCTCCCCCGCAAGCGGGGGAGGATAATCAGAAGAGACAAGGCGCTATAGTCCATCGATGGACGACGACATCGCCCAGCGCGTCTACAGCGACCCGGTCGCGCGCTGGTTCGTCACCGAAGCCTATCGCATCGCCGACACCGCCGAGCTCGTCGCTGCCGCGGGCGAACAGCTCGTGCTCTCGGGCATCCCGCTCTACCGCCTCGCCTACTTCCAGTTCACGCTCCACCCGGAGTTCCAGGGCAAGGCCTACTTCTGGCGCCGCGGCCGCGGCGTCGAGAGCGGTACCCGGCCGCACGGCGACAATCAGGACGCCGAGTATCGCGACAACCCGCTGCCGCCCGTCCTCGAGCAGCGCAAGACGGTACGCGTGCGCCTCGACCGGACCGAGCCGCAGGCCCCGCTCCTGCGCCAGCTCAAGGACGAAGGGGCGACCGACTACGTGGCACTGCCGCTGCTGTTCACCACCGGCCATACCGATGCGCTGAGTATCGTCTCCGACACGCCGGGCGGTTTCTCGAGCACCGATCTCGACCGCATGTTCCTGCTGCAGTTCGCCCTTGCGCGCCTCGTCGAGATCCATTCCCTGCGCGACACCGCGGCCAACCTGCTCGATGCCTATGTCGGCCGCGCAGCCGGCCAGCGCATCCTGGCCGGCGAGGTGAAGCGCGGCGACGGCCAGACCATCGAGGCGGTGATCTGGTACTGTGACCTGCGCGGCTTCACCCGCGCCTCCGATACGCTCCCGCGCGATACGATCATCGCCCTGCTCAACGACTATTTCGACACCATGGGCACGATCGTCACCGATGCCGGCGGCGAGATCCTGAAGTTCATGGGCGACGGCATGCTGGCGATCTTTCCGGTGCCGACTCCGGCCGATCGCCCCGCGACGGCCTCGACGGCGGCGCACGCCGCCGCATCGGCGGTCGACGCGATGCTCGTGCTGAACCGCATCCGCGCCGCCGAAGACGAGCCGACGGTACGCTTCGGACTGGCGCTGCATCTCGGCGAGGTGATGTTCGGCAATATCGGCGCCAGCCGGCGGCTCGACTTCACCGTCATCGGCCCGGCGGTGAACTACGCCGCGCGATTGGAAAAGCTCTGCAGCGCACTGGATCGCGCCGTGCTGATCTCGTCCGCGATGGCGTCGTTGCTGCCCGAGGCGAAACTCGAACCGCTCGGCAGCCACACGCTCAAGGACATCGTCCATCCGCAGGCGTTATTCGGATTGAAGGGCACTTTGTCGCCCTGAGCGAAGCGTCATGGGAGCGCGCCACTCCAGTGGCGCTCAGGTCATGAGCGCCACTGGAGTGGCGCGCTCCAATGAGGCCTAATGCACCGTCGGCGGCGGCTTCACCTGGTCGAGGCCGTCGGCCACGGTCGCCGAGATGGTCGTGCGTACCATCGAGCGTTCCTTGCCGTAGTCCCACGGCCGGCCGCGATGGAGCATGGCGCGGTTGTCCCACATCACCACGTCGCCGGTCCGCCACTTGTGCACGTAGACGAACTCGCGCCGCGTCGTCTCATCCATCAGCTCGGCGAGGAGCTGGCGCGCGTCGCGGTCGTCCATGCCGTCGATCGCATAGGCGTGGCTCGCGATATAGAGCGCGCGCCGGCCGTTGCTCGGATTGAGCCAGTTCATGCGCCAGCGCACCGGCGGCAACGCCTTGCGCTCCTCGGCATTGGCCAGGTCGGGATGGATCTGGTCGCGGCTGTTGGCGTAGGAGTGCGTCGCCACCGCGTCCTGCAGCTTGCCTCGCAGGTCGCCCGGCAGGCGCTCCCAGGCAAGCCGTGTCGAGGTGAACTCGGTGTCGCCATCCTGTCCGGGCAGCACGCGGGCGCTCAACACGGATGCGAGAGCGGGTGTCTTCTTGAATGACGAATCCGTGTGCCACAGCGCGTTGGCCTGCGCGACCAGCACCTGGCGGTCGGTCGGCGGCACGATCTCGCCGTGGGCGCCGACATTGGTCAGCCGTGAATAGAAACTGCCGGCACCGAGCGAGACGGCCTTGGTGAGCTCGAGCGGCCCAAAGGCGCGGCTGTAGGCGACCTGGATGTCGTCGGCGACCGGCTGGTCGCGGAACAGCAGCAGCGAATGATCCTCGAAGGCGGCGCGAACGGCCTTGTAGGCGTCCGCGTCGGTCGCGACGTCGAGGATGCTCACACCCTTGACCTCCACGCCGAATCCCGGCCCCAGCGGCACCAGCTCCATGACGTTCCTCCTCGCGACCTTATGTGGCGGGGATTTTATCGCATCGGGCCCCCGGGTCGCTATAGTACGATTCTTGCACCGAAAGCATCGCAGATGGCAGCCCGTTCTCCCAGCATTCCCCGCCTTGCTTTCGTTGCCGCCACCACGACGGCTGCGCGCGCGGCCAAGGCGGCGCTGGAGCGGCGCTACGGCGTCGTTCCGCCTGCCGAAGCCGACGTCATGGTGGCGCTCGGCGGCGACGGGCTGATGCTGCAGACGCTCCATCGCAACATGCGCCGCAAGACGCCGATTTTCGGCATGAATCTCGGCACCGTCGGCTTCCTGCTCAACCAATATCGGCTAAGCGGCCTGCCGGCGCGGATCCGCAATGCCCGCAGCGTCACCCTCACGCCGCTGCGCATGATCGCGACGACCGCGCGCGGAAAGCGCCACGAAGCGACGGCGATCAACGAGGTCTCGCTGCTGCGCTCGAGCCGGCAGACGGCGCGCATCGCCGTGGCGGTCGACGGCACGACGCGCATTCCCGACCTTTATTGCGATGGCGCCATCGTGGCGACGCCAGCCGGTTCGACCGCCTACAACCTCTCGGCGCACGGCCCGATCCTGCCGCTCGGCGCAGGCCTGCTGGCGCTCACGCCGATCAACGCCTTCCGGCCGCGGCGCTGGCGCGGCGCGCTGCTGCCACGCCATTCGAAGGTCGAGCTCACCATCCTCGACTCCAGGAAGCGGCCGGTCGCCGCCGCCGCCGACTCGGTCGAGATCCCGAACGTGGTGAAGGTCGTGGTGACCGAGGCGGCCGACATCGAGCTCACCCTGCTGTTCGACCCCGAGCACGACCTCGAGGAACGCATCCTCAAGGAGCAGTTCGAGCCATGAGCCTCCGTCCCGAGTGGAACGGCGCAGGCCGATGAATCAACGCCATCGTCCCGACCGGAGCGCAGCGACGCGAAGCGCAGTGGAGGGATCTTCTCTCCATGTCATCACACTTCCCCATGCAGACAAGGCCCCTCGGCTCAGCGCGGAAATTACTCCGCGCGACTCGAGGCGACGGGTGGCGCCTTGAGCCGGAAAGAGTTCCCCTTCAAACCCGAGCGCAAGCACATCATCGGCCATGACGGCATCGGGCCGGTCGTCCTCGCGATCGCGATCGGCAGCGTCGGCGGCTTCATCTTCAACTGGCTGAAGATGCCGCTCGCCTGGATGCTGGGGTCGTGCCTGTTCACCACCATCGCCGCCTTCACAGGGTTGCGCGTCGGCATGCGTGTGCGGCTGCGCCAGGGCATGATCATCATCCTGGGCGTGCTGCTGGGGTCGGGCTTCAGCCCCGACCTGGTGCAGCGACTCGGCCAATGGGCCGTCAGCCTCGGCGTGGTCTCGCTGATGACCGTGACCGCGGCGACGGCGTGCTATCACTGGCTGCGGCGCACCACCGACTGGAATCGCCAGACCTGCTACTTCGCCGCCATGCCCGGCGGCCTCAATGACATGACCATCCTCGGCGGCGCGATGGGCGGCGAGGAGCGCTGCATTGCCCTGGCCCAGGCGCTGCGCATCCTCACCGTCGTGATGACGATCCCGATCTGGTATCGCCTGGTCAACGGTGCGCAGACCAGCGTGCTGACGATGGTCCACGGCCCGACCGGCAACGACTGGGGGGACTACGCCGTGCTGATCGGCTGCGGCCTGGTCGGCGCCACGATCGGCAAGCTTCTGCGCCTGCCGGCCGCCTTCATGATGGGACCGATGATCATCAGCGCCGCCGCCCATCTCGGCGGCCTCACCAACTCCAAGCCGCCGGGCGAGCTGGTGGCGGCGGCGCAGGTCGTGGTCGGCGCCGGCATCGGCTGCCGCTTCGTCGGCGCGGTCTTCGACAAGCTGCACAAGGAAATCGCCGCGTCGATCGGCGCGGCGCTGATCATGATCGCCGTCGCCGTGCTGTTCGCCGAGGTCACCGTCGCCCTGACCGGCCTCAACCTCGACGCCACGGTGCTGAGCTATGCGCCGGGCGGATTTGCCGAGATGAGCCTGATCGGGCTGGCGCTCGGTGTCGAGATCGCGATGGTGGCGACGCACCACCTCTTCCGGCTGTTCCTGATCCTGATGACCAGTCCGGTGATCTTCCGCCTCTGGTTGAGGCCGGAGCGCGAGGAGCCCTCTTAGCTCGGGTTCACTTGCCGGGGGCGCGTCACTCCAGTGACGCGTCATGCGATGTATCGACGGCGAGGAAGACGCTCCACTGGAGTGGCGCGCCCCCAGCGAAGATTACGCCCTCGTCGTGATGCCGCCGTCGACGACCAGCAGGTGGCCGTTGACGTAGGCCGACTCGTCGGACGCCAGGAACAGGGCGCAATTGGCGGTGTCCCAGCCGGAGCCCATCTTGCCGGTCGGCGAGGCGCGGTGGCGGATCGCGATCATCTTGTCGTAGGCCTGATTGTGGTCGGTCTCGCCCTTGGCGTACTGCTCGGCGAGGAAGTCGATCATCGGCGTGTGCATCAGGCCAGGGAGGATTGCATTGCAACGGATTCCCTTGTCGGCGTACTGCGAGGCAATCGCGATGGTGAGCGAGTTCACCGCGCCCTTGCTGGCATTGTAGGCGATGTAACTCACGCCCTTGGGCGAGCGGATCGAGGCGATCGAGCTCACGTTCACGATCGCGCCGGCGCCCTGCTTCTCCATGATCGGCAGCACGTGCTTGGCGGTGAGAAAAAAGCTCTTCACGTTGACGTCGAACACCAGGTGCCACTCATCCTCGCTGAGCTCGACCGGCCCGCCTGTCGAGCCGATGCCGACATTGTTGTCGAGCACATCGACGCGGCCCCATTTGCTCATGCAGGCATCAACCATCGCCTTCACATCGGCGTTCTTCGAGGAATCGGCCTCCCAGGCCATCGCCTCGCCGCCCGCCTTGGCGATCAGGCCGACGGTTTCCTCGGCCGCGGCCCGCCGGCGATCGACGCACATGACCCTGGCGCCCTCGCGAGCGAAGGTGACGGCGGTGCACTTGCCGTTGCCCCAGCCCGGGCCGCTCGATCCGGCGCCCACCACGATCGCCACCTTGTCCTTCAACCTGCCGGCCATTGTCGCTCACTCCCTTTGCAGGGACCCTAGCACGGCTTTCGGAGCCAGCATCACCAGCCGCGATCCGGTTCCGGTCCACGGCCCGTCCTCGCTGACATCGATACGGCGACCGACCATGTGGACGATCGAGCGCGTCTGCAGTGCATCGGCAAAACGCACGATGCCCTTGGCGCGCAGCACGTCCTTCGCGTCGCGCAGCATCGAGAGCAACGCCTCGCGCTCGACTGGCTCGGACCATTCGTAGGACCAGCTCCGGAACGTTTCGTCCGGCGCCCCGCCGTCCGCACCGTGACGCTCCAGCCCGAACAGCAGATCGAGAGGCACCCGGGCGCGGCGCGCCTCGAGCACCGGCGCCGCAGTGTGGGTTGCCAGCCACGCGCGCGTACCAGGCACGTCTTCGGCAATGTCGACCTTGTTCAACACGATGAGATCGGCCGCCTTGATCTGGCGCATCACCGTATCGCCGATCCGCCGGTCGTCGGCGCGCGCCCGCACGTCCCAGGCATCGACCACGACCACCACGCCGTCGCGCATGAGGCGCGGCTCGAGCACGGCGAGGTCGGCAATGCGTGCCGGATCGGCGACGCCCGATGCCTCGACGACGATGTGGTCGAAGCGATCCGGCGTCTCCGCCATCCGGACCAGGGTCTCGATCAGCGAATCGCCGATGGTGCAGCACACGCAGCCGTTGGCCAGCGCGATCGTGTCGCCGCCATGTTCCGTCACGAGCCGGCTATCGATGTCGAGCGCGCCGAAATCGTTGACCAGCACCGCGAAGCGTCGCCCAACAGCGCCGGCGAGCAGGCGATTGAGCAAGGTCGTCTTGCCCGCGCCGAGAAAGCCGCCGATGACAGTGAGCGGGATCATCGCTGAGGGCGCGCCACTCCAGTGGCGCGTCTTCTCATGACCCTGAATCGCGCCACTGGAGTGGCGCGCCCCCCAGCGGATCATGACTTCGGTGACTGGAAGACCTTACCACCCAGCACCGTGCCCCACACCGGCACGTCCTTGAGCTTCTCCGGCGGCACCGCGAGCGGATCGTCGTCGAGGATGGCGAAGTCGGCCCGCTTGCCGACGTCGATGCTGCCCAGCTCCTCGTCGAGCTTCAACGTGTAGGCCGCGCCGAGCGTGATGGCGCGCAGCGCATCGGCGACGGAGATCTTCTCCGCCTCGCCGAGCGTGCGGCCCGACGCGGTCAGCCGGTTGACCGCGCACCACGCCGTGAACAGCGGGCCGATCGGCGTCACCGGCGCGTCGCAGTGGATGGCAAAAGGCACGCCGACGCCGAGCGCGGTGCCGCAGGCATCCATCCGCTCGGCGCGCTCCGGCCCGAGCGTGCGGGCGTAATGGATGTCGCCCCAGTAGAAGAGATGGTTGGCGAACAGGTTGGCGCACATGCCCAGGGCCTTCATACGGCGGAACTGGCCGGCATCGGCCATCTGCGCATGCTGCAGGGTGTGGCGATGATCCCAGCGCGGCGCCGCAGCGAGCGCGCGCTCGACCGATTCGATCGCGACCTCCGACGCCTCGTCGCCGTTGGTATGGACATGCACCTGGAACCCGGCGCGGTGGTAGGCGAGCAGGTACCTGTCGATCTCTTCCGGACCGATGTTCCACACGCCGTTCGGCGTGCCGTCGTAGTAGCCCGGCCAGCGCATGCGCGCGGACAGGCCCTGGATCGAGCCGTCGGTCACGATCTTCACCAGGCCGAAGCGCAGCCGCTCGTTGTTCTTCTTCATGAGACTCTTCAGCCGCACGATGCCCTCCTCGGGCGGCATCGCGATCGCGGCGAAGGCCGGCAGCAGGCGCAGCGGAAAGTCGGCCGAGCCGCTGGCCCGCAGGTAGGCATCGACCGTGCTGTCGGGCAGCGTGTTGTGCAGGTCGGTCGCGGTCGTCACGCCGGCAAGCTGCGCCACCCGGGCGAAGCCCCAGGTCGCGTCCTCGTCCGACAGCAGGGTCGAAAGATCGATGCCGGCCGCCTTGTAGGCGAGATACTTGGCGGTGTTCTCCTGCAATTCGCCGGTCGGTTCGCCCGCCTCGTCCTTCACGATGCCATGCACGTTGGTGTGCCGCGTGATCTTTGCCTTGGCAAAGACCGGCGTGTTCGCGTTCAGCACATGGAAGTTGGAATGCAGCACGATCACCGGCCGGCTGGTCGAAACCTTGTTGAGGTCGCCGAGGTTCATGCGCCGGCCCGTGAAGTAGATCGGATCGAAGCCCCAGGCGAACAGGGTCGAGCCGTCCTTCGGCATGGTCTTCTCGTGCGCCTGGAGCGCGGCCACCACCTCCTCGATGTTCTTCAGCCCCGGCGAGCGCTTGCCGTCCGGGCTGGTGCGGTCGAAGAAGCCGACATAGGGAAACTTCCAGACACCGCCCTCGAAGGCATGGCTGTGGCCCTCGACGAAGCCGGGCAGGATCACCTTGTCGGCGAAGCGCTCGTCCAGATCGAATTTCCCCCAACCGCGCAGTGAGTCCAGCGTGCCGGCGCCGAGGATACGCCCGTCTCTCACGGCAACGTGGGTCGCGAAGGGCTGGTTCGGATTCATGGTGACGACGCGGCGCGCCGCGTACACGATGGTGCTCATGGACCAACAGTATCACGAGACCATGATGCGGCAGGCGCTCGAACTCGCCGCCGCTGCGGACAGGGAAGGCGACATGGGCGTCGGCGCGCTGATCGTGCGCGACGGCCGGATCGTCGGCCGCGGCCGCAACCGCATCCACACCGGCGACCCGCTGGTTCACGCCGAGACCGACGCCATTGCCGATGCCTGCAAGGCGCTCGGCACGGACGACCTGTCGGGCAGCACGCTCTACACCACGATGGAGCCCTGCCCGA
>Ga0070665_100003078_pt1 | contig 17959 bp, 16 predicted proteins | sample KBSS13metaG_FD_65862 | JGI IMG/M metagenome (GOLD analysis project Ga0070665, IMG submission 65862) | Switchgrass rhizosphere microbial communities from Kellogg Biological Station, Michigan, USA - KBS S1-3 metaG | ecosystem: Host-associated > Plants > Roots > Rhizosphere > Soil ...
GGTCGCGCTCACGCTCGCCGGATCCTTCACCGGTTCCGTCATCCGCCCACCTTCCGCGGCGGGGTGACCGGTCGCGGCGGCACCAGGTTCGGGGCGATGCGCGGGATGATCAGCGGCACGACGCGGTCCCGGGTGGAATCGGCGACGTAGAGAAACCCGCGCCGCGCATCGAAGGCGACCCGGGTCGGCGCGCCGAACGCTTCCCGGCCCTCGTCGGTCAGGTCGCGGACGATGCCGTCCGGCCCGACCGCCCGCACCCGTTCGTTGTAGAAGTCGGCGATGAAAATCGTGATCTTGCCCCCCGGCTCGTTCACGATGGCGAGGCCGGCCGGCCCGGCAAACCGTGCCGCCGTTGCCGGGCCGTCGTCTCCGCTGTGGCCCCAGATGCCGCTGCCGGCGACGGTGGTGATGACCTGCGTCTTCGCGTCGACCCGGCGGATACGGTTGTGATGCATATCGGCGATGTAGAGGTCGCCTGTTTTCGGATCGAGCGCCACGTCGCTCGGCATGTTCAGGTGCGCGCTGGTCGCCGGCCCGCCGTCGCCGACGTTCTGTGGATCACCCGGCGAGCCGTCGCCGGCCACGGTGTGAATCAGGCCGGTCTTGGCGTCGATCATCCTGACGCGGTAGTTCAGCGTGTCGGCGATGTAGATGTCGCCGTTGAGCGCCGCGGCGACGGCGCTCGGGGTATTCAGCGCCGCTTCGGTTGCGGGCTTTTCGTCTCCGTCGTAGCCGTTTTCGCCCGATCCGGCAATCGTGGTGATGATGCGCGTCGGCCGGTCGACGCGGCGAATCCGATCGTTGTGGGAGTCGGCGACGATGAGATCGCCGTCGGGCGCGATCGCCACGCCGTCCGGGGTGTCGAGCTGGGCGACGATGGCCGGACCGTTGTCGCCGGAAAATCCGGTGCCGAGCTCGTGGCTCCCCGCGATCGGCTCGATCAGCGTGTTGTTGGCGTTCACCCGGCGGATGACGTCGTTGTTCGAATCGGCGATGTAGACATCGCCGTTGGCAGCGATCGCGAGGCCGCCCGGCGCGTCGAGCCAGGCGTCCATCGGCGATCCGTAGTCGCCGGCGTACCCCTTCTTGCCGCCGATGACCGGGCCGGTGACGACCTCGCGCAGCATGAACGTGCTGGCGCCCAGCGTCACGATCATCAGGACGAAGATGAAGGTGCTGCGCAGGCCGTACATCCGCAGCAGCGAAGGCGCGATCAGCGGCGCCCGCGCCGGACTGGAGGGCATCGCGACCATGCCGTTACCGAGCGTCACCCGCGCGATCCCGCGCCGGACGATCGCCGTGGTCTGCGCGGTGCGCCAGAGCACCCCGATGATCAGGGCGACGGTCATCGACGACACCAGGGTGCCGGCGATCCGCCAGTTGCGCAGCGTGCCGGGCGTCGCGCCGGCCAGGATCGCGGCGCCCGACATCGCGCCGGCCAGCAGCGCGCCGCCGATGCCGAGCGCGGCGACGATGCCGAACGTCGTCGGGCGGAGGTGGGTGCTGATGCGGACCAGCGATTTGCCGCCGCCGTGCTCCTCGACCAGCGCGCGCACGTCGAGCCAGGCCCACCGGCCGACGAAGACGCTGACGTCGCGATCGTCCGACCAGCCTTCGTCGATTTCGATCGACCGCACTGCCCGCGAGCCGCGCAGCCACTCGGTCAGCTGCGCCAGCACCCGCTCGGCCGCCGTCCAGTTCTCGCTCCAGAAGCGATCCTCGGTGACGTTGCCCGAGATCAGCAGCAGCGCGCGCCACGCCTCGGCCAGCGACGGTCTTGGGCCGCGGCTGGTCTGCCGTTCGCCGGACGGCACCGCGATTTCCGGCGGCGCCAGCAGGCCGCGTACCCGGCCGCGGATGCGGGCGATCGGTTGGATGAAATGCAGGTACGCGACCGCGGCCCGATACCAGAGCTTGTTGCCCGGCAGCGAGTTGACGTCGGATCGCAGCGCGTAGGCGATGTTCTTGGAGACCGTAGCCGCGAGGCCGATCACACCGCTGCCGAGGAGCATGTACGACGCCCAGTGGTGCTGGCCGGTCGCGGCCACGCCGAGGCCGGCGAGCATCAACACGAAAGAGATGACTTGCCACCTGATCGAGTGCGGCAGGAAGGCGAACGGGTGGACGTCGGTGCGATACACCGACGGGAATGCGGCGGTGCCCCAGACGCCGGCGTTGATCCGCGTCCCCCAGAGCGATCGGACGAACGGCAGCGGGCTGTAGATACGCCCGCGCCACAACATGCGGCCGTCGAGGAATTTTTCCGGATGGTGCGCCATCAGCCACGTTTCGCCTTCGCCGTAGCCGACCTGCTGCCGCCAGTACGCCTTGACCGACGAGCGATGGTGATGCCAGACCAGCGCCGCCGACGCGAAGCCGATCTTCCAGCCCCGCGCCTGCAGCCGCCAGCAGACGTCCACATCGTCGCCCGCGCGGAGGTAAATCGGGTTGAAGCCGCCGATCGCCAGCAGCGCATCGCGGCGGAATGCCATGTTGCAGCCGGGCACGTGCTCCGCGATTCGGTCGTCGAGCAGGACGTGGGTCGGGCCGCCCGGGGCCCGCGCGATGCACTGTGCGATCGGCGGATCGTCCGGCGGGACGACGTTCGGCCCGCCCGAGCCGACGACGTCGGACGTGGTGAAGGGCTGGACGAGGAACGTCAGCCAGTCGCGATCGACGCGGGTGTCGGCGTCCGTATAGGCGACGATCTCGCCGGTCGCCTCGGCCAGCCCGACGTTGCGGGCGGCGCTGAGGCCGGCATTCGGCGTGTCGATGACGCGCACCTTCGCAAAGCGGTGGCCGATCGCGCTGGTCTGATCCTTCGATCCGTCGTTGACCAGGATGATCTCGTAGTCGGGATAGGTCAGCTGCTCGAGCGAGCGGAGGTTGTCTTCGAGCGTGTCGGCTGCGTTGTAGGCGCAGACGACCACCGACACGCGCGGCCAGGTGCGCTGCCGCTCGCGGGAGAACGGCGCCGCGTCGAAGGCGTCGGCCACCGCGGCGGCCGCCGGCTTCAGGCGGCGCTCGTGATCGACCAGCCCGAATTTCCAGTCTTCGACCGGGTGCCCGCCGCGCCACCACTCGTCGGTCCAGGCGAACGCAATCGCGCCGCAGGCGCCTTCCTCGAAGGCGACCCGAACGTGCATCGACGTGATTTCGGCCTGGTGCGCCTCGCCTTCGCGAATGCTGTCGGCCCCCGCTTCGGCGAGCAGCAGCGGCTTCTGGCCGGCGATGTGCTGGAGACGCGCCAGGTACGCGCGCAGCTCATGCTCGCGGTGCAGGTAGACGTTGAACGCGCAGATGTCCAGGAACGAGAGATCGAGAAACTCGGTCGGCGGAAAGTTGACGTAGGTGAAGAGGCTCTCGGGAGATGCGGCCTTGCCTTCTTCGTACAGGCTGCGGAGGAAGCGCTCGACACGGCGCTGGCCGTGCCAGCGCACGACGCCCGGCGGAATCTCGTTCCCCAGCGCGAAGGTGAGGACGGCCGGGTGATCGCCGAGCTCGCTGACCCGGGCGGTGATTTCGCGCCGGATGGTCCGCTTCAGCGCGCCGTCGTCGAGAAACGCGACGTGCTGCGACCACGGCAACCCGACCATGACGCGCAGCCCCTCCCGCGCGGCCGCGTCGAGCAGGTCGCGGCGGGGCGGGGTATAGGTGCGGACCGTATTGAAGCCGAGCGTGGCCATCTGCCGGAAGTCGGCGGCCACCTGATGCAGCGGGGGGAACTGGTAACCGTCTGCGTCGGGCGCAAACGTCCCGTAGGTCACGCCTTTGACGAGGAAACGCTCCCCAGCGACCGCCTCCGCGCTTGGCGCTTCGGCGTGTCGTCCCGCCGTAGCCGCGGAGGTATCCACCCGCGGCGTAGGCAGGACGCGCAGAAACTTGCCTTCGGTCACGATGCGCATCGACGAGAGGATGCGGGTCTCGCTCCGGACGTCCGATTCGGCCTGAACGGCAGTGCTCACTTTGGGCGATGCCCTCAGCTCAAGCTGAAGGGACAACCACCTATTGTATCAGTCGCTTGGCCTGTCCCGAGCCTGTCGAGGGGCTTGTCCCGGGCCGTATTTGACGGGTGGTTACCGGTCGATCTTGACGCTGCCGCTGAAGGTTTTGAACCGCAGTGAACCGCCGTCGCCGCTGCCGAGCTCGGCCTTAAGCGCGCGCCGGCTCGAGCTCTGCATCGTCAGCGGCATTTCAGAGGTCAGCCGGCCGCTGAACGAGTTGAAGGTCACCGTGCCCTGGGCGCTGTCCGGCACATGGAGCTCAATGCTGCCGCTGAAGGTCTCCACGTTGATTGATTGATTGGTTTCCCACGACTTCTGCCGGATGGTGACCGATCCGCTGAAGGTGTGCGCCTGAAGGGAGCCCGAAATGTCGTTCAACACCAGCGGCGACGAGAAGCCATGGACCTTGTGCGGCCCCTCGACGCCGGTCACGCTGACCGGCGAGCTGAAGACCGACAGGTCGAGCTGCGTGCGGCGCGGCACCTTGATGTCGAAATCGGTCTCGACCACGTTGTTGCCGCTGGCGAAGTCCCACCACGAACGGTCGCGCTGATTGGCATCCACGACGACGACATTCGAGCCGGACGTGTGGATATCGAGTCGGATCCGATCCAGCTGGGTGCGGCTGGCCCTGCGGACCGCGTCGATCACCACTTCCGGCCGATCCGACGCGGTGATGGTCACGCGTCCCGAAAAGTTCTTGAGCCGGAGCGTGCCGCCAGGATCCATCTGGAGCGTGCGGCTGATGTGTTCGGTCTCGTCAAAAAAGCGCGGACTGGCCTGGGCAGGCGTCGCGAGCGCAAGGACAGCGAAAGCGGCTGCAAGAGTACGCATGCAGCGTTGGACGGGAAGGCTTCCTAAAACGTTCAGCCTACAGTCCCCGGTCCCTGGTCCCGAGACGGCGCCTCTGGATCCAGCGCGCCCGTGTAGATCGCCATCCCGACGACCGCGTCGACCCCGAGGGCATGGAGATCGTCGATCTCCTGTTGCGTGGTGATGCCGCCGGCCGCCGTCACCCGGCGGATCGTGGCGTCGCGGACCGCACGGATCGCCTCGAGGTTGGTCCCGCCCATCAGCCCTTCGGTGTCGACGTGGGTGTAGAGGAACTCGTCGCAGTAGGGTTCCAGCGCACGAACGGCCTCGACGGCAGTGAGCGGCAGGGTCGTCTTCCACCCGTGAATCACCACCTGTCCGCCGCGGCTGTCGACGGCGGCGATCAGGCGATCGCGGCCGATGGCGTCACTGAGCGTCCGGGCGAAGGCGAGATCGGGGGCGCCGTCCTTGAAGAGCGAGGAGCCGGCGATGATCTGCCGCGCCCCGGCGGCCAGCACGTCGCGCGCCCGCTCGACCGAGCGTATGCCGCCGCCGACGCGGCACGCCAGGGCGCCGGCGATCTGGCGCACCAGCCCGAGGTTGTCGCCGTTCCCCATCGCGGCGTCGAGGTCGATCACCTGGACCTTGGGGAACTTCTCGAAGCGCCGCACCCACCGGAATACGTCCTCGTCCTTGATCGCGAGCTTCTCTCCTTGCACCAGCTGCACGACCGCGCCGCCTTTGAGATCGATGGAGGGGATCAGCATCAGTGATGACACCACGAAACACACGAACGCCCAGATGGAACCGCGGAGCACGCCAAGATCGCAGAGAAACCGTTCTCGGCGCTCTCTGCGGTCTCGGCGGTTTCATCTCGATCAGTCCACAGCGTGATCATCGGAATACCTTGGCGCTACAGGCGGACCGGGATGCCATGCTGGCGCAAGTGCGTCTTGAGCGAGCGCACGCTGGTCTCGGCGTAATGGAAGATCGAGGCGGCGAGCGCGGCGTCCGCGCGGCCGGCCGTGAAGATTTCCACGAAGTCGTCGAGGCCGCCGGCGCCGCCCGACGCAATCACGGGAATCGAGACTGCTGAGGACACCGCCGCGGTGAGGGCGCAGTCGAAGCCGGCTTTCGTGCCGTCGCGGTCGATTGAGGTCAGCAGAATCTCTCCAGCCCCGCGCGCTTCCGCCTCGCGCGCCCACTCGACGGCATCCCGGCCGGCGTCCGCCTGACCGCTGCGCGCGTACACCGAAAACCGATCGACGCCAGGAGCTGTGCGCTTCGCGTCGATGGCGACCAGCACGGCCTGGCTGCCGTAGCGCGCCGCGATCCGGGTGATGAGATCCGGTTCGGCGATCGCGGCCGTGTTCAGGCTGACCTTGTCGGCGCCGGCGTCGACGGCCGCCGCGGCGTCGGCTTCCGTGCGGATGCCGCCGCCGACCGCCAGCGGGATGAACAGCTCGCGCGCCACGGCGCGGATCGTGTCGGCCAGCGCGCGCCGCGCCTCGAGGGTCGCGGTGATGTCGAGGATCACGAGCTCGTCGATGCCTTCGGCGTTGTAGCGCCGCGCGAGCTCCGCCGGATCGCCGGCCGAGCGCAGCCCGCCGAAGTTCACACCCTTGACGACCTGGCCGTTGCGCACGTCGAGGCACGCGATGATGCGCTTAGAGAGCACGGAGATCCTCGAGCTCACGGACGAAACGAGCCACAGTGACACTGAGACACAGAGAAAAAATATTCTTCTTCTCTGTGTCGTTGTGTCTCCGTGGCTGATTTCTCGGTGTTCTCTGCCGCCTCTGAGTGGTCATCCTGCCAGCTCCACGAAGTTGCGGAGAATCTGCAGGCCGACCTCACCCGACTTCTCGGGATGAAACTGCACGCCGCCGATATAGCCGCGCTGGACGGCCGCCGCGAACGGTTCGCCGTGCTCGGTGATGGCCACCGTATCGCCCGTCACGGGCGCCACGTAGCTGTGGGTGAAGTACACCTGCGAACCGTTCTCGACCCGGTCGACGATCGATGCCTCGCGTTGGATGGCCATGCTGTTCCAGCCGACATGCGGGATCTTGATCGTAGGGTCCGCCTGAAGGCGGACCCTACCGGAACTCTCGTCGGTGTTATCGGTCGTGTCCGGCTTTAGCCGGACCGAACCAAGGCGATAGCAGCGGCCCGACAACAGGCCCAGGCCGGAGAGCTCCGGCGCTTCATCGCTGCCTTCGAACAACCATTGCATGCCGAGGCAGATGCCGAACAGCGGACGGCCCTCGCCCACGCGGGCGAGGATGGCGTCGATCCACGGCTGGTCGAGCGCGCGGGTTGCGCCGAAATGTCCCACCCCAGGGACGATGATGCCGGAGGTGTCGGCAAGATCGTCCGGCCTCTCGGGGACGAAGACGTCGGCGCCGATCGTCGCCAGCGCCTTCTTCACCGATGTCAGGTTCCCGGCGTGGTAGTCGATCAGTGCGATCACAGCAGGCCCTTGGTGCTGGGCAGCAACCGGGCCAGACGGCGATCCTTGGCGACGGCCACGCGCAGCGCGCGCGCGAACGCCTTGAAGACCGCTTCGATCTTGTGATGGCTCGAGCGGCCGTAGAGCACCTTCACGTGCACGTTGGCCCGCGCGCCGATCGCGAATCCCTCGAAGAAATCGTGGACCAGCTCGGTCTGCAGATCGCCGACACGCAGCGCCTTCACTCGCAGGTCGACCACCGCGTGCGGCCGGCCGCCGAGATCGATCGCCGCGACCGCCAGCGTCTCGTCCATCGGCATGACGAAGTAGCCGGCGCGGTTGATGCCCTTGCGGTTGCCCAGCGCCTTCGACACCGCCTCCCCGAGCGCGATCCCCAGATCCTCGACGGTGTGGTGTTGATCGACGTCCAGATCGCCGCGTGCGTCGATCGTCAGGTTGAAGGCGCCGTGCCGCGCGAACAGCTCCAGCATGTGGTCGAGAAAGCGGATGCCGGTGCGCACGGTGTATTGCCCCCGGCCCTCCAGCGCCAGCCGCAGTGCGATCTGCGTCTCCTTCGTCCGCCGATCGATCACGGCGCGGCGCACAGGACCTCTTCCATCACCGCGATGGCGCGACGGGTGTGCTCGACGATCCCGGTCGCGATGCGCAGCGAGCCGGCGCAGCCAGGCTCGGTCGACCGGTCGCGCAGGTAGATGCCTTTCGCGAAGGCGCCTTTGACCAGCGCGTCCGTCCGGTCGCCCGCGCGAACGAGGACGAAATTCGACTTGCTCTTCACGTGCGCGAGCCCAAGGCGGTCGCAGGCGGCGTAGAGCAGCGCCTTCGACTCGGTCACCTGACCGAGGTAGCCGTTCAAGTGATCGAGATCCTCGAGCGCCGCGAGGATCGCCACCGCGGCGGCGATGTTCACGCTGTAGACCGGCACCGCCCGCCGCACCGGATCCAGCGTGGCCGGCGCGCCGACGAGGCAGCCGATCCTCAGGCCGGCGAGGCCGAACGCCTTTGAGAACGTCCGCCCCACGATCACATTCGGGAACGCGTCGAGCTCCGGGATGAAGCTGACGCCCGCGAACTCGGCGTACGCTTCGTCCACGAAGACAATCGCACCCTCCGGGACCCGGCGCGCGATCGTGCGGATGGCCTCGGCCGGCATGTCCACGCCGGTCGGGTTGTTCGGGTTCGTGACGAAGACGACGCGGGTGTTCGGCGTGATCGCGGCGAGGACCTCATCCAGCGGAAAGCTGAAGTCGGCATGCGGCATCACCTGCACGAGCCTGCCGCCGGCGACGGCAGTATCGAAGCGGAAGATCTCGAACGCCGGTTCGGGGACGATGGCCTCGAGCTGCGGTCCGCCGATGGCGGCGCGCAGGTACGCGACTGCGACCGCCATGATTCCCTCGTCGAGACCGTTGACCAGCGTGATCCGCTCGGTCGGTACGTCGAGATACCTGGCGACCGCCTCGGTTGCCGCCGCATAGGGCGGGTAGAAGCCGATCTGATCCGGCCGCAGCCGCGCGAGCGCCTCGATGACGCGCGGCGAACAGCCGCCGGTGTTTTCGTTCTGGTGGAGCCGCAGCCCCTCGTACAGCTCGGGCGGTTTCTGATAATGACTCATGACTGATGACCAACGACGGACGTCACTTCAACCTGATCTCGATTGACTCTGCGTGTGCCTCGAGGCCTTCCGCGCGCGCGAGCGGAAGAATCGTCGGCGCGAGGCGCGCGAGCCCCTCGCGGGTGATGCGCTGCACCGACATCACCCGCACGAAGTCGGCGGCCGACAGGCCGCCGCGAAACCGCGCCGCTCCGGCTGTCGGCAGCACGTGATTCGACCCGGTGGCGTAGTCGCCCGCGGCCTGCGCGGAGTAGGGACCGATGAACACGGCGCCCGCCGTCAGCGGATGCCTGGCCAGGGCCTCGCGATCGACCACCAGATGTTCCGGCGCGAAGCGATTGGCGAGCGCCATCGCCTCCTTCGCGCCGCGCGCCACGATCACCGCGCCGTTCGCGCCGAGCGACTTCCCGATGACGGTCCGTCCGGCGCTGCGGTCGGCGACGGCCTTCATCACCCGCTCTGCGAGCGGGCGGCTCCAGGTGATGAAGATCGCGCGCGCATCGGGATCGTGCTCCGCCTGCGCGATGAGATCGGCGGCGATCCACGCCGGACGCCCGGCGCCGGCGACGATGACGATTTCGGTCGGCCCCGCGTAGAAGTCGATCGCGCATCGGCGTGCGACCGCGGCCTTCGCCGCGGCGACGTAGCGGTTGCCAGGGCCGACGATCTTATCGACCTTCGGCACGCTTCCGGTGCCGAAGGCCAGCGCCGCCACGGCATGGGCGCCGCCGATGCGGAACAACCGCGTGACGCCGGCCTCGAGCGCTGCGGCCATCACCGCCGGCTCCGGCCGCGGACACACGACGATCACCTCGCGGACACCCGCGACGCGGGCGGGGACCGCCGTCATCAGCAGCGAAGACGGGAGGGGAAAGCGGCCGCCCGGCACGTAGCAGCCCACGCGATCGAGCGGCTCGACGCGTTGCTCGACCGACACGCCCCGCGCGACCTGTCGATCGAAATGCTTCGGGATCTGCTGGAAGGCCACCGTTGCGATGTTGGCGGCGGCCTGCGCGATCGCGCGCCGGACCGCCGGTTCGACGCGCGCCGCGCCGTCGCGCATTTCCTTGCGCGTGACCTCGAGCGGACCGGATACCTTGTCGAAACGCCTGGCGAACCCGGCAAGAGCGCGGTCGCCCCCGCTCCGCACCTGGTCGACGATCCGCTGGACGCGCCGCTCGAAGGCGCGGTCGTCGCCGCCCGCCGGCGTCAGCAGCCGATCGATTGCGCGCGTGTTGCCTGCTTCGACGATCTTCATCAGTACTGACCCATCCGACCCGGCTGTCCCACGCGACCCACCCGGCTCACCCGACCTGCCCCACCTGCCCCACCCGCCCTACCTGCCTTAGAGCACGATCTTGTTCAGCGGGTATTCCACGATCCCCTCCGCCCGCGCCGCCTTGAGCTTCGGGATCAGATCGCGCACCGTGCGCTCTTCGATGATCGTGTTCACCGCGACCCATTCATCGTCGCTCAGCGCCGAGATGGTCGGGCGCTGCAGCGCCGGCAGCAGGGCGAGGACGCCGGCAAGATCGGCGCGGCGCACGTTGAGCATCAACCCGACGCGTCCCTGCGCCTCGATCGCGGCCTTGAGCAGCAGCGCGATGTTCTCGAGCTTGGTCCGCTTGACCGGATCGGCAAGGACGGTGTGGTTCGCGATCAGCTGGGTGTTCGACTCCATCACCACGTCGAGGATGCGCAGGCGATTGGCGCGCAGCGACGAACCGGTTTCCGTGACCTCGACGATGGCGTCGGCGAGCGTCGGCGGCTTGACCTCGGTCGCGCCCCACGAGAACTCGACCTTGACGTTCACCTGCTGCTTCGCGAAGTAGGCGCGCGTCGCGCGCACCAGTTCGGTGGCGATGGTCTTGCCCTCGAGATCCTTGGCGGCGCGGAACGGCGAATCCTCCGGCGCGGCCAGCACCCATTTCACCTTGCCGAAGCTCTGCTTCGCGTAGATCAGATCCGCGATGCTGGTGATGACGCCGGTCTTGCCGTCGCCCGCTTCGTGCTCGGCAATCCAGTCCTGGCCGGTGAGCCCCGCGTCGAGGACGCCGTCCGAGACGTAACGCGCCATCTCCTGCGCGCGGATCAGCATGCACTCGATTTCCGGATCGTCGATCGACGGGAAGTACGACCGTGAGCTGACGTAGATGTTGAAGCCGGCGCGCGCGAACAGCTGGACGGTCGCGTCCTGCAGCGAGCCTTTGGGGATGCCGAGTTTCAGTTTCATCGTTGTTCCAGAGGTCGAAAGCACGTCCGGGTCCCGGTGTGGCAGACGTTGCCGTCGCCCAGCCGCTTGACCTTGAGCAGCACCGTGTCGTCGTCGCAGTCCACCAGCAGCTCGACGACCTCGAGCTTGTTGCCGGAGGTTTCCCCCTTCATCCACAGCTTGTTGCGGGTGCGGCTGAAGAAGGTGGCGTAGCCGGTGCGGCGCGTCTCCGCGAGCGCCACGTCGTTCATGAAGCCGACCATCAGGACTTCGGAGGTTTCGGCGTCCTGGATGACGGCCGGGATCAGCCCGTCGAGTTTTGAGTAGTCCATAAAATAAAAAACCCCGCCATGTCGGGCGGGGGCATCGGTGTCGTTAGTCCCTGGTCTCTAGTCGTTCGTCACAGAAACCGGATCACGCTGCTCCCCTCGGCCCGTGGCCGTGGTGGAAATGGTGGCGCGCGTGATGGTGGACTGCCGACATGGAAACGTCAGAGTATGCGATCGCGAATTGGCGTGTCAACGGCGGCGGCGGGCTTGCGGCTTTCGCGCCGACGGGGCGCCGGTGGGCGCGGCCGCCTCGCGCGCGATCATCACCTCCGTCGACTTGATGATGGCCAGCGCGTCGTCGCCCCGGCGCAGCTTCAGTTCCTCGACGGCGTCGCGGGTGATCACCGCCGTCAGCGTCTGATCGCCGATCCGCAGGCGCACCTGCGCGAGAAGCCCTTCGACGCGGACCTCGTCGACGTAGCCGCGCAACTGGTTCCGGCCGCTGATCGAGACGATGATCCCGGTGTGCCCGGGAACGCTGGGACGCTCGGCGGCAGTGGTGGTCGGGGCGAGCAGGCGATCGACTTCCGCATCGGCGATGCGGTGATGGCCGCCGGTCGTGACGCTCGTGCGCACCCGTCCCTCGTAGATCCAGTGCTTCAGCGTGGAGTAGCCGACGCCGAGCCGGCTCGCCGCCTGTCTGACCGTCAGGAGTGCCATGGTGTAAAGGTCCGATACAGTTGAACGATTCAGCTTGAATCATATTAAACTGACCGGCATTGTGCACCTGAAACCGCGCTCGCCCCGCCGCGTCGCACGCCGTCTGCTGCTCGCGGCGTGCCTGTGCGCGGGCGTCGGCCTCGCCGGGTGCCGCGCCGCGCCGGAATCGCCGGCACGGCGGGGGAAGCTTCGGGTGGCCGCCGCGGCGGACTTGAACGCCGCGTTTCCCGATCTGATCGCGCGATTCGGTGCGGCCCACGACGTCGACGTCAGCGTGTCGTACGGTTCCTCCGGCAACTTCTACGCGCAGCTGCTCAACCAGGCGCCGTTCGACATGTTCCTGTCGGCCGACGTGTCGTACCCGAACCGGCTGGCGGAGAGCGGTCTCACGCTGCCGCAGAGCGAGTTTACCTACGCAATCGGCCGCATCGTGGTGTGGGCGCCCGCATCGTCCACGCTGGATGTCGAGCACGAAGGGCTGCAGGTGCTTGCGCAGGCGTCGATCGGGCATGTCGCGATCGCCAATCCCGAGCACGCTCCGTATGGCCGGGCCGCGGTCGCGGCGATGCAGTCGGCCGGCGTCTACGATCGCGTGAAGCCCAAGCTGGTCGTCGGCGAAAACATCGCGCAGACGATGCAGTTTGTGCAGAGCGGCGCGGCAGACGTGGGCATCATCGCGCTGTCGCTGGCGCTGGCGCCGAACGTGAACGACAAGGGTCGGCGGTTCGACATTCCAGCCAGCACGCACCCCAGGCTGGAGCAGGGCGGGACGATCATGAAGGGGGCGTCCGACGTGGACGCGGCGCGCGCGTTCCGCGGGTTTCTGTTGAGCGCGGATGGTCAGGCGATCTTGAAGCAGTACGGGTTCTCTATTCCGGATCGCTAACACGTGGACTGGACCGCGATCTGGCTCAGCATCCGGCTCGCGTCCGCGACGACGCTGGTGCTCCTCGCTCTGGGCATTCCGCTCGCCTACTGGATCGTCTTTTCGCCGAGGCGCTGGAAGTTCCTGGTGGAAGCGGTCGTGGCGCTGCCGCTCGTGCTGCCGCCGACCGTCCTCGGTTTCTACGTCCTCGTCGCGATCGGGCCGCTGAGCCCGGTCGGCCGCGCGTACGCGCGCCTCGCGGGCCATGGGCTTCCGTTCACGTTCGAAGGCCTGCTGATCGCGTCGGTGCTGTACTCGATGCCGTTCGCGGTGCAGCCGTTCGCGGCGGAGTTCGCGTCGGTCGATCGCCGGCTGCTCGAAGCGTCCTGGTCGCTGGGCGTGTCGCGGCTCGAGACGTTCCGCCGCATCGTGATCCCGCTGTCGGTCCGCGGCCTGGTCACCGGCATCATCCTGAGCTTCGCGCACACGCTCGGCGAGTTCGGCGTGGTGCTGATGGTCGGCGGGAACCTGCCCGGCGTCACGCGGACCGTGTCGATCTCGATCTACGACGCGGTGCAGTCGCTCGACTATGCGGCCGCGTCGCGGACGTCGCTGCTGCTGCTGATCGTGTCGTTTCTGATTCTCGCGTCCACGTATTCCCTGCAGCGGTCGATATGGCTGAGACCGCGTCACTGACCGCGGGCGGCGCGGCGCTGCGCGTCGCGGTCGCGCAACGGTTTGCCGGCGGCTTTGCGATCGACGCGCGGCTCGACGTCGATCTCCGGCCGGGGTCGATGCTGGTGCTGTTTGGACCGTCGGGCGCCGGCAAGACGACCATCCTGCGACAGATCGCGGGTCTCCAGCGCCCCGATGCCGGCGTCATCCGGTTCGATGGCGACCTCTGGTGCGACATCGAGCAAGGCGTCTGGAGTCCGCCGCAATCCCGCCGGATCGGCCTCGTCTTCCAGGAGCCGACCCTCTTCCCGCATCTCACCGTCCGACAAAATATTGTCTACGGCGTAAGAACTACCCACAGGGTCAGACCAAGGTCTGACCTTGGGTCAAGCGACACGGGCAAACCAAGCGACAAGGTCAGACCTAGGTCTGACCCTGATCTGACGGTGGCAGGAATTGCGAAGGTGCTGGGGATCGAGGATCTCGAAAATCGCTACCCGAGGGCCTTGTCGGGCGGGGAAGGGCAGCGCGTCGCGCTCGCACGGGCGCTCGCGCCTGACCCCCGGCTCCTCCTGCTCGACGAGCCGTTCGCCTCGCTGGACGGCCCCGCGCGCGTTCGGTTGCGGCGCGAGGTGCGCGCCCTGCTGCAGACGACGGGCACGCCCGCGATCCTGGTCACGCACGACCGCACCGAAGCGCTGGCGCTCGGCGACACGGTCGCGGTGGTCATCGGCGGGTGCGTGCGCCAGGTCGGTCCCGTCTCCGACGTGTTCAGCCATCCCGCCGACGCCGCGATCGCGGCGTCGCTCGGCATCGAGGCCGTCCTGCCGGCGCAAGTGGCCGGATCCTCGGGCGGCATGATCCATGTGGCCGTCGGCGAGGTGAGGCTGCAGGTGGCCGAACGCGAAGCGTTCGCGATCGGCGCCGCCGTGTACGCGTGCGTGCGCGCGGAAGACGTCACGCTCGAAACGCTCTCCTCGGGACACGCCAGCACCCGCAACCATCTCGCCGCACGCGTCATCTCGATCGCCTCCGAGGGACCGATCGACCGGGTGACGCTGGACTGCGGGTTTGCGCTCGACGCGTTGATCACGCGTCAGTCACGGGACGAATTGCACCTGACGCCCGGCGCGGACGTCATCGCGGCGATCAAAGCCACGTCGATTCACCTCGTGCCACGACTCTAGAGTTCTCAGCTCGGCAGCACCTGGCCGCGCGTCTCCTCGCCGAACGGCAACAGCAGCAGCCCGATCAGGAACGCGATCGAGGTGATGGCGACCGGCGTGCCGATGGTGTGGAAGTGCGCGACGCCGGCGCCGACGAGGAACGTGATCCCCGCGCCGGCGAACCGCCCGACCGACGTCGCGAACGCGAACGCGCTGCCACGGCACTCGGTCGAGTACTGCTCGGGCAGCCAGATCGTGTACATCGCGAAGTTCGCACCGCCGACGCCGAGAAAGAAGAGCACCGCGAAGAAGGGCGCGAGCGCGTTCGGCAGGTAGAAGATGTAGCCGAACCCGACCGCGATCGAAAAGAACATCACCGCGAAATAGAGTGCGAGCGTGAGGCGGCGCCCGAACCGATCCGCCAGCGGCGGCAGCACGATGCAGCCGAGAATGGTGCCGACCGACAGCACCATCGTGCCGTACGACGCGAGACGGGTCGCGTCGCCCCCAGCGATACCCTGCCGCAGCGCGATTTCCCTTACCGAAGTTGGCACGTATACCGAGCCGGCCCACAACCCGACGATCGATACGAGCAGAAACAGCGAGTTGAGCAGCGTCCGCCGTGCGTACACGGGAGAGAAGATTTTCGTGAACGCCTCCATCATCGGCGGCCGCTGACCGGATTCGGCGCGCCGCCTCCACGTTTCGGACTCGCGCACGCCATACCGGATGAAAGTGATGAGCAGCGCGGGCGTGCCGCCGACCACGAACATCCAGCGCCAGCCGTACTTCGCGCCGACGGAATAATTCGCCAGGGCCGCGAGAAAAAAGCCGAAGTAGTAGCCGGTGTGCATGTAGCCGCCGCCGGCCTTCCGGCGATCCTCGGGCCATTCTTCAGCGATGAATGTCCCGCCCATCGCCCACTCGCCGCCGATGCCGATGCCGGCGAGAAACCGGAGCGCCGCGAGCTGCCAGATGCCCGTGACGACGCCGCACAGGAGCGTGAAGAGCGAATAGCAGAGAATCGTGAGCGTCAGCGTGCGGACGCGGCCGAAGCGATCCGCGATCGGTCCCCAGATCATCGAGACGCCCCAGCCGACGAGGAACAACGCGAAGAGCACGCTGCCGTAGAAGCCGATGTTGCCCGCCGTCGCCTCGATGCCCGATCGCGGCAGCAGCTCGGTGAGCGCCGGCACGAGCACCAGCGAGTAGATGAACGAATCCATGCCGTCGAGCGCCCATCCGGCCCAGGCCGCCCAGAATCCGCGGATCTGATTCGGCGTCAGCGGTGTCGGGCGGGCAGCGACGTTGGTCATGGGTGCGTGGTATCCGGTGTTGGTTGCCGGCTCGTGGGGGCCGTCCCTGGACCGGACCCGCAGCGGAATCGAGCCGGACCTGCGAGAGTATACAGACATGCGTGTGCTGCTCGCGCCCCACGGAACCCGCGGCGACATCCAGCCGATGCTGGCACTCGCCGTGGCGCTGCGCGCGCGGGGGCACATCGTGCGCTTCTCGGTGCCTCGAGGCTTTCTCGAGTGGCTCGGCGCCTGCGGCTTCGAGGCGGTCTCGAACGGCGTGGATATCGAGGCCGAGATGCAGGCCCCGGACGCGAGGCTGGACTCCATCGGATGGATGTTCGGCCGCCTGCGGGATCACACCGCGCGCATGTTCGAGCCGATCGCGCACGCCAGCGAGGACGCCGACATCGTCGTTGGTGCCGGGGCTCAGCTCGTGACCTCGTCGATCGCCGAGTGGCGCGACGTGCCGCACGCCATGTTCGCGTTCTGCCCCTGTGCGATGCCGACCAGCGCTGCACCGCCGCCGACGGTGCGGACCCAGACGCTCCCGCGCTGGGTGAACCGTCTGTTGTGGCAGGTCGGCGCGCCGGTCGCCGATCTCCTGCTCCGCGGGACGATCAACCGCGGCCGCGCCTCGCTTGGCCTCGGGTCCATCGGCAGCACGCTCACTCATATCTCCGACAGCCGGGTGATCATCGCGGCCGATCCTGACCTGGCGCCGCCAGGCGACGATGCGCCGGCGACCCTCGTCAGCACCGACGCGCTGGTGTTCGACCAGGGGCGCGAGCTGGAACCTCGTCTCGACGCCTTCCTGAACCTGGACCCCTCGCCGATCTACGTGGGCTTCGGCAGCATGGTCGCGGGCGGCGCCGGCGATCTGATCGGCCAGGCGATCGCCGCTGCACGCGCCGTCGGCCGTGGCGCGCTCATTTCAGCGGGCTGGGCCGGGCTCGATCGCTATGTGGCGCAGGCCGACGACATCCTGACCGTCGGTTCGATCCCTCACCGCGCCGTGTTCCCTCGCGTCGCCGTCATCGTCCACCACGGGGGTGCAGGGACGACGACGGCGGCGGCATCCGGGGGAGTGCCGCAGGTGATCATCCCGCACCTGCTCGACCAGTACTACTGGGCGCACCGCATCGAGCGGCTCGGTCTGGGGCCCAGAGCGCTGCCCGTGTCCCTCATCACCGCCGACATCCTGGCCGACCGCCTCGACATCGCGCTCCACGACGCGGGCATCCGCAAACGCGCCGCGGCGCTCGGGCCCGTCGTCGCCGCGCGAAACGGCGCGCCTGCGGCCGTCGATGAGCTCGAGCGGCTCGTCAGTAACGGGGGCTAGGGGCTAGGGGCTGGGAGCTAGGAGCTGAGGGCGGCCGCGCTGCACGACGCCACCCGCGCTGCTCGGGACTAAACTGCCGTCATGCGCATGCTCGCTCTCGCTCTGGCCGTCCTCGCGACGGCGTCCATGTCCGCGCAGCCGGAGCCGCGCCTGCCGGCCGAAACGCTCCTCGATCGCGCGGTGCTGACGGCGCTGGACGAAGAACTGTCGGGCGTCGCCGCGAAGGATCACGTCAGCCGCCTGGCCCAGCTGCATCGCGTGCCCGCCTCGCCCGGCTTTCACGAGGCGATCGAGTACGTGATGGCGCGCGCGAAGGCCGCCGGCCTCAGCGACGCGCACGTGGAGACCTTTCCCGGGGACGGCACGGCCTGGTTCGGCACCCTCCACGGCAACCGCGGCTGGCGGGTCGAGGCCGGATGGCTCGACGAAGTTCGGCCCCAACCGCGGCGGATCATCTCCTACGACGACGTGCGGCTCGCGGTCGCCGACAACAGCGAGAGCGCGGACGTGACG
>Ga0070665_100003081_pt1 | contig 17957 bp, 19 predicted proteins | sample KBSS13metaG_FD_65862 | JGI IMG/M metagenome (GOLD analysis project Ga0070665, IMG submission 65862) | Switchgrass rhizosphere microbial communities from Kellogg Biological Station, Michigan, USA - KBS S1-3 metaG | ecosystem: Host-associated > Plants > Roots > Rhizosphere > Soil ...
GACCGTCACCGGCGTCAGCGGCTCCGGCAAGTCGACGCTCGTGAACGACATCCTGTACAAGTCGCTCGCGAAGACGCTCTACCGGGCGGTCGACGATCCCGGCGCGCACGACCGGATCGAGGGCATCGAGTTGATCGACAAGGTGATCGAGATCGATCAGTCGCCCATCGGGCGCACGCCCCGGTCGAACCCCGCGACCTACACGGGGCTCTTCACCTTCATCCGCGACCTCTTCGCGATGATGCCCGACGCGCGCGCGCGCGGGTTCCGGCCCGGCCGCTTCTCGTTCAACGTCAAGGGCGGCCGGTGCGAGGCCTGCCAGGGCGACGGCGTCATCGCGATCGAGATGCACTTCCTGCCCGACGTCTACGTCACCTGCGAGCAGTGCAAGGGCCGCCGCTACAACCGCGAGACGCTCGAGATCCGGTACCGCGGCAAGTCGATCGCGGACGTCCTCGAGCTGACGGTCGATCAGGCGGTGCCGTTCCTCGAGAACTTCCCGGCCATCGCCAACAAGCTCCGGACGCTGCAGGACGTCGGCCTCGGCTACATCGAGCTCGGGCAGTCGGCGACGACGCTGAGCGGAGGCGAAGCGCAGCGCGTGAAGCTCGCCAAGGAGCTGTCCAAACGGGGCACCGGGCGCACGCTCTACATCCTGGACGAGCCCACGACGGGCCTGCATTTCGAGGACACGCGCAAGCTGCTGGACGTCCTGAACAAGCTCGTGGACCAGGGCAACACGATCGTGGTCATCGAGCACAACCTGGACGTGATCAAGTGCGCGGACTACGTCATCGATCTCGGGCCGGAAGGCGGCGTGGGCGGCGGGCGCATCGTCGCGTCGGGCACGCCCGAGGAGGTCGCCCTGCACGAGCAGTCGGCGACCGGCCGGTTCCTGGCGGACATGCAGGCCCAGAGCGGCCGGCCGATACGATCTGAGGCCGTCTGAAGCTGGGCCATTGTGGTAACATCGCCACACCTGAGCCGGTTTCAACTGTGGTTCTCGAACCACAAATGGCGTTTCAGGCTGGCCCTGTAATCCTGGCAATATTCGTTATAAATCGTTGCATAACAATGAGTTCTATTGCAGTGACCAGGTTTGTAATAAACGGGCATCCTCCTTGCTGAAGACGGCTACGCTCGTCCCCGCGATGCCGAGAGGCTAATGGACGTACAGCGTACACTTCGTCGCCCCATCTCCTGTGTCGGAATAGGTCTTCACTCCGGCAACAAGGTCACGCTTTCGCTGAAACCAGCGGCCGTGGACTACGGCATCCGTTTTCGCCGGACCGATCTCGGCGATTTCGAGGTGCCGGCTACGGTGCAGAACCTGGCAGGCATCCAGCTCGCGACCGGGCTGGCGCGTGACCAGGTCTCGGTCGAGACGGTCGAACACCTGCTGGCGGCGCTCGTCAGCATGGGCATCGACAACGTCGTGGTCGAGCTCAACTCGCCGGAAGTGCCGATCATGGACGGCAGCGCGGCGCCGTTCATCTACCTGATTCAGGAAGCGGGCGTGAAGCGCCAGCAGGCGCGGCGCAAGTTCCTGAAGATCGTCCGGCCGATCGCGCTGTCGCGCGGCGACAAGCGGATCGCGCTCTACCCGTCGGATCACTTCAAGGTCACCTACAGCATCAGCTACGACCACCCGCTGCTGCGGCACCAGTCGCGCACCCTGCGGATCACCGAAGACTCGTTCATCGAAGAGATCGCGCCCGCGCGGACGTTCACGTTCCTGAAGGACGTCGAGATGCTCCGGCAGAACGGCCTGGCGCTGGGCGGCTCGCTCGAGAACGCGATCGTGCTGGGTGAAACGGGCGTGCTGAACAACCCGCTGCGGTTCGACGACGAGTTCGTGCGCCACAAGATTCTGGACGCGGTGGGCGATCTCGCGCTGGTCGGCTACCCGGTCATCGGGCACCTGGTGGCGCACCGCGCCGGCCACGCGCTCCACACCGAGTTCGCGGCCAGGATTCTCGAAGAGGCCCACGCCTGGCGCCTCGTCGAGTCGGCCGACGGCGCGCCGATGCCCGCGGACGTGGCCGTCCCCGCGCGCGGCATCAAGGGCGCCGCGGCTATCTGACGACGAGCGTTTTGGTCGTCGTCTCGGATCCGCAGCGCTCGAACCAGTCGATTCCCTCGCTGACCAGATCGAATTTCAGCTGATACCGTCCCGGCCGCTCGAGGGCCGGGAGGGTGATCCGCACGTCCGCGCGGGCGCCGGGCTCGAGCGCCGCCGGCAGCCACGCCCGCGCGAAATCACGATTGAGCAGCGCCCCCGAGGCGTCGCAGAGCTGCGCGCCGAGCCGCACGAGGCGGCGTCCGTAGCTGGCCTGCGCCGGGAACGCCCGCGTCGAGAGGTTGCGGACGCGCGTCCGGACCTCGACCGGCTGTCCCGCGCGCGCCCACAACGGCAAATCCGGCATGCCCGGCAGAGCCGGGAGCGACGGAATTCCGCGGGGCATCGTCCGCACGTCGATTTCGGCGCGCGGCGTGGCGCCGGGAATGGCGTTGCCGAGATTGTTGTCGTCCCAGATCTCGTGGCGGATGGCGTCGAGGTCCGCCGCGCCCGGCACGAACCGCCGCGAGTACGCGTTCTCGGGATGGTCGGTCAGCTCCCAGCATAGGCGATCGACGCCGATGTCGCGCGCCAGCTCCCGCGCGGAATCCATCTCGGCCTCCGAGTCGTTCCACGTGAACAGGATGTAGCGCCAGTTGATGAACGGCACGTCGCGGCCCGCGCGGCGCTTTTCGTCGGCCATGGCGCGCAGGTTGGCGATGGCGAGGTCGAATTTTCCGCGCTGGCGATACTTGACGTAGCTGTCCGCGGTCGCGCCGTCGATCGAGAACGTCACCTCGTCGATCCCCGAGTGCGCGAGCCGGCGCGCCTGCGCCTCCGTGAACGCCAGCCCGTTGGTGCTCGTGTAGAGATACACCTGCGGGAAATGCGTCTTGATGTACTCGCACATCTCGATCGCGCGCTTGTGGAGGAACGCTTCGCCGTAGTTGAAGAAGTCGATGCGGACGAGCGACGGGCCGGCTTCGTCCACCACGCGGCGGAAGAGATCGAAGTCGAGCATGCCGGCCTGCCGCGTCCGGGTGATGCCGGTTTCCGGCGCGCAGCACGCCTCCGTGCACGAGATGTTGCAGGCTGCGGTGCACTCGATGTACAGCCGCGAGGGCAGGGCGCCGGCGTCGATCGATCGGACCGCCGGCGTGTCGTCCTTCTTGAGCGGCAGCTTGAGTGGGCAGTCGCCGCAGAACTTCGAGCCGCCGGCATTCAGATCCTCGCGCAGCGAGGTCACGACCGGCCCCGTCCACACGTCGTGCACGGACGCCGCGCGCACGTCGCCGAGGACGCGGTGGCCGTACGGATCGGCGCACCCGCACACCAGGCGCCCGTCGCAGAGCAGGACCATCGTGCTCCACGGCCACGTGCACTGAAACCGCGTCGAGAGGAAATTGAGGGACACGCTATTTCGTCAGGCGCTTCAGATACGCCTCGAGCTTGTCGTTCTCGTACTTCACCGTGTTGAGGAACAGGCTCTCCGCCAGGTAGGTGCTGCGCTCTTTCTCGTCCATCTGCTCGATCAGGTGCTGGATTTCCCGCACCATGTCTTCGAAGGTCCGCTCCAGCTCCCGCTTGGCCGTCACTTCCTGATACAAGGCTTCCATGACCGCCAGGAGGTCGCCGTCGAGCGTGATGGGCACGCCGGTGGTCGTCTTGATCATCCGCATGTTAGACCCCGAAGCTTCTGACGGCGCTCGGCTCGTCGGCATGAATCTCGATGAAGTTCTGGGCGCCCGTCATGGTCAGCATGGTTTCCACGCGCTTCTGGACGCCCGAGAGCTTCAGCTTGCCGCCGGCGCTGTGCACCTGGCGGTAGAGGTCCATCAGGCAGCCGATCGTGGCGCTGTCCACGTAGGTGACCGGCGTCAGGTCGATGACGATGTTGCGCGTCCCGCCGGCGACGAGCGTCGTGACGGCGGAAGAGAAGTCCGAGAGAATCGGATACATCAGCCTCGGCTCGCCCACGCGCACGACGGCGACCGCGCCGTTCTGTTCGGTTGTCAGGTTCATCAGTGCACTCCACCTATGCCGCTCGGGCTGAAATGCTCGCCGCGCAGCTTCTTGATTTGCCGCGCGAGCTCGCTGCGTCCGCGGTTGATGCGAGACTTCACGGTGCCTTCCGGCAGCCGCAGCTCGCGCGCGATCTCGTGATACGACAGCTCCTGGAGATCGCGCATCAGCACGGCCGTCCGGAGCGTCTTCGGCAGCGACGCGAGCGCCTCGCGCAGCAGCTCGACCCGATCGCGCTGTTCGAGCGCCGCGATCTGGCTCTGGCCGGGCGCCGCGGCGGAGAGCTCCGCGGTGTCGACGTCGCGATCGATCGTCTCGCGCTCCTTCCGCACGCTCCGGTAATGGTCGATGCAGAGGTTGCGGCTCACGCTGATCAGCCAGGTCTGGAAATTCGCGCGGCGGTCGAAGGTCTCGAGCGACTTGAAAATCTTGAGAAAGATGTCCTGCGTGAGATCCTCGGCCTCGTCGTGCTTGCCGACGAACTTGTACGCGACGTTGAACACCTTGCGCCGGTACTGGCGGACGATCGCCTCCCAGGCGAGCTGATCCCCGCCCAGGCAGCGGCGGATGAGCGCGTCGATATCGTCGGTTTCGGGGGGGTGATCGGCAGACATGCAGCGCTGAGTGGGTTAGTATAGCCTGACACACCGCTGTGGTCGGCTTCTCCCCAACCTCTCAAGAGCTCGTCTGCGACGGCGTCCCGCTGTCGGCCATTGCCGCCGCCGAAGGCACGCCGGTCTACGTCTACAGCGCCGCGCTCCTGCGCCAGCGCTACCGCGACATCACCGCGGGCTTCGGCGACTATCCCCACCGCGTCCATTACGCGCTCAAGGCCAATTCCACGCTGGCGCTCGCGCGGCTCCTCCGCGAGCTGGGCTCGGGGGCCGACGCGAATTCGATCTGGGAGATCGAACTGGCCCGCAAGGCCGGCTTCACGCCGGACGACATCGTCTTCACGGGCGTCGGCAAGTCGGACGCCGAGCTCGCGTGCGCGGTGCCGCTCGGCTTGAAAGCAATCAACGTCGAATCGGCCGGCGAGCTCGATCGCGTGGAGGCGCTGGCGCGCAAGGCCGGCGTGGTGGCGCGCGTCGCGATCCGCGTCAACCCCGATATCGATGCGAAGAGCCATCCCCACATTTCGACGGGCCTGAAGATCAACAAGTTCGGCGTGCCGGTGGACGAAGCGGGGCGCCTGCTCGAGGGCCTGGCCGCGCGGCCCGCGCTCAAGCTGGTCGCCGTGCACATGCACGTCGGCTCGCAGATGACCTCGCTCGACCCGGTGCGCGCCGCGGCGGCGCGGCTCGCCGGCTTCGCGCGCCAGGCGCAGGAGGCCGGGATCGCCCTCGAATACCTCGACGCGGGCGGCGGCCTCGGCATCTCCTACGACGGCGGCCAGGTCCCGTCGGCCGACCGGTACGCGGCGGCCCTCGTCGACGAAATCCGGGCGACGCACCTGCCCATCGTCATCGAGCCGGGCCGGTCCATCGTCGGGCCGGCGGCCGTGCTGCTCGCGCAGGTCGTCGACGTGAAAGGCCGGACGGCGTCGAGCGATTTCGCGATCATCGACGCCGGGATGACCGAGCTGATGCGGCCCGCGCTCTACAACGGGTTCCACCGGATCGAGCCCGTCCGGCCGCGCGCGGGCGCGCTGCGGCAGTACGAAATCGCCGGGCCCGTCTGCGAGAGCACCGACATCGTGGGCCGCGACCGCACGCTGCCCCCGCTCGCCGCCGGCGATCTCGTCGCCATTCACGACACCGGCGCCTACGGATCGGCCATGGCGTCGAACTACAACCGCCGCCCGTTGCCCGCAGAAGTGCTCGTGGACGACGGCACGTGGCGCGTCATCCGGAAGCGCCAGACGATTGACGACATGCTCGCCCAGGAAGAACCCTGAACCTTGAACCGTGAACCGTGAACCGTGAACCGTGAACCGTGAACCCTGAAGCATGTCCGGCCACCTGATCGCCTTCGAAGGCCTCGACCAGAGCGGCAAGCAGACGCAGGCCGAGCGGCTGCGCGACCGGCTGAAGCTGGACGGCCGCAAGGCCCGGCTCGTGTCGTTCCCCGATTACGCGACGTCGATCGGCGAGGAAATCGCGCGAGCCCTCCAGGGCGAGCGCGAGTACGGGCCGGACGTCATGCAGCTCCTGTACGTCGCCAACCGCTACGAGCGGAAGCCTGACCTGCAGCGATGGCTCGAGGGCGGGTTGATGCTCGTCTGCGACCGCTACACCGCGTCGAGCGTCGCGTACGGCGAAGCGTTCGGCCTCGACCCCGCGTGGCTCGCGGACCTGCAGAAGTTCCTGCCGCCGGCGTGGATGACCATTTTCCTCGACATCGCGCCCGGCACGGCGACCGAGCGGAAGGCTGTCGATCGCGATCGCTACGAACGCGACCTCGCGCTGCAGACCCGCGTCCGCGAGAGCTACCGGCGCCAGGCGGCCGAGCAGGGCTGGGTGGTGCTCGACGGCGAGCGCTCCAAGGACGCCATCGCCGAGGACGTCTTCAGCGCGGTTTCCTCACGGCTCGAGCCGCTGTAGCCGCGCGGACCTCCCGCACGCCCATCCCGATCAGCACGCGCGCGCACGCCTCGAGCGTCGCGCCCGTCGTGCTCACATCGTCCACCAGCACGACGACCGTCCCACGGAGCGGCGGCACGTCCGGCGGCGTCCGCCTGCGTGGCGCGAAGGCGTCGCGGACGTTCTTGTGGCGCTGAGCGGCGGGAAGGCCGGTCTGCGTCGGCGTCGCCTGCACCCGGCGCAGCGCGCGGCAGACAGGCGGCCCTCCGGCACTGAGCCGGCGCGCCAGGTCCAGCGCCTGGTTGAAGCCGCGCGCGCGGCGCCGTGACGGGTGGAGGGGCACCGGGATCAGCCAATCCGCGCCCGCGAATACGCCGGCGCACCGTGCCCGCATCAGCGCTGCCAGCGGACGCGCGAGCGAGCGGCGTCCTTCGTACTTCAGCGCGTGCACGATCGCGCGAAGCGCGCCGTCGTAGGCCCCCGCGGCCAGCGCGTGCGCCACGACCGGCCGGCTGCGCCGGCAGCGGGCGCACCGCGACATCGGCGTGGAGGGAACGCGCCACGACGCCAGCGAATCCCCGCAGCGTTCACAGAGCGGGGCGGCGAGCGGCGGGATCGACTGCCAGCAGGCGCCGCAGACCGGGCCGCGCGTTGGATGTTCGAGTGTTTCTCCGCACGACGCGCACGGCGCCGCGAGGATGACGGAGAGGAGGTTGTCGCAGGCGGCGAGCGCCCAGGCGCGCCAGTCAGGTCGCGGGCGGGATGTCCACGCGCTCGGCGCTGCCCCAGAGCCGCTCGAGATCGTAGAAGAGGCGCGTCTCGCGCGCGAAGACGTGCACGATGAAGTCGAAGTAGTCGATGAGGATCCACCCGGATCGGTCGGAGCGGTTCTGGCCTTCGATGTGGGCCGGCTTTCCATGATCCGCCAGGGCCTCGACGATCGCGTCGGCGATAGCGCGCACCTGCCGCGCGTTGGTGCCGGAACAGATGACGAAGTGATCGGTGAACCCGGCCGCTTTCCGAAGATCGAGCACGGTGATGTCTTCGGCCTTCTTGTCTTCGGCCGCGCGAACCGCCAGCTCGATCGGACGCGGAAGCCCCGCGGACTTGCGGCGCCGTTCAGTCTTGGCCATGCAACCTCGCTGCCGCGGCGCCCGCCGGCGCGTCGCTGGCCCGGCGTCCCGGCCAGTGCGGCGTGTAAAGTCCGTGCTGTTCAATGTGTTGCCGCACCGGATCCGGGACCAGCGCCGCCACCGATTCGCCGCGCGCGCGGCGGTCGCGGATGGCACTGGATGACACGTCGGCGGTCGGCGCGTCGATCAAAACGATCATCGGATCGATGTGGCTGATGGCGTCGAGCGGCGGCCGCACCATGCGGTGCGCGAGCTGCGGCAGCCGGTGCGGGATGTCGGCCACCGGGTGCCCGGGCCGGGAGATCACCGCGAAGTGGGCGCGGTCCAGAATGGCCGGATAGTTCCGCCAGGTCGCAATCTCGGCGAACGCATCGCATCCGAGGATGAAGTAGAGCTCGGACGCCTTGTAGCCGCGCTCGTGGAACTTGTCGAGCGTCGCCGACGTGTAGGACTGCGCTTCGTCGCGCAGCTCCAGATCGGAGGCACGCCACCCGGCGCGACCGGCCACGGCGAGCGAGACCATCGCGAACCGGTGAAAGCTCGACGCGTGGGGCTGCGGCCGGTGCGGAGGCAGGCTGGCCGGCACCACCATGACGCGCATCAGGTTCAGCGCCGTTTCCGCAGCGAAAGCGGCCTCGAGGTGGCCCCAGTGAATCGGATCGAACGTGCCGCCGAGAATGCCGATGCGCCGGATGCTCATGCAGGCGCAGGACCCGCCGCCGCGTGCTCGGCTTCGCGTTCGAGCGCGATGTGCCGCCACATGGCCTCGAGCAGCTCGGGCATCCCCGCGCCGGTGGCCGCCGAGACGCGGAGGAAGGGCAGCCCGAGCGCGGCCGCGCGCGCTGCGAGCGCCGTCACACCGGCCTCCGTCTCGTCCGTCACGGCGTCCATCTTGTTCGCCGCGACAATCTGCGGCTTCGCCGCGAGCGCCGGCTGAAACAGCTGCAGCTCCTGCCGCACGGTGTCGAGATCCTCGACGGGATCGCGGCCCGCGGCGCCCGACACGTCCACGACGTGCACGAGCACTTTCGTGCGCTCGAGATGCCGGAGAAACTGGTGGCCGAGCCCGAGGCCGCGGTGCGCGCCTTCGATCAGCCCGGGAACGTCGGCGACGGCGAAGCTGCGGTCGCCGCTCAGCTTCACGACGCCCAGGTTCGGCGTCAGCGTGGTGAACGGGTAGTCGGCAATCTTGGGACGCGCGGCCGACACGCGCGCGATGAGCGTGGACTTGCCGGCGTTGGGGAAGCCGACGAGGCCGACGTCGGCGAGCAGCTTCATCTCGAGCCGCAGATCTTTTTCTTCGCCGGGCTCGCCGGGCTGCACCTTGCGCGGCGCCCGGTTGGTCGACGTGGCGAAGCGCGCGTTGCCCATGCCGCCGCGGCCGCCGCGGGCGACCAGGACGCGGTCGCCTTCCTTCGCGAGATCGGCCAGGAGGCGCAGCGGGTTCTCGGGGTCGGCGGTCTTCTCGTACACGAGCGTGCCGACCGGAACCGGCAGCACGCGATCCTCGCCCGTCTGGCCGGTACAGTTGGACCCCATGCCGTGCTCGCCGCGCCCGGCTTCGGCCAGCGGGTGAAAGCGATAGTTGATCAGCGTGTTGGTGTGCGGGCTGGCGACGACGAAGACCGAGCCGCCGTGACCACCGTCGCCGCCGCTCGGCCCTCCGCGCGGCACGAACTTCTCGCGGCGAAACGCCAGGCACCCGCGCCCGCCGTCTCCCGCCGTCACGTGGATGTCGACTTCGTCAACGAACATCAGAATCGAGTAACCGGGTAATCGAACAATCTGGTAATTGGTTCTCCGGGGCAGTTACCAAATTACCCGACTATCCAATTACCAGATTTGCTCTATTCCATGGGGATGATGCTGATGACCCGGCCCTGCTGGCCGTGGTTTTCGAACCGCACGCGGCCGTCAACCTTCGCGAAGATCGTGTCGTCCTTGCCGCGGCCCGCGTTCAGGCCGGGGAGGAAGCGGCGGCCGCGCTGGCGGACGATGATCGTGCCGCCGCTGACGAGGTTGCCGTCGTGAGCCTTGACGCCCAGGCGCTGCGAGTTGGAGTCGCGGCCGTTGCGTGAGCTGCCTTGTCCTTTTTTGTGTGCCATGACTAGACCAGAATTTCCTTGATGGCGACGCGGGTGTAGACGGCGCGGTGACCCTTCGTCCGGCGCATGCCCTTGCGGCGCTTCTTCTTGAACACGCGAATCTTGGGTCCGCGCGTCTCGCCTTCGACGACCGCTCTGACGCGCGCGTTGGCGACAAACGGCGCGCCCGCGAGCACTTCGCCGCCGTCTTTCTCGATCAGCAGGACGTCGCCCAGCGTCAGCTCGGCACCCGGCTCGCCGGCCGTGCCGTCGATGGTTGCGAAACCGCCGGGCGTCACGCGCATCTGACGTCCGCCGGCCTGGATGATTGCGTACATTGTCTGGCCCCTGTGTGAGACGTGCAAAACGTTAATTGTAGCCCGATCGCATCAACGGTGTAAAGGGCTCAGGGCTAACGAGTTAGAACGGCGCTCTCGGGGGCTATTTCAGGAGGATGCGGGTGCCCTTGATCTTCTGGCTGCTCAACGTCCCCAGGAAGTCGGGCACGATGCGGTCCATCAGTTCGAAGTACGACGACAGCGCCGGGGTGCTCTGCTGCGCGTTGTAGAGCACTTCCTCGCTGCGCGACAGCGATGAGATCGTCGCGCCGGTGCGCCCGTCGATGAAGACGAACTTCGGCCGCAGGACGAACCCCTTGCGCTCCATGTAGGTCCGGGTCGGGACCACGCTGCGGCGCCCGAGGCCGTCGTACACCTCGGTCTCGCGCGTGACGAAGCCGGCCGACGTCCGCGGGGCGAACAGGACCGAGCCCGTGACGATCAGCGGGTTCTGATATTCCTCGCCGATCCGCTTCCAGTACGCGGTGTTGGCGAAGAGCCGGTCGTACGGTTCGAGATCCTTCTGTTCCCGGATCTTCTGCGGCAGCGCCGACGGCTGGGCGGCGGCACCGGCGGTCTTGTCCTTGTCCACCAGCTCGCGGTCCGACACGCGGTTGGCGGCCGCTTCGCTTTCGGCCGCGGCTTTGTTCTGATCCTGCGCGACCTCGATGAGCGTCATCGCGTCGGCGTCGATCACGCGCAGCGACGACTTGGAGCGCAGCTGGCTCCGCAGCAGCCGCACGGTCTCCTGGTTGGTGTCGAGCTCGTCGTTGCCGCCGGCCACGAAGCCGGCCACGAGCACGCGCTGGAACGCGGACACGTCGAGCTTGGCCCTGATCGGTGTTTCGATGGGGACCTCGAACAGCTCGCCGCCGCAGGCCACGGCCAGGACGGCGCACGCCGCCGCGATCGCACCGAGCGCGAGACGGTTACTTGTCCTTCTGAGACGCGCGGTCATTGATTTCTTTGAACAGCTCGTAGTTTTGACGAATCTGGGCGTTGTTCGGCTCGACCTCGAGCGCCTTCTCGTACGCCTTGCGCGCCTTGTCGAGCTGGCCCTCGTGCTCGTACGCGACCGCCAGATCGTTGAAGGCGGCGGCGTAGGTCGGGTCGATCTCGACGGCCTTCTCCCAGCGGTAAATCGCTTCGCGCCACAGCCCGCGCAGCGCGACGTTCACGCCGAACTCGACCTGCGATTTGGCTTCCGAGCGCGCGTCGGCAAACGCGGGCGACGCCGCGAACACCGCTGCGGCTACGAGCAGAACGCTTGTCGCGCGCTTCATGACGGGCAGGTCAATTCCACTATAGGACGATTTCCACTAAAGATCGAGGAGCAATCCACGTGCCACGACAATCGGCCCAATCCCGGCCCTTTCCGCCTGGGCCCGCCGGTGAGGATTTACGAAATGTGGTCGATCCGTCCTCCAATCTCGGAGTCATATAATTAACGTCGGGAGGCCGGGCCCTGCACGTCCCGCGTGCGGAGCCTCCGGCGTCACGTCCCCACGTGCCCTGCCGGGGTGGCCGCGCGCCGCAAGTCGAGGCGCGGTCATGTCACAGCCGTCCGAACACGTCGATCTCGTCGCTCTGTCGCTCCTGCCCATCCGTTCCTGGCGTCGCGTCGGCACGCTGCTGCACGAGGGCCGTCCGCCGGGCGCCATCCTCGATCAGGTGATCGCGGAATGCCCGGCGCAGAAGCGGCCCGCGGCGGACGCGCTGCGGTCGCGGGCCCTGGCCGCCCTCGCGCGCGGCGCGGCGCGGGGCGTTGCGCTCGTGCCGTGGAGCGACGCCGCGTACCCGGCCGCGCTCGCCGCGATCACCGATCCGCCGCCCGTGCTGTGGGCGCGCGGCAATCTCGCCGCGATATCGCGGCCCGCCGTCGCGATCGTCGGTTCGCGCGCCGGCACGCCGTACGGCTTGAGCGTCGCGGAGCGCCTCGCCGGCGATCTCGCGGCCCGCGGTCTCGTCGTCGTCAGCGGCCTCGCGCGCGGCGTGGATTCCGCGGCGCACCGCGGCGCGCTGGCGGCGAACGGATCGACGCTGGCCGTGCTCGGCTCCGGCGCCGACGTCGTCTATCCCGCGGAGCACCGCGACCTCGCGCGCCGCATCGAGGCCGACGGCGCGGTGCTCAGCGAGCTCGTGCCCGGCACGCCGCCGCGCAAGCCGTTCTTCCCGCTGCGCAATCGTGTCATCAGCGGGATCTCGCGCGCCGTGCTGATCGTCGAAGCTGGGGAGAAGAGCGGGTCGCTCATCACCGCCCGGTGCGCTCTCGAGCAGGGACGCGAAGTACTGGCCGTGCCCGGCAACGTGCTCTCCGGCCGGAATCGCGGCGGGCACGCGTTGCTGCGGGACGGGGCAAAGATTGTGGAGTCTGCGGACGATATTCTGGAAGAGCTGTCCGTGCGGGTGCCGGGCCGGCCCGCCCCGGCGAGCCTGACGGGACCGGAAGACCTTGTACTACGGAACCTTCCAGCCGGCGAGGCGTGCGATCTGGACGCGATTGCCGACCGTACCGGCCTGCCGTCGCCCAGGCTGCTGCCGCGGTTGTTCGAGCTCGAAATGCAGGGCCTGGTGAGACGCGTGGGCGGCGGCCGGTTCGTGCGGGTTTGACAGTTCGTGTTAGGGTGAAAAGAGAGACATGGCAAAATCACTCGTCGTGGTCGAGTCGCCCGCCAAGGCGAAGACCATCAATAAATATCTCGGGCGCGACTACAAAGTCATCGCGTCGATGGGTCACATCCGCGATCTGCCCAAGAGCAAGCTCGGCGTGGACGTGGACGACGATTTCGCCGAGGAGTACGTCTCGCTCGAGTCGCGCAAGAAGGTGCTCAAGGAACTGAAGGACGCGGCCAAGGACGTCTCGAACATCTACGTCGCAACCGACCCCGACCGCGAGGGCGAAGCGATCGGCTGGCACCTGATTCAGGAGCTCAAGGGCAAGAAACGGAAGTTCCACCGCCTCACGTTCAACGAGATCACGAAGAAGGCCGTCCAGGAGGCGCTCAACAACCCGCGATCCATCGACGAGAAGATGGTCGCCGCGCAACGCGCCCGCCGCGTGCTCGACCGGCTCGTCGGCTACAAGATCAGCCCGCTGCTCTGGGACAAGGTCCGGCGCGGCCTGAGCGCCGGCCGCGTGCAGTCGGTCGCGCTGAAGCTGATCTGCGATCGCGAGCGCGAGATCGAGAAGTTCGTCCCCGTCGAGTACTGGCACGTCTTCGCGCGGCTCGCCGGGCCGCAGCCGCCGGAGTTCGAGGCGAAGCTCCTCAAGAAGGGCGGCGAAACCATCACGGTTTCGAACGAGGCCGAATCGAAGGCCGTGCTCGACGGCCTCGAGCGGGCGGAGTGGACGGTCTCGTCGGTCGTCACCAAGGAGCGCAAGCGCAACCCCGCGCCGCCCTTTATCACGAGCAAGCTGCAGCAGACGGCCCGCTTCCCGGTCAAGAAGACGATGATGCTGGCGCAGCAGTTGTACGAGGGCGGCATCGAGATCCCCGGCCTGACCGGCGGCCTCATCACCTACATGCGAACCGATTCGGTGCGCGTGGCGGACGAGGCGATCACCGCGGTGCGCGAGCACATCAAGGCCGCGTTCGGCGACGACTACCTGCTCGAGAAACCCAACGTCTACAAGACGAAGGCGGACGCGCAGGATGCGCACGAGGCGATTCGGCCGACGTCCCTGCTGCACGACCCGGAAACGGTCCGGCAATATCTGTCGGCCGACCAGTACTCTCTGTACCGCCTGATCTGGAATCGCTTCGTCGCGTCGCAGATGCCGCCGGCCACGTTCGACGAGACGACCGTGGACGTCACCGCCGGGGACTACATCTTCCGCGTGAAGGGCACGGTGCCGAAGTTCCCCGGCTGGATGGCGACCTACGGGCTGACGCCGGGCGAGACGGAGCAGAAGGACGCCGGCTCGGGCGGCCCTGGCGGAAACGACGCGTCCGATGACGACGATGCCGTGTCCGGCGTGCTGCCGCCGCTCGCCGAAGGCGATCGCCTCGAGCTGAAGGCGCTGCGGCCGGAACAGAAGTTCACGCAGCCGCCGCCCCGGTTCTCCGAGGCCACGCTCGTGAAGGAGCTCGAGGAAAACGGCATCGGCCGGCCCAGCACCTACGCGTCGATCATCGGCGTGCTGCAGGACCGCGAATATGTCGCCAAGACCGAGGGCCGGTTCAAGCCGTCGGCGCTCGGCGTGATCATCGCCGACATCCTGACCAAGAGCTTCGACGACATCATCGACGTCGAATACACGCGCAGCCTGGAGGAAGACCTCGACAAGATCGAAGAGGGCAAGACCGACTACGTCAAGACCCTCACGGCGTTCTACAAGAAGTTCAAGAAGGACCTCGCGCGCGCCGGCAAAGAGATGATCGACCTCAAAAAGGGCATCGAGATCGGCGAGGCGTGCGACAAGTGCGGCGCCCCGATGCTGAAGCGCGTCGGCAAGTTCGGCCCGTTCATCGCCTGCAGCGCGTATCCCGACTGCACCAACACGCGCGAGGTCGAAACGCAGGAGCCCGAATCCGAATCGGGCGAGGAAGAGATCGAGCCGTGCGAGAACTGCGGCAAGCCGATGGCCGTCAAGCGAGGCCGGTTCGGACCGTTCCTCGCCTGCTCGGGGTACCCGGAATGCAAGACGACGCGGAAGCTGATCGCCACCAAGCAGGGCGGGCTCACCGCCGCCAAGCGCGACCAGATCCTCGACGAGTTGTGCCCGAAGTGCAACGCGAACCTGGTGGTGAAGCAGGGCCGCTTCGGCGAGTTCACCGCGTGCACCCGCTATCCCGAGTGCAAGTACGTCAAGCACAAGACGACCGGCCTCATGTGCCCGAAGGACGCCGACAAGGGCGGCGAGGTGGTCGAGCGGAAGTCGAAGCGCGGCAAGTCGTTCTTCGGCTGCTCGAACTATCCCGACTGCGACTTCGTGCTCTGGAACCGGCCGATCGTCGAGCCCTGCCCGAAGTGCAACGCCCCGTACCTGGTCGAGAAGATCACCAAGAAGCTGGGGCGGCAGCTCCTCTGCAACAACGAGGACTGCGATTACGCGCGATCAGAGGAACTTCCCGAATCGGCAGCGTAGAATGAGCCCCAGGGCTCATGGGTGTCACGATTGTCGGCGGCGGGCTGGCGGGTTCGGAGGCGGCGTGGCAGGCTGCCTCGCAGGGCGTGGCCGTCACACTCCACGAAATGCGGCCGGTCCAGCCCACGGCCGTCCATCGGACGGACCGCCTCGCTGAGCTGGTCTGCAGCAATTCGTTCCGCGGCGACAAGCTCGATAACGCCGTCGGCCTCCTGAAAGAAGAAATGCGGCGCCTCGGCTCGCTCGTCATGCGCGCGGCTGAAGCGAGCCGCGTGCCCGCCGGCGCCGCGCTGGCCGTCGACCGCGAGCTGTTCGCCCAGACCGTCACCGACTCGCTCCGCGATCATCCCCTCATCACGATTGTCCGGGGAGAGGTCGAGGCGATTCCGGATTCGACCGAAGAGAACCCCGTGATCCTCGCCACGGGGCCGCTGACGTCGGCGGCGCTGTCGGCGGACATCGCGCGGCTGGTCGGCCAGGAATATCTGTACTTCTACGACGCGATCAGCCCAATCGTGCTGGCCGAGTCGATCGATCGCGAGAAGGTGTTCAGGCAGTCACGCTGGGATCGCGACACGGCCGGCCTGAAGGCCGGCACTACGACTGAACACGGTCCCGCGTGCGGTGTGGATGACGGCGCGGGCGATTACCTGAATTGCCCCATGACGCGCGCGGAGTACGAGCGGTTTCTCGACGCCGTGGTGCACGCGGAATCCGCGACGGTCCACGACTTCGACAAGGCGATCTTCTTCGAGGGGTGCCTGCCGGTCGAGGTCATGGCCCACCGGGGCCTGGACACGCTGCGGTTCGGTCCGATGAAGCCGGTCGGCCTCGTCGATCCGCGCACCGGCCGCGCGCCGTACGCCGCGGTGCAGCTGCGGCAGGACAACCTGGCGGGCGATCACTACAGCCTCGTCGGCTTCCAGACCCAGCTCAAATGGGGCGAGCAGGAGCGCGTGCTGCGGCTGATTCCAGGGCTCGAGCACGCCGAGTTCGTCCGGTTCGGCATGGTCCACCGCAACACGTACATCAACGGGCCGTCGGTGCTCGCCGAGACCTGGCAGGTGCGCCGCCGGCCGTCCCTGTTCTGCGCGGGCCAGATGTCGGGCGTCGAGGGCTACGTCGAGTCGGCGGCCTCCGGGCTGCTCGCGGGCCTGAACGCGGCCGCGCTCGCCTCGGGCCGGCCGACCGCCACGCCGCCCCGCACGACGGCCATCGGCGCGCTGGCGTTCTACGTGTCGCACGCCAACCCCGCGCACTACCAGCCGTCGAATATCACCTTCGGCATCATGCCGCCGCTCGACCGGGCGCCGAAGCACAAGCTCGCGCGCAAGGTGGCGATTGCCGAGCGCGCCCTGGCCGACCTCGGAACCTGGATGCATGCACGCACATCTCAAAGCCTTCCTGCAGTTCCTCAGGCTTAACCGCAACGCGTCGGCGCACACGGTGCGCGCCTACGAGAGCGACGTGACGCAGTTCCTGGATCACGCGGCCGTGCTCACGGGCATCAAGCGGGCCGCGCTCGAACCGTCTCATCTCGATCGGACGGCGATCCGGGGCTTTCTGGCCGAGCTCCACAAGCGGGGCCTGTCGCGCGCCTCGGCCGCGCGGAAGCTCGCGGCGGCGCGCACGTTCCTGCGCTACCTCCGCCGCGAGGGCCTGGTGGACGACGACGCGGGCGCGATGGTCCCGACGCCCAAGCGCGAAGTGCGCACGCCGGTGCACCTGTCAGAGCAGGAGATGGCGCGCCTCGTGACGGCGCCGGCGTCCGACCAGCCGCTCGCGCGCCGCGATCGCGCGATCCTCGAGCTGTTCTACGCGGCGGGCCTTCGCCTCAGCGAGCTCGCCGGCCTCGACGCCGACGACGTGAACCTCAGCGCGCAGATGGTGCGGACGCTGGGCAAGGGCGGGAAGCAGCGGCTGGTACCGTTCAACACGAGCACCGTGACGGCGATCCGCGCGTACATGGGAGATCGCGAGAGGTTGATGAGTGAACGTCCGGCTCAAGCCGGACGCTACGAGCGGCGGGCGGACCCGCTGTTCGTCAACTATCGCGGCACGCGGCTGACCGTGCGGAGCATCGATCGGCTCGTGCGCCGGTACGCGGCCGCCTCGGGTGTGCGGCCGGGCGTGAGCCCGCACGCGCTGCGGCACTCGTTCGCCACGCACCTGCTGCAGCGCGGCGCCGACCTGCGGGCCATCCAGGAGCTGCTCGGGCACGCGCGCCTGAGCACGACGCAGCGATACACGCACGTCAACGCCGCGCAGTTGCTCGAGGTCTACAAGAAGAGCCACCCGCGCGCCGGAAGGGCAGGGAAGGCGGGAGGTTGATGGACGGTTCGATCACGGTCTACACGGGCCCCATGTTCTCGGGCAAGACGCAGGCGCTGATGGCGCGGCTCCAGTCCAAGGAGCGCGCACACCGCAAGGTGCTGGTCGTGAAGCCGGAGCTCGACGACCGATTTCACGCGCTCGGCGAGATCGCCAGCAAGCAGCGCACGGCGCAGAAATTCGAGAAGCACGCGTCGATGGCCGCGTATCCAATCAAGAGCGCGCTCGATCTGGGCCCGCTCATCCGCCAGTTCGACCCGGACGTGGTCGGCGTGGACGAAGCGCAGTTCTTCGACGAGTCCATCGGCCGTGTGCTGGACGTGATCGCCCACAAGGGCAGCGGGGTCATCGGCGAGGTCCCGATCGCGCGCAGCCTCGA
>Ga0070665_100003082_pt1 | contig 17957 bp, 16 predicted proteins | sample KBSS13metaG_FD_65862 | JGI IMG/M metagenome (GOLD analysis project Ga0070665, IMG submission 65862) | Switchgrass rhizosphere microbial communities from Kellogg Biological Station, Michigan, USA - KBS S1-3 metaG | ecosystem: Host-associated > Plants > Roots > Rhizosphere > Soil ...
CCTCGGGTTCATGGCCGTCGCGCTGCTCGTGCTCACCCGCGCGGGTCAGAGCGCCGGCTACGCGCCGGGGCCGCTCCTGGCCTTCGTGCTGGTCGGGATCGGCGGTGGGCTGACGTTCGTCCCGCTCCTGACGATCGCGATGTCCGAGGTCCCGCCGGCCGATGCGGGCATCGCATCGGGCATCGTCAACGTCTCGATGCAGGTGTCGGCCGCGATCGGCCTTGCCGCGTTCGGCAGCATCGCGACGTCGCGCACGCGTGACCTCGTGGCACAGGGCGACGCATCCGGCCAGGCCCTGCTCGGCGGCTACCACCTGGTCTTCAGCGTGGCGGCGCTGCTCGTGGTCGCCGCGCTGCTGCTGGCGGTCACCCTCCTGCGCTCCCCGCGCCCCGAGCGCGAGCCCGCAGGCGCGGCGGTCACCGCCTGACGCGAATCCCCCCGGTCACCCCGCGGCGGCGTGGGCCTTCAGGTCGAAGGCCTCGTCCGCCGCGGCGGCCGGGTCGATCGTGCGCCCGGCGGCGAGCAGCTTGCGCGCCGCCATGTGGTCGGGCATCCGGTTGACGGACTCGACGCACACGAGGCGGTCGCCGTCGAAGCAGAAGACGGAGAACGCCTCCCCCTCCGGATCGCCGCGCAGCACGGTCGTGTCGTGGCCGTGCAGGAGCCCGGCGATCTGCAGCTTGCGCGAGTGCTGGTCGCTCCAGAACCAGGGCAGCGCGTCGTAGGGCGCGGGCTCGCCCATGATCCCGGCGGCGACCGCACGGCCGTGATCGGTGGCGTTCTGCACCGACTCCAGGCGCACCGGCCGGCCCACCTGGGCGCTGGGGTAGTTCGCGCAGTCGCCGATCGCCCAGACCGCGTGGTCGGACGTGCGCAGCGTCTCGTCGACGACGATCCCGTCGCGGACCGGCAGTCCCGACCTCTCGGCCAGCTCGACGTTCGGCGTGATGCCGACCGCGACGACCACGACGTCGGCCTCCAGCTGGGTGCGATCCCCGAGCTCGACGCCGGACACCGCCCCGTCGCCGACGAACTTCGCGACCGTCGACTCGTGCAGGATCGTCGCGCCGTGCTCCGCGTGCAGCGCGGCGAAGTGCGCGGAGATCGCCGGGGTCACAGCGCGGGCCATCGTGCGGTCGAGCGCCTCCACGATGGTGACCTCCGCGCCGCGCTCACGTGCGGACGCCGCGAGCTCGAGGCCGATGAAGCCGCCGCCGACGACGACGAGCCTGGGCGCGCCGGCCAGCCGGTCGCGCAGCACCTGCGCGTCGTGGACGGTGCGCAGCAGGAGGATCCCGTCGAGATCCGAGCCGGGCACGGGGAGCGCCCGCGGCCGCGACCCGGTCGCGAGCACGAGGTGGTGGTAGTCCAGGACGCGTCCCGACGCGAGCTCGAGCGTGCGGTTCTCGCGGTCGATGCGCTCGGCGCGGTCGCCGGGGACCAGCCCGATCGCCTTGGACTCGAAGAACGTCTCGGGGCGCAGGTGCACCTCGCTGGCGTCGCCGTCCCCCTTGAGGAACGCCTTCGACAGCGGCGGGCGCTGGTACGGGAGCTGCGGCTCGTCGCCGACGAGCGTGATCTCGCCCTCGAACCCGGCCTGGCGCAGCGACGAGGCTGCCTGGAAGCCGGCCTGGCCGGTTCCGACGATGACCACGGACGGCATCGGGCGATGCTACCGCCGGCCGGCGGTCGGGCTCAGGCCGCCTGGGCGACCGGCGCGGCGAGGACCTGCAGGAGCGCGTCGACGACGGCGGGGTCGAACTGCGTGCCGCTGCCGCGCTCGAGCTCGGCGATCGCCTCGGCCCGCGGCAGCGCGCTGCGGTACGGACGGTCCTCGGTCATCGCGGCGAAGGCGTCGGCCGCTTGCAGGATGCGGCTCTCCAGAGCGAGCTCGTCACCCGACAGCCCGTGGGGGTAGCCGGTGCCGTCGACTCGTTCGTGGTGCTCCTCGACGAAGCGCGCGGAGCGGCCGAGGCCCCACGCCCGCAGCAGCGAGCCGCCCGCCAGCGGGTGGACACGCACCTGGCGCAGCTCCTCGTCGTCGAGCGGGCCGGGCTTGCGGAGGATCTCGTCGGCGACGGCGATCTTGCCGATGTCGTGCAGCTGCGCGGCGGTGCGCAGGTCGGCGAGGCGCTCGTCCTCGACGCCCAGGCGGCGGGCGAGGTCGACGGCGAGCGTCGCGACGTGGGTGCTGTGCACGACGGTCGCGGGGTCCTTCTCGTGCAGGAGCGTGAGCCGCACGGCGCGGTCGCTCGGCGGCGCCGAAGGGGCGATGTCCGCGCCGGCGACCGACGTGCGGTTCTTGCCCGATCGCTTGGAGGCGTAGAGGGCGACGTCCGCGGTCGCGAGCAGCTCGTCGCGCACCATGCCGTGCTCGGGATGCGCTGCGAGGCCGATGCTCACGGTGACGGGGAGCCCCTCGGTGATCCCGGCGACGCACGTGCGCAGCCGCTCGGCGATCTCGAGGCCCTCCTCGGCGCCGACGTCGTGCAGGACGGCGCAGAACTCCTCGCCGCCGATCCGGAAGAGGTCGTCGGAGACGCGCGCGTGGAGGCGCATCGTCTCGGCCGCACGACGCAGTGTCTCGTCACCGACGAGGTGGCCGTGGAGGTCGTTGACCTGCTTGAAGTCGTCGATGTCGATGAGGGCGAGGCAGAACGGCTCGCCTTCGGCGATGAGGCCCTCGAGACGCTCCTGGAACGCCTGGTGGGCGAGCAGCCCGGTGAGCGAGTCGCGTCGCGCCTGCTCCCGGCTGCGCTCGTAGAGCAGCGCCTTCTCCAGCGCGAGCGCGGCGATGCCGAGGAGGTGGTCGAGCGTCTCGCGCGCCTCGGTGCCCTCGGCCGGCGCGCCGGCGATGGCGACCCGGCCGACGGAGATGCCCGCGGCCTGCAGGGCGATGTCCTGCCACTCGGCGTCGGGGCCGGCGGCGCCCGCGCAGCTCAGGGTGTCGAACGCGCCCAGCCGCTCGATCGACAGGGTGCATGCCCGCACCGGCACCTCGCTGACGAGGACCTCCGCGACCCGGCGGCCGATCGTGTCGAGCTCGATCGTGCCCGCCAGCTCCGTCGTGATGTCGTGCAGGCGGCGCAGGCGGACGAGCTGGTCGGACATGCGGCGGTGCAGCCGCCCGTTCTCGATCGCGAGCGCGATGCGGTAGGCGATGGCGCGCAGCTCGTCGGCGTCGGTGCGCTCGAAGGGGTGCTCCGCGCGGCGCACGAGCGTCAGGTGGCCGAGCGACTCGTCCCCCACGACGAGCCGCGCCCACGCGACGTGCTTGGCGCCGTAGCGGCTCAGGAAGAGCGGGACGGGGACGTCGTCGGCGGGACCGATGCGGACGTGCGCGCCGGTCGAGAGCTCGGGGAGGCCGAACGTGCGCTCCGGCAGGTCGCGCGGCCGCACGCCGTAGTGGCCGGCGATGGCCAGGGACTCGTCGGGGCCGAGGCTGAGCAGCGCGACGTCGGCGCCGAACAGCTCGCCGAGCTGGATCGCGGCGCGCTCGACGATGACGTCGAGCTCCATGTCCTGGCCGAGGGCGGAGATGACCTGCGCGAGGCGAGTCGCCCGCAACAGCGTCCGGGCGGTGTTGCGCTCAGCGTTGCCGACGCGCTCGCGCAGCGCGTCGTTCTGGCGCCGCAGCGTGTCGAGCGCGTTGCTCACAACGCCAGCACGGAGACGGAGGTCATGTGGAAGCCGCCGGGGCCGATACGACGGGCGAACTCGCCGTAGGCGTGGAAGCCGGCGAGCGGCGCGCCGTCCAGCCCCTCGAGCAGTCCGGCGGTCTGCGCCTCGCTGCACCCGCCGAGCAGCGGCACGCGGTCGACGCCGGAGAACGCGAGCGCCAGGCGCGGCGGGGTGACGAGCTGCGCGACGGCGTCCAGGCCCGCGCGGCGGGCGCCGGCGACGAGACCCTGCACGTCGGTGCACATCACCTCGACGAGCGTGCCCTCGGGCACCTCGGTGCGCGCGGCCAGGCCGGCGCCCGACGGGGCGACGGGGAACAGGTCGTGATGGCCGCTGACCGTGATCGCGCCCAGCGGGTGCGACGGGACGTGGTGCGGCTGCATGGCGACGCTGTGCGGGAGGCGCCCGCCGAGCTCGCCGAGGTAGATCTCCAGGGCGGGGCGCCCGTCGAGCTCGAGCACGTCCCGGCCGGCGACCTTCGTGACGACGTGCGGGCAGCCGACGGGGCGGAAGCCATGGCCGGCGGCGACGCCGATCGGCAGGTCGGAGTCGATCCAGACCGCTGCGATCCCGTGGGTGCGCGCGACGCCGTCGGCGAACGTCCACGTCTCGCGGCCCTCCATGTCGTCGGCGGCGGCGCCGCCGACGACGGGCACGAGTGCGCTCGTCACGTCGTAGACGCCGCGCGCGAACTCCCGCCCATGGGCCCTCAGGCCGTCGGCCAGGAGCAGCAGCGCGGAGTGCTCGCGGCTCTCGCCCGCCCGGGTGCGGGCGACGTCCGCAGCCGTCCGCGCGGATCCGACCGGGTCGGCGGGATCCCATTCGACGTGGCAGATGCCGAAGGACAGGCCCTCTCCGGGCAGCAGCGCGGCGACGCAGCCACGCTCGACGCTCGCGGCGCCGGCGAACGCGCCGGCGGTCGAGGCGCCGACCACGCGGGCAGGGGCTGCGTGCTCGACGGCGGCAGCGTGGAGGGCGTGCAGGTCGTAGCGGACCGACCCGAAGAGCAGGACGAGGTCGCCGTCACGCGCGGGGACGCCGCCGAGCGCGGCATGGACGGCCTCGCGACCCGCGGTGCGGGGGTCGTCCGCCGTGCTGCTGCCCACGCGCCCCATGCGCGTGCTCTGTGTGATGCCGGTGTCGATCAAGCGTGGTTCCCCACTGCGTGTCGTCGGCGTCACGGGTGCGCGACTTGAGCACCCCGCAGACCCGGAGGCCGCATGGGCAGGCGGCGATCATGGGAGGAAGGAGATGTCGCGCTGCGCGTCGCGCTCGGGGGCCGGGTCGTCGGAGCAGGACCCACTGCCGAAACGGGGGAACCCCTCGACTTTGGCCGCCTCTCACCCCGCCTCCTCGTCCTCCTCCCCGCGCCACGCGAGGACCCACGCGAGCCGCATGCACCACATCACGACGAGGGTCAGTACGCCCGCGCCGATGCTGTCGCGGACGATCGCATAGGCCCCGAACACGACCGCGAGTCCCGCCCAGCCGACGGCGATCGCGAGGTTCGCGCGGGTCCAGTCGCCCGATGGCCGTCGTCCCGTGTCGCCGCGCTGCTCCGCCATCGCACGGCGATTGTCGCGCTCAGGCCGTGCGCCAGGCCAGCATGAGGCCGTCGCCGACCGTCAGCAGCACGTTGTCGACCCGCGGGTCGGCCTGCACGTGCTCGTTGAACGCCTGGAGCGCGTGACCGCGCTCCCCTCGAGCACCTGACCGCGCGCGAGGACGTTGTCGGCGACGAGGACCGATCGAGCTCCGCGACGAGCTCGCGTCGCCGACCAGCACGCCTACGAGTAGGGTCCGCCGGCGATGATCCTGCTGGTCCGCTTCATCGGCAACGTCGCCGCGATCTGGGTGGCCTCGAAGCTCCTGGACGGCGTGACCTACGGCGAGTGGCAGAACCTGCTGCTCGCGGCACTGGTGCTGACGATCGCCAACTGGCTCGTCAAGCCGTTCCTCACCTTGCTCGCGCTCCCGGTGATCGTGCTGACGCTGGGCATCGCCCTGTTCTTCGTGAGCCTCGTGATGCTGCTGCTCACGTCGTGGATCGTCCACGGCTTCCAGATCGACGGCTTCTGGACCTACGTCGGCGCGACGATCATCGTCTGGGCGGTCAACGCGTTCGTGCAGGCGCTCGCGCCGAAGCCCGACGACCGGCGGCGCGAGATGCGCCGCGAGCGCTACTGAGCGTCGAGGGCGGCGCCGGCCGCCGCGCGAAGCTCGGGCGACGCCTCGCCCGCGCCCATCGTGACCCGGCCGCCGCTGGGCTGGCCCCAGTTGAAGAGGGCGAGGTCGAGCGCCTCGACCGGCACCCCGGCCTCCTCGGCGAGCTCGTTCGCGCGACGCGAGAGCAGGATCGGATCGCCGATGCCGAACACGCGCTTCGCGGCGAGGGTCGTCGCGTCGTCGCCGAAGTGCATCGCCGCCCCCTGGACGTCCGCGAGGCCCAGGCGCCCCGCCGTGACCAGGAAGTCGTAGCGCACGCCGCGGTCGACGCCCGGCAGCGCGAGCCGCTCGAACACGCGGTCGAAGCGCCGCTGGGGGGTCCACGCCGCCTCACCGGCCAGCGCGGCCTGCTGAGAGCCTGCTCGCGCGGCCCACGCACGGTACGCGGTGAGCGTGCGCGCGTCGCCGGAGGACCGCAGGCCCCGCGGCACGGCGGAGAGGTCGGGCAGCTCGCCGCTCGCCCACGACACGTGCGCGGCGCGGACGCCGGCGAACGGGTCCTCGCCCTCCTCGGGGCACACGACGGCCGTGAGGAACGCGAGCCACAGCCCCTCCTCGCGGTCGGCCTCCAGCGCTGCCTCGGCGTAGGTGCCCGGCGGGTCGGTCGCGAGCTGCGCCAGGCGCGTCGCCGCGAACGCGATCTCGTCGGCCAGCCGCTCGGCGTCGGCCGACGCCTTCAGCCCCGGGACCAGCCCGCTGCGATAGCCGTCGTCGACCGCGCGGGCGAGCTGACGCACGCGCACGCCGCCGCTCGAGCGCGACCCGGAGGACCGGGCCCGCGAGGAGGACGTGCTCGGCCGCGACGCCGTCGAGCGCGTGCCGGAGGAGCTGCTGCGCGGGACGCGGCGCTCCGGCTCGGGCTCACGGCAGATCGGGCAGTTCTGGATGAAGCGGTTGTGACGGCAGAAGCTGGGCACCGTCTCTGAGGATACGGACGGATCTCGGGTAGGTTGCCGCTCCCATGAGCGATGCGCTGTTCAGGATGGTCTGCGTCCCTGCCGCGCTCGACGGCTGGTCGCTGGACATGCTGCGCGACGGCGAGGTCGCGCTGCTCGTCGACGGCGGCGGGCTCGACGCCGTCAACGCCGTCGCCCACCGGCTCGATGCCCCCACGGTCCGCGTCGTGCGGTCCGAGGACAGCGCCGACGCGCAGGAGGACACGGTCATCGCGTACGCGGCGTCGCTGCCGCTCGTGTGGATCGCGCCGGAGTTCAGCGACGCCGCCCGCGGATGGGCGCACGACCGCGGCCCGATGACCCTCCTCGTGGACACCGGCGCCGGCCTCACCGATGAGGAACGGCGCCGGATCGAGCGGTTCCTGGCCATCCTCGGACGACAGTCGGAGTAGCGAGATGCTCATCAGGATCGACCACATCGGCATCGCCGTCGACGATCTCGACGCCGCGATCGCGCTCTACGAGCAGCAGTTCGGGATGGCGCTCGTCCATCGCGAGATCGCCGAGGGACCCGGCCTGGAGCTCGTGCTGCTCGGGATCGGCGAGAGCCACGTCGAGCTGCTCGCGCCCGTGCGCGACGACGCGATGATCTCCGGCTACCTCGCCGAGCACGGCCCCGGCCTGCACCACGTCGCCTACGTCACCAGGGACATCGAGGCCGAGATGGCCCGCCTGGCGGACGAGGGCATGCGCCTCATCGACACGGAGCCCCGGACCGGCGTCCGGGGCTCGCGCATCGCGTTCCTCGAGCCCGACGGCACCGGCCACGTGCTCACCGAGCTCGTGCAGCCGGCGCCCGACGTCTAGACCACCTCGACGTCCTCCTCGACGGGCGCGGCCATCGCCGGCCGCAGCTCCTCGACCCGCGGCAGCGGCGAGGAGTTGAGGTACAGGCGCGTCACGTCGGCCCGCGCGTAGTGGCCGACCGGGTCCGCTGCGGCCTTGGCCAGCGCGATCATCCCGAGGTCGATGTCGGCGAACAGCAGGCCCTCCTCCGACGGATCGAGTGGCTCGGCGAGCTCGCGCCCGTCGGGCGCGAAGATCATCGCGTGGCCGCCGCCGCGGCCGAGCATCTGGGCCTTGTCGGGCGTGTCGCAGAACAGCTCGTGGGCGCTCTCGCCGACGACCGCACAGGCGGCGAGCACGTAGCAGCCGCCCTCCACGGCGTACATGCGGCTCGCGGCCATGTTGACCTCCGGGCCGAGCGCGTAGGCCATGCCGGCGTAGAGGGAGAACGTCGGCCACGCCGCGCAGTGCACCTGCTCGCCCTTGCTGTACATGGCGTAGCGGGTCAGCGGCTGCAGGTGCTCCCAGCAGCACAGCGAGCCGACCTTGCCGAGCGCCGTGTCGAGCACCGCGAGGTCGGCGCCGGCACCCTCGCCGAACACGGAGCGCTCGACGTGCGTCGGCTTGAGCTTGCGCCGCGCGTGGACGATCTCGCCCGCGTCGTCGATGAGCACCTGCCCCATGTAGAGGCTGCCGCCGTCGCGCTCGGAGATCCCGAGGCTGACGTGGATGCCGTGCTCGGCCGCCGCGGCCTGCACCCGGGCGAGCGGCGGCTCGCCGACCACGACCGAGTTCTCGAAGTACCGCTGCACGAACTGCATCCCCCACGCGGGTGCGCCGAGCCAGATCCACCACGGGTAGCCGGGGACCCAGGTCTCGGGGAAGGCGACGAGGTCGGCGCCGCCTGCCGACGCCTGCGCGATGAGGCCGATCGCCTTGTCGATCGTCGCGTCGACGTCCAGCCACACGGGCTCGGCCTGGACGACGGCGGCCTTGTACTGCTGCTTGGTGGGCTCCATGAGGCGACGCTAGATCGCGAGCGCGGACCCTGCTTGACCGAGAGCGACCTGCCGGTGCTCGCTCGGAGCGACCCCGAAGTGCCGGCGGTAGGCGCGCGAGAAGTGCGCCGGGCTGCGGAAGCCCCAGCGGAACGCAGCCTGGGTGACCGTGCCGTCACCGTGTTCGAGGTCCGCGCGGGCGCGCTCCAGCCGCCGCCGCAGGATGTGACGGCCCAGCGTCTCGGAGCTCTCCTGCGCCCACAGCCGGTGCACGTAGCGGGGCGAGAGCGCGGTCGCGGCGGCGACGGCCGCCGGGGTGAGTCCGGGGTCCCCGAGCCTGCGCTCGACGTGCAGCCGGATCGCGCGGCGGTGCGCCTCGGCGGGCGACGCGGCCCGGCCCAGCAGTGCGCCGAGCGTCACCGCGAGCAGGTCCAGCGCATGCTCGCCGTTCCGCGCCGAGCTCAGCCCGGGGGGCGCGACCGCGCGCGCGGCTGTGAGCCCGTCGAGCGATCCCAGGCGCTCGGCCAGCAGGGCGCGCGGCAGCTGGAACACGGCCTGCGCGAACGGCGCGTCGAAGGTCAGCGTGTAGGGGCGCGCGGCGTCGTAGAGCGCGAGCTCGCCCGGGTGCAGCAGCGCCTCGCGGCCGTCCTGGCGCACGAGCCCGCGGCCGGAGCGCTGCACGCTCACGAGGACGTCCTCGCCGGACCCGCGCTCGATCTGGCGCGGCGAGCGCACGACGTGCTGGGCGACCGAGCGCACCTCGGTGAGCCGCAGCGGGCCCAGTGGCGCGGACTCCAGGGTGCCGGTGAAGCCGCGCCCGGGGTGCTCGGCGTCGAGCCCGACGAACGTGTCGCAGATGAGCTCGCGCCAGTAGGAGAAGCGCTCCGCGGCGCCGACGTCGTCGGTGGTCAGCCGGAGCGCCACGGCTAGATGGTCGATGCCACCATCTACGTCGCCAGCGCGCCGTCCGGGTTCTGCGGGGGACCCTCGGGCCCCTCGTCGGCATCCTCATGGGACATGTGGTCGCCGAGTCCGCCGAGATAGCGGTCGACCATGCGGGCGCACTGACGGCCCTCGTTGATCGCCCAGACGATGAGCGACTGGCCGCGGCGGGCGTCGCCCGCGGCGAACACCCCGGGCACCGAGGTCGTGTACGGCGAGACGGCCTTGACGTTGCCGCGCGGGTCCTTCTCGACGCCGACCTGGTCGAGCAGCTCCTGCTCGGGATGCAGGAAGCCCATCGCGAGCAGGACGAGGTCCGCCTTGATCTCGAGCTCCGTGCCCTCGACCGGCGCGAACGGCGGAGCCGCCTCGGCCTGGGCGGCGTGCAGGGTCGTCACGCGGCCGTCCTCGCCCGAGAGGTGGGTCGTCGTGATCGCGAAGTCCTGCTCGCCGAGGCCGGCCGTCTTCGCCTCCTCCATCGCGTAGGAGAGGCGGAACTTCAGCGGCCACAGCGGCCATGGGGTGCGATCGTCCGGCCGGTGGGTGGGCGGCTCGGGCAGCAGCTCGAGCTGCACGATCGACGCGGCGCCCTCGCGGACCGACTGCCCGACGCAGTCCGCGCCGGTGTCGCCGCCGCCGATGACGACGACGTGCTTGCCGGCGGCCGTGATCTCGGCGTCGACGCCGCTCTGCACGAACCGCGTTCGCGCGTACAGGTAGTCCATCGCGAAGTGGATGCCGTCGAGCTCGCGGCCCGGGACCCCGAGGTCGCGCGGCACGCGCGAGCCCGTGGACAGGACGACCGCGTCATGGCGCTCGCGCAGCTCGTCGAACGTGACGTCCACGCCGACGTCGACGCCGAGCTGGACGTCGACGCCCTCCTCGCGCATCTGGTCGACGCGGCGCTCCACGACGTGCTTCTCGATCTTGAAGTCCGGCACGCCGAAGCGGACGAGGCCGCCGGCGGACTCGTCGCGCTCGTACAGCACCACCGAATGGCCCGCGCGGCGCAGCTGCTGGGCGGCGGCCATGCCCGCGGGACCCGCGCCGACGACGCCGACCGAGCGGCCCGTCTCCAGCAGCGGCGGCTGCGGGACGACCCAGCCCTCCGACCACGCGCGGTCGATGATCGAGTTCTCGATCTGCTTGATGGTGACCGCGTCGCCCTCCCGGATCTCCAGGACGCAGGAGGCCTCGCACGGGGCCGGGCAGAGGCGGCCGGTGAACTCGGGGAAGTTGTTCGTCGCGTGCAGCTGCGCGATGGCGTCGCGCCAGCGGTCGCGGTAGACGAGGTCGTTCCAGTCGGGGATCAGGTTGCCCAGCGGGCACCCGTTGTGACAGAACGGCACGCCGCATTCCATGCAGCGCGCGCCCTGGTCGCGCAGCTCGGCGTCCGGCCGCTGGACGAGGAACTCCTGGTAGTCGCCCGCCCGCTCGGCGGGGTCGCGGTAGACGACGCCATGGCGGTCGATCTTCAGGAACGCTCCGACCTCACCCATCGATCTCGACCTCCGACCGCGCCTCGGACGCGACCCGCTCCGCCTCCGCCCGCTCGGCGAGCACGCGCTTGTAGTCGGTCGGGAAGACCTTGATGAACTTCGGCAGCAGCTCGTCCCAGTTGTCGAGGACGCGCCGTGCGACCGGGGACCCGGTGCGCTCGAGGTGCTCGTCCACGAGCGCGCGGACCTCGATGATGTCGCCCTCGTCGAGCTCCTCGAGCTGGTCGAGCATCGTCGGGTTGACGCCGCGCGTGCGGAACGTGCCCGCCTCGTCCAGGACGAAGGCCAGGCCGCCGCTCATGCCCGCCGCGAAGTTGCGCCCGGTCGCCCCGAGCACGATCACGCGACCGCCGGTCATGTACTCGCAACCGTGGTCGCCGAGGCCCTCGACGACGGCGTCGGCGCCCGAGTTGCGCACCGCGAAGCGCTCGCCCGCGAGTCCCCGGAAGAACGCCTTGCCGCCGGTCGCCCCGTAGAGCACGGTGTTGCCGACGATGACGTTCTCCTCCGCGCGGTATGCGGCGTCCTCCGGCGGGAGCACGGCGATCGTGCCGCCCGAGAGGCCCTTGCCCGCGTAGTCGTTGGCGTCGCCGTGCAGGACGAAGGTCACGCCGTTGGCCAGCCAGCCGCCGAAGGACTGCCCGGCGGAGCCGTGCAGGTCGACGCGGATGGTGTCCGCCGGCAGCCCGGCCTGCCCGTACCGCGCGGCCACGTTGCTGGAGAGCACGCCGCCGACGCACCGGTGCACGTTGCGGATCTCGGTCGAGAAGCGCACGGGCTCCTGGGCGGCGAGGGCAGGACGGGCCTGCTCCAGCAGCTTCCAGTCGAGGTGGTCGCCGAGGACCTCCGGCGGCGCCTCGACGCGGCGGCGCGGCGTGCCGGGCGGCAGCTCGGGCATCGCGAGGACGCCGCTGAGGTCGACGCCGCGCGCCTTCCAGTGCTCGACGGCCTCGTCGGCCTGGAGGAGGTCGGCGCGACCGGTGAGCTCGTCGAGCGACCGGACGCCGAGCGACGCCATGATGCCGCGCAGCTCCTCGGCCACGAAGAAGAAGAAGTTGACGACGTGCTCCGGGGTCCCCGCGAACCGCTTGCGCAGCTCCGGGTCCTGCGTCGCGATGCCCACCGGGCAGGTGTTCAGGTGGCAGGCGCGCATCATGATGCAGCCCGTCGCGATGAGCGGCGCGGTGGAGAAGCCGAACTCGTCGGCGCCCAGCATCGAGGCGATCGCGACGTCGCGGCCGGTCTTGAGCTGGCCGTCGGTCTGGACCGTGATGCGGGAGCGCAGGTCGTTGCGCAGCAGCGTCTGCTGTGTCTCGGCCAGGCCGATCTCCCACGGCACCCCGGCCGCCTGGATCGACGACAGCGGCGAGGCGCCGGTGCCGCCGTCGTGCCCGGCGATGAGCACGTGGTCGGCGTTCGCCTTCGCCACGCCGGCGGCGACGGTGCCGACCCCGACCTCGCTCACGAGCTTCACCGAGACCGATGCCTTGGGGTTGCCGCAGCGCAGGTCGTAGATGAGCTGCTTGAGGTCCTCGATCGAGTAGATGTCGTGGTGCGGCGGCGGCGAGATCAGACCCACGCCGGGCGTGGTGTAGCGGACCTTGCCGATGTAGTCGTCGACCTTGTGGCCGGGCAGCTGGCCGCCCTCGCCCGGCTTCGCGCCCTGGGCCATCTTGATCTGCAGCTGGTCGGCGTTGACGAGGTACTCGATCGTCACGCCGAAGCGCCCGGAGGCGACCTGCTTGATCGCCGAGCGGCGGCGGTCGCCGTTGGGATCGGGCGTGAAGCGGACCGGGTCCTCCCCGCCCTCGCCGGTGTTCGACCGGCCGCCCAGGCGGTTCATGGCGATCGCCAGCGTCTCGTGCGACTCACGCGAGATGGAGCCGAGCGACATGGCGCCCGTGGCGAAGCGGCGGACGATCTCCTGCGCCGGCTCGACCTCCTCCAGCGGGATCGGCTCCTGGTCGGTGCGGATCCTCAGGAGCCCCCGCAGCGTCGCGCGCTGCGTCGCGTCCTCGTTGATCGCCTTCGCATAGGCGTCGTAGCGGTCCTGCGCGTCGTCGCCCGCACGGACCGCGTGCTGCAGCAGCGCGATCGTCTCGGGGTTCCACATGTGCAGCTCGCCCTCGCGCCGCCAGGCGTAGACGCCGCCGACGGGGAGCAGCTCCTCCTTGTGGTCCTGCCCCCACGGCCCGTAGGCCTGGGCGTGGCGCTCGATCGTCTCGCGGGCGAGGACGTCGAGGCCGATGCCGCCGATGCGCGACGCCGTGCCCGTGAAGAAGCGGTCGACGAGCTCGCGCTCCAGGCCGACGGCCTCGAAGATCTGCGCGCCGCAGTAGGACTGGACCGTCGAGATCCCCATCTTGGAGATCGTCTTGAGCAGGCCCTTGCCGATCGCCTTGACGATGTTCGCCTGCGCGCGCCCGATCTCGGGACGGGCGGGATCGCGTCCCGGGATGCGGCCCTCGAGGACCAGCTCGTCGACCGAGTCGAACAGCAGGTACGGGTTGATCGCACTCGCGCCGAACCCGATGAGCGTCGCCATGTGGTGGACCTCGCGCGGCTCACCGGACTCCAGGACGAGTCCCGCGCGCAGGCGCGTGCCCGCGCGCACGAGGTGGTGATGCGTCGCCGCGACGGCGAGCAGCGCGGGGATCGGGACGCGCCCGGCGTTCATCCGGCGGTCGGAGAGGACGAGGATGTTGACCCCCTCCTCGATCGCCCCATGGGCCTCGTCGCAGATCTGCGCGAGGCGCTTCTCGAGGCCTTCGGCCCCGTCGGCGAGCGGCCACGTGATGTCGATGGTGTGCGCGTTGAAGACGTCGTGGGAGACGTGGCGCAGCGTCTCGAGCTCCCAGTTGCGCAGGATCGGCTGGCTCATGACCAGCTGGTGGGCGTGCTCGGGCGTCTCGGCCAGGAGGTTCTGCTCCGAGCCGACGCCGGTCCCCAGCGACATGACGATCGACTCGCGGATCGGGTCGATCGGCGGGTTCGTGACCTGCGCGAAGAGCTGCTTGAAGTAGCTGTACAGCGGCGGCCGGCGGTCGGAGAGGACCGCGAGGGCGGCGTCGTTGCCCATCGAGCCGAGCGGCTCCTCGCCGTTGGCGGCCATCGGCGCGATGAGGACGCGGAGGTCCTCCTGCGTGTAGCCGAAAGCGAGCTGGCGCAGCCGCGTCGGCTCGACGCCGGTCATCGTCACGTGCGCCGGCTCGAGGTCGTCGAAGTGGACCGTGTTGCGCGAGACCCACTCGCCGTAGGGCTGCTGCGACGCGACCTCGCGCTTGACCTCGTCGTCGGCGACGATGCGCCCCTTCTCGAGGTCGACGAGGAAGAGCTTGCCGGGCTGCAGACGGCCGAGGCGCTTGACCTCGGGCGGCGTGATGTTCAGCAGGCCGGCCTCGGAGCCGAGGACGACGTGGCCGTCGTGCGTCTCGAGCCAGCGGCCGGGGCGCAGGCCGTTGCGGTCGAGCGTCGCGCCGACGACGCGCCCGTCCGTGAAGGCCACCGCGGCGGGGCCGTCCCACGGCTCCATGAGACACGCGTGGTACGCGTAGAAGCTGACGAGGTCCTCGGGCAGGTCGTCCCGGTCGGCGTAGGCCTCCGGGATCATCATCATCACCGCGTGCGGCAGGGAGCGCCCGGCCAGCATGAGCAGCTCGAGGACGTTGTCGAACGTCGCCGAGTCCGACCCGCCGGGACGCACGATCGGCATGACCTTGTCGAGATCCCTGCCGAACAGCTCCGACGCGAGCGCGGACTCCCGTGCGCGCATCCAGTTGACGTTGCCCATGAGCGTGTTGATCTCGCCGTTGTGCGCGATGTACCGGAACGGATGCGCGAGCTCCCAGCTCGGGAACGTGTTCGTCGAGAAGCGCGAGTGCACGAGGCACATCGCGCTCGTGAAGCGCTCGTCCTGCAGGTCCAGGAAGAAGCCGCGGACCTGGTCGGGGATGAACATCCCCTTGTAGACGATCGTGCGCGAGGAGAACGAGGAGACGTAGAACTCGGGACCGGAGGCCAGCTCGCAGATGCGCCGGATGACGTACAGCTTGCGCTCGAACGCGTCCTGATCGGTCTCGCACACGCCACGGGCGGCGACGAAGAGCTGACGCATCACGGGACGCGTGCGGTTGGCCGTCGAGCCGACGAACTCCTCGTCGATCGGGATGTCGCGCCAGCCGAGCACCTCCTGGCCCTCGACGCGCGTGTTCAGCTCGAGCAGCGCCTCGATCTTCGTGCGCACCGCCGCGTTCGTCGGCAGGAAGCACATCGCGACGCCGTAGGCCCCGACCGGGGGAAGCTCGAAGTCGACCTCCGCACGCAGGAAGGCGTCGGGCATCTGCGTGAGGATCCCGGCGCCGTCGCCGGACTTGGAGTCGGCGCCCGTGGCGCCACGGTGCTCCAGGTTCTCCAGCGCCATGAGCGCCTTGTCGACGACCTCTCGCGTCGCCTGGTTGTCGAGGCGCGCGACGAGCGCAACGCCACACGCATCGTGCTCGTATCTGGGGTCGTACAGGCCGTCGGCCTGGTATGGCGGCTGGTGGAACGTCGTCATAGCAGTGCTCCCGGGCGGCTCTGGGCACTTGGAGGCGAGGGCAAAGGGTAGCAACGCGCATAGGACGGGACTCGCGCGGGCAGGACGGGTTCCGCCTGCGCAGATCGCCTCAATGTCAGCCTCCCCAGACCTCGTCCTCTCACTCCCAGCCCGCGCCGAGAACGTCGCGGTCGTGCGACACGCCTTCGGAGGGCTCGGCGAGGCGCTCTCGATGCCCGAGCAACTGCTCTCCGACATCAAGCTCGCGGTGACCGAGGCGTGCACGAACGTGGTGATCCACGCGTACGCCGATGCGGAGGGTCCGATGGAGATCCGGGCTGCGCTGGGAGACTCGGAGCTGAGCGTCGTCGTGCGCGACGAGGGGCGCGGCGTCGTGCCCCGCGCGGACTCGCCCGGGCTCGGCCTCGGCCTGCCGCTCATCGCCACCCTGACCGAGTCGCTGGAGCTCGGGACGGGGGAGGACGATGCGACGGAGGTCCGCATGACCTTCCGGGTCGAGGGCTGATGGGCCGCCCCGATCCGAGCAACGAGGCGACCGTGATCCTGCGGCGCGAGAGCCTCGTCGGCCCGGTGCTGGGGCGGGTGATCGGGATGCTGGCGGCACGCGCCGACGCACCCGTCGATCGCCTGGACGACGTGCTGCTCGTGTCCGACGCGATCGCCGCACACGGGCCGTCGCAGGTGAACGACGACACAGGGCTCCAGGTGCACATCCGGACGACGCAGGACACGCTGACGCTGCGCATCGGGCCGCTGGCGCCGGAGGGCGGCGCGGCCCTGCTCGCCGCAGCCGACCTGCCGGGCGTGGGCAACATCGTCGAGCAGGTCTCCGAGCAGGTGACGGTCGAGCCGAGCAGCGCCGGAGAGCACCTCGTGATCCTCGTCTCGCTGTCCGCCTGAGTCCTACACTGGCCTCGAATGCCGCCGGAGTTCGTCATCATCGAGCAGGGGTCCGAAGCGGGTCACTTCGTCATCGCCGCGCGCGGTGAGATCGACCTGTTCACCGCTCCGGAGCTCAAGCAGGTCATCACCGATGCCATCGAGTCCGGCGAGCGCCGCATGGCGATCGACCTCACCGAGGTGTCCTTCCTGGACTCGACGGCGCTCGGCGTGCTCATCGGCGCCGTGAAGCGGCTGCGCTCCCGAGGCGGCGCGCTCGCGGTCGTCAACACCGACTCGAGCATCGCCAAGACCTTCGAGATCACAGGGCTCGATCAGATCTTCACGATCGTCCCCAGCCGCGCCGAGGCGCTCGAGGCGCTCGACGACGAGATCGAGGGCTCCGCGGCCTAAGCCAGCAGGCCCTGGCCGAGGTACTGCCCGCGGCGCACACCCGGCAGCATCGCGAACAGGCCGCCGCCGGTGTGCTGGATGTACTCGCCGAGGGCGTCGGTCGCGCCCAGCCGACGCTGGATCGCGACGAACCCGGTCTCGGGGTCGCGCTGGAAGCAGATGAAGAACAGGCCGGCGTCGAGCAGCCCGGTGCGGGGGTCGATCCCGTCCGTGTACGCGTAGCCGCGGCGCAGGATCCTCACGCCGCCGTTCGTGGACGGCGCTGCGAGGCGGATGTGGGCGTTCGCCGGGATCGCCCCACCCGACAGGTCGGGCGCATCGAACTCGTTCGTGCCGCTCAGCGGTGCGCCCGACGCCTTGCGCCGCCCGATGACGGCCTCCTGGTCGCCGAGGTTGTCGCGGTCCCAGGCCTCGATGAGCATCCGGATGCGGCGCGCGACGACGTAGGTCCCGCCGCGGAACCACGCCTGCGGCTCCTCCGCGCCGACCCACACGTGGCGGTCCATGCTCGCGTCGTCGTCCACGCGCAGGTTGCGCGTGCCGTCCTTGAAGCCCATGAGGTTGCGCGGCGTCGCCTCGTCGGTGGTCGTCGCCGTGTTGCTGCCGAAGCCGAGCTGCATCCAGCGCAGCTCCGCCATGCCGCGGCCGATGCGCAGAAGGTTGCGCACGGCGTGGAAGGCCACCTGGGGGTCGTCCGCGCAGGCCTGGACGCAGAGGTCGCCGCCCGTGCGGGCCGGGTCGAGCTCCTCGCCGGCAAGCGCGGGCAGCGCGCGCAGGCCGGCGGGCCGGCGATCCTCGAGCCCCAGGCGCTCGAAGACGCGCGGCCCGAGGCCGACGGTGATCGTGAGCCGCCGCGCGCCGAGGCCGACGGCCTCGCCGGTGTCGGCCGGCGGCACCTCGGCCGCGCCCTCGACGGGGCCCGTCGACCTCCCGGCGGTCATCCGCCGCGCCGCGTCGGTCCACACGCGCAGGAGCTCGCGCAGGTCCGCCGGGCGGTCGGAGGTCAGATCGAACGCGCCGA
>Ga0070665_100003087_pt1 | contig 17938 bp, 12 predicted proteins | sample KBSS13metaG_FD_65862 | JGI IMG/M metagenome (GOLD analysis project Ga0070665, IMG submission 65862) | Switchgrass rhizosphere microbial communities from Kellogg Biological Station, Michigan, USA - KBS S1-3 metaG | ecosystem: Host-associated > Plants > Roots > Rhizosphere > Soil ...
TTGCCGCCAAGTACACCGACCCCCGCCAGTTGCAGCACGCCTGGCTGATGCCCGGCACGCAGCGCGGCGCCGCTCCGGCGGCGAATCGGCGTCCCGAGGTCAGCGTCACCCTGACGGGCGGCCAGGTCGTGACCGGCACCCTGGCCCGGATCGACGACTTCATCGTGTCGCTCGTCGACGCCACCGGCGAGACGCGGACCTACGCCCGCACCGCCAGTGGTCCGAAGGTCGAGATTCGCGATCGGCTGGACCCGCATCGACGCCTCGTCCCGACCTACGCCGACGCCGACATCCACAACCTCACGGCCTACCTGGTGACGCTGAAATGACGGTCCACACCTTTGCAAGAACGCGCCAGGCCTGGGTCCTCGCGCTGCTGACGCTCGCGGGAGCGGCGGCGACGGCGACGGTCGTGGCCCAAACGGGTGCGCCGACGAGCGCCTTTCGCGCCCTCGCCGACGAGTGGCTGACCTACTCGGGGGATTACACCGGCCGACGCTACAGCGCGCTGACGCAGGTCGACCGGAGCAACGTCGGGCAGCTCGGGTTGCGGTGGGTCACCCGCATCGCGCCCGGCGTGCCCGCGGCGGCAGCCGGGCGCTTCGGCGGCTTCGGCAACGCCGGTCCCGAGATGCCCCGGACGATCAGCGGCTTCGGCACCGGTGCCCTCAACCAGTCCACCGGACGTCCGGCCCGCATCGTCAGCTCGGCCATCGCCGTCGACGGCAAGCTCTACGTCTCGACGCTCGACAACGCCTGGGCCATCGACGCGCGCGACGGCCGGCTGCTCTGGCACTACGTCTGGAAGACGCTGGGCGGCACGCACACCGGCAACAGGGGCATGGGCATGTGGAAGCAATGGCTCTACATGACGACACCCGACAATTACCTGATCTGCCTCGACAGCCGCACCGGCAAGGAGCGCTGGACGAAGAAGATCGCCGAGCTCGATCAGCAGTACTTCACCACCACCGCGCCGATCGTCATCGACAACTACGTGCTCGTCAGCCCGGGCAACGACCTCGACGCGCCGGGTTTCATGAAGGCCTACGACGCCGACACCGGTGAGGTGAAGTGGACCTGGTACGCGACGCCGCAGAATCCGGGCGATCCCGGGCTCGAGACCTGGTCGAGCCTGGAGGCGGCGAAGCATGGCGGCGGCCACATGTGGATTCCCGGATCGTTCGATCCGGCGACGCGGCTCTACATCACCGGCACCGCCAACCCGACGCCCGCCTACACGTCGCAGAACCGCGGTTCCGGCGACAATCTGTACACCTGCTCGCTCGTGGCGTTGCACATCGACACCGGCAAGCTGGCCTGGCATTTCTCGACGTCGCCGCACGACACGCACGACTGGGATTCTTCGCAGACGCCGGTGCTGGTCGACGCCCCGTTCGGTGGTCGCGATCGCAAGCTGGTGCTGCAGGCGACCCGCAATGGTTACTTCTTCGTCCTCGATCGGACCACGGGTGAGCATCTCGTGACGTCGAAGTTCTCCGAGGAGGCCAACTGGGCCAAGGGCGTCGACAAGCGCGGCAGTCCGGAGCGCGAACCGGCCAAGGACTTCCACATCGGCGGCGCCCTGGTGTCGCCGCAGAACGCTGGAGCGGTCAACTGGGCCCCGCCGGCGTTCAGCCCGCAGACGGGTCTGTTCTACGTCGCGATGAACGAGAGCTACGCGATGTACTACCTGACCGAGACCGATCCGCGCGGCGCCATGGGTCTCGGCGGCAAGGAAGAGCAGAACGTCGCGACCTTCGGCACCTTCCTGCTGGCGATCGACTACGAGACCGGCAAGCCGCGCTGGAAGCGCCACTTCCCGGGCTCGGGCTCGTGGGGTGGCACCTACATCGGCCACCACTACCTGACGACGGCCGGCGGCCTGCTGTTCGGTGGCGATCCGGGCGGCAACCTGGTGGCCTACGACGCGGCCACGGGAGACCCGCTGTGGCACGTCCGTCTGGGTGATGTGTCGAACGCGCCACAGACGTTCATGCTCGACGGCAAGCAGCACGTGATCGTCGCGGCCGTCGACGCGCTCTACGCCTTCGCCTTGCCTGATGCGGCCCTGCCGAAGACGGCGACCAGGAAATAGTTTTTCGCGCGGAGGCGGTCGCCCCGCGAGCCACGTCGACCGGGTCGGCGAGGGAGGACTCGAGATGAAGCAGCGTTTCGTCGGACAAAACTGGTCGCTCGCGGCGACGGGTGTCGCACTGGCCCTGTGTGTGTCCGGCTCACACCCCGCGACCACGCACGCGCAGGTAGCCAAGCCGGTCATCAAGCGGGCATCGACCGAGGAGATCCGCAAGCAGGTCGACCGCACGTGGTTCACCAAGGCCGCGACCACCGACCTGATGGCCTACTGGAACAAGCACTCGGTCGAGCCGAACGGATTCATCCAGGAAAACCTGGACCGCCAATGGAAGCCGTGGGGCACGCAACGTGAGGCGAGCGTCAACGGCCAGGGGCGTCAGCTCTACAGCATGGCCGTCGCCTACGAGATGGCTCCCTCTCCGGAGGCCAAGGCGGCGTTGGTCCGCGGCATGGACTTCCTCCTGAAGATGCGGGATCCCGAGTTCGGCGGCTACTACGATCGGGTCGGCCCGAACCACGAGATCATCACCGACAGCAAGACCGGGTTCAGCAGCTTCGCGCTCTACTCGCTGGTCGAGGCCGGACGCGTCACCGGCGATCGCCGATTCCTCGACGCCGCGATGGTGTTCTTCCGCGAGATGCGCGACAAGATGCGCGACGGCCCATTCATCGGCTCGGGCAGCTACCAGCGCGACTTCATGCTGCGGCTGCCGGGTGGCATGTTCGGTGGCGGGCGCCCCGGCGCCGGCGGTCCCGGTGGTCCTGGCGGCCCCGGTGGTCCCGGCGGCCCGGGTGCTGCCGGCAGTCCGGCCGCTGCGCCGGCAGGTGGAGCGGCGACGGCCGCTCCCGCCGGAGCGCCGCCAGCCGGTGCCCCGGCTCAGGGCCCGCCGGCCGGCTTCGCCGCGCGTCGTCACGGGATCAACCTGCACGCGTTCGAGGCGCTCCTCTCGTTGTACAGCGCGACCGGCTCCGAGGAAGTCTGGTACGAGATCGCGTCCGAACTGAAGGCGATCGAGCGGCTCTACGACTACAAGATCGGCTATCTGCCGGAGTCCTACGACGACAACTGGAAGCCGGTCGGGAACCCGAGCGGCAATCCGGGCCACTTGTTCGAATGGGCGTCGCTGCTCAGCCGAGCCGTGGAGCTCGGGGCCGACCCGAAGTTCATCGAGATGGGCAGCCGCAGCCTCGACCTCGGTCTCAAGAGCTACAACGAGGCCGTCGGCGGCCTGGGCGGGGTGACGCCGGACGGCAAGCCGGCGCGGATGCTCTGGTGGCCGCAGTGCGAAGTGATCAAGGCGACCGCGAACTACGCGATCCTCCACGGCCGATCGGAGCTGTGGCCCATCCACCACAAGACCCTCGCCTTCGTGAAGAAGGAGTATCTCGACCCGGAGCACGGCGGCTGGTTCGCGGACGTCGTGCCGGGGCAGCCGCGCGCCGAGCGCGGGGAGCGGGCGTTCTACAAGGGAGCGGTCGACGGACCGGAGTGGGGGTCGTACCACATGATGTCGATGTTCCACGACATCTGGCGGATCACCGATCCGAACTACAAGCCCGGCATCGCGGTGCGGAAGTGAAGGGGACGTCCATGCTGACCCGTAGAGAACTCCTGCGAACGGCGGCGTTGACCGCCGCGGCGTTGCCGGTCGCCGCAGCCGTCGGCCGTGCCGCCGGCACGCCGAAGATCGCCCGCATCCGCGGCGTCCGGATGGCGCTGCAGTCGGCCAGCTTCAGCTTCAGCGGGCTGGCGCTGCCCGACATTCTCAAGACCATGCAGGCGCTCGATCTGACCGAGATCGACATCATGTCGGAGCACATCGAGAACCTTCTCGGTGCGCCCGGCATCCAGCTGCCCGGGGCGGGACGTCCCGGCCCGTGGACACGCCCGGCCGGTGCGGCCCCGGGCGGGCCGGGTGGTGCGCCCGGTGGAGCGGCGCCTTCGACGCCACCGCCGGCCGGCGCGCCCGCGGCACAGACTGCGTCCGGGGCTGCGCCAGTTTCTGCGACGGGCCCTGCGCCCGCCCCCGGCGCGGCGCCCGCCCGCCCGGCGTTCCGGGGCATGGATCCGGCGGTGCGCGAGGCGCTGCGCAAGTGGCGTCTCGAGGTCGACCTGGCCCGGTTCCGCGAGGTCAAGGCGGAGTTCGACAAGGCCGGTCGGATTCTCTTCTCCTACAACCTGAGCTTCAACGACTCCTGGACCGACGCCGAGATCGAGCGCGGCATGCTGATGACCAAGGCGCTCGGCACCAGGATCATCACCGCGTCGTCACCGCTGTCGGTGATGCCGCGGGTGGCGCCGCTGGCCGAGAAGCACGACGTCATCGTGGCGATGCACAACCACCAGGAAGGGCCCGAGGAGTTCGAGAAGGGGATGGCCCTCTCGAAGAACGTCTGGGTCAACCTCGATGTCGGTCACTTCTTCGCGATGGGCCACGACCCGGTGGCCTACCTGCGGACGCATCACCAGCGCATTACCAACATCCACGTCAAGGATCGCAAGTCGAACCGCGGCCGCGAGATGCCGTTCGGCGAAGGGGAAACGCCGCTCCGCGAGGTGCTGACGCTGGTGCGCACCGAGAAGTACGACATTCCGGTGTGCATCGAGTACGTCGGGCCGGACGGTCCGGCGGTCGAGCTGAAGCGCTGCCTCGATTACTGCCGCGGCCTGATCGAAGCGTGATGCGTCGCCCGGGCGCAGGCGGCGCGCGGTGCGTGAACAGGAGCTGCCTGCGGTGTCGTTGAAACGATTGCTGGTCGGGTTCGTCGTCGCCGTCATCGTCACCGGGTCGGCCGGAGCCCAGACCGCTCGGAAGCCGGCCGCTCCCGAGCACTGGGTGTCGACGTGGGCGACGGCGCTGCAGCTCATGCCGCCCGCGCCGCGGCGCCCGCCACCGGCGACCGGTGCGCCGGCGGCTCCCGTCGCGCCGGGGCCAGCGGCGCCGGCGGCGAGTGCTCCGGCGCCGATCGGACCTCCGCCGCACAATCTGCCCCAGAGCTTCACGGATCAGACGCTCCGGATGGTGGTGCGGACCAGCATCGGCGGTCGGCGCATCCGCATCTCGCTCTCCAACATGCTCAGCGCCGAGCCGCTCTCCATCGGGGCGGCGCATCTCGCCGTGCACGCCGGTCATGGGGCGATCGCGCCGAACAGCGGCCGGCCACTGACGTTCAGCGGCGAGGCGTCGTTCGTCGTGCCGCCTGGCGTGCTGATGCTCAGCGACCCGGTCGATCTGGAGGTCGTTCCGCTGACCGATTTGGCGGTGTCGCTCTACCTGCCTGGGCCAACCGGTCCCCCGAGCAGCCACACGATCGGGACGCGGACCTCGTATGTCGCCAGGGGGAATGTCGCGGCGCAAGCCAGCCTGCCGGCCGACACCGCGACGACCACCGCGTATGCCTGGTTGTCCAGCGTCGATGTCGTGGCGCCGGCCGACGCCTTCTCGATCGTGACGTTCGGCGATTCGATCACGGATGGCTACGCGACGACCACTGACGCGAACCGAGCCTGGCCGGCGCTCCTGGCCCAGCGGCTGGCCGGCGACAAGCGCACGCGCCACATTGCCGTGGTCAATCAGGGGATCTCAGGGAATCAGGTCCTGCGCAACGGCGCCGGCCTGAGCATGCTGGCGCGATTCGATCGCGACGTGCTCAGCCGCCCAGGGGTGAAGTGGGTCGTCCTGCTCGGCGGGATCAACGACATCAACATCAGCGGCCGCTTCGGCAACGACCCTCTCACCGCCGAACAGCTCATCGACGGCTACGAGCAGATCATCGCGCGGTCACACACCCACGGCATCCGCGTCGTCGGCGCGACCGTGACGCCGCAGGAAGGGCAGCGGACCGCGACCGCGCAGGGAGAAGAGATCCGCCAGGCGGCCAACCGCTGGATTCGCACCTCGGGGCGGTTCGATGCCGTGGTCGACTTCGACGCCGCGGTGCGTGATCCCGCGCTGCCGGCGAGGATCCGCCCGGACTACGACCCGGGCGATCACATCCATCCCAATGACGCGGGCAACCAGGCGATGGCCGCTGCCTTCGAGCTGTCTGTCTTCGCCAAATGACTGGGTTCGAACTGATGATGTCGAAGAATTGGGCCGCGGGCGCGCTCGCTGTCGCGTTCATCGGGGCCTCGACGACGCTCGCCCGTGGACAAGCGCCGCCTCAATCGGCGCCACCCGCGGCTCCCCGGCGCATGGGGACGCCGGTGCTGGCGCTGGTCTCACCCGAAGTCCTGCCGGACCGCCGCGTGACGTTGCGATTCCGCGCCCGCGAAGCCACCAGCGTGCAACTGGTCGGCGAGATCACGCAGGGCCGTGGGGCGCAGCCGATGACGCAGGATGCCGAGGGCGTGTGGACCATCACCCTGGGACCGCTGCCGCCTGAGATCTGGAGCTACAACTTCCGCGTCCACGGCGTCGACGTGACGGATCCGTCGAATCCGGCGCTCAAGCCGACTCCCCCGGGGCAGCTGCCATCGAGCTTCGTCGAGGTGCCTGGTGAGACCGCGTCGTTCTACGACGCCAAGCCCGTTCCGCATGGCGAGGTGCGGATGGTCCTCTACGAGTCGAAGGCCATGGGCGTGACCCGGTGGGTCTGGGTCTACACGCCGCCCGGCTACGAAAAGTCCTCGAAGCGCTACCCGGTGCTCTACTTGCTGCACGGCAACGGCGAGGCGCAGAACGGCTGGGTGATGAACGGTCGCGCCAACATCATCCTCGACAACGGCATCGCCGAGGGCAAGGTGGCGCCGATGGTCGTGGTGATGCCGCAGGGCCACGCCCTGCAGGGGGCGAACGTCGGGCCGCTCGTCCGGCTGACCGGCGAGACGTCGATGTTCTCGCCCCGTTTCCCGACCGATCTCCTCGAGGACGTGATTCCGCTGGTCGAGCGGACCTACCGCGTGCGCGCCGATGCGCAGCACCGAGCGATCGCCGGGCTATCGATGGGCGGCGGCCAGGCGCTGACCATCGGCCTCGCCAATCCCACCCGATTCGCCTACGTCCTCGGCTACAGCGCGGCGGTCGGCGGGCAATTCGCCAACATGGACGAGACGTTGGCGACGCTGTCCCGCTCGCCGCGTGCCGCCGACGCGTTTCGGCTCGTCTGGCTCGGCTGCGGCCGCCAGGACTTCCTGTTCAAGAACAACAAGGAGTTCCTCGACTCGCTGACGAAGACCGGCGTGAAGGTCACCTACCACGAGACCGACGGCTCGCATGTGTGGAGCGTCTGGCGCACCTACCTGCACGAAACCCTGCCGTTGCTGTTCAAGTAGCCGCCCCCGCGCCGGACGCCTCAGCTCGACCTCTACGGAACGGCCCATCCGGACAACTGCTTGGCGTCGGCCGGCAGCCTTGTCGCCCCTGCGGTGCCGCCGTTCACTTCGAGGATGTAGGCGACGATGGCCGCGTAGGTGTCGGGCGGCAGCGAGGCCATCGCCGCAGGCGGCATGGTGGCGCGGGCCTTCTCGAAGAGGTCGGCCACCGGTCGTCCGCTCCACTGCCGGCGGAAGTAGTCGCCGGCGAGTGGCGTCCCGAAGGTGCCATTGGTCAGCGTGATGCCATGGCAGACGGCGCACGACGCGTTGTAGGCGGTCTTGCCGGCCGCGACCTGCGCCCGGCTGAACGGTGGTGGCGGCAGCCGCGACGGCGGGCGGACCGCGGGCGCCGACCGGTTGTCCGTCGGCGGTGCCTTCGCCGCCGCCGGTCCGGTGACGGCAGCCGTGTTCTCCGCTTCTCCCGCATACGTGAAGGCCAGGATGGCGCCGCCGTTGGCCATCTCCTTGGCGACGCCGCCTGGCAGAGCCTCGGTCAATCCTCCGACGTCGGTAGCGACGAAGATCGTTCGCCCGTCCGGTGACACGGCCGTGTCTCGATAGCGGTTCTGCGTCCGGACCTCGCGCGAGATCGGGCCGACGCGGCGACGGCCGGATGCGTCGAGGGGAACGACATAGAGCGAGCCGCGCTTGAGCGTCGCGACGATCAGCACACGCTCCCAGCCGGGGATGCCGTTCGGGTAGCCGGCGTAGGACTCGAGGCTCGACGCGCCGACCGTGGGCCAGCAGATGAAGTCGATGCCGCCACACGCGGCGTCGGCGAAGTTGAACCCCGTCGGCACCGTGAAGAGGGTCGCCAGCGGCGCCATCATCGGCTGGCGGAAGGCCGATTCCGGCGCGCGCGGCACCGACGGATGGATGGCCAGGTCACTGTGCTGAAGCGATCGGCAGGGCGTCGTCGCATCGGCCCAGCGGGCGTACTCGTAGGCCTGGTCGTCGCGCAGGCCGGCGACGTGCGGCCATCCGTAGTTGCCGCCAGCCTCGAGGACGTTCACTTCGTCGTCGGTCTTGGGGCCGTGGTCGCTCGCGTAGACGGTGCCGTCCGGACCGAGGGTCAGGCCTTGCGGGTTGCGATGGCCGTAGGTGTAGACGTGGCTGCGCACCCCGTTCAGGACCGGGTTGTCGGCCGGGATGCCGCCATCGGTGGTCAGCCGCAGCGTCTTGCCTTCGTAGGCCGACCAGTCGCGAGCGTCCACCTCCACCCGCGTCGGCAGCCGCTGTGAGAGGACGGGATTGCAGACGTTGCTTTGCTGGTTGCTGCCTTGATCGCCAGTCGTCAGATGCAGCAGGCCGTCCGCGGCGAACGCGAGGCGGAGGCCGGTGTGATCGTTGCCCGCCGGCAGGCCGTCGATGATCGTGACCGGATCGACGAGCCTCGACGAGGAGGCGTCGTAGCGCAGGCGGACCACCTTGGAATACAGGTGACGAAAGGGGCTTGCCGGGTCGGTGAAGCGCTCGTCCGCCGGGCGCCCGCGATCGACGTAGGTAGCGGCGACGTAGACCTCGTCGTGGCCGGCGTTGCGCAACAGCTGACGGTGAAGCGCCATCCCGAGGACGCCGCCGGGGCCGGTGGCCTGAGCCAGACCCTCGAGACTGGCCGCGATGGAGCGCTCGCCGGTCTGCGGATCGATGCGGACGATGCGCAGCGCCGTCCGCTCGGTGACCCACAGCTTGCCGTCCGGACCCCAGGTGACTTCCCACGGGTTGCCGAGCCCCGCCGCGACCGTGCGCATGGTGAACCGCTTGGTCGCGACGGCCGCTGTCTCAGGCCCCGTTTGCGCCAGGGCCAGCGCCGACGCGACCGCGACGGTGGCAAGGCTGAGGCACGCCGATCTGCTGACCATGTTCCAAGAGTCTTTCACGTTTGCTCCGAACTGGCAGGTCTGGCCAAAGGGTGCGCCCGAGCGCCGATCCGCTGCTCGTTGAGCCTGTGCTAACCTGCGGCGTGCGTACGGCGGAATCGTCGGGACATGGCGACCAATCCCGGCCGGCTACGCTTGGTGCGCCCCTCAGGCCGGCCTTTTCTTGAGGCTCGATGACGTCTGACACTCGCGCATCATGGCTCGCTGGATTTGGCGATCATCTAATCGCTCGGAAGCCGGCCATTCTGAGAGCGTGGCGCGAGTGTGTCGACGCCGATCCGAAATTGACGGCGTCAGATGCGCTCCCGCGTGCGCAATTCAACGATCACATTCCGAACATCCTCGATGTCGTCGCCACGCGGATGCGAGCCGGCCTACCGGCGGCCGCGCTGGTCGACGACGCGAGCGACGATGCCGACGCCCAGGTCCACGGTCGCCAGCGGTGGCAGCAGGGCTATCACTTGCAGGAAGTCGCCCTCGAGTGGGCCTACCTGCAGAGATGCCTCTTGAAGGAAGTCCGCGAGTACGCGGCGAGACAGCCTCGAACCGAGACAGCCGTACTCCACGACGCCTACATCGCCCTCACGGAGCTGTGCAGCGACGGCGTGTGCGAGAGCACGGCGCAGTATTTCAATCTGCAGCAGGCCGAAGCGGCGGGCCACGTCCGCGACCTCGAGGACACGCTCGAACAGGTGCGCACGCTCGAGCGCACACGCGGCGACCTCTGGCGCCAAGCCGCCCACGATTTGCGCGGTAACGTCGGCGTGGTCGCCAATGCGGCGGCGGGTCTGTCACTCACTGCGGTGCCCGAGGTGGCCCGCGAGCGCTTGTTCGGGGTTCTGGTCAAGAACGTCGCGGTGTTGACCGCGATGCTCGACGACGTCATGAGTCTCGCCAGGATTCAGGCGGGACAGGAATCGCTTCGGATTGTCGACCTCGATGCCGCACGCGTGCTGCGCGAGATGTGCGAGGGCTTCGAACCGCTCGCGAGCGAACGGGGGCTGTATCTCCGTAGCGACGGTGACCTGGCTCTGCCGGTGCAGGGCGACGCCATCAAGATCCGCCGCATCGCGCAGAATCTCACGTTGAATGCGCTGCGCTACACCGACCATGGCGGGGTCACCGTGAGCTGGGGCGCCAGCCGCGTCAATGATCCCGACCGCTGGATGCTCACCGTGCAGGACACCGGTCCCGGCGTGCACGGAGGCCGCGCGGCGCCCATTGCCGACGCGCTCGAGCAAGCCACGCACGAAGCCGCGGAGATGGATGGGGCCATGGCGACGCACGTGGCGGGCGACGAGCGACGCCCCGAGGCCCAGCACCTGCAGACCGCGCCCGGCGAAGGCGTCGGCCTTTCGATCGTCAAGCGTCTCTGCGACATGCTCGACGCGAGCGTCGAGCTCGAGACCGACGCCGAGCGGGGCACGATGTTCCGCGTACTCTTCCCACGTCGCTACGGCGCCGTTTCCGACGAATGACCACTAGGCTTGGGCCAGCGGCGCGAGAGGAACGGATGACCCGGCGGCACGGATTCCGGAGCCAACGAAGTTCACGTGTCACTCACGAACCGTCGCGCATGAAGGCCGCGATGTACTGAGCCGACAGGTGCGGGTACTGGTGCTGCGGTCCGTGCCCCGACTGCGGCAGTACGACGAGCTGGCCCTTGGGAATGCGGCCGATCAGCGGATACCAATTGGTCGCAGGCACGCTGGGGTCGTTGTCGCCGCAGAGGATCAGCATCGGCACCGGGCTCTTCGTCAGCAGGTCCCGCCTTCCTACGGCGTCCTTCTTGAACGCGTCCGCCATGGCGAAGAACGGCTGGAGCTCGGCCTCGCGAGACGGGATCCGTCGGGCCACGTCCGGGCGGGCGTAGATGCGGTCGTGGGAGCCCTTGGCGGCGCGCCGACTCGCGTCGGAGGCCGGCTCGAAGAAAAGAATCTCCTCGTCGGCGAGGTCGTTGACCGGCTTCAGCGCTCGTTCCAGCCACAAGGGCTGGATAGCCGCCTGTCCGGGACCTGGCGGGGCGGTGCCGACAAGCACCGCGTGAGACACCGCCTCAGGATGCTGCAGGAGCAGCGTCTGCGCGACGATGCCGCCCCACGACCAGCCGAGGACGGCATAGCGGGTGACGCCCAGCGTCGCGGCGAAGGCGTGGACGAGCGTGGCGACCCGGCCAACGTCCGTCGGCACCGTGCCGCTCGAGTAGCCGACCCCAGGGAAGTCCAGCGTGATGACCCGATGGGTGCGGGCCAGCTGGCCCAGGAACAGCGGGTCCCATGTGTCGAGGGTCCCGCGGAAGCGCGTGAGCAGCACAATCGGTGGACCGGACCCGAGCGTGCGATATGCGATCCGGAACTCCTCGACCTGTGCGTATCGGGTCTGCGCGTCGTCGTCGGCTCCGGCGGCTGACGCTGAGCCCGCCATGAGGCCGGAGGTCAGCAGGCCGCAAGCGATCAGTGCAAGAAGTCTCATTGAGCACCCTTTGGTAAGTCGCCACATACGCGTTCGCGAGCCGGGAGCCCACGAACGGCTGGAGTATGGGCGACGTGCGGCGCCTCCCGCATCACCCGTGAGGGCGACGCGCCGCTTCCCCGGGGATGGCACGCGGCCGTACCGCTCCCGGGGGACGATGCCCGCGAGCAGCCGTCGAGCGGTCAGAGGCCGATGATGCCGCGCTGCAGGGCCCTCGTCACGGCGTGCGTCCGCCCGGTCACCGACAGCTTCGACATGATGCTGCTCACATGCACCTTTACCGTTTCGTGCGCGATCGAGAGATGATCGGCGATGCATCGGTTCGATTGGCCCGCTGCGACCAGCGTGAGCACCTGGACCTCGCGCCGAGTCAGATCGTCGTCGGCTGCGTGGTGCGCGATGCCGCTCGCGACGGTTGAGTGAATGTGCTTCTGGCCGATGTGCACGGCCCGAATGCGATCGGTCAGATCCTTTCTGACGTCGTTCTTCAGCAGGTACGCTTGCGCGCCGGCCTTCAGCGCCCGAGTCGCGAGCACGTCACCCGCGTAGGTGGTCAGCACGATGATCCGCGCCTTGGGGAACTCGGCTCGGATGGCGAGGATCGCCTCGACGCCGTCCATGTCCGGCATCTGCAGGTCCATCAGCGTGACGTCGGGGCTGTAGCGGCGGAACTCGTCGACCGCTTGGCGACCGGTCGCCGCCTCGGCCACCAGCTCGAGATCCGGTTGGGTGCGGATCAGGGCGCCGATGCCCTCGCGAATGAGCGGATGATCGTCCACCACCAGCACGCGGATCGGTTCAGGAGTGCAGTTCACTGGCCTGTCCTCGTCGAAAAAGGGCGATCAACCGGGGACCCCACGATGCGGGCGGCGCTGCGCCGTGAAGCGGGATCACCACGTCGACCACGGTGCCGACGCCTGCCTGGCTCGAGACATCGAGCCGGCCGCCCAGCGCGCTCGCCCGCTCCCGCATGCCCGGGAAGCCCCAGTGGCCGGCACGGCCGCCCCGATGGAGGATGCCGTGGTCGAGCCCCTTCCCATCGTCGCGCACGCGGACGCGCACCACGTGGTTGCCATACGTGATCGCCGCGTCGACCGCGGACGCCCGCGCGTGACGGAACGCGTTCGACAGCGCTTCGGTGGCGATGCGGTAGACGTCGTTCCCGATGCGCGGATCCAGTTGGCGCGGTCGTCCCTCGACCGTGATCCGGAAAGCGGGCCCGCCGCGTGACGCCTGTGCAGCGGCGAGTTCCTCGCCGACGCCCTTCAACCGCAGGACCAGGTCGTCGGGGCCAAGGGCCGATGTCCGCAGTCCCTGCACTGCGTCGCGGCCGTCGCCGATCGCCTGGCTGCCTCGCTCCAGCGCCACGTCGAGTGCCGCGGTCGCCTCCGCGGTCCGGTCGGGCAGCAGGTCGCGCACGGCTTGCAGGCGGAACATCAACCCCTGGAATCCCTGGATCAACGTGTCGTGCAGCTCCCGCGCGATCCGCGCTCGCTCCGCGAGCCGCTCCTCGAGGCGGCCTTCGAACTGGCGCCCGATCTGGCGGACCCGCAGGGAATAGGCGGCGTACCCCGCCAGCAATACCGTGAAAACGGCCGACGCCCGGAAGGCGGAGGTGCTCCACCAGGGCGGCAGGATCTCGAAGTCGAAGTGGGCGCCCCGCTCGTTCCAGACGCCGTCGTCGTTCGCCGCAATCACGTGAAAGCGATAACGGCCCGGCGCCATGCTCGTGTAGTACGCCTGCCGCCGGTTGCCGACCTCCTGCCAGTGGTCGTCGACCCCGTCCAGCCGATACCGGAAGGCGATGCGCTCGGGAATGGACAGGCTCAACGCCGTGTAGTCGATCTCCACGGCTCGGGTGCCGGCGTCGAAGACCACGCCCGCGAGCGTCGCGTAGCGCTGCTGTTCGCTGCGGATCGACAGGATCGATACGGGGGGCGGCAGGCGGTTGGTGACGGCGTAGGCTGGATCGATCCAGACCAGCCCGTTGTCGGTGGCGAACCACACGCGACCGTCGACGCCCCGGACGGCTGCCGAGTTCGTGAAGTTCATCTGCGGCGGCGCCAGGATTCCGTCCAGGGTGTTGTAGCGGCGGTAGGCGACGGGGTGCGCGGGATTGGCGACCAGCCGCCGGATCTCGGCGGCGGGGATGTGCTCGATCCCGCGCAGCTCGTTGAGCCAGACACCGTGCTCCCCGGTATCCACGATGCCGGAGACCGCGCCGAAACCGGTGCCGTCGGCGGTCCGGATCTCGTGGAAGCGCCCGCCGCTGAACTGCATCGGTCCAAGCTCGCCCCCGATCCAGACATGCGTGCCTACGCCACGGATCACCTTGATCCGGCCGACATTCAGCCCGGCGTCCGCCCCGAAGCGGGTGACCCGGTCGTGCTGGAGCACGTAGACCTCTCCGGTGCGGTAACCGAGCCAAATGAGGCCGTTTGCGGCCACATAGCTCGCGCTCGGGCCGAGTTCCGGCAGGCCGGCCGGCCGATCCTGAAAGTCGAAGCGGCCGTCGAGGAAATGCACGACGCCGACGTCGCCCACGCGCACCCACAGCCCCGGCTTCGCGCTCGGAAAGATCTCGTAGATGTAGTCGTGGGTGACGTCGTCAGGGAGCGGGAAGAACTCGAAGCGCTCGTCGCGCTGCCGCCACAGGCCGTCGTAGCAGCCCCACCACACGGTGCCGTCCGGCGCGCTATAGACGCTGGACACCTTCCGGCCGGCGCCATTCGGCTCGGAGAGGATGTCGTGCCCACTGACGCGCAGCAGCGGCTGGTTGTCGTTGTTGCCGACCCACAGCTCGCCCTTGGCGCTGGGCAGGAGCGTGAGCCCCTGGTAGGTGTCCGGCAGGCGCAGGGAGACCACCGCGCTCTGGCGGAACCGATCGAGGCCGTTCGAGGATCCCACCCAGAGGTTGCCTTCGCGATCCTCGAGCAAGCGGTAGGCCTGGCCGCCGACGGCCCCGTCAGGCTCGTCGAACGACTCGATCTCGGGGGCCGCCCGGGCAATCGTGCGTGAGCCGAGCCTTTCCGGATGCCGAACGCGCATGATGCGACTGGCGTTGAGCCCGGTCATCCACAGGGCGCCGTCGCGGTCGAACAGCAGCTGGTTGAGCGTGGGCATCACGATGGCAGGCGCGTCCCGGGTGTCCAGACCGCCGAGCGGGACCGGGCGCGCGATGCCGATCTGATCCTCCGCGTACCACACACGACCCTGTTTGTCTTCCGCGAAGCCGGTGAGCCCGCGCTTCACCGGCGTCGGCGTCGTCTCGAACGTCCGGGCGTCTTTGCGCCGGTAGGCGACCCGGTTGACGGTGCCGACCCAGTGGGTACCGCGGGAGTCCACGAACTGGGTGCGCACCATCTCGGTTGGGATGTTCCAATCGTTGCCGACGGCAAGCCAGCGCGCCCCGTCGCGGACGAAGAGTCCCGTCTCGGACCCCGCCCACAGGCGGCCGTCGGTGTCGAGGGCGAGATTGTGGATCCTCGGATCAGCCGGCAGATCGGCATCGGCCAGCACCGTCAACCGGCCGTCCTTGAGATAGGCGAGACCGTTCGGGCGGAACGCGATCCAGAGCCCTCCATCGGCGGTCGCCAGCAGCGCGTAGATGTTGTGGGAGGGCAGGCGCACGCCCGGCTGCGGGACGTACTCCTCGAAGGTGACGGCGTCGAAGCGGAACAGCCCCTGCGCGGAGCCGATCCACAGATAGCCGTCCGTCGTTTGCGCGAGCGCGTGGATCTGGCTCGGCGCACCGTCCCGCGATCGCCATGTGCGGTGTTCGAGCTCGCTGATGCGTCGCGATCGATCGAGCGCCTCGGCGTCGACGGCGGGGAGCACGCACACGAGCAGCAGCAGCGCGCGGAGCAGAAGGGCGGGGGAGCAGGTCTCGCGGAGAGCCATGGGACAGAACCCGGACGATATCGGTCGGCCGGTCGCGATGCATTCACGACCGAGGCACGAGGCGGTCCCCCGAAAGAGGTAGGTGTGGCGTTCCCGATGCGTCAGCGCCGCGTGCTACCTCTCCCGAGGTAGGTCCGACCCCCGCGCAGAGCAGCAGCGCACAGCCCCCCGGCCGCGTGATGCGCAGCCACGGCGCTGTCGCGCACAGTCTGGCGGTCGTGTCGTGCGACTTCCCGTCGGTCGATCGGCCGCCGGCGCACGCTGTTCGATTGGAGCCCTGCATGTTCGCTCGCCTGCTCGCGCCGTTCTTGTCCTGCCTCGCCCTGGCCTCCGTCGCCGGGGCGCAGTCCGCGGCCCTCGCGTCACCCGAGACGCCGCGCATCGCCGCCGACTTCGACATCGTCAAGACCGACGTCGCCAGCGTCGGCGACGACGTCGTCTTCCGCATCACCGTGCGCGGCCGCGCCGGAGCGCTGCGGCCCAAGCCGACCGGCGCCTTCGCCGGCAGCGCGGTCTACAGCTACGTGTGGCCGACATCGATCGACAGCGGGCAGGTCGGTTTCGAAGCGGCGCAGGGCATCCTGGCCCTGGCGATCACCTTCCACCCGGACTTCGACGACGCCGCCGATGGCGCGGCGAACCGGCACGTGTGGCATCCACACTGGGTCGTCCTCGTCAAGGACGACGCCTGCGGCTCTGGGGCGCTCAAGGTGAAGGACATCCCCACGGGCACGACGCCGCGCCTGCCGCGGACGTGGCCCAAGGTGCCGCTGCTGATCGACAGCCCGTCCTACCCGATGTCGATCGCGACCGACACGGTGCAGGTGTCGGTGCCGGCGACGGTCATCGGGGCGACCGCCGGCATCCGCTTCGACGGCGTGACGTCGGCGCTGAAGGTCAACGCCAACCTGCACGCGCCGCTGCTGTGCATCGCCGATGTGTTCGACGTCGCCTCGGGAGATCTGTCCCTGCCGGGGCGCATCGGACGCCCGTGAGTCGACCCGCCAGCCAGGCGTCGGCGACCGGCGGCACACGTAAACCCACCATTCATAGGAGATCGTCGTGACATCACGCAACGCGAGAGTACTGATGGCCGGAAGCGGCTTGGCGCTGGCCGCCGGCGCCGCCCTCGTCCTGCAGGCGACGGCCGAGCCAGCCCGCGCTCAAGCCGCGGAGATCAGACCGGCTGCCGCCATCGCCGGGCTGTCGCGCCAGCCGAGCACGGCCGCCCGCGCCGCACTGCTGGATCCGAACGACACGGCTGTCCTGCTGCTCGATCACCAGACCGGTCTCTTCCAGACCGTCAAGGACGTGCCGGTCCGGGAGCTGCGGGCGAACACCGTGGTGCTCGCCAAGATCGCGCAGCTGGCGAAGATGCCGGTCATCTACACGGCATCGGAGCCGGGCGGCCCCAACGGACCCATCATGGACGAACTGACCGCCGCGGCGCCGGGCGCCGTCTACGTGGGACGGAAGGGCGAGGTCAGCGCCTGGGACAACGCCGACTTCGTCAAGGCGGTCGAGGCGACCGGCCGCAAGACGCTCGTCATGGCCGGCGTGTGGACCAGCGTCTGCGTCGCGTTCCCGGCGCTGCAGGCCAAAGCAGACGGCTATACGGTCTACACGGTGATGGATGCGTCCGGAGACGTCAGCGACATCGCGCACGCCGCCACGCTGGCCCGGATGACGCAGGCGGGCATCGTGCCCGTCACGACCAACACCATCCTCAGCGAGAGCCACCGCACCTGGAACCGCCCAGACGCGGCACAGTGGGGCGGGCTCTACGCCGAGCTCGTGCCGAACTACCGCGCCGTGGCCGAGAGTTACACCCGGGCCCAGGCTGGCCGCCGATGATACGCCGCGTCACCGCCGCGCCGCTGGCCGCCGCGCTGTTCCTGTCGAGCGCGTCCGCGGCAGCGCAGGGCGGGGCGGACCTCATCATCCACCACGCGCGGGTGACTACCCAGGTGCCCGACGGCCAGGAACCGACCGCCGTAGCGGTGCGCGACGGGAAGATCCTGGCCGTCGGCAGCGACGAGGCGATCATGCGCCTGCGTACCGCAACGACAAGGGTCGTGGATGCGCATGGGCGCCGGTTGATTCCGGGCCTGAACGACTCGCACCTGCACCCGACCCGCGGCGCGCGCTACTACGCCGCCGAGCTGCGGTGGGACGGCGTGCCGTCCCTCGCGGAGGCGCTCGACAGGGTCCGCCGCGCCGCGGAGGTCACGCCCGACGGGCAGTGGGTCCGCGTCGTCGGCGGCTGGTCGCC
>Ga0070665_100003088_pt1 | contig 17930 bp, 13 predicted proteins | sample KBSS13metaG_FD_65862 | JGI IMG/M metagenome (GOLD analysis project Ga0070665, IMG submission 65862) | Switchgrass rhizosphere microbial communities from Kellogg Biological Station, Michigan, USA - KBS S1-3 metaG | ecosystem: Host-associated > Plants > Roots > Rhizosphere > Soil ...
CCGCTTCGACAGGCTACTGCTGGAGGCGCGCGGAGAATCGGACCAGGCCAAGCGCAAGCAGCTCTATGGAGAGATGCAGGGTCTGGTCCGCCAATATTGCGGCAGCGCCATCCCCGTCTTCATCAGCCTGCTCGACGGCCATGACCGGCGCCTGAAGGGCCTCTATCCTGTGCCGCTGGGCGGTTTCATGGGCTACACCTTCGCTGAACATGTCTGGTGGGAGGGTTAGTTATTAAGCCTAGCCTTATCCAGACATGCAGAACCCGTTAATTGCGTGATGACGTCGCGTCATGCAGCATCATCATCTCGAAGAACAAGGATTTCACCCGTGAGCGCAGCAGATATATTGGAACAGGATCAGGGTACGGACACGATCACGCGCCTGGGCGATCTGGAAACGCCATGCCTCCTTCTGGATGCGGAGCGGATGGACCGCAATATCGCCCGGCTGCGGGAACGGCTTGCGCCTATGGGCGTGGCCCTGCGCCCGCACCTCAAGACCGCCAAATCGGTTGAGGTCGCGCAGCGCGTCATGACCACGCCCGAAGGCCCGGCAACAGTATCGACGCTCAAGGAAGCGGAATTTTTCGCGAACGCCGGTGTGCGTGACATCATCTATGCCGTGGGCATCGCGCCCTGGAAGCTCGCGAAAGTCATCGAACTGCGTCAGCGGGGCGTCGATCTGGCTGTGGTACTCGACACGGTCGAGCAGGCTCAGGCTGTCGCGGCAGCCTCTCGCGAGGCAGGCGACGCCATCCCCGCGCTGATAGAGATCGATTGCGATGGCCATCGCTCCGGCGTGCTGCCGACCGACAAGGATCGCCTGATCGAAATCGGCCGGGAGCTGGAAACCGGCGGTGCGTTGCGCGGCGTGCTGACCCATGCCGGTGGCAGCTACGCTGCGCGCGGGGAGGAAGCACTGCGCCGCTGCGCCGAGGAAGAACGGCTCAGCGTCGTCGATGCGGCCACCATCCTTCGCGATGCGGGACTTCCCTGTCCAGTCGTCAGCATCGGTTCCACGCCGACCGCGCACCATGCCATGGACCTGACCGGCGTGACGGAAGTGCGGGCAGGAGTCTTCGTCTTTTTCGATCTGGTCATGGCCGGGATCGGCATCTGCCGGGTCGATGACATCGCGCTTTCCGTTCTGGGCACCGTCATCGGCCATCAGCGCGACAAGGGCTGGATCGTGATCGACGCAGGCTGGATGGCGATGTCGCAGGACCGCGGCACCTCGAAACAGGCGGTCAACCAGGGTTATGGCGTCGTCTGCGACGCCAGTGGACGGCCCTATGACGATCTGATCCTGTCCGACGCCAATCAGGAACATGGTATCATCACGGTTCGTCCCGGCAGCCGCGCGTCTCTGCCCGATCTCAAGATCGGCGATCGCGTGCGCATCCTTCCCAATCATGCCTGCGCCACCGGCGCGCAGCATCGCAGCTATCATGTCGTCCATGGCGATTGCGACATCGTCCATGGTGAGTGGCAGCGTTTTGGAGGCTGGTAATGACTGACAAGTTACAACCCATTCTCACCCCGACCGCCCCCGCGCCAGCGGGCCATTATTCGCAGGCCATGCGGTCTGGCAACGACCTCTATATTTCAGGCCAGTTGCCGATCCGCGCCGACAAGGCATCGCTTCCCGACATGGGTTTCGAAACGCAGGCGCGGCAGGCAATCGCCAATATGCTGGCGATCCTTGAAGCCGCCGGGGGCCAGACGCAGCATTTGTGCCGCGTCACCGCCTATATCGTCGGCGTCGACAACTGGCCGGAATTCAACCGCATCTATGGCGAGATGCTGGGCGATGCACGCCCGGCTCGCACCGTGGTTCCAGTGCCGGAGCTGCATTACGGCTTTCTTGTCGAGGTGGACGCGATCGCCCGCATTCCCGCCTGATCCCATCCACCTTCAACCCGGAGGCGCCCATGGCCACCCTCGCATACACGCCCGCCGCGTCCGTCCATCAGCCAGCCGCTGCCACGACCCGGCTACAGAGTATTGATGCCCTGCGCGGGCTGGTCATGGTCATCATGCTGCTCGATCATGTGCGGGAAACCTGGTTTCTTTACATGGCCGTAGGCGACCCGGTGGATGCGCGGACGATCATGCCCGCCCTGTTCTTCACCCGGATCACCAGCACGCTTTGCGCGCCGATCTTCGTCGCTCTTACCGGCCTGTCCGCCTATCTCTACGGCCAGCGGCATAGTCGGGCGGAAACGAGCCGCTTCCTGCTCAGTCGCGGCGCGTTTCTGGTGCTGCTCGAACTGACGCTGGTGAATTTCTCATGGCGCGCCGAACTCGTTCCGCACTTCGTCTTCCTCCAGGTCATATGGGCGATCGGCCTCTGTATGATCATCCTGGCGGCGCTGATCCACCTGAGCGCTCGTGCAATTCTCGCCATAGGGCTGGTGCTTGTCGCCGGGCATAATCTGCTCGACGGCATCACCTTCCCGGCCGACCATCCCCTGTTCGTTCCCTGGGCTGTCATCCACGAACGTTCCCAAATCGCGCTGGCCGGCACGGTCATCAAGTTCAACTATCCCATCCTGCCGTGGATCGGCGTCATCTGCCTTGGATGGTCCGCAGGCGGCTGGTTCACGAAACTGACGCCCGAAGACCGACGCCGTACGTTACGCCGGACCGGGGCGGCGATGATCATCGGCTTCATCATCTTGCGCGCGCTCAACATCTATGGTGACGCACCATGGTTTGTCGTCCCAGGCGAGCCCATTCGCACGGTGATGAGCTTCCTTGCGCTCACCAAATATCCGCCTTCGTTGCTGTTCCTGCTGCCGACGCTGGGCGTGGGCCTGATCCTGCTGGCCGCCTTCGAGCGGGCGAACGACGCACGGCCGACCCACTGGCTGGCGGTCATGGGCGGCGCACCGATGTTCTTTTACCTCTTCCACCTTTATCTGCTGCGCATCCTTTACCTCAGCGCGCGGGCGATCTGGGGGACCAACCATGGCGATATTTTCGGTGTGGACTCCCTCGCCTGGGTTTGGGTCTGGTATCTGGGGCTGATCGTGCCGCTCTATTTTCCGACTCGCTGGTTCTCGAACCTCAAGAAGCGGCGCAAGGACATCTGGTGGCTGAAATATCTCTGAGCGGCATCTTAAAATGCCCCCTCCGACGTGAAAAACGGACAATCAACGCCGATCCGTTCGACACTTCACATCCGTCGAGTGAATTTCGACTGTTCCTGCCCATGATCGACGAAGGTTTCCCGATATGCATCCGGCGGTAAAAGCCATTGCCAGCGACCCGAAATTGCCAGAAGCCGTGGACGTCGTCGTCATCGGCGGCGGCATCGTGGGGACAGCATCGGCCTATTATCTGGCAAAGCGGGGACTGAAAGTCGCCCTGCTCGAAAAAGGCCATATCGCGTGTGAGCAATCCAGCCGGACATGGGGCTGGTGCCGGCAACAGAACCGCGATCCTCGTGAAATGCCGCTATCCCTGCTCTCCATGTCCTTGTGGGACTCTCTCGCCAGCGACATCGGGCAGGATCTGGGCTTTCGCCGAACAGGGCTGGTTTATGCCACGGACGATGCCGCGATGCTGGCGGGTTGGGAGGCGTGGCGTCCCACAGCGCGCGAATTTGGCGTGGAAACCCATATGCTCAGCGCTTCGCAGGCCGCCGAGCGCATACCGGAAAACCGCCGCAAATGGGTTGGCGGCTTGCATTCGGTGGCGGATGGCAAGGCGGAACCTGCCCTCGCCGCGCCGGTTCTCGCGGAAGGCGCTCGCGCATTGGGCGCGACCATTCACCAGAATTGCGCCGTTCGTGGGCTGGATATCACCAACGGCCGGGTGACGGGCGTCCATAGCGAAGGAGGAATGGTCAAGGCCGACGCCGTGCTGTGCGCGTCCGGTGCCTGGGCCTCCGGCTTTCTGCGTCGACATGGCATCAAATTCCCGCAAGCAAGTGTCAGGCAGACCGCCATCCGCAGCAAACCCACCTTGAATGTGGGCGAAGTGATCTATTGCCCCGATCTGGCGATGACGCGCAGATTGGACGGCAGCTACACACTGGCAATCAGCGGGCGAGCAGCGCTCGAACTCACGCCGCAAGGCATCTCTTTTGCTCGCTCGTTCATGCCGCAGTTCATCAAGCGGATCAAAGCCGTAAACATGCAAGTCGGCACATCGTTCATCAAGGGGCCGGAATCGCTGGCTGCCATGTTCGGCAGCGATCATATCTTCGAACACAACCGCGTTCTCGACCCCACCCCGAACCGTAAGTTGGTGCAAGCCATCATGGAAAATGTGCGAACCACATTTCCTCAACTTGCAGGCATAGAGATTGATCACGCCTGGGGCGCCTATGTCGATTGCACGCCTGATGCCGTCCCTGTCATTTCAGCGACGGGCGACATAGACGGCCTGTTCCTGGCGGCTGGCTGTTCCGGGCATGGTTTCGGGCTCGGCCCCGGCATCGGTTATCTTGCCAGTCAAATGATCGCCCTCGAAACACCCGCCGTCGATACCCACCCCTTCCGACTGAGCCGGTTTTCCGACGGTTCAAGGATCAAAGTCGGCTCCCTTTAGGCGTGCTCAGGAGCGCGTCATCGATGGATTTATGAAAGGAATATTGGCGTTCTGCGCCAATATTACATCACCGATCCCGGAAGGTCAGCTCAGCTTCCATGCGAGGCATGCGCGTGGCATGATGGCGCGCTGGACGTGCGACCATCATATCAGGGAGGTGAAGACAATGCAGGGCTTTGACCCGGACGAGAGCGATGCGTATCGCTGGCGGTTCGGCCGCCTATGAGCGCTTCTGCCAAAGCCGCCGCCGTCGTCATCGGCGCTTCGGGCGGGATCGGCGCCGCGATGGAGGCCGCCCTGATCGACGAAGACGCCTTCGAGGTGGTTCACGGTTTTGCGCGATCGCGCGGCGGGTCGCAGCAGCTCGACCTGCTCGACGAGGCCACTATCGCTGCCGCCGCTGCGCAGGTTGCGGCCGGTCCGCCGCCCACCTTGGTCATCGTTGCAACCGGGCTGCTTCATGCACAGGGCCATGGACCCGAAAAGGCGTTGCGCGACCTGGACCCGGACTGGCTGGCGCAAGTCTATGCCGTCAACGCAATCGGGCCGGCGCTCGTGGCGAAGCATTTTCTGCCGATCATGCCCAAAAGCGGGCGAGCGGTCTTCGCCGCCCTGTCCGCCCGGGTCGGATCGATCGGCGACAATCGACTGGGTGGATGGCACGGCTATCGCGCGTCGAAGGCAGCGCTCAACATGCTGATTCGCAATCTGGCCATTGAAGAACGCCGACGCAACGATCGCGCGATCGTCGTGGCGCTCCATCCTGGCACGGTCGACACGGGTCTATCGCGCCCTTTCCAGGGCAATGTCCAGGCCGGGCGATTGTTCGATCCGGAGCGCGCCGCGCTGCAATTGCTCGATGTAATGGAGGGATTGAAGGTGCCCGACAGCGGCAAGCTGTTCGATTTTGAAGGCGCTGAAATTCCCTTCTGACGCCAGAGGATCAGAATAGCGACTTCGTGCACCTGACCTGTATGGCTGGCGCACGACCGGACCGACTTTCACCAATGTGAATGATTTGCGGGCGATGCTGGTCGTTCCGTCGTGACGCGACCGAATGTCTGACAGCCGGCGAAGTCCCCTGCGCTGTTTGGCGCCGATCAAGCAAATCAAGGACAGCCCGGCAGTTCCATAGCGGGCCGTCCTTTTGCGCATTATTTGGCGAGCAGTTCGACCACTTCGATCAGATGACCCTCGGGATCGGTGACGAAGGCCACCTTCACGCCATGGGCTTCCTTCACCTCGATCGGCTGGACGACAGCGCCCCCACCCGCCTTGGCCCGTTCCACGAAGGCTACGATGTCGTCCGTCTGAAAACCCAGGATGACCTCTTCCTTAGCCGGTGCATCGCGATCCAGGAACTTGAACAGCACGAATGTCGCGCCACCCTGGCCGGTCGCATTGAACAGGATCTCATCGATCTTGCGGTTGCCGACAGCATCCTGCACGCGCGCCATTTCGACCAGCCCCGCCACATCCTTGTAAAAGGCGCCCATGGCGTCGAGATCCTGCACGACGAGTTTGGTGAAACCGAAATGCGTCGACATATTATCCTGCTCCTTGCTGGTTAAAAAAAGGCCAGCGGAGAATATCCGCTGGCCCGAAAAAGATCAGTTGAACGACAAATTCAAGATCAGAACCGGAAAGTTCCGGTCAGGCCGAATTCGCGCGGATTGGTGACGTTCACGGTGCGATAGCCTGATTCATAGGGCGCGCCCGCAGGGAAGCCCGGTGCGCCCGTGTTGAACTGGCCGGTGCCAAGGCTGATGTTGGTGATCCGCTTCTGGTTCAACACATTTTTCGCGAAGGCGGTGAGTTCGAAGCGGTCGCCATCAGTCCGGAAACCCGCGAACAGGTTCAACAGCGTGCGCGAGCGATAGTCATAATCGACGCGGTCGGCATAAAAGCCGGGGCGATAGTTCACCAGCGCACGCAGGAACGGCTTGATCTCACCCACCGAGAAACGGATTTCCGTGTTCGCGGTCAGGTTGAAGTCAGGGGTCTGCGACAGGCGACCATTGGTCATGCAATAGCTGACGTTACCCGGTCCGGTCACTGCCGGCGCGAGAGCGCCCTGATTTGGCGAACCGGTCCCCGCATAGTCGTTACAGGGTACAAGAGCATTGTCATAGCGTGCGCGGACATAGGATGCGCTAACACCCAGATCCCAGTTGTCCATGACCTTGCCATCGATCGAGGCTTCCACGCCCTTGATCTTGGCGTCGCCATTATAGTTGAAGTCGAAGCCGCCCGTCCGGGGCGTGGCCGCCGCCGAATCATAATAAATGCTGGTGAAGCGGCTGATGTAATTTTCCAGCGTCTGATAGAAGGCCGATACGGTGAAATTCACGCGGTTATCGAGCAGCTTGCCCTTCAAACCGGCCTCGAAAGAATCGGTCTTTTCAGGCTGGGTGCGGATCAAGTCTCTGCTTACGCCGACCGGAACGGCAACGCCCGTGCTGCCGGCGCGATAGGAGTGGCCATAAGCCAGGTATATATTGAGGCGCGGGTTGAACTCGTAGGAGACCGTGACGCCACCGGTCAACGGCTTGTTCGTGAACCGCTGAAGATCTGCCGGGACACCTTCGATCGGCCCTGCGGACACGCCTGGGACAGGAGAGATCAAGAAAATTTCGGTCGTCTGGACACTTTTAATGATCGAATAACGCAGGCCGCCTTCAATCGAGAAACCATTCGAGCGGTAACGCAGATTGCCGTTGAACGACCAGGTCTGACTATTCACGGGCGTGAATACCAAAGTATTGATCGGCAGATAGGCGTTGAATTCAACTGGCACCGGAGCGAAGAACACGTCTGCCCCCTGGTTGGTGACGACCGTTCCCGTTTGCTTGGTGTAGAACGCGCCTACACCCCAACCGAAGCCTTCCTTGTTGTTGGACGCAAGACGAACTTCAGCGGAATCGACCTTGTAGGGCGAACGCACGGTCGATGCCATTACATAACGGGGGATGGCGTTGCCCGCATCGAGGTCACGGTCAGCCTTCAACCTGCTGAACTGGTGAGCGCCAACGAAGGACAGCGTGGCTGGGCCAAGATCATAGTCAAACGCCAGATTGACGATGTGGCTCTCATTCTGATTGCGGAACCGGCCATCCGATACGGCCGCATAATCCGAAGCATCAAGCGGCGGGCCGGACCGGTTTACACCGTCTGCTACATTGCCCTCGCCCACGACCTGCTGGTTCTGGACATTGTCCGCGAACAGATACTGATAGCCAAGATAAGCGGTGAAATCGCTGCTCGGCCGCCAGCCCAAAGTGATGCGCGCGCTTTCCGTGCGGCTGCGCGAACGTTCACCGGTGGTGATGTTGCGGACATTGTTCAGGCGGTTGCCATCGACCAGCCCAGCAACGCGGATCGCCAGCGTGTCGTTGAACGGCAGCGATACGCCAGCCTGCACGTTGTAACCGTCACGCGAAGTCGCTGTCGCCTGAGCATAACCTTCGATTTCTTCGAAGTTGGGGCGGCGCGTCGAAATGGTGATCGAGCCGGCAGGAGCCGACAGGCCGCGCAACAGGCCCTGGGGACCACGCAGGACTTCAATCTGCTGAATGTCGTACAGCGCGGTATAGACCGTCTGCGCGTCGGCCGGAATTTCGTTGTAATAGACCTGAACGGCCGGGCTGGTGCCCTGATCCGGGTCGAAGGTCACGCCGCGCAGGGTAGTGGTGTTGTTACGGCCGCTGGTGTTGGTCAGTTCCAGACCCGGCGCGAGCTGCTGCACGTCCTTGGCGTCGAAGATATTGAACTTCCGAAGCTGCTCGCCGGTGGCGACATTGACCGTCATCGGCACCGACTGGAGCGAACGCGCTTCACGGGTCGCGGTCACGATGATCTCGTTGGAATCGCTGCCAGCGCTATCCTGAGCCCAAGCCGCAGCGGGGGCTACCACCGCCGTGCCACACAACAACGCAACGATCGCATTCGCCTTCTTCATAACATCCTTCCCATCGACCAAAGTCTTGCATCTGATATCGGGAGCGTCGCTAGCGGCGCGACGCGAATGCCGCAAGGACAGGACTCGGCGGAAGGAAATTTTAGTACGGTATCGTGCTTTAAAAGTCACAGTGACGAGTGCACGGTGCGGTTTTCGCACCTTTTTCTCTCACGGGATACGCATAGATCGACTCTTCTCAGACGATGCGCGTCAGTGCGATGAGGACCGCGCTTTTCATTTACGCGGCGGAAGGCGTCCCGCCATGCCCACCCCTTGTTATTAGTACGCTAAAGTGCGATTATCAGTCATCCTAGGGGAGCTTTATGACCGACAGCCGCAAGACGATTTTCCTGACCGGAGCCACCGGCAATATGGGCCGCGAGGCTATCAAGCGGATCGCCGCGCAGAACGATACGCTGCGCCTGCGCATCCTGGTGCGGCCGGAGGAAAAGGCGCATCCCGTGGTCAAGCACGTCCAACGGCGCGGTCTGGCGGAGATCGTCTGGGGCGACTTGACCGATGCGGCTTCCATCCGAAAGGGCGTGAGCGGTGCGGATATCGTACTCCATGTGGGGGCGCTGGTGTCTCCCCTTGCCGATCGGCTTCCCCCGGAAGTCGTAACGCGGGTGAATGTCGGCGGCGCGCAGAATATTGTCGACGCCATCCACGCGGTGGGCGATCCGACGCGAACGCGGCTCATCTATATCGGCACGGTTGCCGAAACGGGCAGCCGCAACGCGCCAGTGCAATGGGGACGGACCGGCGATCCCATCAAGATCAGCGCCTATGATCATTATGCCGTCACCAAAACGCAGGCGGAGGCAATCATCGCGCAAAGCGGGATCACGCACTGGGCATCCCTGCGACAGAGCGGCATGGCCCATTATGAGATGTGGAAGATTTTCGACCCGATCATGTTTCACAATCCGCTGAACGGCGTGTTCGAATGGTCCACCGCCAATGACAGCGGCCGCTTGATGGCGGCGGTTTGCACCGACGATGTGCCCGCCGCCTTCTGGCGCGGCTTCTATAATATTGGCGGCGGCGCTTCGTCTCGGGTGGTCAATCATGAATTCATGGAAAAGACCATGCCCAACTACCGGAAACTGTTGAAGCCGCACTGGTTTGCGACGCGCAACTTCCACGGCCAATGGTATGCGGATTCGGACCGGCTGGAAGCACTGGTGCCGTTCCGCGAGCAGTCGCTGGACCAATATTTCCGCGAGGCGCCCCAACATATGCCGTGGATCGCGCGGGCGATCCCCAAGCTGTTGCCCGGCGTCGTGTCGAAACGGATCGAAAAACTGGCCAATGCGACCGATGGATCGCTGCACTGGTTTGCGACAAATAACGAAGCGAAGATCCGCGCCTATTTCGGATCGCGCGCTGCATGGGAAGCCATTCCGCGGGAATGGGAGTCGTTTGAATTTGCCCAGCCGTCGCGCGAACCTGCCCTGCTGGATCATGGCTATGACGAAGCGCGTGCGCCCGAGGACTGGCGGATCGAGGATTTGAGGGCGGCAGCGGAATATCGCGGGGGCAGGTGCGTTGCCGACACTTGTGAGGGGCCGGATACGCCGGTGGAGTGGCAGTCGGCGGCGGGACATCGGTTCACGATGTCGCCGCGCCTGTATATGAAGGGTGGCCATTGGTGTCCCGTCACCATGCTCGACCCCGCATGCTATGATGCGGAAGCGGCGCGCAATCCGTTCTTCGCGCAGATATGGAGTGAAGCGGCGGGCTGAACCGTCGCGTGAGGCCAGGGGGAGAGGTGGAATGATGAAGAAGCTGCTTTCGATCGGAGTGGCGTCGGCGGTCGGGATAACGGCAGCGGTGGCGCAGATCGCTCCGCCTGCGGAGATCGGCCAGGCGATCAAGCTGGGCACAGGGGCTGTTCCGGGCGGCAATGGCCCGGAAATATGGTTCGGCACTGCCGGCAATATGAGCGTACGGAACACCAGCGAGGCGAGCCTGCTGCCGGTCCTGCCCGACCCTGCGAAGGCGACTGGCACCGCGATGGTCATTGCGCCTGGCGGCGGTTTCATGACGCTCGCCTGGGATCAGGAGGGGATGAAGATCGCGCGCGTGCTGGCCGACCATGGCATTGCCGCGTTCGTCCTCAAATATCGTGTCGATCCCACGCCGCGCGACTGGCCTTCCTTTGGCAAGTTCACCCAAAGCCGGATGGCGGACTGGATCGGCAAGCCCGGTAAAGGTCTGCGCATCGTCACGCCAGCCTATGCCATTGCGGACGGCATCGCTGCACTCAAGCTGGTGCGCGCGCGCGCGACGCAATGGCATGTCGATCCGGTGAAGGTCGGCATGATCGGCTTTTCCGCTGGCGCGCGCACCACCCTGCGTGTCACGCTGGACGCAGCGCCTGCCGATCGTCCGGCTTTCATGGCGATGATCTACCCGCCGATGGAAAAAGTGACAGTTCCGGCCGATGCGCCCCCGGCCTTTGTGGCTATGGCGACCGATGATCCCTTGTCAGGTCGGGCGGGCTATGGGCTGATCGATAGCTGGATCGCCGCCCGCCGCCCCATCGAATTCCATGCCTATCAGCGCGGCGGTCATGGCTTCGGCTTGGGCATCGCGGGCACGACGACCGAAGGATGGATCGATGGCCTGTTCCGCTGGATCGACCTTAACGGCTTCGGCGCGAAGGCGGCGCCCCCGCGCTGAACGGTCCCGGTCTCAGCGGACCGGGACGTTCAGTTTGGTGGTGACGCGGGTCAGCGGATAGCGCTTGCCGTTCCAGATGAAATCACCCGGCAGATTGGAAGGCCGGGTGATTTCCGCATTCAGCGTCGTCCCCTTCACCCGGTAGCGCACGCTGACCGGCCCCTGTGGGGTCACGGCGGTCGCCGACAGGGTCTTGAGCGATCCAAGCGCAGGCTCCACCTTCACCCGCGCATAGCCCGGCGCGTCCGGACCAATGCCCGCGACGATGCCCAGCAGGTCGGCGGTCGGATGCGCGCTCCAGGCATGGCTGTCGGAACGGGTCGATTGCCCCTGCCCACCCTGCCCCGCGCCGTCGCGTTCCTCCGGCCAACTGCTGTAGTGCATGCCAAGCAGATCGCGCCAAGTCTTGAGCAGTTCGATATACCGATCCGCCTTACCTGCATGGGCCAACGCCTGTGCAAGATACCAGGCGAAATAATAGCTGACCGGCGTCACCCCTTCCGGCCCGTCGATGCCCTTGCCCGGCGCAATGATACGGTCGAGGATCGCCCCTGCCTCTTCACGGCTGGCCACGCCATAGAGGATCGCAAGCGCATTCATATGCTGGCTGAAGCGGTCGCCATCGGGATTGTCCGCATAAAGTCCCTTGGCCGGAACCCAGCAGCGCTTGGCGATGGCGGCCTTCACGTCGCCCGCCCGCGCGGCATAACGCTGCGCAAGGCCCTTGTCGCCGAACGCCGTTTCGATGGCGGCGCCCTGTTGCAAGGCGCCGAGCCAGAAAACGCTCATCAGACAGCTTTCATCTTCCTTGCCATAGGAAGGAAAAAGGGTGCGATCAGTCGCGGGCTGCCCTACCCAGTCGATGAAGTTCCATTGCGGGTTCTTGCCCAGCAGGCCGCTGGGCTGACGATAGGTTTCAAACCAATCCAGTATCTGGCGCATACGGCCGATATTGCGCACGACCGGCGCGGGATCGGGCTGACGCAGACGCCAGTCGTCGAGCATAGCGACCCAAAGCAGCGCAAAGGGCGCGATGACGTTGTTGCCCCGCGTGGGCCAAGCGCTTTCGATCAATCCGCCGTCCACGTTGGAGGCGGCGAAAGCGTCAATCGCCTGCTCCGCCAGACGAGGGTCACCCGACACCGCATAGGAAATCAGCATCTGCAGGCGTGTGTCGCCTGCATATTGCAACTGCTCCCAATAGGCCGTGTCCATGTAGGTTTCATGAGCGTCGATCCGCGCGGTGCGCCAGCCAACATCGAATATCTGCCTGAGCTGCGGATCGTCGCTTTCGAACTTGCCCACCTGCGTAAAGGGATAGCCGGTTTCATAAACGCGAAACCCTTCCAGCACCAACGGCTGGTCCCTGGTTTCCACCGTGATTTCAGCGTAGCGCCAGGTGCGCCACCAGAGGGGCGCGAAACTGCGCTTGCCGCCATCGGCGATGAAGCTGTCCCATACGCCCACAGGCTTGCGGTCGTCGATCAGGTTGCGGTCGCCCTTACGCCCCTTGTCGTCATAGAGCGCTTCTGCCCAGAGCAGTTTGATGGTCGCGTCCTTGCCACCCGACACGTCAAGCTGCGGATAGGCGGACAGCATCGCATCGCGCTGAAGAAGCAGGGTCACCTTGCTGTTCGGCGCGATGGTGACGGGCCGCGCCGGGAAGGCCCGGGCGGCGGGCAGGTCGGTACGCACGACCTTGCCGGGGGCAACCGGCGCATAAAGCTGCTGCGGCAGGCGATCGGCGACCAGCGTGCGCTTCGCGGCGTCCGGGGCTGGTACGGCGTCTTGCCAGCCCTGGCCCTTCTCCTGCGAACCGGCGGCGTCCAAATCCGCCTTCGCGGCGTCGATCGTTTCAGGATTGCCCGCGACATAATACCAGCGCTTGACCTGCCGCCAGCCGTTGCCAAAGCTGCGGCCCTGATCGCGTTTCACGCGCCAGCCCGGCTGATCCGTGGAGACGTCCGCAGCGACGCCCTCGCCGATCAGGCGGAATCCGGTGGCCACGCTCTGCTGGAAAAGGGGCGCGGTATTGGTGAAAAGGCTGGCGCCCCTCGCTCCGGAAATCTGCTCCGGCGTCGCGTTGGCGGGCAGCTTCAATGGTTGCACGCCGTTCCAGACCGTCGCCGCGATAATGTTCGCGCCCGCCTTCATATAGCGTGCAAGGTCGATGCTCTCTTCGCGCCAGTGGGCGATATCCCCGGTGGATGGTCCAGCCGCCACGCGTATGCCGTTGACGAACAGGATGAAGCGGTTGTCCGCGGTCACGCGCACCGGATAAATGCGCGGCTTGTTCGACAGGGTCACGGCGCGGCGGAAGTGCAGCACGATCGGTCGGGCGGCGGCGCCCGCCTCCCCATGGCTGATCCAGCCCTGGCTCGGCGCGGGTTGCGCGAAGGCGGCAGGCGCGACCGCGATCATCAGCGATCCAGCCGTCAATGCGCGCAGGGTCATTATTTTTTCTCCGTTGAAAGGCCACGGGTCAGCGCGGCATCGAGCGCCGCGACAAACTGCTGCGAAACAGCCGCTTTCGGCGCGATAAACTGAAATCCATGGAAGGCGCCGGGGACGACCAGCAGCTCAGTCGGGACGCCCGCACTGACCAGACGCCGGGCGAATTCCATATCCTCTTCGGCGAAAAGGTCGATGGAGCCGACTTCGATGAAGGTCGGCGGCAAGCCCGTCAGATTGCCGACCCGCGCAGGGACAGATCCCGCCGGCTGGCTCGAGGCGCCGGGTTTGCGCCCCAACAGAGCCTCCCATCCCTTCCGATTGGACTCGGGAGTCCAGACCAACTGGCCGATGTGCGACGGCACCGGGCGGGATGAGCCCGTGCGGTCATCGAGCATGGGATAGACCAGCGCCTGATAGGCAATCGGCACCTCGCCCCGGTCACGGGCTGCGATCGTCAGCATCGCCGCCAGCCCCCCGCCCGCGCTCTCGCCCAGCACGACGATGCGCGCCGGATCAACCCCCAGCGCAGCAGCATTGCTATGAAGCCACTTCAGCCCGGCGTAGGCATCCTCCAGCGGTCCGGGAAAGCGCGTGGCGGGCGCAAGCCGATATTGCACGGACACGATCACGCAGTTGAGCCGCGCGGCCATCGCCTTGAGCGCGGCCAGATTTTCGCGGGCGTCTCCGCCGATGAAGCCGCCGCCATGGATGTAATAGATCGCGCCACGCGGCGGCCCCGCGTCAGTCCGGCCATTCACCACATAGACCGGAACGGGAGGATGTCCCGGTGAGCCGGGTGCTTGCCGTTCTTCCACCCCGGCGGGCAACGCGTCCGGCTTGCGCGGCGTGAAGACAGCCCCCTTCTGCTGCACCTCGAACATGATGCGCGCCATCACCCGCAGTTCGGGGTTGACCGCTGCCATCTCCAGTTGGGGGCGTGCGCCGGGAGGCGCGGCGGCCAGCAGAAGAAGGGAGGCCAGCGCCGTCGCGGTGAGCCGCGGCCTCAACGGCTGGCCTCCAGCGCGGCAGGCCCCGACCATCCGGCAACCACCGGCTTGAACGTCTTGTAAGCCGGGTCGCTGGCGTCGATCACGCCGTTTTGCGGCACATTGGCGACCGCGACGCGCAGGTCGTTCTTTCCTGCACGAAGCAGATCAGTCACATCGACGCGGAAGGGAGCGCTGAACATGGTGGGAAGGCTCCGCCCGTTGATCGTTACGGTGGCAATGTCATGCACCTGTCCCAGATCCAGCACAAGCTTCGTCCCCTTGGTCAACCATGCCGAATCTACGGTGATCGACCGGCTGTAGGTGCCGGTGCCGGCGAACTGCGCGAGTTCAGGAATCTGTCGCCAATCCTTGAGCGCAGCCGGGCCGAAGTCATGGACATAGGGCTTTCGCATTGCATGTCCCTCGACGCGCAACTGCCAGCCATCGGCGGGCAAAGTCAGGCTACCGACAGGCACCCGCGGCGCAAGCGCGGCGGGCTGCGCCTTGGGGTCCAGCACCAGCAGCGCGCTTTCGCCCGCGGCGAGACTGAGCGGCAGTTCCGTCGCCTGCCCGACAGCCCTTGCCGACACTGGCGCCATGCTGCCGTCCATGGCGTCCCAGCGGGTGACGCCGCCCACGCCCGGAAGCGCCATCGCAAGCGCACGCGCCGTTTCGCCCCGATTGTGGACGAAGGTGACGGTTCGGCCATCGATCAGGCGCTGCACGAACACCAGGTCCGCCGCGTCACCGATGAAACGGAGATTGGCGGGAATGGCAGCCGCTCGCAGGCTGTCAGGAATCGCGGCGGCCGGCACTACTTTCGCCCCGGCCTTCAGGGCGGCGGCGACCGCTTTCTTCACGCGGGCGTCGCGGCTGCGGGCCTGTGCCAGACCTTCGTCGCGGGTGGGCGCGTGGTCGGTGAAGAAGACCGGCAGCCCCGCCTTGGCGAACCCGGCAATCGCTTCGGCCGTATCGGCACGGATACCATCGATCGGCGGCAGCACCAGCACCGGATAGCGCTGACCACCCTGGGACACGAGCTGCTTCCTCTCGACGCGGGCATGAGTGATGGAATCGGGGTTGATCCGGTCGAAATCATAGCCCCCGGCCAGAAACGCCTTTTCGGCCGCCAGCTTGGCCGCGCCCTGGTCCTCAATGCCTTCATAATAGCCATAACGACCATAGAAATAGGCGACCGGCACCACTGCCTGACCCGCCTGCATCACCGACTGAAGCCGCCCGATGTAGGCGGCGATCGGCTTCATCGCGGGCCAGATCGGATTGGTTTCGTTGAGCATGGTGGAAAAGCCTGCTGCGAAGGGGCTCGGCTGGAACGCGTGCCAGCCCGGCCAGTCTCCCGCATGGAAGCGATAATTATAGCCGTGCAAGATCATCGAATTGACCCCACCCGCGATCAGCGTGTCGATCCGCCGCCGCATCTCGTCCGGCGTCACGTCGAAGGGCCGGTCCTTCCACGCAAGGCTTTCCGCCGAAACGATGGGGCGACCGTAAAGATGCGCGCCTGAGCGGGCGAGGCGCATGAACAGCGGATCGCCCTGGCCGGGTAGATCCTCGGTTTCGGGAATGTCGGCCAGACCATAGCCGCGAATGACGTCGAACGCGCCGCCATGCGCCTGAAATTTGGCCTTCAGGCCATGCGCATGGTTCCACGCGACAAAGGGCTGGATGAACCCGTCGATCATCATGTCCGACACGGTGCGCCGATAATCGGCGCGCACCCGTTCGCCCAGATCGCCGCTGGACGCGTCGAAATAGGGCGGGGACCAGTGTTCATTCCACGCCTGCATCCATCCCGGCTGGAGGACAAAGGGCAGATAGGGCGTCAGGTCATAGCCGCGCCTTTTCCGGAACTCCTTCAACAGTTCCGGGCCCCACTGGATGTCCTGCATCAATTCCAGACTGTCGACGAAGGTCGACCGCAGGCCCGGAGGACTGTTGCCCAGCGGATCGCCAACCCGCGCGGCATGAGCGGCGAAGGCCTGCGGATTCATATGATCCAGGATGAGCTGCGGCCCCTGCCCCGCAGCGCCCAGCACGCCCATGTCGACGGCATATTGGCGGAACAGGAATATCTGCCAGTCGCCCGGCGGCGGGGTCCAGTCCAGCGTGCCGTCATCGCGCAGCTTGTCGGTAAGGATGATGCTGCTGGCAGGGTCGAGCGCGCCGGAAGTCACGACGTCGCGCCACGGCGTCAGGGTCAATCCCATTGCCCCGGCTGCGGCAGGCTTGAGCGCAGGGGCGCTGCCCTTCACCGCGACCACCGCTACGGTCCGCCCGCGCGCATCGAGGCGCGCGCCCCAATCGGCAACCTTGGGATCCTTGACCCGTGCATCGAGGAAGTTAAGCGCGCCAAGCCGGCGGGTGCGCTTGGGAACGGTCAGCTTGATCGGGCCAGCCTGTCCCCCCTTCACCTCGGTCCGCGCCATGGTCAGTTCGGTAAAGGCCAGTTCGGGCGGAATGGCGAAGCCCCCGCCCGAGGGCCAGGACGACCCAAGCGTATAATCAAGAGTCAGTCCCAATGCTTTTGCAGCCTCCGCAGCGGTGCGGACATGGGCAAAGAAAGACGGTTCGGCATATTGATTGACGCGTAGCTTTTCGTCGGGCGTCAGGGCCACGAAATTGGGCGTGAAGGACTGTATCTCCGCCCCCGCGAAGCCGGTTTCCGCCATGAGCTTCACCTCACGGCGCAGCTCCTCATCGGTTACGGCATCGCCCGGCCACCACCAGCGGAAGCGGGGGCGAGCCTCCATCGGCGGGGCACGGAAGCCATCCTCCAGCGGCCCGGCCAGCGCGGCAGTCTGGGGAAGGGCGAGCAGCGCCGTGGCCGCCAGAAGACAGCTCTTGATCACGCGCTTTGTGTTCATGGCTCAGGGCTTCCGAACGAGACGGTTGAGTTTCGCGCCGCCGGTCAGCACCGTGTCGGCGGCAGAGCTTCCAACCTCGACCTTCACTGTGTCCGCAGGCAACACCCAGCGCTGCGCCTTGGTGTCGAAGTCGGCCAGCACACGCATGTCGGCGGTCACCGTTACCTCCCTGCTTTCACCCGGCTTCAGGTCAGGCTTCGCCCAGCCGATCAGCCGCTTGGCCTTGCCCGGCCGCGTCACGTAAACCTGCGGCACGTCGGCGCCCGCGCGCTGGCCGCTATTGGTGACAGTGAAGCGCACCGTCAGCGCCTTGCCGCCGGTGACCTTCAGCCCATCATAGCGGAACTCGGTATAGCTGAGGCCATGGCCGAACGGGTAAAGCGGCTTCAGACCTTTTTTGTC
>Ga0070665_100003089_pt1 | contig 17925 bp, 7 predicted proteins | sample KBSS13metaG_FD_65862 | JGI IMG/M metagenome (GOLD analysis project Ga0070665, IMG submission 65862) | Switchgrass rhizosphere microbial communities from Kellogg Biological Station, Michigan, USA - KBS S1-3 metaG | ecosystem: Host-associated > Plants > Roots > Rhizosphere > Soil ...
ACCACACCGCCTTCAGCGGCGCCTATGTGTTCAACATGGCGACCGGCCTGACGAACTTCGCCGGCGAGCACTACACCAACTTCGAGATCGCCACGATGGGCGCGGGCAACGACACCGTCACGGGCAACGCCTCGAACAACGTGATCAACGGCGGCGCCGGCAACGACACGCTCGTCGGCGGGGCGGGCGTCGATACGCTGAACGGCGGCGCCGGCAACGACGTCATCCGGTCCGACGGGGACGGCGGCACCTACCGCGGCGAGGCCGGCAACGACACGATGTTCTCCGGCCTGGGCCCCGAAACCATGGACGGCGGCACCGGGATCGACCTGATCAACCACACCGCCTTCAGCGGCGCCTATGTGTTCAACATGGCGACCGGCCTGACGAACTTCGCCGGCGAGCACTACACCAACTTCGAGAATGCCACGATGGGCGCCGGCAACGACACCGTCACGGGCAATGCCTCCAACAACGTGATCAACGGCGGCGCCGGCAACGACACGCTCGTCGGCGGGGGTGGCGTCGATACGCTGAACGGCGGGGACGGCAACGACGTCATCCGCTCCGACGGCGACGGCGGGACCTACCGCGGCGAAACCGGCAACGACCGGATGTTCTCCGGCCTGGGGCCGGAGACGATGGACGGCGGCACCGGGATCGACCTGATCGACCACACCGCTTTCAACGGGACCTATGTGTTCAACATGGCCACGGGTCTGACCAACTTCGCCGGCGAGCACTACACCAGCTTCGAGAACGCCACGATGGGCGCCGGCAATGACACCGTCACGGGCAACGCCTCCAGCAACGTGATCAACGCGGGTGCCGGCAACGACATCGTCAACGGCGGCGCCGGCAACGACACGCTCGTCGGCGGCGCGGGTAACGACAGCATGTCAGGCGGCCTCGGCAACGATACGCTGCGTGGCGGGCTGGGCCGCGACGTGATGGCCGGCGGAGGCGGCTTCGACAGGTTCGACTTCGATTCTGTCGCAGAAAGCGTGCCGGGGGCATCCCGGGACGTGATCACGGACTTCGCCGGCAACGGAGTGCTCGTGGGCGACGCGATCGACGTGTCGACCATCGACGCCAACTCCCTCCTGCTCGGGAATCAGGCGTTCATCTTCATCGGAGCCGCCGCTTTCAGCGGAGCCGGCCAGCTACGCTACTCCGGCGGCGTGCTGCAGGGGAATACCGACGGGGATGTCGCCAGCGAGTTCCAGGTCGCCTTGATCGGCGCTCCTGCCTTGACGGGTTCCGACATCATTCTTTGACCGTCATCACTGAGCGTCGGGGGCGGAAAAGTGCGATGGCACTTTTCCGCCTCTCGTCGTGAGAGCGAATTGTTTGCTCGACCACCACCCGCACCATTCGAGACGGACGAGGGCAGGTCGCTGGCGTCGCCGCGCTCCGGCGACGCCCCGTGCCGGTCAGGACACCACGGTGAAGTTGGTGTTGCTGAGGGTGACCGTGCCGTTGAGGTGCGCGAACTGCACGGCGGCATAGGTCGATCCCGTGCCGTCGCGATCGTAGTACAGGTTGCCGTTGGCCGAGTTGTAGATGATGCGATCGCTCGAGTCGTTTGCCGCCGCGCCCGCGAAGAACGCCGTTGCCGAAAGCGTGCCCGTGCTGAGCGTGGTGAAGATGTCCTGGTCGAGCCGTATCGTCTCGTTCGACGTGAAGTCCGCGATCGTGTCGACGTTGCTGGTCAGCGCCGAGTCGAACAGGAATGTGTCCTGGCCGCCGCCGCCGGTCAGCGTGTCGTTGCCGAGGCCGCCGGACAACACGTCGTTGCCGGAGCCTCCCTTGATGGTGTCGGCACCGTCCAGGCCCTGGATCGACGAGATGCCCGAGACCGCCATGGCGGAGAAGTCGAGCACATCGGCGCTCGAGGTCCCGACAATGGCCCCGCCGCCGCCTTCGAGGCGCTCGATGCCGGTGATGAGGCCGGTATTGGTGAGCGTCAGGCTGCTGCTGCCGTCGACGAGGATCCGGTCGGCAGTGCCGGCGCCGCCGTCGATCGTATCGCCGAGGGCCTCGTTGGTGCGCACGACGATGGTGTCGTCGCCGTTGCCGCCGCGGACCGTGTCGTTGCCGGAGCCGCCGTCGAGCCGGTCGGCGGTGTTGCTGCCGGTCAGCGTGTCGTTGCCGCCGAGGCCTTCGACCCCGTCGAGATTCGTCACCGTGGTGAAGATCGACAGGTCGAAGGTGTTGGCGCTGCTGGTGCCGAGGATCGACCGGCTGCCGCCGTTCAACGTCTCGAAGTCGGTGATCGTCGAGGTGCCGTTGAGCGTCAGATCGCTCGAGCCGGTGATCAGCAGCGTGTCGATGCCATCGCCGCCGACCATCGTGTCCGACTGCGCCTCGGTGCCGGCGACCTGGATCGTGTCGTTGCCGGCGCCGCCGTTGAGGCTGTCGGTCCCGCTGCCGCCGTTGATGACGTCGGTTCCGGCGGAGCCGATAACCGTGTCGTTGCCGCCGAGCGCCAGGATGCTGACGAGGTTGCTCAGCGTGTAGGCGCTGAAGTCGAAGGTGTTGGCCGAGTCGGTGCCGCGTAGCGACCGGCCCGATCCGTCGAAAGCTTCGATGCCGGTCATCTGCGAGGTGCCGGCCAGGACGGCGTCCGCGCTCCCGGTGATCCGCACCGTGTCGTTGCCGAGGCCGCCGACGATCGTGTCGCCGTCTGCCTCGCTGCCGGCGATCAAGATCACGTCGTCGCCGGCGCCGGCGTCGATATTGTCGTCGTCCGAACCTCCGTTGATCGTGTCGCTGCCGCCGTTGCCGCGGATCACGTCGTTGCCCTGGAGGCCGTTGATCGTATCGTTGCCTTCGCCGCCCGTCAGGGTGTTGCTGAAGAAGTTGCCGGTGAGGGTCTGGTTCTCGTCGCGGCCCTCGACGGTGATCGTCGCGGTGTTGAGCACGCTAGGGTTGACGCTGTCGCTGATCCGATAGCTGACCGTCAGCGTCTCCGACTGGCCGGCATTGAGCGAGCCGAACTGGGTCGGATTGAAGCTGAGCACGCCGGCGGTGACGCTGAAGGCGACGGTGCGGGAGGCGTTCGAGGAGGTGACGGTGACCCCCGACAGCACGGAGATCGTATTGCCCTCGGGATCGGTGGCGCCGGCGAGCAGGTTGATCTGCACCGGGTTCGCCGCGTCCTCGTTGGTGTTCGGCGCGGCGATCGCGGCGATCGTCGGGGCCTCGTTGACGTTGGTGACGGTGATCGCCAGCGCCTGGGTGACCGCCGGGGCCGTGCCGTCGCTGACGCTGACCGTGACGTCATAGACGTTGTTGGCGCCCGCGTCCGCCGGTGCCTCGAAATTCGGGGCGGTGACGAAGCTCAGCACGCCGGTCTGGGTGTTGACGGTGAAGCGTGCGGCGTCGGCGCCGCCCGTGATGGCATAAGTCAGCGGATCGCCGTCGGGATCGGCGGCGGCGAGGGTCGCGACGGCGAGCTGGTTCTCGGCGACCGAGGCGGTGGCCGACGAGGTGAAGACCGGCGCCCTGTTGTCGTCTCGACCTTCGACGGTGATCGTCGCGGTGTTGGACACGGGACCGCTGATGCCGTCGCCGATCTGGTAGCTGACGGTCAGCACCTCGGACTGGCCGGCGTCGAGCTCGCCGAACTGGGCAGGGTCGAAGCTGAGCACGCCGGCCGCCGAGACCGTGAAGGCCACGGTGCGGGCGGCGTTCGAGGAGGCGACGGTGACCCCCGACAGCACGGAGATCGTGTTGCCCTCGGGATCGATGGCGCCGGCGAGCAGGTCGATCTGCGCCGGGTTCGCCGCGTCCTCGTTGGTGTTCGGCGCGGCGATCGCGGCGATCGTCGGGGCCTCGTTGGTGTCGGTGACGGTGATCGCCAGCGCCTGGGTGACCGCCGGGGCCGTGCCGTCGCTGACGCTGACCGTGACGTCGTAGACGTTGTTGGCGCCCGCGTTGACCGGAGCCTCGAAATTCGGGGCCGAGACGAAGCTCAGCACGCCGGTCTGGGCGTTGACGGTGAAGCGCGCGGCGTCGGCGCCGCCCGTGATCGCGTAGTTGAGCGCGTCGCCCTCGGGATCGGTGGCGGTGAGCGCTGCGGCAATGAGCTGGTTCTCGGCGACCGAGGCCGTGGCCGGCGAGGTGAAGCTCGGCGCAAGGTTGTCGTGACGGCCTTCGACGGTGATCGTCGCGGTGTTGGAGACGGCGGGGTTGGTGCCGTCGCTGATCTGGTAGCTGACGGTCAGCAGCTCGGACTGGCCGGCATCGAGCTCGCCGAACTGGGCGGGATCGAAGCTGAGCACGCCGGCGGCCGAGACCGTGAAGGCCACAGTGCGAGCGGCATTCGAGGAGGTGACGGTGACCCCCGACAGCACGGAGATCGTGTTGCCCTCGGGGTCGGTGGCGCCGGCGAGCAGGTTGACCTGCACGGGGTTCGCCGCGTCTTCGTTGGTGTTCGGCGCGGCGATCGCGGTGATCGTCGGGGCCTCGTTGACGTTGGTGACGGTGATCGCCAGGGCCTGGGTGCTCGTCGCACCCTTGTCGTCCCGGACGCCGACCGTGATGTCGTAGACGTTGTTGGCGCCTGCGTCGGCCGGAGCCTCGAAATCGGGGGCGGAGACGAAGCTCAGCACGCCGGTCTGGGCGTTGACGGTGAAGCGTGCGGCGTCGACGCCGCCGACGATCGCGTAAGTCAGCGGGTCGCCGTCGGGATCGGTGGCGGTAAGTGTCGAGATGGAAAGCTGGTTCTCGGCGGCCGAGGCGGTGCCCGCCGACGTGAAGGTCGGCCTGTGGTTCAAGTTATCGGAAACGAAGTTGACGTCGACCCAGTAGTTCGCCGCGTTGAAGCTCAAGGTCGGGAACACGCCGGTCCCCCCGGAAGCGAAGACGCCGCTGCCGGCAGTCAGTACGCCGTCCGGTCCACTATGGGCGGTCCCGAAGTAGTTCCCGGTGACGGCGTAATTCTGCGTGGTGCCGTAGGACACGACGTAGGTCGAACCGGCCTCGATCGTGGCCGCCGTCGTGAGGGTGCCGACCTGCCAGCCGGTTGCGCCCACCCCCGAGGTGACGGTGACCGATCCGACCAGGATGCCGTTGTCCTGCCACAGGTTCAGGACGCGCGTGTCGCTGTCGTTCGCATCCGCCGCGCCGCGGAAGTAGCGCAACTGGTTGATGACGCCCGAGGTGTTTGCCGTGAACCGCATGCCGAGTTCGTAATCGGACGGGTCGTTTGTCTCGATCGTCGCCGGCGCGTCGGTCAGGGCGAAGACATTCGAACCGATGCTGTCGGCCCGATCGTTGACGGAGATCGCCAGCGCCTGGGTCACGGCCGGCGCGTGGCCGTCGCTAACGCCGACCGTGACGTCGTAGACGTTGTTGGCGCCCGTGTCGGTCGGCGCTTCGAAGTCGGGGGCGGAAACGAAGCTCAGGACGCCGGTCGAGGCATTGACGGTGAAGCGCGCGGCATCGGCGCCGCCGACGATTGCATAGGTGAGCGTGTCGCTGTTGGCATCCGTGACAGCGAGCGTCGCAGCGACGAGCTGGTTCTCGTCGGCCGAGGCGGTGGCCGCCGACGTGAAGACCGGCGCGCTGTTGACGGCGGGGACGAAGGTGACGTCGGCCCAATAGTTCGAGCCGTTGCTCGTGGTCGGGAAGATGTCCGTCGTGCCTTCGGCGAAGACGCCGCTGGCCGTGCCGGCGGTCAGCACGCCGTCGGGTCCGCTGTGGGCGGTGTTGAAGTAGTTCGTGGTGACGGCATAGTTCTGCGTGGTGCCGTAGGACACGACGTAGGTCGCGCCGGCCTGGATCGAGATCGGCGCCGAGAGGGTGCCGATCTGCCAGCCCGATTCGCCTGCGGCCGAGGTGACGGTGACGGAGGCGAGCCGGTTGCCGGAGGCGTCCCAGAGATTCAGGACACGTGTATCGGTGTCGCCCGAGTCCGCCGCGCCGCGGAAGTAGCGCAGCTCGGTGATGGTGCCTGCGCTGCTGGCCGTGAACTTCATGCCGAGTTCGTAGTCGCCCGGATCGGTCGTGTCGGTCGTCGTCGGCACGTCGGTCAAGCCGAAGAGGCTCGAGCCCGTGGTATTCTCGTTGCGGTCAGTGACGGTGACGGTGATCGCCTGGGTCACGGGTGCTCCGAACCCGCCGGTAACGCTGACCGTCAGATCGTAGACGTTGTTGGCGCCCGCGTCGGTCGGAGCCTCGAAGTTCGGCGTGTTGATGAAGCTCAGCACGCCCGTCTGGGCATTGATGGTGAAGAGCGCGGCGTCGGTGCCACCGGCGATCGCGTAGGTCAGCGGGTCGCCGTTCGCATCGGTCGCGGTGACGGTCCCGACGGTCAGGCGGCTCTCCGGTGAGGTTATCGCCGCGGCCGAGGTGAAGACCGGCGCGGTGTCGGGGACGAAGGTGACGTCGGCCCAGTAGTTCGAATTGTTGAAGGTCGCAGTCGGGAAGGCGCCCGTCGTGCCGGCGGCGAAGACGCCGCTGCCAGCGGTCAGCACACCGTCGGGCCCGGCGTGTGCGGTGCCGAAGTAATTCCCGGTGACGGCGTAGTTCTGCGTGGTGCCGTAAGACACGGTGTAGGTCGCGCCGGCCTGGATCGAGACCGGAGTCGAGAGGGTGCCGACCTGCCAGCCTGATTCGCCGGTAGTCGAGGTGACGGTGACGGATCCAAGCCGATTGCCGGCAGCATCCCAGAGGTTCAGGACGCGTGTGTCGGTGTCGCCCGCGTCCGCCGTGCCGCGGAAGTAGCGTAGTTCGGTGATGGTGCCCGCGGCGTTGGCCGTGAACCTCATGCCGAGCTCGTAGTCGTCCGAGTCGGCCGTCTCGGTCGTCGCTGGCGCGTCGTTGAGGGCGAAGACGTTCGAGCCGGCGCTACTCTCGTCAAGATCCGTGACGGTGACCGTGATCGCCTGGGACACTGCCGGCGACATGCCGTCGCTGACGCTGACGGTCAGATCGTAGACGTTGTCGGCGCCCGCGTCGGCCGGAGCCTCGAAGTTCGGCGTGTGGACGAACTTCAGCAGGCCGGTCTGGGCGTCTATGGTGAAGAGCGCGGCGTCTGCGCCGCCAGCGATCGCGTAGCTGAGCGGATTGTTGTCGCCGTCGGTCGCAGTGATCGAGCCGACATTCAGCCGGTTCTCCGACGTGGTCAGCGCTGCCGCCGAGGTGATGACCGGGGCGTGATCGTTGGTGGTGCTGGTGGGGACGAAGGTTACGTCGGCCCAGTAGTTCGACGCGTTGAAGGTCGAGGTCGGGAAGACGCCGGGCGTGCCGGCGGAGAAGACGCCGCTGGCGACGCCGGCGGTCAGCACACCATCCGGTCCGGCGTGAGCGGTGGTGAAGTAGTTCGCGGTGACGGCATAGTTCTGCGTGGTGCCGTAGGACACGATATAGGTCGCACCGGCCTGGATCGCGACCGGCGTGGAGAGGGCGCCAACCTGCCAGCCCGATTCGCCGGCTATCGAGGTGACAGTGACTGACCCGAGCCGGTTGCCCGTGACGTCCCAGAGATTTAGGACACGCGTATCACTGTCGTTCGCATCCGCCGAGCCGCGGAAGTAGCGCAGCTCGGTGATGGTGCCCGCGGCATTGGCCGTGAACCTCATGCCAAGCTCGTAATCGGTCGTGTCAGCCGTCTCTGTCCTCGCCGGCACGTCGACCAAGTCGAAGACGGTCGAGCCTGTGTCGTTCTCGTCACGACCAGTGACGGTGACTGTGATGGCCTGGGTCACCGGCGGTGCTATGCCGTCGCTGACGCTGACGATCAAGTCGTATACGTTGTTGCCGCCTGCGTCGGCCGGTGCCTCGAAGTTCGGCGTGCTTACGAAGCTCAGCAGGCCAGTTTGGCTGTTGATCGTGAAGCGCGCGGCATCGGCGCCACCGGTGATCGCATAGCTGAGGTGATCGCTGTCGGCATCGATCGCAGTGATCGTGCCGACGGTCAGCCGGTTTTCCGGCGTAGTCATCGCCGCGGCAGACGTGATGACTGGCGCTGTGTTCGACGGCACGCTGTCGGCGTCGAAGGCGATGTCGACCCAGTAGTTGGCGCCGTTGTACGACGCCGATGGCATGACGGGCGCGCCGCCGCCGTATTGGAAGACGCCGTTGGTACCACCGACGCCGTCCTGGACGACGCGTACCACTCCGCCATGACCCCAGAAGGAATCGTTGTCGAGACCATCGAAGGCCACGTCGTTCGCATCGACGAAATAGTTGCCCGTCGACACGTAATTGTCGTTCGTACGATAGGAGACGATGTATTGCGTTCCCGCTGTCAGGGTGACGGGCGTCGACAGAGCGGCGACCTGCCAGCCGGCCTGGCCCACAACGGAAGTGAAGGTGACCGTGGCGAGCAGGGTGCCGTCGGCGCGCCACAGGTGGCCTTCACGCACATCGGTGTCGTTGGCGTCGCCGCTGCCGCGCCAGTATTTGAGCTCGGTCACGCTTCCGGCCCGATCGACCGCGAAACGCATGCCCAATTCTACCGGCGTCTGTTCATTGTTCAAGGACGGTGAGCCCGGCGTGGCGCCGTTGAAGGCGCTGAAGGTGCTCGACGGCGTGACGGTGACGGTCTCGCTGTCCGGATTGGTGTTGTAGAGGTTGAGACTGTCGTCGATCGCTCGAGCCTTGATCGTGTAGGAGCCAATTGTCGTCGGATACCAGGAGTAGTTCCAGGTCGCCCAGCCGTCGTCGGTGTACGCGACCTTCCAGGTGCTGCCGCCGTCGAGAGAAACCTCGACTGCGGCCACGACGCCATCGGTCGTCTGCGCGATGCCGTCAATGTCGGTCGCCGTGCCGGTGATCGTCACCGCTTTGAGCGCCTCGACCGTGTCGGGCAGGTCGTCGATAGAGGCCACCGCCGGCGTCGTGTCGGTCGACGCGCTGGCACGCTTCAACCCCTGCGAAACTAGGAAGGCATCGGCGACACCGGGCTGGATCCCCATGTCGGCGAACATGTTGATCGTGAACTGCTGGATGTCGGTGTTCGCGATCTCCGCGCCATAGGGCGAGCTGTCATGCTGGTCGCTGAGCCCCCAGCTCCAGAAAGTGGTGCCGGCGCCGAAGACCAGCGAGCCGCTCGCGGTGCGATAGAGCGACAGGTTATGTGTCGCGACGCCCGGTGCGGTGTTGTTGCCCTGGTCGGTCAGGATCGCATTCCACGGCAGCGTCGTCTCGGACAGCTTGATGAGGCCGGCGGGACGCAGGATGTCGTCGGGCGAGGTATCCCACTCGTAGCCGAGGATGCCTTCGGCAATGTCGAGCTGGCCTCCGTTGGCGATGGTGGTGTCGCGCCAGACGCGCAGGCTGGCGTAGTTCGCCGGCACGTCGAGGGCGCCGCCGAACTGGCCGGTGCCGTCGGGGCCGAAGAGCTGGCCGGTGAGCTGGTTCTGGCCGCAGTGGCACGCCGGATTCATGCCGGTGATCGGGTCCACGTCCGCAAGATTGCCACCGCCGGCGAGCGGATTGCCGTGGAAGCGGGTGTCCATCCACGTCCCCGTCCAGATGTCGGTCGGGTCGAGGTTGTAATAATCTTCGGGGCCGGCGTCGGGATTGCCGACCGCGAGCGTCTCCTTGTAGCAGACGAGAGTGCGGTATTCCGTGCCGTCAGCGCTGTAAGCCGTATCCCAGCGGGTCTTCCAGTAGCATTCGTTGCCGCTCCAGAAGAGCAGGTTCACGCCGGCGTCGCGCGCTTCCTCGACATTCGCGCGCTGGTCGCCCGACCAGTATTCATCATGGCCGACCGAGATGAAAGACTTGTAGTTTTTCAGATAGTCGGCCCCGAGCCGGTCAGTGTCGACGCCCGAAATGTAGGAGACGTCGTAGCCCTCCTTCTCGAGCCAGTAGATCGCGGAATAGTCGGCGCCGAAAAGATAGTCCTGCGCGCCCGACACCGGACCGGTGCCGTCGTCCGTGATGAAGGGGCGATTGTAGCTGACCGCGTAGGCGCGATCCTGCGAGAAGCTGCCGGACCCCGGAATCGGATCCCAGTTGATGCTGTTGTTTGCGTCGCCATAAAGATTGGCGCCGACCACGCCGTTATTGCCGCCCCAGGCATTGTAGGCCTGCCAGGTCGTGTCGGAGGTCTGCAGGACGATGTCGTGGGTTTCACCGTCATTGCGCACGACGAACGGGATCTGGTTGACGGCGCCTTCGATCGGGTTGCCATTCGAATCGAGACGCTGCAGGCGGGCGAGGTAGACTCCGGAGACGGCATTGGCCGGCACCTGCCAGCTATCGGTCACCGACCAGTTGCCGGCATCCACCATGCCGCGCGAGGCGTCGACGAGCGCGTCCGGCTGGACCGTCGCGTTGGTGTTCGTCCAGTCGGCGACCTCGCGGGCGCCACTGCCGCCGTAGTAGCCGAGGCGGAAGATCTCGACCTTGTAGTCGCTGCCTGCACCGCCGTTGACGTTGATCTTGAAGTCGACGCGGCTGCCCGCGTTGACGCTCATGTCGGTCGCGAAGCCTTCGATATCAGTGCTGTGGGGGACGTCCCAATACGACTTGTCGGCGCGTCCCTCGGTGATCTGGTTCTCTTCCAGGATCCTGTTCATTTATGCCTCGCAAAACCGCGTTAGTGAGAGAAAAGGCCGAAATTGCCCGCTAGCGACTGCAGGATTCATCGCGGTCGCCGCCTCCCTCGAGATGCTGATAGGTGGATCAGTCTGCCTTACGCTGCCCGAGCACGAAACGCCGAGCGGCCGGGGCAATCGGAGTAATCCCTTTTCACCTCGGCAAACGCCGTCCTTGCCGGAGGCCGCAGCCCTCGGGAAGGTCGAACGAGGATGAACGACGGGGCGAACGGATCTCTCTCGAGGTCCGTATGCGTCCGGCGCCGTCGGCAGCGACCGCGAGCATGAGCGAGTGTCGCTTCGCACAGCGCGGCCGATGGCTGCCGGATGAGGACTATGGCCGACCATTCTCAACTCGGGCTGGGATCGAGAACTTTGGAAGTGTTCGCGTAGCCGGCCGGACCGGCTTTGCTGTGGAGGCCGGGCTTCGGAGCGAAAGGCATCCGCGGGCGCGAAACTAGGCACGCTTCGAGGGCTGCCGTGATCGCCGCGCGATCCATGCCTTTGCCGATGAAGACGAGTTCCTGACGGCGGTCGCCGAACGGGGCGCGCCAGTTCCCGTGGATCCGGGCGACGGCCTCGGGGATGGTCGGCCAGTCCCTCTGCGGCGTTGCTGCCCACCAGCGGCCGAGAGGGCGGAGGTCGGCCAGGCCGCCGGCGGCGCTGTATTCGAAGATGAGGTTGGGGTCGGTATCGGTCCAGAGCCAGCCCTTGGCGCGGAGGACACCCGGCATGGCGTTGGCGAGCACGCCGCGGAGGCGTCCGGAGTCGAACGGCAGGCGGGCGCGCCAGACGAAGGATTCGATGCCGTATTCCTCGGTTTCGGGAACATGGTTCTCGTGGCCGTTCAGTTCCTGGACCCAGAGCGGGCGGGTCCGGGCCTTCTCGAAATCGAACAGGCCGGTATTGAAGATGTCCGTCAGCGGGACGTCGCAAAAGTCGGTCTCGATCAGCCGCGCGCCAGGGTTGAGGCTGCGGATGATGCGGCGGGTGTCGGCCAGCCGCTCAGGACCTGCGGCGGTCACCTTGTTCAGGACGACGACGTCGGCGAATTCGATCTGGTCGACGAGGAGCTCGACCAGGGTGCGCTGATCCTGGGCGTCGCGCTGCTCGCCGCGGTCGCGCAGGAAGTCGTGGCTGGCGAAGTCGCGGGTGAGGTTGGCAGCGTCGACCACGGTCAGCATCGTGTCGAGCCGGGCAACATCGGAAAGGCTGACGCCGGCCGCGTCGCGGAAATCGAAGGTGGCGGCGACGGGCAGCGGTTCGGAGATGCCGGTCGATTCGACGATCAGGTAGTCGAAGCGGCCGTCGGCGGCGAGACGGCGCACCTCGGTCAGGAGATCGCCGCGCAGGGTGCAGCAGATGCAGCCGTTGCTCATCTCAACCAGGGTCTCGTCGCGGTGCAGCACCTCGGGTCCGCCGGCGCGCACGCGCTCGGCGTCGATGTTCACCTCCGACATGTCGTTGACGATGATGGCGATGCGCATCCCCACGCGGTTGCGGAGTGCATGGTTCAGGAGCGTCGTCTTGCCCGAGCCGAGGAAGCCGGACAGGACGGTGACGGGCAGGCTGGTCGGCATGGCTTCCACGCTTTCGTTTCGATCGATCCCTGACGGCTGGTGCGCCGCCGGGACCTGTCCGTTCACCGGGAGCGGGGACCCGCTCACTTGCTGAGCACCGCGTCACCGACGAGCGCCGGCGGTCGATGGGTCAGCGCGCGATAGGCCTGGAACCACTCGACGAACCGGCCGATTCCGTCCTCGATCGAGGTCGCCGGCTTGAAATCGACCTCGCGCGCGAGGTCGTCGACATCGGCGTAGGTTTCGAGGACGTCACCCGGCTGCATCGGCAGGAACTCGCACTCGGCCTTGATGCCGATCGCCTCTTCGAGCAGCCGGACGACCTCGAGCAACTCGACCGCACTGTGGTTCCCGATGTTGTAGACGCGCCACGGGGCTGCGCTCGAAGCGGGATCCGGCTTGTCGCCGGTCCAGTTCGGATCGGTTCGCGGCGTATGGTCGATCAGGCGGACGATCGACTCCACCACGTCGTCGACATAGGTGAAGTCCCGCCGCATGCGGCCATGATTGAAGAGCTTGATCGGACGTCCGCTCATGATGGCGTCGGCGAACAGCCAGGTCGCCATGTCCGGCCTGCTCCAGGGGCCGTAGACGGTGAAGAAGCGCAATCCGGTTGTCGGCAGGCCAAACAGGTGCGAGTACGAGTGCGCCAGCAACTCGTTGCACTTCTTGGTGGCGCCGTAGAGGTTCAGGGGATGGTCGACATTGTCGTGGACCGAAAACGGCAGATGCGTGTTGGCGCCGAACACCGACGAGGACGAGGCATAGAGCAGGTGCCGGCAGCCGTTGTGCCTGCATCCTTCGAGGATATTGACGAATCCGACGAGGTTGGATTGCACGTAGGAATGAGGGTCCACGAGAGAATGCCGCACGCCCGCCTGCGCCCCGAGATGGACGACATGGCGGAACTGGTTCCTGGCGAAGAGCGCCGCCAGGCCATTGCCATCGGCCAGGTCGAGCCGGGCGAAGCGAAAAGCCGGATAGAGCTCCAGCTCTGCCAGGCGCGCTTCTTTCAGTGCCGGGTCGTAGTAGGTGTTGAGGTTGTCGAGACCCACGACCGTGTGCCCGTCCCGCAGGAGCCGGAGCGCGACGTGAAAGCCGATGAATCCGGCCGCGCCGGTGACGAGTATCGGGGTCGCAGGCATCATGGGAACCGCTACTATTCTTGCAGGAGGGTGTCGGCGCGGGGCCGCGCAAGGTGACCGTGGCGCAGCTCGCCGGAGGCGCCGTTTCGGGCAGCGCGCCGCTCGAGCAACCTGGCCGGATTGCCGGCGACGACCGCTCCGGGCGGCACGTCGTTCAGCACCACGGCGCCCATGCCGATCAGAGCGCCTTCTCCGATCGTGATACCGGGGCGCAGCAATGCGCCGGAACCGACGAAGACCTGCGCGCCGAGCGTCACACCGCCGGCCAGCGTCGCGGAAGGGGCGACAGTAGCGCCGGCACCGAGCACGCAGTCATGGCTGATCACCGCACGGTTGCCGAGCCAGGCGTGTGCGCCGATCTCGACCCGTCCGGAGACGGCGCAGCCCGCGCCGATGCAGGTGCCGTGGCCGATCGCGGCATGGCGCGACACCGCGGCGAGGGGATGGATCAGGGTGACGAAGCGCGCGGCATCGAGGCCGGTCCCGGCGATGATCGCGAGCTTGCGGCGATGAGTGCGTTCGCTGGCGATGGCATTGACGAAGACGACCTCGGCCAGCGCAGCGGCCTCCGCCAGGGTCCCGAGGACGGGCAACCCGCCGAATTCGCCGCCCTTGTCGCGCCCGTCATCGAGCACGCCGGCGACTGTCCAGGGCGCGCCGAGCGCATCGACGATGTCGAGGATGTCGAGCGCATTGCCCGACGCCCCGAGGACGACGACGGGCCCGGGGTTCAGCACCGCACTGCCTCTTGCAGCGCGCCGATCACCTGGTCCTGCTCGCCCTCCGTCATCTGCGGATAGAGCGGCAGCAGAATGGTGCGGTCCTGCGCGTCTTCCGAAACCGGCAGAGGAAAGCGCGCCGTGTCGGCATAGGGCTTCTCGCGATGGATGCACATGATGCCGCGGCGCGTGGCGACGCCACGGTCGAGCATCGATTGCATCACCCCGCGCTGGTCCACCCCGTCCGGCAGGTGCACGGCGTAGGATTGCCAGTTGTTGCGGGCGCGGTTGGGCTCCACGGGAGCGGCGACCTCCGGCGTCTCGGCCGCGAGACGGTCGCGGTAGCGGTCGGCCAGGGCACGGCGGCGCGAGACGATCTCCGGCAGGCGCTTGAGCTGCTCGATGCCGACCGCCGCCTGGATGTCGGTGAGGCGGTAGTTGAACGCCTCGGCCTCGTAGGATTCGAAGATCACCTGCGCGCTGCCGTGGCGCACCGTGTCCGGCACCGTCATGCCGTGCTGGCGCAGGAGGCGGAAGCGCGCATCGAGCTCGGCGTCCTGCGTGGTCAGCATGCCGCCGTCGCCGACGGTGACGACCTTGCGGGGATGCAGCGAGAAGCAGGCGACGTCGCCCGCCGGATCGCCGACCCGCCGCCAGGATCCGCCGAAGTGCATTTCCGATCCCAGGGCACAGGCCGCGTCCTCGACCACCTTCAGCCCATGGGCTCGCGCCACCGCCATGATCGCGTCCATGTCGCAGGGCGTGCCGATCTGGTGCACGCAGAGGATGGCGCGCGTCTTCGGGGTGACGGCGGCGGCGATCAGCGAGGCATCCATGCCGTAGCCGACCGGCTCGATGTCGATGAAGACCGGCGTCGCGCCGCATTGGCGGATGACGTTGGCGCAGGCGATGAAGGTGTGGCTGACGGTGATGACCTCGTCGCCCGGCTGCACGCCGACCGCCAGCAGGGCGAGATGAAGCGCCGTGGTGCAGTTGGAGACGGCGCAGGCATGCGACGCACCGGTGATGGCGGCGAAAGCTTCCTCGAAGCGCGAGACCCGCGGGCCTTGCGTCAGCCAGCCGGAGCGCACCACCTCGGCGGCCGCGAGGGCTTCCTCCTCGCCGACCAGGGGCTTGGTGATCGGGATCATGCGGCGGCTCCGGCAAGCACGGTCTGGGAACGCCACCAGTCGACCAGTTCTGCGATGCCCTCCTCGAGGGGGTGGGTCGCCTCGAAGCCGATCAGGTCGCGCGCCTTCGAGACATCGGCGAGGCGCTTCGGCACGGGATTTACCGCGCGTGCCTCCTGGTGCAGCGGCACCAGCTTCGGCTGGCCCATGACACGGCACAGCAGGCGCGCGAGGTCGAGCAGGGAGGTCTCCGTCCCGCTGCCGACATTCAGCGCCACGTCGTCGGCCGGCGAGACGGCCGACAGGATGTTCGCCCGCGCCACGTCGCGCACGTGGATCATGTCCATGGTCTGCAGGCCGTCGCCGAAGATGATCGGCGGCTCGCCGCGCGCCAGGCGTTCCATCCAGCGCACCAGGACCTCGGTGTAGCGGCCGTGGATGTCCATGCGCGGGCCGTAGACGTTGAAGTAGCGCAACGTGACGTAGTTCAGCCCGTGCATGTCGTTGAAGGAGCGGTAGAGCCCTTCGTTGAAGGCCTTGGCTGCGCCGTACAGGGTGCGGTTGTTGTAGGGGTGCTGCGCCTCGGTGGTGGGGAACTGGTCCGCCATGCCGTAGACGGAGGCGGTCGAGGCGGCGACCAGCTTGCGGATGTTCGACGCGAGGCACAGCTCCACGAGCTCATAGGTCGCCGCGACCATCACCTCGAACGCCGCGCGCGGTTCCTGGGCGCACTGCGTGATGCGCAGCGCGGCCTGGTGGAAGACCGTGTCGCAGCCGGCGACCAGCGGCTTCATGGTCGCCATGTCCCGGATGTCGCCCTCGATCAGGCGCACCCGGTTGCTGGCGAGCGCGCGGGCGAGGTTGTCCCGCCGCCCGCGCACCATGTTGTCGATGACACGAACTTCGGCCGCACCGGCGTCGAGCAGCAGCTCGACGATGTGCGAGCCGACGAAGCCGGCGCCGCCGGTGACGAGGCAGGTCGTGCCGGCGAGCAGGCCCTGGGGATCGAGGGTTTCGCGGACTTCACGCGGCATGGCTGGTCACCGAGGCAGGAGCGAGGAGGTCACGCAGCGCACCGGCGATATGGCGTTGCTGGTCGGGCGTGAGCTCGGGGAAGATGGGCAGGGAGAGGAATTCGGCGGCGAGGGCCTCGGCCACCGGGAAACTGCCGGGGCCCTTGCCGAGATCGGCGTAAGCCGGCTGCAGATGCACCGGGCGCGGATAGTGCAGACCCGTCGCGACGCCGGCGTCCGCCAGGCCGCGCGCGAGCCGGTCGCGGTCCGGATGGCGCAGCGCATAGACGTGGTAGACGTGTTCCAGCGCCTTAGGCTTCGCCGGTAGTTGCACCGGAAGATCGGCGAGCAGCGTGTCGTAGAGGGCCGCGACCTCGCGCCGGCGTTCCGTCCAGCGCGGCAGGTGCGCGAGCTTCACCGACAGGATCGCGCCCTGGAGGCCATCCATGCGGTAGTTGAAGGCATGCTCGACGTGGTTGTAGCGGCCGTCCTGGCCCCAGTCGCGGAGCTTGCGCATCCGGGCGGCGAGGGCGGGGTCGTTGGTGACGGTGCCGCCGCCTTCGCCGCAGGCGCCGAGGTTCTTGCCCGGGTAGAAGCTGAAGCAGCCGATCGCGCCGATCGTGCCCGCGCCGCGTCCCTTCCAGGTCGCGCCATGCGCCTGGGCGGCATCCTCGATCACCGCCAGGCCACGCTCCGTGGCGAGCGCCATGATCGCGTCCATGTCGGCCATGCGGCCGTGCAGGTGAACGGGAATGATGGCCTTGGTGCGCGGCGTGATCGCGCGGGCGATGCCGGCTGGATCGATGTTCCAGGTGCGCGGATCGGCGTCGACCAGGACCGGCGTCGCGCCGGCGTAGCGGATCGCTGCGGCCGTCGCCACGAACGTCATGGCGGGCGCGATCACCTCGTCGCCCGGCCCGATGCCGAGCGCGAGCAGCGCGAGATGCAGAGCGGAGGTGCCGGAGTTCAGCGCCACCGCATCCCTCGCGCCGGTATAGGCGGCGAAGGACTTCTCGAAGGCATCGACCTTCGGACCGGAAACATACGCGCCGCTCGCGAGCGTCTCGAGCACTGCGGCATCGAGCTCGTCCTTGATGCCGGAATACTGGGCGCGAAGGTCAAGAAGCGGAATCATGACGCCATCCTTACGGGAGAGATATCGATCGGCTGGCCGCGCTGGCGGAGGGAGCGCATTGCGGCTTCGAGTGTCTCGACGACGGCCAGGCCGCAGCGCCCGGAGGTGATCGGCTCGCGTCCGTGAGTTACGCAGTCGACGAAATGTTCCATCTCGGTGAGCAGCGCTTCCTTCACCGAAAGCTGCGGCGCCCACATGTCGCCGCTGCGGTAGGAGATGCGCGCGGTCGCCTCGTCGATGCCGCCGCCGAGGGTCACGCCGCGGTCATAGACCTTGATCTTCTCGGTCGGCTCGAGGTCGTTCCAGACGATCATCTTCCGGCTGCCGCCGATCAGCGTCTGGCGCACCTTCACCGGCGCGAGCCAGTTGACGTTGAGATAGGCGACGGCGCCCGAGGGATAGAACAGGCTGAGATGGGCCATGTTCTCCTGCCGCCCGTGGATGTGCCCCGCGGCGCTGGCGGAGACAGCGGCGGGCTTTTCCTGCAGCAGGTAGTCGAGCACCGAGAGGTCATGCACCGCGAGGTCCCAGATCACGTTCACATCGTGCTGGAACAGGCCGAGGTTCACCCGCGTGCTGTCGTAGTAGTAGACATTGCCGAGATCGCCGGAGCGGATGATCTCGCCGATCTTCTGCACCGCGCTGGT
>Ga0070665_100003090_pt1 | contig 17922 bp, 15 predicted proteins | sample KBSS13metaG_FD_65862 | JGI IMG/M metagenome (GOLD analysis project Ga0070665, IMG submission 65862) | Switchgrass rhizosphere microbial communities from Kellogg Biological Station, Michigan, USA - KBS S1-3 metaG | ecosystem: Host-associated > Plants > Roots > Rhizosphere > Soil ...
CTGGCGCACCGGGCACGGAACGTACTCGCTTCCGGGGAAGGCCGTTCCACTGGGCGGAGTCTTCTGGAAGACGCGTTATCGGGTGGAGCGAGGGCGCTGCATTCCGTGCGCCTCAACGGGCCCGGAGTGCCCCGAACGGGCACACTGCGGAACGGGGCCTCGGCGGACATCGTGAGTCTCAACGCCCTGCATCCGGCGCTTGCGGAACGCAACGGGGATGAAATCCTGGATAGCTGGATTTTTGCCAGCGGCCGCGCAGTGGTCGATTGCGTCTGGCGCGCGGGCGTGAAGGTTGTTATCAATGGCCGGCATCGTCGACGCGACGAACTGCTGGCACGCTATCGCCATACGCTGAAGGGATTACTCGCGTAGGCATGAAGATCGGGTAAGGGGGACGTCTCTCATCATGAATAAAATTTTCGGTGTTGTGCTCGCGGTGATCGGCGGCTTCGCGCTCGGTGGCATCGCCCTGTATCGCCAGGAGCCGATCAATTCCCTGTGGATCATCGTGGCGTCGGTCTGCATGTACCTGCTGGGCTACCGCTTCTACGCGGCGTGGATTGCCGCGAAGGTGTACCTGGTCGATCCGACCCGCGCCACGCCCGCCGAGCGTCTCAACAACGGCCGCGATTTCGTACCCACACCCAAATGGGTTGCGTTCGGCCATCACTTCGCGGCCATCGCCGGACCGGGGCCGCTCGTAGGTCCCACACTCGCCGCGCAGTTTGGTTATCTCCCCGGAACGCTGTGGATCATTGTCGGGGCCGTGCTCGGCGGCTGTGTGCAGGACATGACGATGCTCATGTTGTCCATGCGGCGTGATGGCAAGAGCCTCGGGCAGATGGCGCGCGATGAGCTCGGGCCGATCGGCGGTTTCGCCGCGCTGATCGGCACCCTGATGATCATGATCATTCTGATCGCAGTGTTGGGCCTCGTCGTCGTGAACGCGATGAAGCACAGCCCATGGGCGACCTCCACGGTCTTCGCGACGATCCCCGTCGCGATTCTCGTGGGCTTCTACATGCGGTCGTGGCGGCCGGGCAGGGTGCTGGAAGCTTCCGTGATAGGGGTGTCCCTCATTGCGTTCGCCGTCTTCGGCGGCGGTTGGGTTGACCAGAGCTCCATGCGCGGCGCGTTCGACTATGACGGCACGTCACTGGCCGGGTTCGTCATTGTTTACGGCTGGCTTGCGGCGATTCTGCCGGTCTGGCTGTTGCTCGCACCGCGCGACTATCTCTCCACGTTCCTCAAGCTCGGCACCGTGGGCTTGCTGGCGATCGCCATCCTGCTCATGCATCCGCAGATCAAGATGCCGGCGATCACACAGTTCGTCGACGGTAACGGGCCGCTGTTCACCGGCAAGATCTTCCCGTTCGTGTTCATCACTATCGCTTGCGGTGCCGTCTCGGGCTTCCACGCGTTGGTCTCGAGCGGTACGACGCCGAAGATGATCTCGAACGAGCGCGATGTGCGGCTCATCGGCTACGGCAGCATGGCGTTGGAATCGCTGGTCGCCATCATGGCGATGATTGCCGCGACGCTGCTCGATCCGGGCGTCTACTTCGCGATCAACGTGGGCGCCGGCATCGTCGGTGTAACTCCGGAGGCCGCAGTTCAGACCATCACCGGTTGGGGCTTCCCGGTCACCGTGGACCAGATGGCACAACTGGCGCAGGACATGGGGGAAAAGAGCCTCTTTGCGCGCACCGGCGGCGCACCTTCACTCGCGGTCGGCATGGCGAGCATCTTCGGCTCGACGTTCGGGCGCGGCCTCCTGAGTATCTGGTACCACTTCGCAATCATGTTCGAGGCGGTGTTCATTCTGACCACCATCGACGCGGGCACCCGTGTCGGCCGCTTCATGTTGCAGGATCTGCTCGGACACATCGCAAAGCCGCTGGGGAAGACCTCGTCGTATCCCTCCATCGTTCTCTCGAGCACGCTCATCGTCCTCGGTTGGGGCTACTTCCTCTACGTCGGCGTGATCGATCCCAACGGCGGCATCAACATTCTGTGGCCGTTGTTCGGCATCTCGAACCAGATGTTGGCGGCGATCGCCTTGTCCGTCGCCACGGGCATCATCATCAAGAATACCAAGCCGATCTACGCGCTGGTGACCGGGGGGCCACTGGCCTGGCTCGCCCTGGTGACGACGGTCGCCGCGTGGCAGAAAGTAGTGAGCGACGATCCAAAGCTGGGCTTCTTCGCGGCGGCGACCGACATGGCCAAGAAGCTGGCCGCCGGTGCCCTGCCGCCGGATCGGGCGGCCGTGGCGCCGCAGCTCATTTTCAATCAACGGCTGGATGGCTGGCTCACGGTGCTGTTCACCGTGATCCTGTGGTTCGTGATCCTCGACATGGTCCGCATCTGTGTGCGCCGGCTGAGTGGTCAGCCCGTAGTGCCCTCTTCGGAGGCCCCTTATCAGCCGACGAAGCTGGAGGGTGTGCCGGTGACTAACGGGTTGCACGGCGCGGCGCCGGTGGGGCACTGATGAGCGCCGTCCTCACCAGCGCCCGGTCCGCCGCGATCCGCTGGCTCTCGGCGGGATGGAGCTACCTACGCGCCGTGTCGGGCGACGACGCGTATGAGCGCTACCTGGCGCACCACGCGGCCGAGCACCCGGGGCAGCCGCCAATGAGTCGCAAGGCCTACTTCTGCGAGCGCCAGCAGCGGAAGTGGACCGGCGTCACGCGCTGCTGCTAATGCACTCGCATGTTCCGGATCAGGCGCCGGTCGATATACATGCGCGCATCCAGCACCAGCCGATCCTGCGCCTGTTGGAGTTGATGCAGGAAAAACATCACCAGAATGCATGACACGAGCGCGGTGAGGGTGGCATTGAATGTCACGCCCAGGCCTAACGTCACACCTGAAATATCGCCGTGCAGCGCTCCCTGTGCTTCCTGGAGCGCGCGCCCGATTCCGCGCACGGTTCCCACGAATCCAACGGCAGGAATGGCCCACGCGGTGAAGCGCACCATCGATAGCTGCGCATCGAGGCGATCGAGCTCGTTTTCACATTCCGCGCGCACCGCTTCGGCAGCGTCCTGCACGCTACGCGTGGCCCCGAAACGATTCAGCGCCACCATCAGCGCGCGTGGCAGCAGCATCTCCTGCTCATCGCGCGGCAGGCTCTCAATCGGACGCCCATAGGCACGAGCGTCGTCGGGTAGCACGACATGACCTTCCCCCAGCTCGACATAGTTCTTGTCGAGGAGCCGCCGATTGCGCGCCACCTCGCCGGCCTGGTAGCCGATGAGGGCCAGGGCCCAGGTCGCCAGGATGAGGGCGACCTCCTGCTCGTAGTCCTTGAGGATGACAAATACCGAGCGCAGATTGCGGGTCACCGGCTGTCCCGGCCTGAGCTGGTCCTGCGGGACGACCGGCTGGGCGAGGATCGCATCGGCACGGGGTCGGATGAGGGTGGCATAGAGGGTCTGGATGAGAATCGCGCTGATGAGCAGCGCGGCCACACTGAACACGGCCTCGCGGCCCAGAACCGATCGCATGAATACTGGAGCTCCTTACGTCCCGCACAGCTTTGGTCGGCGCCGTGCTCAAAAGTTTCCCGTCCGCTTGCGGAATATCGCCGGTGACTCGCCCGCATTCTTGCTGAAAAATCGCGAAAAATAAGCAGGGTCGGCAAACCCCAGGTAGTAGGCGGTTTCCGCCACGGTCATATTCGTGTACGTCAAGGTCCGCTTCGCCTCCAGCAGCAGCCGGTCTTCGAGCACGCGCGCCGGGGGCTTGCCAGTCACTTCCAGGCAGGCCGCGCGCAGGCGCGCCGGCGTTACGCTCAAGGACTTCGCATATTGCGCTATCGACAGCCCCATGCGCAGGTGCGACTCAACCTTCTCGCGAAAGCGCGCCACCAGCGCCGCTCTGGCGTTGGTGGCTGCGGATGTCAGATCGGGCGGCTCGTGCAGGGCACGTACCGCGCTCACCAACACCGTCGTCAGGCGAGCGGAGGCGGCCGCTGCGCTGGCGGGAGCCTTCCATACCAACTCCCGCCGCAGTTTGGGCACCGTGTCGGCGAGCTCTTGGGTGTGAGTCGGATCGTCGGCGAGCGAAGTGCAGGCGGGTGCCAGGAACAAGCGCTTGAAAGCGGCCTCGTCCCGGGAGATATCCCGTAACAGCGTGTCCGCAAGGGTCACGACGTACCCCTCCGTCTCCGGTGCGAAGGCAAAGCCATGCACCACCCCGGCGGGGACGACCAGCAGGGTCGGCGCCTGAAATGAATAATGGCGGGTCTCCGCCTGCATGGCGCCGCCGCCGGTGAAGATCAGGAGCAGTTGGTGCAGGTCGCGATGCGCATGAGGGCGGATCCGCCAGTCGTAGAGGCGGCTGCGGTCCGCGATTGTTTCGACGTGCAGAAAGCGTTCATCCGCGTCCCGGGGAGGCTCGCCGTAGAGGAAAAATCGCGGTATTGCAGCCCGGGGGTCCGGCATCGGCACGAAATTCACCATTAGTCCGACAGGCGTTTCAGGTCCATGGGAGGACTCGGGCGCCCGCCCTACAGTTTAGCTCCACCTTTTAAGACAAGGTGCTGTGGAGCGCATGCGGACCCAGGTTGCCCGCATCGATGCCGGACCGCCCGCAGTCCTGTTGGCGCAGCTTCTGCACCAGCGGGGCATTGAGTCGGGGCGTGCTGGAGGCCCGGCCGCACGGGTGCGGCTTAAGGAGCGGTTCAGCGGAAAATGCTAGCATTCCGCCTTTCCTGAGCCGGCGCACGGCGCGGGGGACTGGACCCCTGGGCGGCCTTCGTTCAAGCTGCGCGCCTTTTAAGGCGCAGCCGGCAAAAACCACGCCTAGAAATTGCCGCAGGCAATTTCGGACGGACAGAGATCTGACGGCGGCAATCGAAAGCAATGTCCGCTGAAAGCGCCGCAGGCGACTTTCAGCCAATGGAACCAGTACGGAAATGGCACTGAAAATCATGATCCTCGGCGCGAACGGCTTCATCGGCAGCGCGCTCACCAACGCGATTCTGCGCACGACCTCGTGGGAGGTCTATGGAATGGACCTGGCGCAGAACAAGCTCGGGGACCTGCCCACGGGCACAGGCCGTTTTCATTTCGTCGAAGGCGACATCACCATCAACAAGGAGTGGGTTGAGTACCACGTCAAGAAATGCGACGCGATCGTGCCCCTGGTCGCCATCGCCAACCCGGCGCAGTACGTCACCCATCCGCTGCGCGTCTTCGAGCTCGACTTCGAGGCGAACCTCGCGGTGGTGCGCCAGTGCGTCAAGTACAACAAGCGGCTGATCTTTCCTTCGACCTCCGAAATCTACGGCATGTCGCCGGATTCGGTCCTCGACGAGGAGTCGAGCCCGCTCGTCTACGGCCCGATCAACAAGCAGCGCTGGATCTACGCGGCCTCGAAGCAGATGCTCGACCGCGTCATCTACGCCTATGGGGTACGCGATAACCTCGACTACACCCTGTTCCGGCCGTTCAACTTCATCGGTCCCAACCTCGATAACGTCGAGGAGCCGAAAGAGGGCAGCTCGCGCGTGTTCACGCAGTTCCTCTCCAACGTGCTCTACAAGCGGCCCATCAAACTCGTGGACGGTGGCAGCCAGAAGCGCTCCTTCACCTTCATCGACGATGCAATCGAGGCCCTGGTGACGATTCTGGAGAACAAGGACAACCGGGCGACGCGCCGTATTTTCAACATCGGCAACCCGGGTAACTGTATTACCATCCGGGACCTCGCGGAGCGCACCATCCGCATCGCGCAGGAGTTTCCGGTCCTGCGTGAGAACGCGAGGGCCACGCAGATCGTCGACGTGTCGGCCGGGGAGTATTACGGCAAGTACTACCAGGATATCCAGGTGCGCGTGCCGGCGATCGAGGCGGCCAAACGCGATCTGGGCTGGTCGCCGAAGACCGACATGGATACGGCGATCCGGCGCACGATCGATTACTACGTGAAGCAGGAAAACTTCGGCGCCCAGGCCGGGCTTGCGAAGGCCTAGAAGCCACCGGTCATGGCCATAGAAGCGGGGCGGGTACGCGCTCGCGGCATCGGGTGGCTGGGCTGGCTGTTGCTTGCCGCGGCCTGGTTCGCGACACTGCAGGCCCGACCGATGCTCGACCCGGACGAAGGTCGCTATGCCGAGATCCCGCGCGAAATGGTAGTCAGCGGCGACTGGCTCACGCCGCGGCTCAACGACCTGAAGTATTTCGAGAAGCCGCCCCTGCAGTACTGGGCGACGGCGGCTGTGTACTCGGTGTTCGGCTTGAGTGAGTGGACCTCCAGGCTGTGGACCGTCGGGTTGGCTTTTGCGTGCCTGCCGATGGTGTTCGCCTGGACGAGGCGCCTCTACGGGACCAACGCGGCATTGGCCGCACTGGTCACCCTTGCCGTGAGTCCCTATTTCGGGGTGATAGGACATCTCGATCTGCTGGATGCGGGCTTTACGTTCTGGCTGACGGGAGCGGTGTTTGCCTTTACGCTCGCGCAAAGCTCCGAGGAGGGCAGCCCGACTGAACGGCGTTGGATGCTCCTGGCATGGTTGGCGGCGGCGCTCGCGATCCTCAGCAAAGGCATCGTGGTCGGGGTGCTGACGGGTGTGAGTCTCATCGTGTACTCGCTCATCGAACGCGACATACGGCCCTGGAAACGGCTGCACGTGACGCTCGGGTTACCCCTGTTCCTGTTGGTAGGCGCCCCCTGGTTCATAGCGGTGTCGCTGCGGAATCCGGACTTCCCCGGGTTCTTTTTCATCCATGAGCACTTCGCCCGGTTTCTGACCACGGTGCATCAGCGAGTGGAGCCCTGGTGGTTTTTCCTGCCATTCTTGCTGTTCGGGGTCCTTCCGTGGGTGCCGTCAGTCGTGGGTGCCTGCCGCCAGGCCTGGCGCGACGCCGGCCCAACCTCCCGATTCAAACCGCTCCGATTCCTCCTGGTGTTCAGCGCGGTCACGCTTCTGTTCTTTTCGGCGTCCGGCTCCAAGCTCGCTCCTTACATTCTGCCGATGTTCCCGCTCCTCGCAGTCCTGGTGGGACTCCATGTGGGGGAACGTCGGCAAGCGTTCCTGCGCCAGGTGCAGCTCATCGGCAGCATCCTGGTCGTCCTGCTCGCCATCGGGATGTTGATTCACTCCGTTCTCCACAACAGCTTCGTGCCACACCAGGCGCTCGCCTGGGTTGCGGCTGCGGTGGTGGCTCTCCTCATCGGATTGCTCACCGTGTGGGCGCGGCAGAGCCGCAGTGAGATCGTTCCGGCGGTGGCGGTTGCCGCGGCGTTCACGTTAGCCTGGCAGTTTTTTATGACAGCCTATTCGGTGATTCCACCCCTGCGATCGGCGCACGACCTGGTGGCCGCCGCGCAGCCATACATCCATCCGCAGACGGCCTTGTACAGCGTCGGCCAGTACCGCGAGACGATTTCGCCGTACCTGCAGCGGACACTGACGATCGTCCAGTTCAGCGGCGAGTTGGAATTCGGTATGCATGCCGAGCCCGGACGGCAGGCAGCCAACGCAGCGGAGTTTGTGACGCGTTGGAATGCCAGCTCGGACGCTGTCGCGTTCTTCGGTCCCCAACTGTGGGACGAATATCGGCAAAAGGGACTGCCGGGCCGGGTGATCGCTGCCGACCACTACACTGTCGCGGTGAGTCGCTCATGAGGCTCACGGACTTTGGTGTTCTGCTCTGCGGGGTGTTGCTCAACGCATTTGCGCAACTATGGCTGAAGGCCGCCACGCGCGTCAGTGGCCCCTTGGTGGCGAGCGATGCGAGTGTGATGAGCCGGGCGCTGCAGCTTCTGACGGTGCCTTCGCTCTGGTATGCGCTGACGGCCTACGGTCTGAGTGTCGTGGTCTGGATCGTGGGCCTGTCGCGTGTGCCCGTGAGCCAGGCTTACCCCCTGCTGTCGCTGGGCTACGTGTTGAATATTGGACTGGCGTGGTGGCTGTTTGGAGAAGTGCCCAACGCACAACGGGTCATCGGTGTCGGGGTGATTGTCGCCGGCGTCGTACTGGTGGCCCGCTCATGAGAGGTTGATCATGACGAAGATGCTCCCCTTTACGCGTCCCACCATCGACGAGGAGACCATCCAGTCCGTGGTCGAAGTGTTGCGCTCGGGATGGCTCGCCACCGGGCCGAAGGTGGCAGCTCTCGAAGCCGAGTTGTCGGCGTACCTGGGAGGGCGCCCGGTGCGTACCCAGACGTCCGCGACCGCGGGAATGGAGATGGCGCTGCGTGCTTGCGGTATCGGGGCGGGCGATGAGGTCATCACGCCGGCTCTGAGCTTCGTCGCGACCGCCAACGTCATCGCGCGTGTTGGAGCCAGGCCCGTGTTCGTCGACGTCGGCCTCGACTCCCGCAACATCGATATGGACCAGGTCGAGGCCGCCATCACCCCGCGCACACGGGCTATCATGCCGGTGCACTTCGCGGGCCTGCCGGTCGACATGGATCGCCTCTACGAAATCGCCAGCGCGCGCAAGCTTCGGGTCATCGAGGATGCCGCGCATGCGATCGGCTCGGCCTGGCGTGGCAAGCGGATCGGGAGCTTCGGCGATCTCGTCTGCTTCAGCTTTCATCCCAACAAGAACATGACCACTATCGAGGGTGGCGTGGTGTCCGGCGGGTCGGCCGATGAGTTGAAGGCGATTGAGCTCGAGCGCTGGCACGGCCAGGTGAAGTCGGGAGTGGATGGCTTCGATACGCTCATTGCCGGCGGCAAGTCGAATCTGTCGGACGTGGCGGCCGCCGTGGGCCTCGGGCAGTTGCGGCGTCTCGAGGAATTCAACGCCAAGCGGCGGCAACTGGTGGCCCGTTACTACGAGCTCTGGAAGGACAATTCTCCCGTGCGTCTGCCCGAGCGTGGCGACGAGGGGCATAGCTGGCACATCTTTGCGCCGCTGTTGCCGTTGGACGAGGTACGGATGACCCGCGCGCAATTCATGGAAGCCATGAAGGTGGAAGGGATCGCGGTCGGGGTGCATTACCCGGCGATTCACCTGTTCACGTTCTATCGCGCGATGGGCTATCGCGAAGGTCAATTTCCGAACGCCGAGCGGATCGGCCGGCAGACGGTGACGCTGCCGCTGTTTCCGACAATGCAACTGGAGGATGTCGATAAGGTGGTGGCGAGCGTGGCGAAGGTTCTGCGGGGAGCGCGTTAGACATGAGTGCCGCGACACTGTCCGTCGTCATTCCGGTCTACAACGAGGAGGCCGGGCTGGCTTCGTTGTTCGAGCGCCTCTATCCGGCGCTCGACCAACTGGGGCGCCGCTACGAGGTCCTGTTCGTCGATGACGGGAGCAGCGACCGCTCCGTCGCCCTGTTGCGCGACCAGTTTCAACGCCGCCCCGACGTCACCCGGGTGGTGGTACTGGCCCGCAACGCGGGGCAACACATGGCCATCCTGGCGGCTTTCGCGCAGACGCGCGGCGACTATGTCGTCACGCTGGATGCCGACCTGCAGAATCCGCCAGAGGAAATTGCGAAAATCGTCGCCGCGATGGATGAGGGCGCCGACTATGTTGGTACCGTGCGCGCGCATCGGCACGATGTGTACTGGCGCAAGGCCGCGTCGCGCCTGATGAATCGGATCCGGCAGCGGACGACGCAGATCAGCATCACCGACCAGGGTTGTATGTTGCGGGGTTATAACCGCGCCATCGTTGACGCCATCAATCGCTGCGTCGAGGTGAGCACCTACGTGCCAGCGCTGGGTTATACGTTCGCGCGCTATCCCGTCGAGATCGAGGTGGGGCATGCCGAGCGCAAGGCTGGCCAGTCCAAGTACTCGCTCTATCGCCTCATCCGTCTCAACTTCGATCTCATGACCGGATTCTCGGTGGCGCCGTTGCAGTTCTTTACCATGGCCGGAACGGCGCTGGCCTTGCTGTCGCTGCTGTTCGTCGTTTTCCTCGCCATCCGGCGCCTGGTGGTAGGCCCTGAGGCGGAGGGTGTGTTTACCCTGTTTGGTATTGCCTTCTTCCTCATCGGGGTCCTGTTGGTCGGCCTCGGCGTGGTCGGCGAATACGTCGGTCGCATTTACGAGCAGGTCCGGCAACGGCCGCGCTACACCATTGCCGCGGTCCTGGAGGAGGGCGACGCCGACGCCGAAGCGGAAGCGACCCAGCGGATGCACCTGCTCGAGCGGAGCGAGCAGGCAGTAATGGAGCGGCGGTGATGGCGACCACGCGCGCAGTTGTTTTTGCGTACCACGACGTCGGTGTACGTTGTCTCAAGGTGTTGCTTTCGGCGGGAGTCGAGATACCCCTGGTCGTGACGACCAAGGATGACCCGAACGAGACCCAATGGTTTGCGAGCGCCGCGGCGCTCGCCGAGGAATACGGTCTACCGGTCATCACTCCCGAGGAGGTGAATACGCCCGAGCTGGAGCGGACCGTCGCGGAGATGCGGCCGGATTTCGTGTTCTCGTTCTACTTTCGCTCCATGATCGGGGCGCCGTTGTTGAACGCCGGGCGCCTGGGTGCCCTGAACATCCATGGCTCGATGCTGCCTCGTTATCGCGGACGTGCTCCGGTGAACTGGGCGATTCTGCACGGTGAGAGGGAAACGGGCGCGACCCTTCACTACATGAACGCGCGCGCCGACGCGGGCGATATCGTGGACCAGCTTGCAGTGCCCATTCTCGAGAACGACGAGGCGCGCGAGGTGTTTGGCAAAGTTTGCTTCGCTGCGGAAATCATTCTGGCGCGCTCCCTGCCAGGTTTGATCGCTGGCACGGCACCGCGTTTGCCACAAAGGCTCGAGGACGGGAAATACTTCGGCCGGCGTCGCCCGGAAGACGGTAAGATCGATTGGACGCGCAGCGCGCGCGACATCCATAACCTCGTGCGTGCCGTGGCACCGCCCTTTCCGGGTGCGTTTGGGCAAGTCGACGGTGAGCGTTGGATGATTCACCGGACGCGGGTCGAGCCCCGGACCATTGAGCCGTCCGAACGGGCGAGGCTCTTCGGCGCCGATGGACATTGTTACGTAGCCTGTTGCGACGGGAGTGTTTTGCGGATCGTCGCGGCGGCGGACGATTCAGGTCCTGTCGACCTGGCGGTCGCCGCGCGACAACTGCAGCGCCATCCGGTGGGGCTGGGCTGACGGTTTGACCACTATCGCTCTCAAGATCGACGTCGACACCTTTCGGGGCACGCGCGAAGGTGTTCCAAGGTTGGCACATGTTCTGACACAGGTCGGGGCCGGCGCGACCTTCCTGTTCAGTGTCGGGCCGGATCACACCGGGCGCGCCATCAAGCGCGTGTTTCGCCCGGGCTTCATGGGCAAGGTCAAGCGCACCTCGGTCGTCGAGCACTATGGTTTGAAGACCCTGATGTACGGCGTGCTATTGCCAGGTCCGCATATCGGGCGGCGCTGCCGCTCTTTCATGCAGGACATTGCGAAGGCGGGTTTCGAGGTTGGCGTCCATACCTACGATCACATCAAGTGGCAGGATGGAGTGGCCCGCGCCAGCGAACCCTGGACTCGCAGGGAGCTCACGCTTGCGCTGGACGAGTTTGTCGCCGTCTTTGGCCGGCGCCCCGCGGTGCACGGTGCGGCCGGGTGGCAAGTCAACGAGCACGTCCCCGGTCTGGAGCAACAGATGGGCTTTCGCTATGCTTCCGACACGCGAGGAGTGGGTCCGTTCGTGCCGGTTATAGCTGGCGCGGAGGTTGCGGTGCCTCAACTGCCGACGACCTTGCCGACGCTCGATGAGTTGATCGGCAGGCCGGATCTCGAGGGGGACCCGGTGGATCATCTGCTCGGCCTGACCGCGGCCGACGGGCAGCGAGATCACGTCTTCACGCTGCATGCGGAGTTGGAGGGGGGGAAGTTTCTGAAGTCGTTCGAGCGCTTGCTGCGTACCTGGCGTGCCCGCGGGGTGCACCTCACCGATCTTGCGACGTATGCTGGAACGCTGGATATCAACAAGCTGCCACGCAACAAGATCGTGGAAGGCAGCGTGCCTGGACGTTCTGGAGTCCTTGCGCTCCAGGCGCAATAACGACGCTTACGGTCGCCGCTCGCGCGGCCTGGTGGCCGTAGGAGTTGCGGCTGTCGTGGCGGGGTGTGTTCACTACAGCCCCCGGCCTTTGCCCCCGGAACAGATCGCTGCGGCATTCTCGGCGCGCAGACTCGATGACCCGCAACTGCGAGCCGCGGTCGACACCCGGTTGCCAGACCGGGCTCGCGATTGGCCGCGCCAGGGCTGGGATCGGGCCGATCTCCTGCTGGCCCTGTTGTACTTCAACGATTCGATCCGGGAGGAGCGCGCTACCTTCGCACTGGCAGCGGCCGGGCGGCGTACCGCGCGCGAAAGACCTAATCCGACAGTCGCTTTGCTGACGGAATACGCAAAGGAGGGCAATCAGTTTGCGGGCCAGGGCGGCGGTGCTCCGCTGTGGCTGTGGGGGCTGACTCCCGACATCCCACTCGACGTCGGAACCAAGCGCTCGGCGCGTATTGCTGTCGCGGACCTGACCGCCGAGCAGGCGCGTTATGACTTCATGGAGGTGTTGTGGAAGGAGCGCTCCGCCATGCGCCGAGCGGTGCTCGACGTGTTGATGACGGAACGTGAGGTCGCGCTCCTCGAGCGTGTACACACTGACCGTGAAGCGCAGCTCGAGATGGCACGCCGACGGCTGGACGCAGGGGCAGCGTCGCATGGCGATCTCGATCGCCTGGTAGCGGATGCGGTAGCAGACGAGCAGCGTCTGCACGACGCCCGCCGGCGGCTCAGCGCTGGGCGTAGCGCACTGGCGGCAACGATAGGCGTTCCGGCTGTCGCGGTGAGCTCGCTTCCCCTGAAGTGGGAGCACCTCGACGATCCCGGGGACGTCGATCAGAGTCTGATTGCCAACTGGCGGGACGAGGCACTTCTGTCCCGCAGCGATGTCCACAGCGCCGTGGTCGGGTACAGCGTCGCCGAAGAGTCGTTGCGGTTGGAAGTCGCGAAACAGTACCCGCAGGTTCGCATCGGCCCGGCGTATACCTGGGACCACGGTGTGCACCGGTTGCAATTCAATCTTTCACTGGAGCTGCCGGTCCTCAATCAGCACCGGGGCGAGATCGCAGAGGCGGAGGTCCGGCGCGAGCAGGCCGGGGCACGGCTCGAAGCGACCGTTGCCACGGCTTACGAGGAGATCGACGAAGCCCTCAGGCAGTGGCGCCTCTCGCTCGAGCGTGTCGCGGATGCTCGGGGGCCGGTGTACGAGGCGGCTCAGCATATATTTGAGGCGACTCAGCGAGAGTTCGACGCAGGCAACAGCGATCGAACGGAGCTCGTGGCCGCGCGCGTGGCGCGATCGCTCGCCGAGCTGCAAATTTTGGATGCGGTACGCACTGCGCAGGAGTCCCTCGCGATTGTGGAGGATGCTATACGTCGGCCGCTCGAAGGGCCTGAGATCAATGTGGCGGAGGCTTTATCAGTGGCGGCCCCGCCGGAGGCAGATAAAAAATGAACCGGATGATGTTCGTCGCTTTCGTGGCCTGCGCAACGGTGGTGACCGGTGTTGCGGCGGGGGCGGACGAACCCAATGAGGTGGCCGCTCCAAAGGCCATCACGGTCGAACCCGCAGCGCAGATGCGCTTTGGCGTGCTCGTTACCACGCTGAGGGCAGCAACAGCGCCCACGGGGGTGTCGACGACGGCACGCGTGCTGGACCCCAGCCGACTACTGCAATTGGATAGCGAGCTGGCTTCCGCTGCCGCAACGTTCACGGCTTCCAAGGCCGAAGCGTTACGTTTGCGTAAGTTATACACCGAAGATCGGACCGCTTCGCTGCGTGCCGTGGAAGCTGCCAGCGCCCAGGAGCAAGCCGATCTGCAACGGGTCAATGCCGCACGACGGCAACTTGCCCTCGAGTGGGGCGGTGGTATCGCCGGTCTGACGGCACACAATCGCTCGGTCCTTTTGAACGAGCTGGCAGGGGGGCATGCGTTGCTCGCACGGGTGGAGGTGCCGGCTGGAACGGCGTTGCCCGGTGTGGGGACCGGAGTGGAGCTGCGAGGCAACTCGGAGTCCGAGGTGTTTTCGAGCGCGGTGATCGGATCTTTGCCCACCGCGGATCCTCGCTTGCAGACTCGCGGAGTGTTGGTCGAGCTGAAGGGTGAGGCGGCCAAGCTGTCGATCGGCCAGATGCTGGCGGCACAGGTGCCCACGGCGAATGACCCACCGGTGGCCGGAGTCATTTTGCCCCGTTCGGCGCTGGTGCGGCGGGGGGCCCGGGTGTGGGTCTACTCGCAAACTTCTCCGAATACCTTCGTACGGCGTGAGGTCCACGATTATCATCCGGTGCCCGGCGGTTGGTTCGTGGCGTCGGGATTCATGGCGGGGGATCGCGTTGTGGCGGGGGGCGCTGCCGCTTTGCTGGGGATCGAGGCTCCGGCTGCGACGGACCAGCAGGATACGGACTGAGCGATGCTCGCGGCCATCATCCGCTGGTCATTGCGCTTTCCGTCGGTGGTCTGCGCACTGGCCGTGATTCTGGTGATGTATGGCGTGGTGGTCCTCGTTCACTCGAAGTACGACGTTTTTCCGGAGTTTGTTCCTCCCCAGGCCAGCGTCCAGACCGAAGCGCCCGGACTCGTTGCCGAGCAGGTGGAGTTGCTCGTCACCCTGCCGATCGAGCAGGCGATCAGCGGCGCGAGCGGTGTCGAGTCGGTGCGCTCCGAGACCATCTCCGGTCTCTCGGTGGTGACCGTCGTCTTCGAGGAGAATATCGACCCTTACCGCTCGCGGCAGATTGTTGCCGAAGCCTTGGGCCAGGTCGCGGCGCGTCTGCCCGCAGGCGTCAAACCTCCAAAGTTGACTCCGCTCGTGTCCTCCACCATGGACTTGCTGAAGCTCGGATTCGTGAGCGACAAGTTGTCCGCGATGCAGTTGCGCGACCTGGTGCAATGGACGATTCGCCCTCGTTTGTTGGCAGTGCCCGGCGTGGCGCGCGCGACGTTGTATGGTGGGGATGAGCGGCAGTTGCAGGTGGAGGTTGACCCCCACGAGCTGAATTCCCGGGATCTTTCGCTTGGCGATGTCGTTGCGGCGGTGCGGTCGGCCACCGGTGTGCGGGGTGGTGGGTTCATTGAAACACCGAACCAGCGGGTGATGATCCAAAGCAGAGGGCAGACGCTCACTGCTGCGGAGCTCGGAGCGGCGTTGGTGCCGGCTGCCAATGGGGCGCCTTTGCGATTGCGCGACTTCGCGACCATCACGGCAGGCGCCGCACCGAAGTTTGGCGACACGCTGATCATGGGGAAGCCGGGGGTCATGCTGGGGCTTTCGAGCCAGTACGGCGCCAATACGCTGGAGGTGACCCGGGCGATGGAGGCGGAGATTGCTTCCCTGCGGCCGGCGCTGGCTGCCCAAGGGGTGACGCTGTATGCGGGTCTGCATCGTCCGGCCAACTTCATCGAGAACGCATTGCGGGGTGTACGGCTCGACGTGCTGTTGGGGGCGGTCTTCATCGCTGCGCTGTTGTTTGTGTTTTTGAGAGATGTGCGCAGTGTGGTGGTGGCGTTTGCTTCCATTCCGCTGGCGTTGTTTGCAGCGGTGATTGTGATCGATGCGTTGGGGTGGACGGTCAATACCATGACGCTGGGTGGGTTGGCTGTTGCGCTTGGCGTCGTGGTCGACGATGCCATCATTGATGTGGAGAACATCGTAAGGCGGTTGCGGGCGGCGGGGGTGGGGCGGCGGAACGGGGCGGCTGGCGCCGCTGCGGGCGTCGGTGGCGGCGCGAGCAGTGCGGTTGCGGACGGCGTCGGGGCTGGCGCCGGGGCGGGCGGCGGTGTGACGCGCGGCGTGGACCGCGGCGCGGATGCGGTCGATGATCCTCGCGACGTCATTCACGCGGCATCGCTAGAAGTGCGGGCGCCGGTCGTTTATGCGACGTTTGTCGTCGTACTCGTGCTGGCGCCTATGCTGCTGCTGTCCGGGCTGCAGGGGCGATTCTTCGCGCCACTGGCGGCGTCGTTTATGTTTGCCACTCTGGCGTCCTTGGCTGTGGCGTTGACGGTCACCCCGGCCGCTTCATACTTGTTGCTCGCACGCTCCGTACCTCGCGCGGAGGCGCGGTGGCTGGAGCGCTTGAAAACACTTCACGTCCGGATCCTCGAGCGATGGTGCTCACACCCGCGTGTGGTGATTGTCGGGTCACTCATCCTGATGCTGGCAGCCGCCCTGGTGCTCCCGTTTTTTGGCAGCCAGCTCATGCCTCCCTTCCGGGAAGGCCATTTCGTGGTGCAGTCGGTGGCCTCGCCCGGAACCTCGCTCCCGGCCATGAAAGCGATTGGCGCGCAGGTGTCGCGTGATTTGCTCGCTATACCCGGCGTCGCGTCTGTTGAGCTGACCATCGGCCGTGCGGAGTCGGGCGAAGATACCTGGGAGCCCAATCAGAGCGAGTATCACATCGAGCTCGGCCGGATGTCTGGACGTGAGGAGGCGCGGACGCAGGACCGCATTCGCGCTGTCGTGGAGCGTTACCCGAACCTGCAGTCGCAGGTGCTGACATTCCTGGGTGATCGGCTCAGCGAGTCGCTTTCAGGAGAGACGGCGCTGGTCGCGATCAATATCTTTGGTCCCGATCTCGAGGAGTTGGATGGCGTTGCGAACCAGGTTGCGGCCGTTGTACGCACTCTACATGGCGCGAAGGACGTACGGGTCAAGGCGCCTTCCGGGGCGCCCTTCCTACACGTCGACTTACGACCCGATCAGCTGCAACAGTATGGCTTCACGGCTGCGGACGTGTTGGATACGGTCGAGACGGCGTACGAGGGGACTACTGCAGCGCAGGTGTTTGATTCGAACAAGGTGGTCGACCTGGTCGTGCGACTGCCGGACGCGCAGCGTCTCGATCCCGAGACGATTGGGACGTTGCTGATCCGCGCGGGCTCGGGTGTGACCGTGCCGTTGCGGGAATTGGCTACGACGTCCTCTGCCGAGGGGCGTACGAGCATCATGCACGAGGGGGCTCGTCGCCGGCAGGTTGTAACGGTGAATCCTACTGTGTCGGATGTTGCTGGTTTCGTGGCCGCGGCGCACGCGGCAATCAGTCAGCACGTGAAGCTTCCCGACTCGGTGTATTTGCAATTCACCGGGGTGGCGCAGGCCGAGGCGGCCGCTCGACGGGAGGTGATCTTGCATGCGGCCATGGCGGCTGTCGGGATCATTTTGCTGTTGCTTGTCGCCTTCCAGGATGCACGGACGGTGACACTGATCGTCGCGACAACGCCTTTTGCCCTCGTTGGCGGCGTAGTGGCCGTCGAGCTGACCGGGGCCACTTTGTCGATCGGGTCGTTGGTGGGCTTCGTGACGTTGTTCGGCATCGTCGCGCGCAATGCGATTTTGCTGGTCGCGCATGCGGAGCATCTGGTTGCCGTTGAGGGGCAAGCCTGGTCGCTGGAGACGATTCTGCGGGGGTCTCGCGAGCGGCTGGTGCCGATCCTCATGACCGCGCTCGTGACCGCGCTGGGGCTGTTGCCGCTCGCCATCGGGAGCGGGGAGGCTGGGCGCGAGGTTCAGGGGCCGATGGCGACGGTCATTCTGGGGGGGCTCGTGACGTCGACCCTTATGAATCTGCTGGTTTTGCCGGTGCTGATGTGGCGGTTCGGGCCGTTTGGGGCTGCTGTTGGCACCGTGCAGGGGCGGGGGGTGGGGGAGAGCCGCTAGTGGTCTTGATCGCCCGGTTGCGCGCGGGGCTTGGCGCTGGCGGGCGGGCGTTCGCGTGCGGTGTCGCAGGGCGGGCGCCAGCGGTGAGCGCGGGATGCCGAGGCTGTTGCGTGCGACGCCACGCCGCGAGTGAGGGGTAAGGTCTCTTCCGGGGGGACGCCGCAAGTACATCCCTAATGGTATGGACCCATCCCCCCATTTGAAACGGCGTCACAGAGTGCGCCAGCATGAGAGATGTCGGTCCTCATGAAAACCAAACGGGGAGATGAGTCCATG